>JADEYI010000022.1_pt1 | contig 323958 bp, 460 predicted proteins | sample 8542331 | NCBI WGS metagenome assembly JADEYI01 (sample SAMN16510988, study PRJNA670497) | mine drainage metagenome | isolation source: biofilm near Copperflume 1 | place: Germany: Marsberg coppermine Kilianstollen | collected 2018-02
GGACTCGCCAGATCCAAGCAAGACCCAATCAACCGTGGGCACGGTGCTCAGTAATTGTACCGCCCCCCGCCAGCCGGGACGAAAGATTTATCACCCCACAAAAGCTGTGGATGACGCGGCCCCGTCAATCCTCGGCGCGGCATGCATGCCTTGCTACACCACGACAGGTCAACAGACATTCTGCTTCACCAAGTGCAGACGGAGCGCACTTTGCCCTGCCCTGCCAGATCTGAGGGCAGGTCCGAGAACCAGATGTTATCTCGTCCACATGCCCAGAAGGCAAGGCCTGCGGTCTGCATGCCCCAGGCAGGCACAGTGCTAGGCGTTACATTCTGTAATCGCGATAGTGGCAAGGCTGCTGGGACTTGCCGAAAGCACGTCTCAGCAAACCCCGTGCAGAAAGAAAAGGTGCACACCTGGATGGGCTTGAACTCGCCCTTGAGGGTGTCCAGCCAGGGCTCGAAGGGCTTCTCCTCCTTAGGCGGCTTCTCCTCTTTGGGGGGCTTCACTTCTCGCGGCGGTGGCGTGGGCGCCGGCTTCGACGCCAGAGGGTTGGCCGCGCCCTTTTTCTCCCCCGGCTTTGGCTCGTATCCCTTGAGCACCAGCCACTTGCCGATGGGCATCGAAGGGCCCCCTGAAATGATCATTGTCACATCCGTCAGAGTACAGGTCAAAAACCTTGGAAACCCCTCTAGTCAGTGCAAATATGCAGGTGCATTCACGTCCAACTTAGCTGCATATTCGACGCTGTCTGCAATATAAGCCTTTCTCATCAAACCGACCCGCAGTCCTTCGAGTCAGTGCTTGACTCAACACCATTCTGGTGTGTCAATTGGCCCTCCAGGCTTGTCTCATCTAAGCGACAGGCATTGGACTCCTGCAAATGTGGCAGGTGAAAACCTTGGTTAGCCAGCACAATGACTGAGCGGTGACTCACCGGCCTTGACCTCGGGGACGCCGCCGGGCTCGATGCGCAGGGAGGCCTTCCACTTCTTGGCCGCGCCCGCGCCGCAGTGCATCTCAAACTGCGTGCAGCTGAACATGCGGCCGGCCTCCGGCTTCTCCGCGCATTCGGAGCACAGGCACACGATGCGCTGGCGGCCCAGCAGGAAGATGCCGCGCATCCCGTTGCAGAATACCGGTATCTGCGCCCGCAGACGACAGCACAGAGTCAACAAGTGTGTGTGGAACCTGACGCGCTTCCCACATCAGCTCCAGGACCATAGGCATTCTCTTTGCAAGTGACACGAGGCCAGGTCATTGCTTGCTCCGCCACCATAGGGAAGTGCATGAAGGTAGAAGAGAAGGCGCCGTAGCAATGCTTCAGAGGCGGATGCACCGGCCCTGCAGAGGCCTTTCGACAATATATCGCCGGCCAAAAGCCAAGCGCATCCTGTGGAGCAAGCAAGTCGGTTGTGCAGCTGCAGTGCAGCGCCAGCTCCTGCAGACAAGTAAGCAAGTGCACAGTCCTGGCAGTAAGACTGAAAGAGGGAGGGAACGCGCGCGTACCCGCTGGATGACCTCGCCAGTGTCGGCCGAGCGGCCGGTGATGAGCTGCTTGCGCGGCCGCGCCTCTGCCTCCTCCTCATCCTCCGACCAGTCGTCTGCGGCCGGCCGCTTCTTCACCGACGACGACATCGGCCGCCGCGGGGCCGGGGCAGCCGCCGCTGATAACGCGGCGGCGGCTGCGGCCGCGGCGGCGGCTGCCGCACTCCCGGAGGCCTTGGTGCTGGCGCGGTGCACCGCCACGAGGCTCAGCAGCGGCGCCGGGGGGCCCTGCGGTCGCGCGCTGAAGTCCACTGGCGCCCCCATCTCGTCCAGGAAGCCTGGGCACAGTTCTAGTTTTCAAGACCTCATCATCACAACTGTGCAACTGTCCCGCCCTCTGAGCATCTTTTCTGCCTCCGACGGAATCTGAGGAGACGCCGAAATTTGAAAAGGTAGATCAGGGATCCTTATCTGGTAAGTCCGCACAGAGCGCAACTGACATGGACCATCAGATTGCCATGCAATGTCGCGCATGCCATCCGGAAGGGGACATGCGGGGGAGAAAAGTCAGGGGCGCGCACCGGCCTCCTGGGCGGCGTAGTGGAGCGCGCTGTACTGGCGGTGCAGCACCTCGAAGGCGCGCTTGTTCTGCAGGAAGGCGGCCAGCTCGGCCTGCGCAACCGTCTCGTACGGCTGCTTCTCCTGCGCTGACAGGCTCTTCCATGTCTCGCCCACCACTCTCGCCATCTCCTCCACGCTGATCATGCGCTGGTCCGGTGTGTACTGCCTGCGCGTGGCGTTTCCTCCGTGTGTCATGCAACCTTACTGAGCTGCTGTTACATTATTGAGCTGTACAGGGCGTGAGGGGACCTTGTGTCACATGACATCCTTCCCAGTGGAGGGGATGGCTGTGGGGCAGTGTAGCGAGCCACAGGAGACCCCAGCAGCTGGAGGGCTGATCAACAGGTATGCCTGAGCCTCAAGACTCAATTGAACTCAGAGCATGAAACGGGTAGCTTCGATGAGGCAAGGCCGCTCCTGACCCAGAAGTTCTGCTATCACAGGCTGAGATGCCATGCGAGGGACTCAGCGGCTGCAAAGCCATGGCAGCTTAGGAGGCACAGAAACATGTGAGAGAGCACACTTGTTGAGCTCCAGGGAGAAAAGGTGGTACGCGGAGCGCGGCCGGCGCGGCTGCGCGGCGCGCAGTTGCGCCTCGGCTGCGCGGAGGGCTGTCAGCTTCGCATGAGCTTCCGCTTGGCGCTTGCAGGGAGCGCAGTAGAAGGGAATGTCCGACGGCGCGTGCAGCGCCACGTTGGCGGCCGGGTCGCAGTGGTCGTGTACCCAGAAGCTGCAGTTGTCGCACCCCGCCATGTTCTTGTCCGTCGGCAGCCACACCTGCGCGGGATACACTCCAGTTGGAGTCCTTTCCTCTTGCTTTGGGCGCTCGCTCTGCTTTGATGTCTGCATCCAAATCGGAGTCAATGCCCCCGCCTGACCACGCCACCGCTGACAGTGCCTGACAACCCGGTCACAAATGCTTGCGAAGGGCTCTCCTGCATTCGTGATGACTGAGGGGAAGGGCAGCGTATCTTGGCAGGGGAAGAAGATGGCAATGAAGTGAAGACAATGAACATCGCAAGGTAGGCACTCGCTTTGCCTTGACATTGCGACTTCCTGCTGCGTTAAGACCAAGGACTGAGGGCGGGAGCGCGCCTTGTCGCAGACGGGGCAGTAGCTGCCCTCCTTGTGCAGCTGCTCGCAGTTCTCGCAGCGCCCGCCGAAGGCCGCCATGTTCTGCGCCTCCCACTCGTCCAGCGCGATGGCGCAGCTCTTGCACGCCGGCCGCCGCGGCCCGCTGCCCCGACTCGTCCGGAGCTGCGCAATCGACACGCGTTCTCAGGACAGTGTGATGCATGGAAAGGTGGCTGGATGCTGAGCGCATTCCTGCTGGTGTGGACATGTGCAGGGGCGGCATATTGGGGAGTGGCTGGATGGTTGTACTCAGCGATCCATGCACAAGCATGATGTCTGCATGGGAGGCCTGTTGCCCTCTGAAAAGGCCTGACAGAAGCGTCAAATAGAGCATCACAGCGCTAAGCCACACGCGACTTGGTTGGCAAGTTTATTTCAACTCTGAAGGATGACAGCCAGCATGCAGGGGTTGAGGTTCTCACATCTGTGGCTGATCCAGCAAGAGGGTCGGCCTCGCCCCTCTCCACCAAGAGGACCTGTGCATTCGCCATAATCCAAGTCAGAGGCACCGAATTTTAGCAAGCACGAGTTCGATATGCACTGGTGCGAAGCATGCGAGTACAGATTCTGTGATGCTCCACACAGCATCACATGTAATATGTAAATGGATCCTCTCGGCGATTGAGAATCTGACGAAAAAGCAGCGTGTTCCGTTCTTGATCAGACAAGTAAGGCAAGAGGACATCCCGATACCTCTCTGAGGGCCTCTTGAAACGCGTCGTTCTTGCCATGATTGCTGTTTACGGACTTCTGCAAGCATCCACAAGCAAGGCATGTTAGAAGCTTTGGCCAAGTAAAAATTGCCTTCGAAAAAGGACGAAACAGCACCGGGCACTGGAACCGACCAGAGCAAGAAGCTTCCAATCATCGATGCTCTCTCTGATCCCAATGCACTTTTCAATCCAAGAAAATAGTGGGCACCTAGCATTTAGCATGTCTGGGACATCTGACGCCCTACCCTGTTTCCCGCAGTTCTAGCGTGATGGACAAAAGTGTCCCAAACAGGCAAACAACGATCTCCGTCATTTGAAGCCCCACCTTCAGTTCGTCAAAGTAGTCTGTCAAGGGAACAACGTCTCCCTCGCTGGCCCAGCAGAAGTCTCGAGGGCGTATCTGTCCCCACACAAAGTCAAAACGTCTCAGGACAAACTCCAGGCGATCCTTGAGCGCACAGAAACCGCCAAAGGCATGGGTGGGCCGGAAATGCCAAAGAATAATTGTTGTCGGCCCTTCGTCCAGCATCAATTGCATGTTCGCTGAATCTGCCCTGTATGCTGCGACATCTGTATATATCTTGAGCCGTTCTGGCTCGATCCTGCTGCAGCAGCTTCAGAGGCAGGCCCCAGGGAACCAAAGGCATGCTATAAGCATTGTTCAGGATTGCATTGCACCAGGAATTGTGGGGAAGACTCGGTAGCTGCACGTGCGAGATGGCTGGCGTAAGCAGAAACAACAATCTCTCACCTTGTTTGCCGCCGGTCCATAGAACATGACACAGAGCTTGCCGGGCTGCATCTGTCGTCGAACAATTTCTGGGGCCTCCTTGGACGGCTCCACCACGATTGCCTGCATCAATTGGCTGCGTTTAGACCCACCACAAGGTACCAGATTTATGAGAACGAGGCTGGCTGCCAAAGAGCTCTCCAAATCGCATCGCACCGGCCAGAAGGGCTGCGGCCTGTTGACATTGCGGGAAAGGACCAGCTGATGGACGTGGAAGGAGTCCAGGGGGTGCGGCCCTCTTTTGCGCGACAATTCTCGACTGGTCTCCTTCCGTTCACTACCTCCACCACTCTGTGGCCTACGAAGGCCTCTGTGGGGCCTCGAGTCCTCCTGCATTATTGTGCCTGCACTGCTGCGCTTTCATGCGAATGTCCGGGTCTCCAATAAAGTCGAGCAAATGTCCAGAAATTAGTACCGCTGACTGATCACTCATGTAACCGCCCAAGGCCAGGAGCCCGGTTGGCCAAGGTGTTTGGAGGTCACTTGTTAGCATCCGAATGTTAGGCGTAATATGAGACTGGTGTGGGTGTTCTTGAGACATCAAACCTCGAGACTAGGCTGGGATTACATCTGAGGCACCCTTTCGAAGGTTTGACTATTGGAGTACTAACTGGGATCTGGCAGCCTCTGCAGTGTATACAGACGCATCGATGCAGATTTTACACAGATGCAACCCATGATGTGGTGATAGAAGAAGTCTTGCGTAGCTCGAGGCAGGGCAGTTTAGCATAGGAGGGGCGAGAAGCTAGAAACCTCTTCAAAGATGGGGAATTCTATGCGCAAGATGTTCGATAAGCTGTTTGGCAACAAAGAGATGCGGGTGAGATGTGTCTCCACATCAAGTCTCCAAAACCTCCATCGTCTGCACCTGTGATTCGCATAACCCACGTCAGTAACACTCTTCTGTTGATGCACCTTAGGTGGTCATGCTTGGGCTCGATGCTGCTGGGAAGACGACGATCCTGTACAAGCTGCACATCGGGGAAATATTGAGCACAGTCCCCACCATCGGTGAGGCACAAGCGCCTACTGGAAACTGCAGTGCTCTATCCACTCTCCCGAGTTCTCGCTCACCAAGATAATGCAATATGTTGACAAGATGGAGACGTGGTCCTTCTGCCTGCAGGATTCAACGTGGAAAAGGTGCAGTACAAGAACGTCCTTTTCACAGTCTGGGACGTCGGAGGTCAGGAGAAGCTGCGGCCACTGTGGAGGCACTATTTCAACAACACTGATGGGCTCATCTACGTGGTGGACAGCCAGGACAGAGAACGTGTCAACAGAGCCGCCAGCGAGTTCAAGGTGCTGGTCTTCATGTACCTTAACAAAGCGCTACAGTCCTGTTCATTGTGTCATCGTGCCTGCATCTTCTTGCCTAGAGATGCAGGTTTGCTTGATCACTGTTGCGATCTTGGCAAGTTGCTTGAGTTGGTCTGACTATATTGTGCTAAATGTTCAGGCAATTGTGGATGATCCCTTGATGCGGCACAGCGCGATTCTTGTGTTTGCCAACAAGCAGGACCTGGTACGCGCAGCCACACCTGCCATCTCCTCGCATCTCTGATATGCAGATAGTCAACTTACTCAAGCCTTTTTGGTGTAAGGCGACCTCTGGCGTCCTTAAGCTTGCAGCAGCACTGCGATAGGTGCATTGAGGAAACAGCACGCACAGCATGCCCTGATGATCGTTGCGCACTTGGCTTCTGATTGGTTGTTTGGATTTGAGTTTGAATCTGTTCTTTGGTGAGCGCAGAAGGGCGCGGCAAGCACAGCGGAGGTCTGTGAGGCGCTGGGCCTCTCGCAGATGAAGGGCAGGAGGTGGCACGTGCAGGGGGCTGTCGCTATTAGGGGCGAGGGCCTCTACGAGGGCTTGGATTGGTGCGGACCAATGCACTCTCCTGTCTTGCCTTGAAGGGATTCTTCCTAGTCTTGGAATGTGGCCATATTGTGCTCACAATTCGTCAAGCCTGCTTTGAGATATAGTTGTTTTGCGGAAGGCTGGCAAGCACCGTGCCCATGCATGCACCATTTGTATCAACTTTGATTGACGTGAGGAGGAAGTTTCCGGAAGGCAAGGTTGTGTGTGGGCATGCAGGTTGTCAAATACTTTAGTAGCTATGCAGAGGAGCGGGCAGATCACCAGTGTCACGGCAGCAAACCGCTGAAGGGATTGCCAATTCAGGAGCACGCAGAGAAGATAAGTGGAGGAGCAATTGTGGGCGTTTATTATCACCGTAAGATGTGCCGGTTATTGCCTGCTGAGTTGTGGGAAGGCAGCATTGCCCTGCGCTGCAAATAAGCCATATATGATGGTGCTGCCAGTGGCATCAATAAAGGACGCCAGAAAACCGATTGCACACGAGGAGGTGCAAGGCATGACCTGCCAGTAGGATCACCTTCTTCAGATACTGTAGCAGTGCAATCCACTGGCAAAGGATTTCACCATTCTCTGGTTCCCATAAATCCTTGGTAGTGAATCGTGTTGCTCAGATCTGTATGACACCCATGTGCACTGCACCAGCTGGCACCGGCAAAGAATTGTGTAAAGCCAAACTCATCCGCAGCTGAGGGCTGATTACAGGTTGCCCATTCGATCCTCATGAACGAGACACACGAGCGTCTCTACTCTAGGCCTGCACGATACGCTGCCGTTTGAGCAAGAATTGAGAGGCAATGTGCATGCCTGAAAAGGTGGTCCTCCATCAACTGCCGACCCCTGCTCAAAGTTTGATCTCTTGGAGACAGCAAACCCGCCTATCGTCCAAATTTTAGAGGATCAGGTCCCTGTGTGATCTTGCAAACTCGTGCGGTGACAAAGTACTGGTGGCTGAGAATAGATTTAGCTTTAAGTTTATGTATATTTTGCCTGACCATTCTCAACCAACGTTTCACATCTCAACACTTCTCGATGCTTTTGTGAGCAAAATTTAGCAGAGTCAATCGTCTAATAAATCTTATCTACTACAATTTGCACTGGCCAGCGCCATACAAAATAAGACTGCAAGACGCGCTATAAAGCAGAAGCGATGGCTTCCAAGGAGGGAGAAGCTCTGATGATGCTGGCTGACCATTTCACTACAAGTGGAGCCTACCTTCAGGTGATCCTGCAATAGAGAAGCCTTTGCCATCCCATAGCTGCGAGCATAGTCTACTTTCGTTCTGGATTGAGAACAGCATGCGTTGAAACACACCACTGCCCAGGACCTTGGAATTTTTGAGGAGGTCACAAATATCAGTGCATAGAAAACATTCAATAACAACGATTATCTGGGATCCTGTAGGCCCTGAAGTGCCACACAGCGCTCTGCATGGGAGGGAAGGAGGTGCCACTTGTTGAGGCCAGGAGCCGGCTGGCGATGGCCAAGCTCCTGTTGCAACACACTCACAACGCTGGTGACGCAAGGCAACACCTGGAGAGAGCGGTATGTACCTGCCAACAGGACATGCAATTAAATAGCACGTATTTCACCAGCTTGCACATGCTTGTGGGCCTGTCTAAGGGTGCTGCCTTGCACAGCTCATGCTACTGGGGAGAGCGCAGCGGAGTTTTGGCTTACGCTGTGAGATTGCCAGCGAACTTGCCAGGTGCCAGGCAGTCATGGGGGAGGTCCGTTTGCAGAAACAAACCCTTGCAAAAGCCCTCGAGTCTTGCCAGGGCACAGCCAGTGCAGCAGATCGGTGAGCACACGCCCCAAGTGCTTGCGGTGCACATATTGAGTGCTGGATTCCAGTGCATGCCAAAGTGATGCCCACTGCCGCTTCTGACATGCTCTTGTGGACACAATAATTATGTCATTTGCATTGAAGATCTACTAGTAAAACACAATAAGGGCTGGACGCTGCTGCATGCAGTCGTGGTGGCGCTGTGAGTAAATGGTATGCATATGCTTGCTGTATCAGGCAAGAGCAGCGCGCTTGGGAGCTGCACTTTCTGTGCGAGCTGGCGACGTGTGCCGCCAAGTCTGGTGATGTGGCAGGGGCCCTCCAGCACATGGAGCGCGCATCCAGCCTCGCCTCTGAGACTGCTGCATCCGACACACAGGCAAGACGCACCACATCTATACAATGGCAATGGAATACGGACCAGTTGTGCTTCACATGCAAAGTGGTGATTGACTTACCTTACCCCATTGTATTGGGTGAGAGGGGAGACCGGTGCTTGCAGTATTTTCCACACATAGAGCCCATAAGGCCTTTACAGATTTATTGCCTCTTCGTTTATGAGTCAGCTACATGTCATCAGTGCATTGAGGTATACTTGTGGGAAACCGTGTCCAGGTGCTGATAGGGCTGCACAGGGCACAGCTGCTGGCCTCTTCTGGCAAGCGGGCCGAGGCGCTGCAGCTTCTGGACGGCTGCGCTGGGCAGCTGGCGGGCAACCAGGAGGCAACTCCGCGTGCCGGGCACCTGCGCCTGCACTATGTGCTGCTGCGCACGCTGTGCCAGCTGGCCGCTGGCGAGACAGGCCTCCTCCAGCAGGCTGATGGTGAGTTAGCACCACATCATTTAATTATTGCTGACCACATGTACTATGAGAGGACGATTTTCTGGGTGAGTCTCGCGTAGACAAGGCGAGATATGTATCTGGAGATTTTGCAAAAGGACCTAATTCCCAAAGTAGGTGCCCTTCTTCAGGTGCAAAATCCTGTCCTTAAGCTGTGCATGTTATACTCTTACGGCAGGTAATAAATAACTGTGTCCAACTGCGCTGTAACAAGTGGCTCAGCATCATTCATGTGCGTTGATGTCAGGTGACACGATATCAGTCATTGCTGAGCTGGAAGCGTTCATGGAGGGCTTCGCGCAAGATCAGGCTTGGAGCTACGAGTGGCTGCCGGTTAGGGTGGTCTGTTCGGCGGCGTGCCTTGCCTGCGCATGCATGCTCCGGCCTGGCGGCAAGCTGAAGGATGCCTTGCAGTTCCTGGACTGGGGCCAGCGCCTCATCACGGATGAACTGGCTGCACAGCGAGTTGATCTGGAGGTGTGTGATGTTGTTGAGAGTTTGCAATGCTGTATGATGCATGCAATTGGTGTACATGGGACTCTTGCATGGGTAATATATCTTTATTTAATATTGAGTATCTGAGTCCCAATCTCAAAAGAGGTAGGTTGTGGATGTACCCCTCAAACCAACGCGTGTATGCACTGCGGATAGTTGAGGTGGAACTAGTAAGTACTGCTGTAATTTCGATGTGGTAGAAATGAGATGGTTTGGCAGTGCAGCAAATTATATGCATCACATTGTCTTGTGTGCCTCTGCAGGCAGGACAGGCCTCTATAGCATCTGTGGCAAGGGAAGCCATCAGCGCAGCGCTAACGGTGCAATATCTGCTGGGTGAGTCAGCGGTGCTGACACAGCTTACACAGTCGAACATCGCCGGCGCGCAGAAGCAGATCCTGCAGCTGGTGAAGCTGCTCGAAAGTTTCTCCGGCCTCCTGCAGCCCCTCATGCCATGCATGCACATGCTCGCAGGTGCGCCACCACCACCACCAATACAAAGACTTTTGTCTCTAATAGACTGTCCCATGATGTCCCACTTTTGCATATGCATTCACCCAAGATAGAGAGCAACCTTGACTACGTTACATCCACTGTGCCTGTACAGAGTGCCATGATCTGCAAATACACCCGCAGGCATCCTTGGCAATCATACCGTCAATATTTTTCAAGTCAGAGTTGCGTATGGTAGTGCAGATTTGCGATGCTACGCAGGCCATTATGCGCATGCACTGGAGCACTTTCAGGCGGCGGCACAGCATTTCTCGGCCGTAGCAGCAGCCACTGGCGGAAATACTGACCGCGCTGGCTGCAGCCGCGACCTGGCAGGGGTGAATGAGGCGCTGGCCGTGCTGTGCGAACGTGGGCCGGGGTGTGTCGCGCACGCGACAGAGATCCTGAAGCGGCATGCGCTGTACGACAGCATCTCGTCCGGATTGCCCGCACATGAGAGGTAGGCCTCCTATGTGAGAGAAGCACAGACCTCGTTCCCAAGGAAATGGACTTGACGCATTTCAATCAAACAACACGGATGCAGCCAATGTTGCCACTGTACTGTGTATGCAATGACAGTACTGTAACTGTTGCCTTGAATATCCAGAAAACATTCTTCACGCTGTGTTGACTATATATGAGCAGACATGGTGAATTGAAGCTGTTCCCTGACAGCAGAACCAGTTTTGGTGGGCTTGTTTCTGGGAACCCACAGTAGTTGCTTCATGTGATAATGTGGCTGGGTACGCAATGCATGAGTCGAAGGCCACCGACATTTGACTAACTCTACATTGCTCAAATTGTGCTGCGGGCTGGTGTGCAGGGCAGCGGGGCTGCTGGTGTCGGGTCAGGTGCTGCTGGCCCAGGGGGACGAGCACGGCGGCCGCCTGCGCCTCAGCAAGGCCCTCAAGATGGCCCACAATCGCCTCTCCAACCACTCCCTCGTCTCCCAGGTTCCCTTCCCCCTTTTTCTCACCTTTTCATCTTTTGTTTGTTAACGACCTCTAATTTGGCTTTCCACACACGTGGTTCCAAGGTACAAGAGGTGCACCGTCGAGATTTTGTGCTTACAGTGACAAAGAGCCAACACAGCATGCATGGGTGTCTCCAAGAGTCTCCAACAAAGGCTCACTGGCCAGGCTCATCTGCATGAAAGCAAGGAAGCACACTGGTGATAGCAGCACTAGAGAATGATAGCTGAGACAAGTCATGGCTGAAGGAGAACCCTGGAGAAACAAGCGTAAAAGTTCCTGTGGCTTCCAATGCAGGTACTCAACTCGCTGGCACCGGCGCAGCTGGCCACGTCGGATGCAGTGGGCGCGGAGAGCATGCTCAAATCCTCCTTCACGCTCGCCAAGAACCTGCACGACCTGTCCTCCCAGGTGGGCAATTTGCAAACAGCAATGGATGGCTCGCAGAATATGTATCTGTGCAGCATGCAATATATGGGCAGCCTGCCAGTCGCAATGCATCATCTCGCGCCTGCTGATTTTCACTGTTATTGTATGCACATGCTGCGGAGAATTCTATATCTATGACCCCATATTGACCAGTCTGGACCCACTACGATGGCTGCAACTCGGTGGGATATTGCTGACTATGCTTATGAGGGTGTTGGCTGCAAGCGGGAAAATTATTAGGGAGAGCTGCAGAAGCAATGGTTGGCAACATGGTGGTGCAGGTGCAGTCACTGGCCGAGCTGCGGAAGCTGCATGAAGCTACCGGCGCTGCCGAGGCTGTGGAGGACAGCACGGCCTACCTCATGCGCAAGCAGCAGGACCTGATGCGCACCCAGGAGGCCGCTCTTGCATCGGCGGCTGAGCATGCAGCCATCCTCAATTGGGGCGTGCAGTGCACCTGACAGTTTCAATAGACACCGTGTGACTTCTGCCGGACTGAATCGGGACGACGTGACCCAGACTGGAACAACTGTTCTGTGAGAAATACAAGTGAATCTTTGTATGGGGCGTGTGCCGCCCGCTCCACATGTGCATGCAGAGTGATGAAAGCACAACGTTCATGTCATGTCCAAGCTGTATCAACATTGTCTTGGCACGTGCTGCTGACGTCATTGTTGCATGATATGCACAATCTGACAGACATTTGAGATCTTGCGCACAGTTGAAATTCTCTTTACTCGAGATGCAATCGTTTATTGCCGCAGACAAGCCGTGCCTCGCATTCTCTTTGAACGCTATCAACGTAAGTAGATCGATGCTGTTCTCAAATTCTTGGACCCACAGCAGATGCAGCTGCCCATGCTCATGGCACAATCATCAAGAGCATTCGTTCCATGGCAGACACATGCATCCATCACGGTGAGTGTGCCCTCATTCTCGAATACAAGGTCAAGACAATCTTCAGCATTCAGATTGCCACCGAACTCACAATCGGATCTCATGCTGCAGCGGGAACGCCCGAAAAGATGTGAGAATAGCAAGAGCGGTAAATGATCAGATGCATTTGAGCATTGAAGAAATCAGCAGCAGCGTTCCTCTCTCAGGATGGCCGTTGTATGTTCTGGCAGCATCGGTTGCTGCTCTTGGCTCTTATACAGCCTTCCAAATACTGATCTGGGACTACAAGGTATGCTGAGGCCAAGAACATCTCGTATCGTGAATATATCAGCTACGCTGGTCTTGTACACTGTATGGCGCTCAACTTGGCTTGCTGAGGCTTGCCTGATTGCACGTGTGCAGAATAGGCGCACTGATGATCCCACTGAAGAGGACAGGTCTTCCAGCTACTTCATAAAGATTGATAAAATACCCCAAACCGAACAGCCGGGCCCTTCCAAAGCATACGACTGGAAGACCACATCCTACAGAACAAAGCCCAGGTGATGAGGTCCCTACTGAAGTGCAAAGGGATGACAAGCTCATGATGCGCTGTACTGCGTTCAAATGCAACATGGATTGCAGGAATGTCCAAATCAAATCACCAAACCATCGTCTCTTCACGGAGTCTTGTCCTGATGTACAGTTTTCATGATGCGCAGGGAAAGTGAGCAGCCGGCAAATAAGGTGATTGCTGCAGAGGCGGCCCAGAGTATCTTGCGAACTATCCGGTGAGATATGGCCCTATCCTGTCATGCCCTTTTGCTTCTAATTAAGAGCTTCGCGGCTATCGTTGTCTCGCATCCACTTATGCTGTTGATATGCCTTGTGAATCAATCAAATGCATGGTCTTGCGCAAATTCTTGCTGGTCCGTACTCAGTGCTGAACTAGGCTTTCGTGCGAAGCCTATCAATACAGCTGATGGCTCTAGGGTCTTGATGAGAAGTCTTCAAACTTTGTTTCTACTGATCTACAGGGATGCCCAGGAGGTGTCAAAGGCAGCAGAGGTGCTACTACTGCTGGGGGACAAGGGGGTGTGCGATGAAAAAACACTCAGAATGCTCCAGGCGCTGACACAGACGCGCGGGGGCGTTCCCTCGGCCGGTGCCCCTGTGCTGAAAAGGGTGGTCGACTCGATGGCGCAGGACCAGGCTGTCGTCCAAATCAGGCGCTGCTTGGACGCCCTGCATGCTCCAGAGTGAGAGCGTTGGTCATGCTGGTGTGTCAGTGCCTGGCCTTGAGCGCGGGTGTTCTTTTGGAGGGATGTCAGGAGAGACGACAGTCTGGGAAGGCTGTGGGGGTTGGAGCATGTTGTGAAACGTAGCAAACTACATTGAGGAGATTTTACAGCATTCACTGGGAGCACTTATGTTTGGCATTACAAAATGGCACACAGTATGCAGCTCACACATTTCATCAGATACAGGCTTATTTATCTTAGAACAAATATTCAAAGAAAAGCTATACACTGCAAGAACATACATTACAGCACATAAAGCTATGGGAACCTGTAAGGACCTAGAAAGCATGAAGACGCATATTTCCTGAAAGTGTAAACACTGGAAAGCTATCATTGTGTGCAGCAATTCAGGTCAAGCATCTTCAGCACAACCAAAAGCCAGTCAATAAATATTCACCCCAGGATTTCCATCCAAGCGGAGATGGAGACGCTGTCCCGGCTATGTGGCCATTGACCTCAAAGGCACTTGAAGCTAGCACGCATACAACCCACACCGCATTATAGTCTAGACCAGATCTGCCATGCCTGGTCTGATTCCTTGTTTCTGAACACTTAATCCCTCATTCCATGAATCTGATGCTCTGGTCATATTCTGAAGAAGCAAATTTCCACAGGGATCTTCAGACAACAATTACTCTGAACTACATCAGGGGTTTCTCAAAAGAACACACTTTTGCAATCAGATCTTTGCCAGCTCAGAAGGGACTATTGGTCTGACAATCCTCTAAAGAGGAGTTCTTGCAAGCAATCAGCAGCATACAGTATACACATGATATATTCATTTTTATACAGACTCATCCACTGCGAGTTTACAAGAAAGGGATACCAAGTTCGAAAGCTCAAGAAACGATCACACCAAAAGCAAGCTCAGTTGATACATGAAGGAACACCGTTTGTTTTAGACCTGAACATTTCCATCAAATTGCTCCAAGCACGGTTGTGCAGCCATGCAAAAGCCGCAGAGAGTGAAAATGAAATGCATGTCACAAGCGCAAACGTGTAGGGTTTGTCTGGCGCAAACCAAACTGACGGTGGCAGTACGTACCAAACGCAAAGCAACACCTGCGACAAACATTTGCCTGCCTGTCAGACATCTGCAAAACAGATCGTAAGCACCTGTAGGAGATCATCCAAGAACAGCACAAGCCAGCATGTTAGTTCTGTTGTGTGAAGCCCACAGAAATTTGGTCATCAAAGGCCAGGCAAGCTGTGCCAGAATCATGTGTAGGGACGTTATGTCGCGATGCAGCAGGGCACTTGAATAAAAAAGCGCGGCTTCTTCAAGGGACTCAGCTGATTCAAAGTCTTCTGGGCATCTCTTACCAGGGGGTGTGTCAAGAATATGTCATAGGTGATGCCTGCGAGCCACTGAAACACCGGCAAAGAGAACGCTCTGGCTACCGTTGAGGTTTCACCCATCCGCTTGTTTGTTATCAGGGCGAGCGTCAAAGCCGGCAGCATGGGTGACAAGACACCTGCGGTAAGATTTGAAGGAAGCTCAACCCATGCCAACTTCACTATTGCAACCTCGTTTTGGAGACTGGCAGAATGCTGCAAAAGAATACAACAGCCTAGTGCGGCGCCTTAGATTGTGCTAATGATGCTTCGCATGTTAGTGATGATGGACCAAGCTGCAAGTTGTGCTCTAATAATATCTGGATCTCACACTGACAAACCAGCTGCAGTGCCCAAGAGAACCTTCTGCATTTTGCATGGAGATGTCATCAGAAACTTCTCACTCTACTGGAGCAGCTGTGCACGGGCTCACCTCTGATGCCAATGAAAGCAAAGGCAAGATTGACCGGGTCGGCCATGATATGGTTAGGGTCAACCTGCGGGCCGTTCTTGTTGACAAAGAAGCCAATGAAGTTGCTGAGGATCAGGCAGATCAACAGCGCATGTAGCCGTCGGCTGTGCCTGCATGCACAGGTTTAAGGGATCGTACAAGGCAATGCCAAGGATAGATATCTATATTGTGGGATATTGGACCCTGATATCTCTCTTGCAGTCACTGCGGTATTGGTAGCTTACTGCTCCGCTTCTATTGCCCAGTCTTTTGTGCCATACCGGCATTGTCAGTGTCGCTGCACTGATGGCTGTAAGGTACATGGTGTAGCTTGTATAGATCATTGCGGGTGATATTTTGTGATGTGCAGTTTGGTTTCTGACGGGCGCCTTGGGATACAGCCAGTGAATTGTATCTGAGGGCTTACCTGGCCATCTTTTGCACCCATGATGAGTCCAAGACACAGAGAGCCGCCAGGGCTCCGAAGCAGATGGGTGCTACTCTGGTACAGGAGCTGAAGTAGTCATGGCGGCCCAGGAAAATGAGCAATTCCAGTGACTCTGCGTCAAGCGGGTGGAAGGTTTGTATGGGCATCTTCTTCCACAGCTGGCTTTCATGGACCTGCCAGGCACACAAATGATTTGCTTGCTGCTTGGCTTGCAACACCTTTTCATGCATGCTCTGACAGGGCCTCTGGAAAGTATTCAGGTGTCCCTGGGAATTTTCGGGTGTCCCTGGGTTTTGGGCTACAATATGAATTTCTGGCATCCCGGGGAATCCCAGAAATCACCATTTGCCCAGCTCTTAAGGTCATACAATGGGAGGGCGGGTTCGGCGGGATAAAAGCCAACAATGGAACCCAACTGGCTGAGGCTTGTAACCCCCCCGGATGCTACTCCTTGATTCTACACATGTGCCATCAATGGAGAGGCTCCTCTTGAGGTGGATATGTTCATGTACTTTGACAGACAAGCAGAGGTGCTAGCAGCTGCCACCTGTTGCTGCTCTACAATATCAGTGTATCTGGCAAATTTGGATGTGACTGGCGTGCCTGCCATGCTCGATATGCCAGCACAGCCGCAATGGTAGCCAGCAAACTCCCAGCAACGCGTTTCCTGCATGCAATATGATTGTTTGATTTCCGACATCTCATCTCCTTGCTGCAGTCTGCTCCGTACTGAATAGTATATCTGTTTGCTTCCCTGCAGTTGATTGAGAACACTGCTGCTGCGTCTGCCAAAGGAGAATCTTGCTAGAGCCACACTGAGAATGATGAAACTGGTTGTTGCTCACCTGAAGCCGGGCTTATGAGGCTGAAGCACCAGCAGAAGCAGAGGGAAGAGGGACCAGAACTGCATCTGCAGTGCCAGAGTCCAGGTAGTCATGTAACAGCCGGCCGCATGCAGCTGGTTGTGAATGAAGAATATGTTGTAGATCATGGTGTTCTTGCAGTACTCCGCATCAAATGGCCCCAAGGGCTCAAAGAAGCTCCGCCTGCAGCCAACCAAGTTGTTGGGGCTATATTATTGTTATTGCAGGATGGCAAACGCAAAGCCAAAGGCCATAGGGCACACAGGCAGGGCGTCTGCAGCCACGTCTGCCGGGTCTGCAAAAGCCTGCAGCCTGGTGTTGTATCACATCTCATCTCATCTCAATCACAACACCCTCATGCGGCTGTAGCGGTCCTTGACCCTTCATCAAGTGACACAGGACATATCGCTGCAGGTGCCTCTCCAGTACAAGTGGCAATTGATCCTACCTTACGTCAGTTGGCAGTGAATCTGAATCACTCAGCACTGAGACGAGAAGGCGGATGACCAGCAGCATTGCAAAGTAAGCTGGAACAATCCGAAGCAGTCTCTTCCTGTAATACCTGCATCCCAACTTTCCCCATCATGCATCACGGACGGTTGAATACCTACAGGAGTGAGCCAGGCAAAGAAGATATGTGTGCAAGGCAAGATCCTCGGAGAATACAACTCAGCACCTGAGGAGGGTATGAGAGTAGCTTTGCGTCGCCTCGAGCGCAGGAACCAGTGAAGTAGCTGATAAGAACCTACATGGAACACCAAGACACCAAGATATTAAATCGAGTGCTCTTCTGAGGCAAACCGATCATCAGTACGGCAATTAGCCATCGCCCAAATGCAACCTGCTCAATTTTACCCCATGCACCAGTCAAGGTCTCACCCCGTCAAATTTAAGAAAGTGTTTAAAGCGGGCTCTGGGTTGAAGAGGACTTTGAACCAGGTCTGGTGTGCCAGCGCTTTATCGATCGTACGCCTGTTATCTGCTGCCAGGCACACATACAAGACCACGTGAAACATTGTCACTCCAAAACAAGCAAGGCACCTAAGGAAAGCTGTTGGATCAAGAAATACAGCATTGCCCGGCTTTGTAGATGGCGCGGCAACAGAAGGGTTCTTGCGATGGCCATTGAGTTGCTGGATCTGACCCATCCTAACAACCCCGAAAAGAACTCACGACACTTCAAGCGAACGGCTACACCGGAGTACACAGTTCTGAAACCACATCCTGCATCTTGCAGATTAAGCGGGGAATCAGTCGTGGAGCCTTTAGATATGGAGGATGACGTTGCAGGTGCAAGTCAGATGCATCCATATGGCAGGCCAGCGTGGCGTGCCTCTTCCCTATGATCACACTGCTTTGTGTGGGAGTGGTCATCCTGCATGTGGGGCAGGCGGCGGCACATGAAATGCATGCAAACCTTCACGGGGTATGTGTACTACATGCATGTGCATAGTATGTGCTTAAAAGATGCAAAGGCTTCAACGAGCTCATGATCAGAGCAAAAACGTCGTGATTACAATTGTATGCTTGGACCTCGAGAGTCGGAAGCCAAGGGCGAACTTCAAGAATTACGTTGCGAGTGCCACTTGGATGCACTATCATGCCATGCCATGGGATGCACCCAGTGGGATGCCAAATGCTTATGAATGCTGTCTGAGCATTAATGCCTTGACCCAAAATCTTTCCTTCAAATTTTGACTGTGACTTGAGGCTTTTCAAAAGGCTTTTATGATAAGTTATTACAAGAGCCTGTGCAGGGAGTCTCACAACAATGCACATGCAATGAGTCAGGCACTGTCCCCACTCTACTCTGTAAAAAGGGTTTGACATTTCATCTTGCATCCCGAATCTGATCATCAGAGTCAGTGCCATGCCACCCAGCACGTGCATGACCTACAAACGCTCAAAGACAAAAGTGGCAAAGCAATCGTGTCGCTACTATGACTAGCTCAATGCCATGCTCTGCTGCTCATGCAGGCACCGCTATTACTAAGTAAAGGTGCAGGCGCGACATTTCCATTCATTTTGTCTCGCTGGACTACTGTTCAGCCCAGGCCAGCTGGCACAGCAGATTGGAATTGACAACCCTGCAGCTGAGCTGGATCCTTACTCATCATCACTAACAGTTGCATGCATGCCTAGTCACCAGCTGGCACATAGGGCGACACCTGTGTTTCCGCACTAATTAGTAATAATGAAGCGCTGCCACAGCTGCACTGACTTCTGCCACATAAGCAAGCAGCTGTTGGCCATGCTTGCACCCCTCATGGGTGGCCAAGTTCCTACACCACATTCCTGAGTGGGCAAGAAAGATACTTCAACCATTGCTAATTGGGTCCTGAGGACCCCGCAAAGATTGCTGTCCCTGCAGAACCATATGTTCTGGCTTGCCAGAGGCAAGCCTAGGAGCTGAGCTTGTCGGCCTGTATCATAACGCACAACACACCTGAGATACAGTACCTCAGATCCTAAATCTAAAATTCAAATTTGAAAAAAATTGACGGCTGTTCCAGTCATTTCGCATACAGACTCCCAGGCTTGCCTCAGGTTGAACAGCAGACTGGTCAGCAGATGCTTGTGAAAAAGCTTCAGAACCTTTATAACATTAACAAAAAACCTGCACGTTAAGAAACGGCTTGTTGATCAAACCAGTGTGCTGCTCTGAAGATCTGACACATGAGCCGGATGCCGACATGATAATTGTTAGAGCACGCAGCCACTGTAAGAAAAGCTGCAGAGAAGCAAAATTGCCCATTTTGAGGGCCTTCAGAGTCTTGAGTTAGGACCACCAGTAAGTGGGGTACCGCTTATGGCTCGGGCCCATATTATTGGTGAACAGAGCAATCCCGAACAGAATCAGCGACCCGAGCAGCGAGGCCACTGTCAGCACTAGGCCGTGGGTGAAGCGGTCATACATTCGGGGCTCCATCTGTGTCCGGATGCACCAGGCAGCAGGGGTTGTCCCCAAGACATTGTCTGCAGCGATGACTGGGTTCATAGATTGCAAGGGCTCCACCACAGCTATGATCAGCGCCGCAGCGCCGCCGGGGGCTGCAACGCATGCACACCATTTGTCAGGGTACCTTCTTCAGCGTTGTCAGTCTGCCCGATCTAGAGGAGCACCAGAGAAGAGTTGGACATCACTGTCATGGCCTGCCCAGCTCCAGATCGAGCTGCAAGCATAGGGGCTGAGGGGCTCGAAACAGCAGCAACTTTGCAGACAGGTGAACGGTGGAGACTAGGTATTCTTCAAGCAAGTGCCTACATGCGGATCACTCTAGTTCCTTTGGATCAGAGGCAATGAATGGTGCATGCACTGCAATGCTGCGTGCCTCAGCTGTCCCTATCTGGTTCTGTGGCTGCTTCATCGTCCATTTTTGTCACAGGCACAGCATACTTGCCCCACTGTAGACCGATGTATGTCCACGACTCCGGCCACGCATTATTGCATGGCTCACAAGCAAAACAGTCCACTCAGCTCGTGACACTGGGTGAGTGCTACAAAACAGTGAGCAGTGAGGGGGCGCACGATGGAGGGTGGCAGTTATCTGCATGCCCAGAATGGAGAAGGCAGCCGCCAGCGGGGCAGAAACCCAGACGTATTTGCCCAGCATCGTGCGCCAGAATAGTCCGGCCACACATGAGACCATCATCCCTCCAAAGACATTGCGCGGCTGCGCCACTGGCAGGGAAGGCATTCCTGCACCAGGCATCCCCTTGATCAGAACATGGCAGCCTTGATTATTATCAGGTGCTTCCACTTGTGTCTCCTCGACCAGGCTGCTCCTGACACTAATGTGGAGGTCCACTATTGTCTATAGCAGAAGTGAAACAGCTCCGCCTCATTTTGGGAGCTTTTGTCACTGATCAGGCGATTGGCACAGCCGCACAGATCAAGTAGCAGGGATAAGAACGCCAACACAAGCAAAGGGGGAGCAGCACCATACCAAAGAGCAATGTTGCAGAGGCTCCAAAGCAGCCCAGGAGCAGAGGAATGCTAACATGGCCCATTAAGCTTCCATTCAGAGCAGCAATCGCTAGGAGCCCGAGGAAGCTGCCAATGCCCCCAAGCAAGATCTGCACCACAGATATGTATCAGCCTTCGGAAAAATTGCTTCTGATACATCTGTGCTGCCTGAAGTAAACTCAAATGGATTGAAAAGCCCTTAGGCATGATGGCATGAAATCCCGTGTTAAAATAAAGGTGGGCGGAGATGCCCGAGTCCAGTGCATCACTTGAGCACTTCAAGCACCTCAGTCAGTAAGGTAAAGAGGAGCCTGAGAATTTGCTTACATCAATGAACGGCGGAGATGGCGGATGCCTGGACAGGCCTCCCTTCATCTTGCCAAACCATGCCCAAATTGCGTGTACGATCCGACGTGTGCCCTCTTTTGCAGTCATTGATGGGACACCAGTTTCAACATCCCCGGCATCCGATCGACGTATACTTGGATTTGGATGAAGCTCCGGTCCACCATCTTTACTGCTCATGTGGACAGCCCTGTCGCTAGCCTGCTCGGAGCACACCCGTCGTGATCATCGGGTCAACCTGAAGTGTACGATTCTGGCATGTAAATCTAGACGAACATGCAATTGATATCCTGGCAAGGCGTCTTCGTCCGAGGTGATCTGATTCTCGCAGGCGGACTGAAACAGAAGCTCGGGCAAGAACATGACGATCAGAAATCAACGGCGCGGAAATTAACGGCGCGGAAAATAGTGTCGTTTCCGTGCATCCACGGGACAGTACCGCACTTTCAATGTGACGCCAGACTTGGAACAGATCTGTGATATGTAAAACAGCAGATCATATGCCAGGCAAATTCACCTAAGGCATGCAGCCCATCGAGGCTCAGTCAGGCTCGTCGAGAAATTGCCGCAAGTCGCCATTTCAGGCAGGATGCAAAGCTTTGAGCACCACATTTGTTTTTATGCGTTTATCGCTTCTCCAGCTCGCAATCGTCTCTTACGGTACAAGGGTCCCTCTTGAAAGGCTCAGGTACTAATCAGGAATCTGCACGTGCCTGATTATTCCTTCGTGGACGGTGGACAAGCCACGTTCCTTTCTGCATGGAATCTTTCACGAGTGATCCTGTAGGAGCACCTCACGATGGTCCCAGGCATGTGTACATGTCCAATAGAGGTCCCCAAACACATGCAGACGCGTCCAAGCAAATCATGAAGCGCTCCTGATCAGGAGCATCATCTCAACTGCATGCTTTGTATCAATCCTGATCATGCATCTAATGGCGATACATTTCCACCTTATCGTTGAGCACCTGCCTACCACGCAACTGCCACAATCCTCTGATAGGTCAAGGCTGTAACCTTGGAGAACTGAATACCGGACTTCCAAATGCAAATCTATGTCTGTGCCAAGTGCGCCAGAACACGCTCGAGCTACCACAGCATCTGTGTATTTGCTCACATTTCAATTAGAAAACAACCAGAACTACCAGTCAAATGTGCAAGTATACAGTCCTGCAGTAAAGAGCATTAGGAGCTGCATGCTTCCAGATTATCTGCATTCTCAAGGCTTGAAGAGAGTCCCATATGGCACATGTTCATGCATGTGGCACACCATAGGGCATTGCTGAAACTTCAATTTGGAGCTGAAGGGGCTCCATTGAACTTCAGCAGAGTAAAGCTCATAAGACGGCTCCAAACACAATTGTGCAGCCATGCTGCAGCAATAGAGAGCCCAACCACGAGGCAGGCCACAAGCGCAAAGGTCTGAGGATCATCTGGTGCGAACCAGAGGGATGGTGGCAGCATGTACCAAACGGCAAAGAACACCTGCACATGATGAAAATATGCTTGTCAAGATCTTGTTATCTAGATTACGCAACACAGTGAATAGACAATCCTATCCTCTGCCCATATCCACAGAAGGCTCACAAGCCACCTATACTATGCAAAGCTTGCAGAAGCTGGCTATTAACGTGTCAGGCAAGGTTAGTCACACTGCCAGGCATACTGTGTCACATTCTCCTTGTCTTCGGTCCTTGAGTCTCAGGCAGGATGTCAGGAGAAAATGTGCTCACAAACGGGTGGATGAGGTATATGTCAAATGTGATATCCGCGAGCCACTTGAAGACTGACGCAGAGAAGATTCTGGCCACGACTGATGTTTGGCCAGGTCGCTTGGTGGTCGTCAGCACCAGAGTAAGTGCAGGCAACATGGGAGACAAGACACCTGCAGTACAGCAGAAACAACTTCAAGACAGCATTCTCAGGGACTTGTGCTATCAAAGAGTTTGCATAATGCAGCATAATCAGCTACTGGTTGATCATGCTGGCACCAATACTAGCATTTTTGGCGCCAGCCTTCTGCTTGAACATGTCTTGACAATGCTTCAGATTCTCACCACTCAGGAGCAAGCTGCAATAGCGACCCCGGAAAATTCTAAAGGAAAAGACCATTCTTTCAGGAGCAGATCATCTGATGGCTGTTTTGTAACTTGTTGCAGGGCTCACCCGAGATGACAATGTAAGCGAATGCCATGTTGACGGGGTTGGCCAGCACATGCGCTGGGTCTTTTTCTGGCCCATTTTTATTGACGAAACAGCCGAAGAAGTTGCTGAGAATAAGGCAGACCCACAGCGTGTGCAGCAATCTGCTGTGCCTGCATGCATGCACCACAGAAAGGCATCAGTTGCCCGCCATTTACTGACGACTTCGATGACAGGAAGGAGAATTGCTGTTTTTCTTGTCAATGGTGTTCCTGACAGAGGCAAGGTGCACCTGCAGACAAGCTGCATGTAAAGGCTGTCCCATATCCTAGCGCTTGATCCACTCGCCAGATCTATGCAAGACCCAAGTTGAGGAGAATGAGCAACACAACTGTCAGATAAGAGTGTTCGCATTGTTCTTGGCACCTCAGAAAAAAAAATGTCGTCACCTTGCAACCTTCTGTGCACAAGATGAGTCCATCACACACAGAGCTGCCAGGGCTCCAAAGCACAGGGGAGCCAGCCTGATGAAGAAGCCAGAATAGACGTGCTCGTCCAAAAAGCCGATCAACTCAAACGTCTGCATGTCCGGTGGCTGGAAGACTGGCAGGGGCATCCTGGTCCAGAGCTGCGTTTCAAGGAGCTGCATAGCACAGCACCGCCATCAGCAACTGTGCATCACTAGAGGTGATTCCCCTAAGGACTTTTGTTGGAAGCCAATAAGGTGATTCAGCATTGAACATTGTTTGGGCAGCCGCACGACTAAGCGAGCGTCACTCTTCTGTGATTGACTCACAAAAAGACCTTAATTCTCGAATAATTGATTGTGTGACACAGCGTCACAGAACTGATCAAGTAGTAAAATTAGAGTGGTTTGCATGTAGGCGCTTGCTTGAAGATTTCCTGGTCTCTACTCTAATTATGTGTGAATTTGCTGTTGTTTCGAGCTCCCCAGCCCTGTTTTTTGCAGCTCAGATTGGATTTGGGCAGGCCATATCTCCTTGGCCCCATTTTCTCAGGGGCTCCTCTAGATTGGGCAGACCAAACATAATTTCTGCCAGAGGTAAGATGCGTCTGCAGACAGGCTGCAGGCAAAGCCACACAAGTCGCCTGGTACAAGTCTCAGAGCAAGAGGCTTACCTGCCAAGCCCGGTACGCCAGCACAGCTGCAATTGTAGCCAGCAAGCTCCAAGTCACCCGCTTCCTGGAGACAAGTGGCAAAATACAGATGACATCCTATCTGCTATCTGCCGAATCCCACTGCTGCTGCTCCTTACACAATAAACTAGAATGGTCCGCACGTTGGCACTTGCTTGAGCAATTCCTAGTCCCTGATCTTAATCTATCTGTGAATTTGCTCGCCTGGGTTTGCAGCTCGATTTACACTTTGGCAGGCCATAACACAATCGTCCCACCTCCCAGTGCTCCTCTAAATTGGGCGGATCATCAGATTATAACAAGGTCTGATGAGTGCACAGCAAAGCAGAAAAAGGTAATGGAAGTGCAAGCAAAGTGGTCGGTCACCTGAAGCCAGGCTTCTGAGGTTGCAGGGTCACCAGACCGAGGGGGAAGAGGCACCAGAATTGCATCTGAACCGCCAGGCTCCAGGATATGTTGTAGCAGCCCGAGCCCGGCAGCCGGTTGTGAATGAAAACGAGATTATGCCAGAGTTTGGCCTTGCACGACGCCGTACTGAATGTCCCAAAGGGCCCAAAGAAGGATTCCCTGCACGCAAAATGCAGAAGCTTCTGGAGCCTGAATCCTGTAGATCCAATTGAAATAGGTGTCAAATCTTCAACAACGTGCCTGAGATCGCATTGGCATAATGCCACTTGCAGCAACACCCCGGCAGCGTGTTGCCGGGCTGGCAGCAGCCATTACCTGAGGTGCTGTGGCAGCAACTCTGCTTCACCAAGCACAGATACCAGAATGCGAACCACTATCAGCATGGTGTAGTAAGCTGGAGCAACCCTCATAAACCTCTTCTTGTAGTACCTGCGCACAAGAAATGACTTCCTCGTGCACCATGCACGACTTGTGAGGCTGGCAGGGAGGAGGGCTCATGGTTTGCAAGGCAAGTTAAGCAAAAACAGAGAAAGGGCTGTCTTGAGGAGTGGACTGTCTCAGACCTGAGTACAGTCCGAGTGCGACTGTGTGTTGCCTCAAGCGCTGGAACAAGCGATACAGCGGAAAGAAACCTGCACTTGCTATCAAGCTTTCAGTTTCGGCCACCATGGAGCCCTTGTCCAGCCGAATGTCCGTCATAACGAAGTACGATCCTCTTGTAGTACCATCGACCCATACTCTTAAAGCCCTGGTTCCAGTCATACCCGGTTAGGCACATGAAGCTTTGCATGTGCGGCTCCGCATTGAAGACGACTGTGATCCAGGTGTGTTGTGCAAGCGCCGTATCGATCGCATGCTTGTCGTCTGCTGCTAGTCCGACGAACCAGAGCACGTGGAGAACAACGATTCCGAGACAAGCGGCACATCTCAAGAAACAAGTTGGATCCAGGAAAGCGCGATCGTGCAGCCCTGCTGATGGCGTGGTGACAAGAGAACCCTTAGGGAAACTACAAGACTGCTCCTTCAGCCCCATCCCCAAATAATGTTGAACTCCCACGTCTGAGTGCGAATAAATGGAGAAGAGATCCAAATAATCCTAAGATGTGGCATCGTACGCTGCACAAGTGTGAGGAAAGTCTTCCTTGGAGTCCAAGGCTTGGACATTTATATCCTGGCGATCACGTCAGCAGATGCCACTAGTGTAGTACTCGGATGGGCACTATTTCACTCGGCAGAGTTGACTTATTTCAGCTCTCAATGTGTGAAATCAGAGTTGAAGAATGTTCAATCAAATGATGGCAAGCTCTTCTATACAGATTTGACCTGAGGAAAACATGCTGAAAAGTTGCCCCAATGGCCGATGCCAAGGACGAAAGAGAAGTGAAATTGCAAGAATCGCTTGCAGACTGCGTTCTTAATTCCTCATGGATGTTCTGCCTCGGGTAAAATCTACTCATTAATTCTATTTCTTTGTTTGTGCAATGGTGCCAAAATTGCTGCAGTGCCATCACCTCAAATTTTTGTTTCTGTGCACAGGGGAGTCGCACTATCAATTCCTTTTGGCATCAAGTATAAGGTAGAAACCTGCAGTCATTTGCCTTCTGAATTTCAAAGCACGCATTTACAATGACATCTCTTCAAACGAAGAACAGTTCACCTTTCGTGAACGTTTGTATCTCACTTTGCTGAGAGTCCTGTGCATTTACAGAGCTACCTACCGCTCGTATACTTTGGACTGGGTGGCACCGTCCTGGACATGCTCAATGGTGAGGCTAGTAGGGAATTCTCTCTGCTGTCACAGTTAATGGCGCTGGTTTCTGCAAATAATGACATCGTCCTTTCTGACTGGGTGGATTTCTTGCTGCAGGTTACCTGGAGTGTAACCAACAGCGTAAGGAGCTTGCAGCATACCAGGAGGCTATGCAGAAAGGGCAGCCAGCTGACAGATAGCAGCATATGGCAATTTTGGGCATGCACATGCACAAGCAAAGGAAAATGGCCATGATATGATGGGTTCAGGAACGTGGTTTTGCGGATGAAAATAACACTGCAAATATCCCATTTGGGCTCAGACCCAGAGCGAAGTACCTGATAGATGGAGTATGGTCAATCACTATTGGACAACTGTTGAATCGGGGACCCAGGACTCCTAAAGGATGAATAGTCAGAAGAACATCTATCTTGCAACTAACAAAGAATAGGACAATCAACCCCATCTGAATGGAACCACCAAGTCCTGAGCTCTTGAACATGCAAACATGAGAAGACGATGCTTCAGTCACACTTGTGTCTCAGCTCTTGCAGGTGCTTGAAGTGTTAATATCACCAAATGCATTCAGCAACTCTGCAGTCAGGACAACACATAAGGCACAGCTAATGGCTAAGCTTCAAGCCCTTGACAGAATCTTGTGCCCTTACCATGTCCAACCTCCAGCCTCACCGCAACCAATTTGTTCTTGCATCCGGTGTTACTGTGGAATGCCGTGAACCACACTCAGCAAGGAACTGCACGAATCGCAGCAGACGCACCTCATGAGGTCCCTTAAGTCTTAAGTATACAAGGATGTCCTTGTCTATTCAGCCCAGCCACCACCACCAGCAATCTGCACCCTGCAGGCCAGAGAAGCACCACCGCCCAAGCTGCTATCACCGATGTACCCTGCTGAGACAGGCCCCTCTGCAGAAGGCACGACCACGGCAAAAATACTTATTGCTACCAGCAATGCACCCCGCTGCAGAAAGGCACAGCCGCCCCCAACAGATGTCACAAAGTGACAGATGTCACTCAAGCGGGGCGCCCGTAGCGGTCTCCCGAGAAGCCGCCACCTCCGGGCAACTCGCCGCCACCAAATCTCCCGCTTTGACACCCGTCCGCAACGACAGGTGTCACTCAAAATGGGCGCCAGTAGCGGCCCCCCAAAAAGCCGCCACCGATTTCCACCGGGCTGACATCGGCCCGCACGACAGGTGTCACTCAAAAAGGACGACCATAGCGGCCCCCCGGGAACCCGCCACCACCGCCGGGGAACCCGCCGCCACCGAATCCCCCGCGCTGCTGCGCAAACATCTGCGCAAGCAGATCGTCCATTGACGCGCCGCCCATTCCGCCGTGACCGCAGTCCGTGCACCCCTGCTCAATCTCCTCTTCCGTCCAGCCTGCCAGAAACAATTGCAGCAATCAGTGCGTGGGGTACTCAGACATCAATCAGACCACAGTGTTGTGAGCAACACAGTGTGCCAACTTGCTTGCTCATGACAGGCCTTGCAAACAGATGTCTTCCACAATACGCATGTTGCTGCACTCAGTGCCAGGAGTTCTCATCATGACGACAAGACCCTGCATGAAACAAGTTCACAGGAGAGCCAATGAGATGCTGCATAGGCAAGGTGCAACCCCCGCAGCAGTAGCGTCCAAGCAGGGTATCTTGCGCACCCTGGTCGTACTTCTGGCGCTTGGCGGGGTCTGACAGGATCGCATGCGCGGCGCCAACCTGCTTGAACTTCTTCTCGGCTTCCTCCCTCTCCTCCGCCACCGCCTTGTCCGGGTGGTACCGCAGCGCCGCCCGCTTGTACGCCTGTATTGCACTTATTTTCTTTCAAAATTTCTCTCATTTCAAATCAAATTTGGAAAAAATATGAAAAAATTGTTGATTCTTTGGTTGGTAAAAAAGGGTTGAAAAAGTGAGTGAGCCCCACCTGACAGCACTCTTTTGCAGCTGCTTTGCAACCTTGTACAGCTTGCAGATGAGGTTCTCCGCAAACGGGATCCAAGTTCCTTCAGATGCAGGGTGAACCTATGCTGCAACCTTTGAACTCGAGGTACAGGTCATGAACCAGAGGGCCCATTGCAAGCACTTGCAACAGAAGACAAGCTTTGATATTGACTGTAGCACTGCCGCACAGCCAGCTTGCTATCATTCTTATTCTTACACGCTCTCCAGCCAATCAAGGCCACGTGCGCTCCTAGCACCTTTTTTCAGATCTTCCAGAAGTCTCTTTCAACTTGGCAGTAGCGCTTCTGTACATACCTTCCAAATGTCCCTATCAACTTATTTTCAGAACGATGTGGTGGCGCAAAACAAGTGGCGCACCTTCTTGATGTCTGTCTCGCTGGCGTCCTGGCTGACGTCCAGAAGCTTGTAGTAGTCGATGCGCTTGGACTTCTTCAGCTCCGTCTTGGCGTTGCGCAGCATCGCGCCGATGTCCTGCACCTCCGAGTCCATCTCCTTCACCTGTTCACGCACTCACAGCTGCTCAGGACACAACAATAACCCGATGCAAGCAGCTCCATTCCTGGCCAGGGCACAGCATTATGTCCCAGTTCAAGCAGCTTCATAGCTGCTCAGGACATAGCATGCCAAACACATGGAAGCAGCTGCATGCACAGCCAGATGCAGAGGTCTCCCTCGGCATGCTATACCCCCACATTCAACCAGCGGCGACACAGAAACGAGAAACTCTCCCCCTGCATTTGCATTTGTCAATGCTCCGCACACTATCAACCAGTGTTCTTGTCGTGCTGCATGACTAGCAGCACCTTCCCAAGACTCCATGCTGCCAAGATCCAAATAACACAGGCCCCCATAATTGTTCAGGAAAGGCATAGTTGAGCAGCATGCACTTTAATCACATGCAACAGGGTGAAGCCTGGTGGTCCGACGGACAGTGCACCTTCTCATAGTCGCGCACGGCTGCATCCCAGTCCTTCAGCGCCTCGTTGGCAGCGGCTCTGCGCAGGTAGCCCTTCACGAATTTCTCGTCGCACTTCACCGCCGACTCCGCGTCCGCAAGCGCGTCCTCGTACCGGCGCATCTTTGCGCATGTCGCCGACCTGTTCAGGCAACGTGCTGACTCGTCATGACTGAGCTTGCAAGTATTACAGAGCATCTTTCACACATGTCATGACCTGTCCAGGTACCGGGCTGACATCATGACTCATTATGCAGGCGTTGCCAAGCAAAGGGAAATTTATGCGGCAGCCACAATCACAACAGACTTTCAGCTTCTGTTGATGAGCCCCCTGGAGGCGTGACTTCAGTCTACCCAAGGCAAGCAACCTGGAGAAACCTTCCAGGACTGGTGATCGACTCAGTTTGCTTGATGTTGCACGCACGCTGATGCAAAAAAGAGCGTGACGTCATGCAGGCTTGATACGCGCAACACCAAAACCCTCTGTCCTTCAAACGAGCAGGTTCCTTTCTTTCAGCCATGAAGCCGCTAACGCACCGGTTGCTGTAGCACTGCGCAAAGAAGGCCTCGTTGCCGGTGCCGGCCGCGTATCGTGCCAGAGCGTCGCTGTAGTGGCGGTGAGCGTCGCCCCATCGCCGCTCCTTGAAGGCTGCGTTGCCCTGTTCCTTGGCCGACACCAGCGCGCGCACCCGCTTGAGGCCCCTCGCGCACGCCGTCGAATCCGGGTCGCGCCGCAGCGCCTATTCATGGATCAAATGAAGGACAGTTACTGAATTATTATGGCAGACAAGTTGAATACGGTTCCGGCCCCAGGGCTTGTCAGACCAAAAGAAAGTCGGCAAATGAGGAACTGGGATTGCAGATGCAGTTGAATATGGGACATGCCTGAGCGCCTGCTCAGTGAAAGGGAGCAATGGCGGCAACAAGTTCGGCTTGGCAGGAAGCTTCCAGGATCAAACGTGCAAAGAGCCTGATGCACATGTGGAGTGCTTGCTGGCTGCTTTCCTGTCTGTCCTGGTAATTCGGCTCCAGAGAACTCTGACATTTTGTGGTGTGTTGCTCTCAGATGCTTTACCAGAAAGGTGACATGGAATTGCACAGAGAGCCTGCAGAAAGACTGGCTTGGCCCGAACGGTGCCCTTGATGCTCTCACACATGCTTGTATTGACGCTTGCGCAACAACACGCCCATGCACTTAGTTTGGTGGAAAAGCTGCGCACCTCTTCATAGATCTTTGCTGCGCGGTCCATGTTGCCGGACCCATAAAGCGCCTCGGCCCGCACTAGCAGGATCTCCGCAGCTGCGGGATCGCCCTCCACTGTCAATGACCGCGTCTCCCCCAGCGCCTCCGCGTATTTCCCCTGCCCCATCAGCGCCTGCGCATGCGCACAACGCCAAATCAGGCTCGTGACCTTTTACCAGTCAGCCTCTTGACTTTCTCCGGCATGTCCAACAACCCACAGTCCAAAGCGCGGCAGAGTCCATGGCCAGGGAAGCCACAGCATGTCAAGTGGGCTTGCAGGAGCCGCTTGAAGCATACAAAAATGCACATGGAGGGACACTGCCAAGCCGTCCGAAAGGTGCCTCCGAGATGCAAATACAACAGCCCCAAGAAGCCTTAGTCTGCACGTGGAGGGACTATCAGAGTATGGATGACATTTCACCAATTGCCTAGCTTACTTTTCACCAAGTTCAGCATGACACTCGCACCAGATCAGCGCACTGCTAATAAAGCTGGACCGCACCTTGCAGCGCAGCAGCTGTGCCGGCTCAAGTTGCGCGGGGGCGACGGTGCGAGCGGCCAGGTCAGCATACCACTGCGCCTGGCGCGCGTCCCTGTCCAACGCGGCGTTCCCGTCTGCGATGTGCTTGCGCACAGCCCCCACCGTGGCCAGCTCTGTCTGCGCTGCCGAGCCGGCCGCCTCCAGCTCCGCCGCCCGCCGATAGTGAGCCTCCGCCTGTGTACAGAAACAAATGTCCTATTGATGAAATGGCGGACAAAGGGAACAAGCAATAGTGTGTCTGGCTTTGCCATATGATGCCAAGCATCCAAGCATCGCTGTAGATTAAGCATGTAGCCAAGCTCGGCTGTAGCTGTGTGTGCGTCTCGAGTATGTTACCCCCTGCTGGTTGAAGAAACACAGAAGCTGCAATGCAAGAGGCAGCACCAGAGGAATGCGAGTTTTCAGAACATTGCCCTAAACCTTGGAAATTAAGCACCTTGTTGCAACATGCAGGGACTGAAGCGAGCGCGCACCTCGTCAAAGCGGCCCATGCTGAGGCAGGCCTTGCCGGCGCGCATGTGCGCGCGAACAGAGGTTGGGTCGAGCGCGGCCGCCTGCGACGCAAAAGCAGCCGCCTCCTTGTAGCGCCCGAGCATCAACAACGCCGCCGCGCAGTTTGCCGGGTTGGCCGCCACGTTTGGCGCCATTACCGCGGCCTCCTTGTACGCCGCCAGGGCACTCTGCATATAAACTCACATGTCAAGACAGCATTGCAGAGGACGATATAGTCCTTCAGATACATGGCCGGCCCAGACCTAAGCATCCAAGCAGGCAACAGTGGCGCATTCAGAACTAGTCACTCAGCGAACACGGAGGATCACGTGCCTTGTCATGGGCTTGCAGAGGGCACAGGGAGCTTCATTCACTGAATTACACAGGACAGCTGGAGCAATGTGCCATCAGCGAATACTTGCAGCTGGACATATTCTCGCTGGAAAAATTTCAATGCGAAACTGGGGTTGCTGTCAAACACTTACCTGCCAGTTGCCCGCCTGATAGAACTTGGTGCCCTTTGCTCTTTGCTCCGCTGAAGGGTCCTCCTCAGGAATCAATGCCTGCGGCGGGGTAGCCTCTGCCTTGGGGGGCTCAGTGTCTGTCTCCATCGGCTCCTCCTGTTCCTGCTCCTTTGGAGGCTCCTGTTGGTGCCAGAGCAGTTCATCTCTTGGGCTTGAACCACATGCGTCAGAGAAGAACAACAACATTCACAAGCACAATTGGGTGCTGCAGACCTATTGCTGCTCTTTGGAGTATCCCATAACGGAGACCACCCATGGCACAAATGTGCTAATACTGGCGCTGTAATCATACCAAACAAGGGAGATCTGGCTTGATGGGGTGCATTGACCTTCAAAGAAAGGGGTGTTGCGCAGCATGAATGCCATGGTGTGGGGTATGCAAGGAGCTGACCTCCTGGAGGGGCGGTGCGCGCGCGACAAAGGGCTGACTGCTGTCTGAGCTGGCTCCCGACTGTGACCGGCTGAGCATGGGCGAGCCGTTGACCGACCCCTCAGCCGTCGCCGCCTTGCGCGCCTTGGCGCGAGCCCGCTTCAGCGCCTGCTTGCTCTTGCCCTCCACGCCGTTCGTGGTGCCTTCGCACAGCAGGAAGTACCAGTCAGCACAACAGAGATGAGACGTGCATGCACCAGGGATGAGCTGCATTAAGAAGGTCTGCTACTCTAATATGTCAACTCTGAGGCCCGAGCAGGGGTTGCCAGAAAGCCCAGCATACAGTGATAGGGATGTCCATGCAGCAATGATGTCTACACTGGGACTTCCACAGGACTTTCAGCTTGAAGATGTGCCAAAAAAGGCACAAAAACTGGGCTGCAGATCAGCAAGAGCCCTTGGTGGATTTTATGCAATAAACAAGTGCCTTTTGCAGATGTAGCGAGACGGGGATACATGGTGTTCACCATTCTGGGCATGGCCGTTCGTTTGCGGTGGATGCTCTCCATTCATCCGGGCCTTGGCAGCTGCAATGCAGTCCTGCACTTCTTTGCACAGCTGTTTTTGCGGCGCCGCACCTGCACAGAATATGGAGTCTTCAGATGCCAAACAATATAGTGCTATCTTGTGGCTATGTCAATATTGTCTTCTAATATAGGTGCTAAGCTCTTGCTGCATACCATGATCGGCAGCAAATTGCAGGTTCGGTAAATTAGCTCACCATTCAAGTTGCCGTTTGGGAATGTTTGTGATGCCACAACTTTGTCCAGCTGTGCTTGCAGCTCGCCATTACTGCATGAGACATACGCTGTCAGCTAATAGCCTTTTCTGCACTCGTGCCATTCTTTGTCCTAGCAGGTGAAGGGATGCCTGGATCATTGGAACGGCACCACAAAGACTTCGGGCCGCAGCATCTTGCAAATGTGCTTACCTCGGATCCAACTGGAGGGCGCATGTGAAAGCTTGCCGGGCTTCATCCTTCATATCAACGGCATCTAATGCAGTACCCAGACGCCACCACCCTGTGTCACAGGAGAAATAGGCAACGACGTAGTTGTTCACCACGGGCAGGGTACTTGATGGAATGCAGCAACCAGGCTCAAGCTTCACCCGCATGCTCACCTTTGACATATCTGCAGTCACTCATCAGCGCTGACATGCCGTCCTTGAGGCACCGATACAAGTTTCCTGCAGACGAAGGGATTCCTTTATGTGATCTGCTGCTGCTTGAAAGCATGCACATGGCAGACAATGCACCTCGATCAGCATATGACCTTGGAAAATTCAACATCGTCGATCGAGCTGTTTAAGGTCGGGCATGCGGACCCCTTGAGCGTCATTTATTGGGACAACTAACTCCACAGCACTCCTACCTTCTCGCTGGTAAGCGAGAGCGCGATTTGCGAAGAGCTTCGCGCGATCTGTCGCTGATGAGCTGTTGCATGCATTGACTGCATCGCTGTAGAAGTCTATGGCGTCAGAGTAATGTCCAGTTCTGAAGGCTTGATCCGCTTTTTCCTTGTGCGCCAACCACACTTTGGGAGGCAACGTCTCCACAGTAGACATGTTGCCTGATCTCTGCTCCAGCAACTGCAAGTGAATATTCTGCTTGCTGGATCAGATTGAGCTGCATTCATCAAGCTGCCTCAAAACGAGGTTGGCAGGGCGCGCTGTAGCGGTTTGAAGACCCTTGACAGCCAGCAGGGTTTCAGCCCTACAAGGGAATCGAGAAATTGTGTTCATTTCACTCTTTTGCGACTTGTGCAAGACATTTTACTTCAAAATCCTGCGTCAATATAAAGCGTCGGCGCACATACAAAGGTTCTTGTGCCGGCTGGGTTGTCTCGTATCACGTTAATCAGTGGCAAGGCGTTTCAAGAGCTACAGATCTTGCAAAACTCAGTAGCTCTTTCCGAAAGTCACCGGGAAGCTATTGCGTCAAATAAATAAATCTAAGCAATGGATTTATTTCAGCAGTACGAAAGTGGTTTTCTGCGAGTGATGAGCGTCTTGAAAAGGCGTGAAAGGTCTTCCGGAACACTTGATGAAAAGTTCAGAGAAGCTGAAGAGTTGGTGAGGAAACGTACATCCTTTCACGATCCTTTCTGATACTATTAAGGCTTGCGCGACAATATGGGACTGCTCCACACAGGTATCCAAGATGCGGATTGAAGCTAGAAGTTTTCCTGGAGAGGAGTGCAAAGCACGAGTGTCGAAGGTGAGGAGACTAATCTCTCTCTGGCTCCAAGACACGGTGCCATGGAGGTCCGCGGGGTCCAGATGGTTGAGCAGATCCCGTTCTGGTGCTGTCAGGTGAGGAGGTACCAGGAAGAGCTTGCCTCTCTGCGAGAAGCAACTCAACTCAGAGGCGGTAGAGGGGTTGGAGCGCAGCCTGGCGTTCCAGGTAGTCGAGAAAGCAGCTCCACTGCTGCGCAGCGAGACCAGCTTCTAAATTCCAGTGCAAAGCTAGAGAAGACAGGAGCGCGGTTGAAACAGTCGCGTCAGTTGCTGGCAGGCATGGAGGTAACACTCAGCGTACTTGGTTTGTACAATTTGCCACCTCGCTGCTGCACTACAAAACAGTGATAGCCTGCCTAGAACACGCTCAGCTAGGGTGGGCCTAAATCAGCAGCACTGCAACCTGTCAGCAAACATCATGCAAACCAAGCAGCTTGCATACAAAGAACTTGCAGTGCATGGGGTGGGGCCTGTATGCCAGGGGTACTGAAGCCGACCTGCTATAGACTTTAGTGACCCACAGTGTGTGCAGATGTAAGGGTTGCTGACAGCACCTTTGCCTTGAGCAGGAGCAAGGTGTTTCCATCCTTCAGAACCTGCACAGCCAGCGCGAGACCATCCAGCGATCTCAGCAGAGACTACAAGAAACGGATGCGAATATTTCCAGCTCCCAGAAGATCCTTAACAGGATGAGCCGGTGGCTGCCGTTCTGAATTTACTGTGAAACAGGAGAAGCGCCAACCGTCCCGTCAAAGTTTGAAGCCCTCTACTATGATGTGAAGGTAAGCCTTGGTTGCATGCATGAGGTAAGCGGCAAGAAGTTTGTCACTACCCAGACAATGTCGGATTTGCGTGCTGTGCACCTTTCAATCAATCAGCATTCATGCCACGATGCATGCATTGATGAATATTCTGTGTTGCAGATGCATGGAGCAATGCCAGGAGTGATTCTGATGCTTCAAGACTTCCATGATATTGTCTTTCATGTGCTATGTGAGTCTCAACTGTTGTGAGATCTAGAGATCCGAGCACCCATGTGTAATCTTTGGACATCTCGTGAATTGGGCACCATTTATAAATTAATAAAGTAATTACATTTGATCTTGTACGAGAATCACACGGGCATCTCTGAGTTTGCGTCTGCAAAGCTACAAATTTTATAGCACAAAGTCAATCCGTCACTCCCTGGAAAGAACCCCTCCGTCCATCAAGAGTCCCATTCACCCACTGCTCTATCATCGCTTTTGCAACCAGCGGCTGATCGTGAGGCACCTGCAGGCAGCAACGGTTGCTAAACAACTTGACTATTTTTCTCCTATAAGTTGACCAGGCAAACAGAACCGAAGGGCTGATGGGCATTTCTGTGCTTTTACTGATCCACTCTCTGCGATCTAGGGACGTCCTCAGCAATCCAAATATTTAAACCGTCTACGTAGAGCATACTTGCATACAGAGAGTGTACTTGAGCAGGACACAATCTAATAAGACAAACTGAAGACTTATTAGAGATCGGGGCGTGTCGTGCCCTCTCAAACTCCTCATCAAGCCTTAGATCTAGGATATGACATAGAGTTGTCAATTTTAGTGGCGAGAACTTGAGAACGAGTTGACAAATGATGCTTCATCTTAGATGCTTCAAAGAACACTGACGTTGAAGCAAACTGCGCTGGGCGCGTGTTGTGCAGGGGATGGGTTCTAGCGCACCATGTGCCCAGCGTTTCGGATGACGACATGGGACAGACTGCCGTGCTCCCTCCAGTAGCCCACCACCTTTTCATGATGCCCTCCTGCCTCCAGCCCTGCAGCCACAATCTGGATCAGGGGCTTTGCTTCAATGACCCTGACAAAGTCTTCTTGTCTTTGAGTGTCCATCTGTGCTTTTGGAACCATTAAGTACCATTATCACCAACTTACTAGGAGCTCTTCTGATGCACAAAAGTTCGAAACAGTTACAGGCAAGCCCGTTCCATGCAATTCATCCTGTCTGGTGTCATCCTGTTGGTTTTTGCACAACATCATCAACGATGAGGAGCGCCATTCGGCCATAAATGTACAGCTTTTCAGGCAGGAAAAGCCGGGAGTAGGTGAAAGGGGATTGCCTGATGTAGCAGCACAGTCACTGCCCGGGCAGGCCATGCGCCACAGCGCCCTTGGGGCAGCGTTGAACTGCACCCGCCCCTCCCAATCCAAATTCACAATCCATGGCTCATTGCTCGGAGGACCATCCTGGGCGTCCGCCTGCCCTGCTCGCGCACACAGCTTGTCCTCTCAACACGCGTTGCATCTGTCAATCCGGGATGATCCTTTTACACAGAAGGTGGTCACTGCGCACATGCCAGTCTTGCAGCCTGAGGGCTAGGTTGCACTCTGAAGAACAGGTTACACTTTGTAGACATGCACAAAGTAACTGAAGGTCACCTCCCCTTCCCTTCATGAATGACAGCCATTTAGCAATGATATGGGTATCATTGAAACCAAAAAGGAGACGCAAGGCAGGCAGTGCAGCCTATAAATAATATAGCACAAATGGGAACATTGCATTTTTGCAGGATCAGGCCCCTAATGCAGGGGTGAGAAACCTGCCTTGGTACAGAAGTAAAGGCAGGGCGGCCAGGATGTCTGGAATGAGGTGTTTGACGCTCTTCATGACATCCGGGCCCAGTGCGTCCCCCACCTTGTCTGAGCAGGACTCATACACTATATCCTTAGGCACTCCCAAAATCTCCTGCGCATGCATGCAATCAATTTTACCGAAGGAGTGTCTTACTCTCTGGGTCAAATTACCGTATTGCTGCCACCATCAACTTTACTAAAGAAATATCTTTCTCTCTGGGACGGAGCCTGTCGCCACCTTTATATGACACCTGCTATGTGCTGTTGTAAGAACTCTTGTAGCACGCCATTGCATGCCTAAATCCGAAATCAATGGAAACCTCAACTCAACTCAACTAAAGTCTCTTCTCAATTGCGCTGCAGCACAGCCAGAAATGGAAGCAATAGAAGGGAGAGTCAACAGTGGCAGCTGTAACAAGGAATACAAACAGACATCACCTTGACCCCAGGCTGGTTCAGGTACCGGTCGACATTTTTGTCGGCGTCATAGTCCCTGTAACGGCGATAGTCCAGCAGGGTGCCTGCCCCGCTGCAGTGAGTTATGTATTCCAGTAAAGCCTCCCGGTGCCTGTGCGCCTCCTCCCACCTCTCTGTACACACAGTGCACACAGTGTTGGTCACGCTGTAACAAATTTCTATGAGAACACTGCAGCTGCGAAATGTGCTTCTAAACAGTATGCCTAGAATGCATCCTGCACTCAGAGGTCCAATCCACAGTTTAAAATGCGTGTGTAACAGTCTGCCAGAAGAACCGTACCATCTGCAATGAGCTGGGAGATCAGGAGCTGCATTGTCATAGCGTCAATGCGCTGTTGTGTATCAATCATCCCAAAGAAGAACGCCACATCAGCATGCTGCAGCACCTGCGCATGTGCAGGCACATGCTGCCTCAAATCCAATCCTGGTGTCCGTCATTTGCACATGTCTACGAGCAAAAATTGCCACGCTTGTATGTGTTCAAAAGGCAAAAGGCTCAGTATGTTGGTCACACGAGCGCAAATAGAAGGCGCAGGATGCAAACCTGCGAGCGAGGATCAGTGAGCCCATTTCCGATGGCCAGTCCAGCCAGGTCAAAAACAGGCCGACCCATGTCTAGCGCCCTTTGCGGCAGCAGCCGCCTCTTTGTCACCCCGGAGCCCCGTTTCATTCCACCTAGCTCCTCCTCAATTTGAAGAACAAAATGGCCTGCACAAATTTGTGACCTCCCTTCGGAATCCAAGGACATGAGAGCTCTATCATGAGACATGAGACATGATATGCCCACAATTTGTGAGCATTCAGCTAAACAGTTCTAAGTTGCACACAGGCAGGTTTGGATGTAGTAGCGCGCACCAATGGATGGGACATATTTGCCAGCATATGACTCGCCGGTGATGTAGAGAGGCCGTGGTTGCAGGTCTTCATATTTGGCGAAGAACTTTTGCAGCCCAATGTAGAGATCTGTTGCCACCTCCATCTCATCCGTGGGAATGCCCTTCTTGCCTGCATTAGGCAGCACTCTAAAATAGTAGATACATGGAACGTGCAGGTTCAAGGAGCATCAAGCCACCTTTTTGTGGCATGCGTTCACCACATGTCCCCATCATGCAGAGAATGAAAATCAGATAAATGAAGCTGAGCAGGAGCAGCAGAAGCACCTGCAATGCTGAATCCAGTGCCGACAGGCTGGTCTATGAAAAGGAGTCCATAAATCCTATTCCATGTTCCTGCAAGAACATCACAGATTGCTTGTCAAAGAGTCTTGAGAATATTGGCTTTGTGGAAAACAAACTGCATGCAAGATCTGCATTGGCTGGTCACCTCGATTTGGTTCGAGGTTGAGGGTCTTGTTTGGCCAGTATGGACCTAGAATGTAGAAATTCCCCAGCATGGATGCACATCCAGGTCCTCCCTGTCAAGTGATTGAATTATTTACAATTTTGTCCAGGATCATACAAAGTCTAAAACACTTCTGCAAAGCCGTTACAGGAAGAAAGCTGGCATTTTCATGGTTCTCCTCGAGCCACCTCGAGCCAGAGCAAGATGGGCGTCTCATGTGTTCCTGCAGCCTCCTGTGCTTCATAGTAGGCGTAGAACAATGCGTCTTTCCCGTCTTTAGAGACAGGTACGTATCCCGAATACGTCACATTCGGGAGGTCTGCACCTTGCTTGATTATGCTGAGCGCAGTGGGATACTGTTGGATCCCAGAGAAACCTAGGACACAACTCGCCCAAAGAATCAGAATCAGACCGGAGACGCTATGCCGGTGAATCTGCATCTTGATGTATTTTGTCTTCTACAACACGCTCAATGATGGCATGCAGTCTGAGCCTTCACACCAAACACTATTGATCTGATCACGACAAAATGGTCGAAGCCAAAGAAACAAGCTTGTCAATCCTTCACGCTACAAAACACGGTCAAAACAATATATCTTTGGATTTGCAACCGAAAAAGTATTGAAGAAGAATCCTGTGTATCAAGTTTGTCGCAACGTGAGCTATCCCACGTGGTCTGACTCACAAAAAGAGTTTCCTCCTATTGAGAGCAGGTCACGTAGTAGTGAACCATATGAATAAACATTCATTTCTTTCCATCAGGAATTGTATGGATGCTGTCGGCATATTGCTACTACTATGCGAAGGAATCATTAGGCGATCGAAACTTTGCTGTCGACAACAGTCCTGGAATGGAGACGCGTTTCATAGTGCACTACTCCACTCGAGTTACGAATATTAGATCGATCGTTCAATATTGGATACGAAATACAGGAAGATCCAGAAGAGGGAATGCTCGCAGCTTCCCCTGCAATGGAAGCCACAACAGCGGGGGGACCGTGCACTTCCATGCTGACTTCCATCGATTTCTGTGCGCATGAGGAAGGAGTAATGCTTTCTGCCAAGCGTGAAAACAGTCACATATAAGAGGTTGGCAATGTTTCTTGCCTTGCAAAGTCGGTTGCATGTCCGTTTGGCTCTCTGGGTACACCGTCAGCGTTAGGGACTGAGAAACCATGGACGCCTCCGCGGCCGTGCTGCAGATCTTCAGAAACATTCTAACGATCAAACAGGAAGATGATCAGCTCAGAGTAATAGATCTGCAAGTGGGGTGAGGAATCCCAATCGCAAACCTGTCCTTGGTTATTCCACATTGCCCTCTCTGTAAACGGAGCTGAACATGTCATCATTGCTTGATGCAGGTCTCAAGTGCACAATAAGGTCCCCGGGAACCTTCGAACGGAGTTATGGCTGTCTTGCTTGCATAGGAAAGGCGTTGGCTCTGGGTATGCCAGCCAGTATCAGGCCATGCTGTTCAAGGTGGGGCTTCCCTCGAGACTCAAGACAATATCAGCTACAAGTGCTTGTTCTTCAGGTCTTCACCCTTGAGTGTACTTACACCGCTGCAACTCAAGATAGAATTTTGCAATTTCTGATGCTTGACACTGCACAGGGGGTCACTGAGGAAGCTGCAGATGACATAGAGAAGGACGTCGGCCGGACCTTTCCCGGGCTTGCCAAGTGAGAATATTTTCCCACCATCACACAAACAAAGATATACACATGTACCTTGATATTGCAGTCCTGTGCAATTGCCAGAGTGGATTCTTGCCAGCCTACCTGTTCAAAGTAATTTCTGACAGGAATTTCTGCTGTCCTGGTACTTTCACATGATGCAAAGATTCCTCCGCATTGATGAAGTACTTGCCTCGCCTTTGTAAGCAATGGCACCTTGCAATGGCACCAGAGACGGCCAGCACAAAGTTCACCTTCGCATGAAGCTCGCACTGCAACATGCGCAGGTTTGCCACGATCGAGGGCAAGCAGGCATTGGAGCGGGTGCTGCGAGCCTACGCAGCATTTGACACAGAGGTCAACTACTGCCAGGGGATGAACTTTCTGGCAGCGCTGCTGCTCATCTGGTTGCCGCGAGAGGCGGATGCCTTCGGCGCCCTCGTTCTTATCATGAAGGACCGTGGGCTGCGGGAGCTCTACAAGACAGACATGACCATGCTGCAGGCGCAGGCCCTTTCACTTGACTCAAATTTATTGCTGTGCATGACTACAGGCCTACATGACTACCTCGTGACTAGGCGTCGAACACCAAACAATGCGTCCCGCTCAAACTGCTAAGAATCAGAGAAACGGTAGACAAACACAGCCTTGTCCTAATGGTTTGGATCTGGGCTCATCAGCATCAATCGTTACCGCTGGGATGGAAGCTTGCAGACGGCTAGCTCATGCTGAAGTCAGCAAATAGAATGCCTGGATGTACTCATCCATTCTGGGAAGGCTCAGCACCTCGCGACCCTCTCCTATCACTTGTCATAAAAACTACAAGGGGCTAGAGTGAATCTGCTGATTGATGGTGCAGGCGCGGCTGTGGCAGCTGGGCAAGATAATGCCTCGCCACCTGGCGCGCCACATGGACCAGCACTGCGCCATCCCGGTGCTCTACGCCTCCTCCTGGCTGCTCACGGCATTCGCCTCAGACTTCCCAGTCTTCTTCTCCTCGCGCGTCATGGACATCATTCTGGCCGACCGCTACCTGGAAGCCATGATGAAGGTGCGCGGGGCCTTGACACAATTGCACAGTCTGTGGTGCCAATCACCTGTATGCTCATACTGGTGAAAGCGGTCCCTCTGGAGAACTACATTGGCTGAATCTCCAAAAAATTGCTAGAGTGGACTCCAAAGCTGCACGTGACAATTTCCATCAAAGGACGCTGTTGAGGGCTATGCTGAGCAGCTGTGCTAGCTATCCTTTCCAAGTCGCACAAGGACTGACCGCCAAGCGGATGCTCTTGGTATCAGCACTTATATCGATTGCTGTCACAGGAACTCATGCAAGCAGAGGTGTTTTCCATGCACCCCTATGGAATATAAAATGCCAGCAGTAGGATTTAGACCGTTGTGAGGCGTGCTTTGTTGTCTCGTTATGTGTGTTTTTGACGTGTTCAGGGGTGTTTGCACGCTGGCTGTTCAGGTGGTGGTGGGCATCCTGAAGGCATGTGAGAAGCGGCTGCTGGCGATGACTGACATGGAGAAGATGGTCGACTTCCTGCGAGGGGAGGTGCCGCGATGGCCCCATGACAAACTCCAGGTGCCCAAACTCCTCCCAAGCCTCCATCTCCACCTCAGCTGAACCTCGTTATGCCTCGCTCCTCGTTGTGAGTTGTGATTTCATCTGGGGTGTTGACATGGGGCTGGATCCTCCCCCATTTGTAATTGAGCCTCATTCTCGCTTTTGCATTCCTGCTCAAGAGAGCTTACCAGGCCGGTAGCCCCCATGGATTATTTTTCTACCTGCAAGCAGTGTTACATGAGTCACGTGTCTGCCGTGCATTGGTACGGCATGGGACATGTCTGGAAGAGTGTCAGAACACAATGTTGTGAGCATGTGTGGTTCATATACTTCCCACAGAGATAGCCGAGTTCACAGACCGATCCATCGGAAACATTTTTGTCAACTTCTGTGGTTCAAAATTTCCACAGGAGCTGCTGACGGAGGCTCTGGCGGCGGAGTGGACGGCCGAGCAGGCGGCTGTGCTGGAGCGCACAGAGGGAGCCGAGAGCGTGGTCGACGCCGTGCAGCGAGTGGCCTCCAACTCCCCACTGGTGCGCACTGTTTTAGATTCGACAGAATTCAAATTTATGTTTGAATTTGGAATGTCGGTCAAGGGAGGTCCCCACATATGCTCGTCTGGGAGTGCAAGCAGATGCCGCCACAGCACACTGTAGCCTTCTATGACTTGAACTACTACTATGGGATTGTGTGACCTGTATTTGTATGCAGCACTCACTCATTTCTAGGTTTTGTAGATCGCATCATGGCCACACAGGGAATCCCCCAGAGTGTTTCTGCACAGCTCATGCCAGGCCTGCACAGGAGGATATGTCTGTTGTCTGAAAAGGACATGGAAACAAATGTCTGAAAAGGACATGGAAACAAATGTGCGCCTCAGCTTCAAATTGTCCTTACTATAAACCTGTGCATGCCAGCAGGAAGAAGATGCAGAAGAGGAGGAAGCCAAGGCGGCAGTCACCCCAGCCAAGAGCGAGCCAAAACTGGCCAGCTTCTCCTGGGCCTCCAAGCTGTCGGCGGCCTCATCCACTGCCAGCTCAGCAGGGCAGCCCAACCTGTTGCAGTCCCTCACCGGCTCCCTGTCAGGTGAATGAATTCCCTTTCCTTGGCAAACTCACAGATGCATGCCGAGCGCGATGCCGCAATGCACACCAGCTTCCTGACAATCAGTTGATGGGCTGTGTTGTCTGTCAAGCTGGTGTTCGCTTGCGGTGTGATGTCTGACATGCATCTACGCAACTATGGGGTGTTACTTCAAATTGGTATTGGTCGCTTCTCTGTTGGGAATATCCAGTGCCAAAATATATATGTTGGGTTGCTTGCTAAAAGGGGAATGGTGCACTGTTATCGCAGGCTTTGGAGCTTCGCTGCCGTCCTACTACGACGCAGCCAAACAGATGACCAGCAGCAGTCTGTCGCCCCTGGGAGACCTGCTGGGCCTCTTCGAATCCCCCAAGACCTCCCCAGAGCCCGCAGCAGCCCCCATCTCCCACACAGACAGCGCCTCTTTCGACCCCACTTCCCCAGCACCCCGACAAACAGCTGAAGCACACGATCAGCCCAGCACAAGCGCCGCTGCTGGGGACAGGGTTTCATTGTCCGGGGGGATTACAAGGGGCGCTGAAGCGCAGCAGAGAGGGTTCCAGGGCACGGCAGAGGGAATGCCGCAGGGGAGTGATTCTCTACAGGGGCCGGGGGGGTCTGGTAGGGGGTCACTGGGTCTAGCTCCCAGCAGCTCCTGGGGACCCTTCCACGAGTCAGAGGACGTGGAGGCGGATCATGCGGCAGGCAGCAGGCATGCGCGGCCTGATCAGGCGACGAGCAGGTTCGCCGATACCAGAACAGGCCCCAGAGCGACAGATCCAGATCAGGCGACCGGGAGTCCGGCCAGATCAGGCACTGGCGGGGCGGAGCCTGATCAGGCAGCTAGCATGCCGCAGCCAGATCTGGCGGTGGCCAGATCGGGCGACGCAGCCGAGCTGCGCTGGGCCGCGCCGCGCCACGGCAGCGGCAGCCTGCCAACCTCGCCGTTTCAGCAGTCGCCCCGGCCTGGCCCCTTCGACGCGCCAATCCCTGCCAGCACTGGCGAGAATGCACTCTCCCCATCTCATGCAGGTGCAGAGGAGAGTGCTGTGGGTGGGAGGCTGGGATCTGCTGATGGCGCCTCAGGCCATGCGGGCAGGCTAGAAGCAGGCGGCGCGCATCGGCCGAGGCGCAGCGACGTGGACTCGCTGGGTTCCTGGGGATCCTTCAGGGCGCCAGATCAGGCGGAGGCATCCAGTCAGGCGGCGCCGAGCCTGCCCAGTCGGCCGGCACAGAACGACTTCCTTATACGGCTCTCATCCACACCCAGCGGACACCGCTCAAATAATAGCGAGACAGACCATGCAGAAGCTGCCAGCGCAGGAATGGGAGAAGTGAGCGGGTCAGGGCAGGCCACAAACGAGGCGCAACATCTGGGGCAGCTGGATGAGGACGGCTGCTGGAATGGGTGCATGCCGGGAGGCCCCGATCTCATAAGCACGGAGGGGTCGTCACAGGAGGATGATATAGCCGCGGATCCATTCCAGCATGTGGCTCTGACGGAGCCGCTGTCACATGCGCAGATGCAGCGGGGCGATGGCGGTGTGGGGCAAAAAACGGGTGTCAGTGACTGGGAGAACAGCCAATTATCCACCTTTGCTGCTGAGTCCGGCAGTGGCAGAGACAGCCGACAGGTGCCAATGAAGAAGGCAAACAGTGCGCTTGGGCATTGAAGTGGCGTTGCACCCAATTGATGCTGCACAGTGCGTTTGTAATTTCCGCTGAGCTGATCAGCATGACAGGGCGTTGAATCATTCGTTCATTGGAACAATGAAGCCTTGATGCATTGAATATAATGCATCAATTATTGGATGTGGCCTGCGCAGGCCTAGCCTTTACCTGCGGTTTTTATACGAGATCGGATTTATCTGTGCAGGGTGTACAGCTATGAAGGTCACAGCAAGTACCTGGCATGCTCTTCAAAAACAAGGTTAAAGCATTAAATCCCATGTGGTAGTGTCAGTGCAGAGACAACGGACAGGTGCCAGCGCATGGAAAGGCATGGGTGTCGGGTACCCGGTGGATTGATCGTCACATTCAAAGGCGTTACCCAATTCTCTACAAGAAGACACGACATAAGCAGTACACACTGAAGAACATTTGCTGAACTATCCTAATAGATACTTTTTAAACACACTTCTTGTGTGACTTGGACCTGATCACACACACAGCACACACTTTGCAGGTACTTGTAGGCTTCAATTCTCTACACACCCAAATTCCCTGTTCTGAGTTTTATGAAAGATCTGCATGACTCTCAATAGCAGCAGTGCTCGTCCTAGATATCACCTCAATGACCCTTTGAGAGCGAAACAAAAAGCTTTGAAAATCTAAATGGGTGTGGAACAGATTGGACAAACTCACAGCCCTCAGCAAGAGGACAAATATAATGGCACCACGCCCACCATACTTAAAACCATTGCCAAAATAAATAATATGAGCCCTGCTCACAAATACTCTATCTGTCTGCGAGCTCACATCATCCCGGCATACCATCAGCCAATTTTGCGTGCTCAAGTGGTGAGAATGTCCGGCAATGACACAGACGTGGCCCCGAACACGCGCGCAGCTGAATCTGGGAAACACTCCGCTCCGGGCATCTCTTGGATGCTGCGTCACAGAAGCATGGCTGTCAACGACGAGAATAATTCACTGAATAGGCTTCACAACACTGATGTGATTAAGTAGCCATGCGCCCATGCAGCCTTCCAGTCACAGACCTCCAAATCTTGACTCTTCCATATGTTCTCATTATGTGCTTGTAAAACAGCATGGCCGTTGGGTCCTCTGTCAGCATCCACTGCACAGCTTGGGGGCTTGTGCATATGCACATGAAAATAGACTCCCCTGTGAATATACATTCCTCCGCACAGGTGCAGAGAGATGAGATTCTCACCTGCCGTCTGGGTTGACCTGGATGGGGTACAGCAGCAGGTGGCCGTACAGGTCTGTGACCATGGGCGACACAAACGCATCCCAGTTCGCCTTGCCTATGCCGTGCATCTCACGCGCGCACCTGCGCAAGCAGCAGGAGCAGTAATGACAAACTGAAACGGTACTACTTGCACTTGTGTAGTTGTGAATGTCACAGACAACATGCGGGAGTGCCAACTCTGTGAAAGAATGTTCAAGCCGCTGGCCGGCAAAGGGCAGTGCACACATGCTAGGAAATCAGTAGATTGCATGGAGTACATGCAAGCCCCCATGCAGATTGGGCTGGGTCACATGGTTTTCCATGAGGGGAAGTTGGTCAACTGAACAGCTTTCGACTAACAGGTTGAAATTAGGAGATGGAAGGTTGGCGCACGTGAGGCTGGAGGGGTCATAGAAGGAGTCAAAGATGCCGTTTGTGTGCTCCTTCCACAGCGCCAGCCGGAACCCATGCACCTGCATCGGTGTCAAAATCCTCTGAAGGGCAGGGGAACATAATTTCAATTCAGAAGTACAATATGATCCAACCCGGTCAAAACTTTTAACTCAAAATAACCGCTTGTAACTTATCCCAGTGGTTCAAGTAAGAAAGGGCACCATGCTACAGCGTCGGCAGATTGCGACACATCCTCTCCTCAGGATGTAGCTCAGGCTTGTGCGATAGATGTAGGAAAGAGTATTGCGCAGCGTTGCCCCAAGGGCAGCATAACACCCTTTCCTACAGGCCCCTGCACTCGCTTGAGCTACACCCTCAAGGAAGATGTGCTTTGGGGAAATATTCACTCTGCCAACTCTGTAGCACGGCGCCCCTGCGCCATATAATATATACGGCCCCGGCTGGCGGGGGGCGGTATAAATACTGAGCACCGTTCCCACGGTTGATTGGGTCTTGCTTGGATCTGGCGGGTCCATCAAGGGGTAGGATTTTGGCAGCCTTTACTGCAGCTTGTCTGCAGACGCACCTTGCTTCTGGCAGAAAAAGCGTGTAACAATAATAATAATAATATATATACGGCCAGCAGATGCTGTAATTCTCCCGCCCGGCTGACTAGCGCCGCCATCTTGCAGTACTACCTCATTTGCCAGGGGGTCTATACCAATAAGGCAATTTCATCACCCTGCTTTCCCAGGGGCTGCTAAAGAGGTGCCACTGCTACTCTGATTTTTTTCTTAGCACCCTCTGCTTTCCCAGCAGGAAGGGGGATTGACCTCGCCGCGGGGGAGTTGCGCCGCCGGGAGGGCTGGCGTGGCGCAGGCATTGCAGCTACCCTGATGTGGAGCAGGAATGCATGGCTGTGATCTGTGCGAGCAGCTCCCCCTACCATTCACACTGCAAGCTCTAAAGCAGGAAGGGAGGATTAGAAACCTGGCCGCGGGGGGTTGCGCCGCCGGGAGGGGTGACGTGGCGCGGCTGCAGGGCTCCGACGGCGAGCTCGGTGTCGCGCGTGCCGTCCTGGGACCGCTGATTGATGTTGGCGCTGCCCACTATTATGTACTCGTCATCCACAATCATCATCTTGGAGTGCACCTGAGGGCGTGAGCAGTTTGAGTCTGTCAGCTGTTTACTTTGCACATTCTTATTCTTATTCTTACACGCATTTCCTGCCGAAGGCAAGGTGCGTCTGCAGACAAGCTGCATGTAAAGGCTACCAAGTTCCTACCCCTTGTTGGACTCGCCAGATCCAAGCAAGACCCAATCAACCGTGGGCACGGTGCTCAGCATTTGTACCGCCCCTCCGCCAGCCGGGGCCATTTGCACATTGCAGCAGCAAAAGCTGATTCCAGAAAACCAACCAGGAATGCAATGCCGGCTAAGGTCTAGGAACCTGTGAGACAATAGTCACGGCTGCGCTGCTGTTGCAAGGCGCATGAGTGGCAGCTTGGTGCAAGACATGTCTAAGCTTTGCTGTCGCGGTGCGTCATGGGGAACACACATGCGGTATAGCAGTGCTCTGACTCAATGATCCTCCACTGGAGAAATGGAGGGGTTTGAACCATGCGCAAGTCGAATCAGACTAAGACATATGTAAGGAGGAACCCACATAGATGAGGAAGCGGCGTGCTGCCTGGGCACGAGCCAAGTAGGAGGTGGGTGGAGGTGTCATCTCAGGCACGGGGTCTGTTGGCAGCCTGCGTCACAGAAGGACCCAATCCCTCAATGCCATGCCTTGTCAGGGCAGAACATGGCAACGATCTTCATCTCCGCCGTGTTGCCAAAAGTTGAGATGGAATCTGACCCCAAACTTACTGAAGAGCCCATGTTGGGCTGATATCATGTCGCCGCTCTTCCAGTCAATTTGAAGTGCACACCCCCAACAACAATGAGTAAATGAAGTATGTTCCTGATGTGCATGACTGGAAATCCTCCAATCAGGCAAACCCACCACAAAGACAATATACGAATATTATCTGCTGTGGAATGACACCGCAGTGTCAACAGTGAACCATCTAGAGGTCATCTGGTTACTGATTCCCAGAGGACTCAAACTTTTAAGGGAATTGAAGGGGCAGAAATACGCACACAGCCTCGCGGTTGCCGAGGCAGAAGAAGTTGAGGTAATCGCGCGGGTGCTCGGCCGAGCCCTTCGCGCGCAGGGCCTCTCCGATGAGAGTATACATCATGCGCATTGTGTGCGTCTGGAAGCGCAAAATCTCCTGCACCGAGCCGCTCTCCGGGTCGCCTGATCAGGCGTGCACACAAGCTCTGATTGACATGCGGTGAGTCATTGTGCCATCCTGCCAAGGAGTGTATGGGTCGCCGCAACGGGCGCATAGACCCTGCTCATTGCAATTTGCCGGCTTTATTGCACATATTGCAAAGATGCAGGGTGCAAGGCTTGTGCCACAGAAATGTGATTTTCTGGCAGCTTCGGGAAAGTGTCAGTATTGCATGCTATTCCTGCCAGAGGCAAGGTGCGTCTGCAGACAAGCTGCAGGTGAAGGCTGCCACATATCCTAAAGCTTGATGGACTCGCCAGATCCATTCAAGACCCAATCAACCACGGGCGCATGCATGCTGCAGGTCTAATGCTCACACGGATAAAAAGTTGCATGGCAGCAGGTGGCAGAATCATTGCATGCCAGCAACCTAATACGGCAATATGCTGCAAGAAATTGCGCAGCAATAAAGGAAATGCTGCTAGAATGTCAGTTCAAGTGCATAAAATACAATAAGCCCACTGTTTACAAATTTGGGAAGTGCAGGATCTCAGGTCCTTTACATGGCCATGTGACAGGTCATATGCGGCTCACCTTCAGAGTACATGGGCAGGACAATGTAGACAGCAAAGCGCTCCCCCGCGTTGATCTTGGACACGACTTTGAGGGCAATCTCAAGGGGGATGAGGTGGCGGCAGGGCGCGGATCTGTCGGCCGGCCACGCGTGCGAGCTGCCCAGGAAATACTGGTTCTCGATGTAGATGAACCGCTGCGCGCGCCGGATCGCTGTCACATACGCCGAGTGGATGCTGGCGTCGATCACCTTGCCTGCTCAGGGATACAGCGCAAATTTTTCAGTATCGAGCTCTGCGTCATGCTGTGTTCACCCTGAATTTGCGCGCAAGATTGGAGAACCATTCGCGACCTTGCTGTTGCTGGTCGGCATTGTTGCCAGTTCAAACGGCCGGCAGATCGCTGTGATAGATTGCTTTAGATGCCTGCAAGCACGCCTTTCGAAGGTATACATAGATTTCAGCGAAGCATCGCCGGACACATTATGTAGAATTACTGCAGATACACCTTTGCTGCACATGCTCTAGGAAGGCGGCTACTTGTGTGTGCAGGAGATCAAGTCGTGGCCCCACCCTTGCCGCTGTCCAGGCCGAGCGCGGAGGCTTCACTGCCGGGGGGCATGCCGCCCGCCGAGTCAGAGTCAATGGAGCGGAACAGCTGCGCGCGCCATGCTTCCGGGTCTGCCGGGTCCACCACAAACGCGGCCGGGTCGCCGGGGCCACGCATTTGTGTTTCCGGCGCTATCAGGTTCGGCATCTGCGCGCAACATGCAGACTGCTCAGCATCGACACAATTAGTATTACGCGATGTTCCTGCCAGAGGCAAGGTGCAGGTAAAGGCTGCCACATACCCCACCTCTTGATAGATTAAGCAAGATGCAATCAACCGTGGGCACGGTACTCGGTATATATAGCGCCCCCCGCCGGCCACGGCCAAGCATTATTGCAACGCTTTAAATCTGGAGATCAGCGAAGGCAGACAGCACAGGCTGAACTCTGTTCCTTAGAAGGCATTGTCATCTCTACGCAGCCGGTTCTGGAGCCCAAAGACGCCGGAAGCTTTAGATTGTCTCACAAGCCTCCAAGCATCTTGAGGACAGAACAAGATGCATACGGATGAGAACACCATCTGCATTGTGGAGGACTGAATCACCAGGGGCTGCTTGATTACATCCGCAGCTGCAATGAAGCTCCGAAAAATTCTATAGGACTCTGATCCAGGTCTGCTGAGGGCATTTCTCGTACAGCTGGAGGCGGTCTTCTTACCTCTGGCAGGGGCAGCAGCTTGTCCACTTTGTCGGATGCCTGCTTCAGCCAGCGCTGCACATGGTTCACTAGGACGTCCGTGGCCACCGGGCCCTGCAGCCTGCAGTGGATGTCATGCCAGGGCTGCCTGGGACCTGCGACAAACACACACTGCCAGCTTAGGCTCAAGGATGACTCCACCTTCTTGTAATCGCCAATTTACGTTCAATGCTGACTCAACCATTCTATTGCACAGTCAAGCCCTCGCTCAAGAGAAGTTGGGCCCTATCTTCCCTTGGTCTGAAAAAGCAGGAACGTTTGACAAGACAATTAGTGACACATTACCACAGCAATCGCGTCCCTGCGGGGATATTTTTGACATCAGGAGTTCATTAAGGCACAAGCAGCGCACCTCCAAATTTGGGGTCTGCCTCAGGGCAGCAGGCCTGGTGGTAGTCCTCCGAGTGCACAGTGTTGAGGGTGTGGAAAAGGGTGTGCTGGGGAGTGTCATACCGCCCATCGCACAGATCAAGCCCCCCCATGAAGGCCGTCATTTGGCGCACGTTGGGATCCCTGTCGTCAAAACACACAGTTGAAAGCTTGAAATCACGCATGTAACGATGCCTAGAGAATCCCATGTAAAATGACAATGTTAATAGGGAAATGTTCTTGCATGCCCGCACTGCATGCCACCTCAACTTGCATGATTATTAGGCTCCATTAATATTGGAAGAAATCCGCAGCTTGGAAATTCTGCAAGCTCAAGGGATGCTCGCATAAGCTGGGCAAAAGGCATTCCCCAAGGCATTAAAAGGCATCTGTTAAAAAAGGCATCACGGTCTTTCAAGATGGTGTGCTTGCCTGGGGTCTGCTGCGTCCACAATGACAGACTTCTGGTGGTGCGTGAACATGTTGCCCTTGGTGATTTTCTGTGTCACGCTGTCCACTGTGCCTCCCTCTCTCGGCACCAGAGCACACTCGACCTTGCTGTCCGCGAAGAATAACCGGGTGTCCTGCATGCATGCATACATGCGCTTATGTAATCCAACTCATAAATCCCGGCTAGCAGGGGGCGGTGCAAATACTGAGCACCGCGCCCACTGTCAATTGGGTCTTGCTTGGGTCTGGAGGGTCCATCAATGGGTTGAAATTGTGGCAGCCTAAACCTGCAACTTGTCTGCAATGCACCTTGCCTCTGGAAGGAAAAGCATGCATTAAAAAAGCAATAATTCGAGTCAAGGTGTTACATGAATTTGAAGCAGACCACTGAAGAGCTGGAATTACTAGAATATGTGAAAATGCATGCAGATGATGAAGGAAGTGCAGAAGCCAAAGGGTGTGGCTTGTGGATGTACATAGTCTTAAAGACTGCAGATCAGAAACAAGGTGCATGTGCCAAGTGGAGCCGTCAACCGCATGGCCATGTACTTCTCTTGTACGCCCACCTCGTCATGAGTGGCCATCATTCCCTTGCGCAACAAGGGGCTGTTCAGGGATGTCTGATCATCCCAGACAAGCAGCAGCACTCGCACGCCCTCCTCTGCCTTCTTTATAAGCAGCTCCCCTGCCCGGCAAATTCACAATTCTGAGTTTCAGGTCAAATTGCTCGATTCAGGGGTAAGAAGGCACAGCACATGAATGCAGATTGGTATTGGGAACACACATTGGGCCCAGAATGTTGCAGGCAGAGTTGAAATTTTGCAAGCTTATAGTGGTGGCACATGTTTGGTTTGAGATGCATGCTGAGCTTGCATGCAGCAGAAAAACACTAGCATGCATGCACCGAGGTCATCAAATTCTGATAGAAAGAAAGTCTGCCAAATGCAACAGTGTTGGCCGCTTCACTCACCAAGGGTGGGTATTTTGCTGGGGAGCATAGGCTTGGAGGGGTCGCGGATGAGCGTGATCTTGTCATAGACAGACCATCCGGCGATGTAGATGAGGTGCTGCGCGCTGCAGAGCGCCTCGTACAGATCTGTCCAGGCGCCACGCGGCTGGAAGCTGCCCCCCTCTGACAGCTGTATGGGAGGAGTGTCCAGCTCCTGCTCACACATACACAGTTCCGGTTTCATGAGAGGCTGCTGGACCCAGAATACAGCTAGGACACAAGATCTCATATCAGATCTATTTCTATGAATACAGGAATACATGCTTAGATGAAGAGCTGTTTATAGCAAGACTTATGTTGTATTTGCCAGGACAGAGAAGGATGTCTGGCTGCTGAAACATGCCGTGGAGAAGTGGCATAGGATTTGAGAATTCCTTGCATTTCTCAGGACCCTCACGCCCCAAACGACTTCCAGTCACCTTGTTTGCAGAAAAGACACATTCACAGAAAAAGGAAGCCAGTGTGGTGGTCATGACTTGCCTGGTGGGCGTCGTTGTATATGGTGAGCCGGCAGCCGTCCCTGATGGGCAGGTATGTGAAAGGGATGCCCCTGTTCATGGTCCCCGGCCTGAAGTCCTCATCTGCAAACACCGACCTGGGCCACAGACGATGGCCATCTGCCAGTCAGACCCCATACACGCTACCTCGCGAGAGTCAAGAGCAGCTCGCATGCCCCCCAAAACCTCACATGTACCGCCCTTCCTGTGCAATCCTTCTCGGCAGCTGAGCTAAGCAGGATTGTTGTTTAAGATTGGCATTGTGACCCTTATTGGTGCACCAATGCCGCCCGCCCCTCTGTCCACATTTGAGCTCAGCTCTGTCCAGCTAGCTCCTCACGCAGCATGATTCATCTGGCATGGACGACTTGAACTTTTGATGCAATAAGTTGCAGGACTGCTAAGGATCTCGAGCAGCACCTGAAGCTGACAGTGGCTCGCAGCGCGGCGCCGTGCTTCAGAGAGTGCATAACGGTGTCCACCAGGGGGAACCACTCCTCAAACACCTGCCCCTTCACCAGCTCAGCCACTGGCACCCGCGTCAGGCCCATGGTCGGCGCCCCAATGCTGTCAGCATCCTTCAGCCTGCACAACAGAGACATGTGAAATTTCCACAGAGCTCTATAAGACGTTTGCTGGATAATACTGGTGTCAGCATCCTTCAACCTGCACATCAGACATGCATACAGCCTCCACAGAGATCTATAGCACGTTTGCCGGATGTCAATGGTGTCAGTGTCCTAAAATCTGCAAATGAGAGGATAGTCCAGCTTACATAAAACCATGTACAACATTGTGTACAATGCACCACACCATTGATACCTTTAAAAGCGTCCTTTCATGAGGCAGCTGAAGACTGTGTCACAAGGTGCACTGTCATTCTGTTATAGCAAGCCGGGCACGTGAGATGGCAGGAACCGCATGCATGTCTGCTGGCTATTATGGTGCCTCAGGGAGCGCTATTCACAGCATAAGCAAGGTGGCAGTGTGCGCACGTGAGCCAGACATATTCCTCCTGGTCTGCGACGAATATGTCAAAGACCTCATTCCACACAGGGTTGAAGCTCTGTTCCTTGATGCTCGTTCGCGCTCTCCTGCTGTCACCTGCAGCGCAAGATCACGGTGATAAGCCATTCTAATTGGCGCTGCAAGCCGGCCCTGAGCATGTGCTCGCAAAGAACAGGATACACTGTCTCAACAGCATACGTCCTATGCATGTTTGGAGCATTAAGAAAGTTATGGAAGGGCAATATCAATTGGCTGACCTACTGAGATGACGACATATGGATTGGATGCCCGCTCTCCCAACATGCACTTCTCTGTTGCGCCGATGAGCTTGTCCAGAGGCTTCAGCTTATGCCGTGCCTGTGCAGCAATCTTGGCCTCTCGATTTCAAGTTCTCATTCTTTCGTTGTACTTATAAAAAGCAGAAGGATACATCCGAAGATATCCTAGGTTTGACTATAGGCAAAGCAATGTAAACGGATCGTTTTGCTGACTTGAGAAAGACGGTTACCTTGTCAGGCAGGCGAACGACTCGATCACGAGGCAGGTTTTTTGCTTCATGAATGACAACATGGAGCATCCCATGCAGCCAAACCATACTTTCTTAAGTCTACAAGATGTCCTTAATGCTGCAGGATATCCCCTCTGCGGCAGATCGTGCAGTGTGTTGTAATGTTTTAATTGTAGTAAATATGCCACAATTCCAGTCGATACCCTGCTTTTACTCTTTTATAGTTGCTGCGTGAATTGCAACAGGCATGCCGCACATCGTTGCTACCTCATCGGTGTTGGGCATTCGTAAAATGGTATTTCCTTGGCATGCAGCAAGCCAATTTCCCAAATTCTGCAAAAGAAGTTATTTGAACCGTCGATCTAGGAGAGCAGTGCCAGTTGGAATGGTGGCTAGATTCGCACCTTCCACGTGAATGCAAACAGCTTCGCTGTGACTTCTCTCATGAAGGAATGCATGGAAAATTGGATTGACTGACCTTCAGACAAGCAAACAGCTTTGAGTGAACGAGGATGGCATCAATGCGTAAATCCAGACTAATTCCATCGCTGCCGGCGTCGCGACTGGTGCACACAAGTTGTGTCACATGCGCGCATGCACGTGACATTAGAAGATTCAAATTAATTCATAGATGGGAAGCACTTAAGTCCTCCAGATACCACAGTAATTCTCGTAGTAGCCAGCTGGTAGATGGACTGCCCCTGTAATGCAAGCAGTATCACACAGCTGCTTAGTCTCTTACTTTACACGGCTGCCCCAGAAAGCAGGCAAGAAGCACCTGATCTACAGGGATCAGGTCAGGTCACTTTATCAATTGAAAGTGCTGCTGGGAAATATTAGGTCTGCACAAAGGACCCAGGCCCCAGGGCAGGAATGCTCACTATGATGCACTAAGGACAGCTGTGCAATACCTGGCACTCAGCCCCATCACTTCACCATGGGGCCACAGCTGTGTTCCAGAATTTATTCGCTGCTCTCACGCATGATGGTGGCAACAAGTTCCCAATGCTGGTGTGCTATATGTGCTATATAAACAACGAGTCCGGTAGGTGCTTGGCCGGTTCTATATTTGCCTAAAACGCCTCACTCTAAAGCCTGACTGACTGAGGGCTTCAGATGTCCTCGTCGCTGCTTCAGATGTCCTCATCACTGTTCCACTCAGGGCCGTCATCTTCCTCATAGGCCTCAAATTGGCTCAGGTCCACAGAGTACCGCAGCAGTCCCCCGATGCCACCAAAGCCTCTGCAGAACTGGCTGCCCTCCTGCGCAATGCAGCAATAACATGAAAACAAGCTTCTTTATTCTGGTAGAAGTCTCTGCATTCTTTTGTTCCTCCCATCAGCATGCCAAAACACCCAGCAGACGGCACAAAAGGGTCCAGTGTCTCCTCGCAGATGACTACTCCTCTCCAGGGCTTTCTTGCACAGTATCATTCTGGCTTTTGCCCTGCCAAACACGGATCAAGGAATCTGCAAGCATCAAAAGGGGCGCCTCAGCCCACCTGCGACTTGTTGGTGACGAACTCGAGCTGGCAGCCGAACTTCTTGTAGCTGTTGGCCAGCCACTCGAGCAGGGGCATCTTCTCGATGACCTCCAGCTCTGCACCCGTCTCCTTGTCCTTGTAGTGGGCCTCATTGGCCTCCTGCTCCTTGCTGAGCGTCACAATGTTCTCGTCACCCGTCACCGTGTTCCTCAATGTGATGCGATTCACCTGCACAGAACGTCCGAGTCCAATCAAGCGCATAGGTGACATTTGGGTCTCTGTTGAACTGACCTTAACCCATTGCAGAACAACCAACACAGGGCCCCCATGTTGCAGGCCAAGCCAAGCAGCGCCCAAGCATAGAGGTTCCATGCAATGTGCCCTACTGTAAGCAGCACTTGTTTTAACCCACGTGTTGAAAATGCGATGGGCGTTGGATTACTTTGTGCGCAAGTGCATGACTGACAAAGAGCAGTTTAAAAGAGATGCCTACATCCAAGTTCTCCCACACAATGAGTGTCTCCACTGCGCCCATGTCCAGGCACTGCAGGGTGTCGGCTACGCCAAACACAAACTTGCCTGTATCCTGACTGATCTCGTCAAAGAACCTGCGCGAGCAGTCAAGCACCATTTCAGCACACAACCCATCTCCAGGCTCATAATGCAGCATGTGGCCAGATACTGCATGGATGACTTTTATGAGGAATAAGAAGAACACATAGCGATTTCTCGATGTCAACAGGAAGCTAGAGTGGGTGGCGGTGCGTACTTTGAGATGAGCCTCTTCTCCTGGACGAATTTGACGTTTGCCAGGGTGTCTGCACTGAGCTCAATCGCCTGATTGAACCCATTCTCTCCACCTGCACGCAAATTCGTCCCTCAAATCATGCAGCTAAGCACACGAGAAGGTCCTCTACTACGATGTTCAAACAGGGATAGCAGATGCATGATTGAGCCAGGCAGCAGCTGCAGGCTTGAAATTGAGATCGTTGGCCAAGTCCCTTCTACAGCAAGCTAACGGTTTGAGATAATTTCTGATGGCCAGGCTGGATTGCGCACCGTAGGAGACATCAACAACAGCGAGCACAGCTGCTTTGAGCCGCTGGTCGAACATATCGGAGTCACTGAGCTCCGTCTTGAACTCTGCAGACCCCGCCAGCACCAGCCCCGCCACATTCGGCCTGTCCCCTGAGATGAAGAACTGCACCGCCGTCTCCGCCACCTGTCACCGCATACACTATCAAGTATCGCAACCCATGCAAGACTGAACGCTCCAGGAACATGTGCCAAAAGTTGCCCGCTGGGGAATGCTTGTGCTCCTTCATTGCGAATTTGCAGCTTATCCAGCAGACATATATCTGCACCCTTACAGTTGCTTTTCTGCTTTATAAAGCCAGATCCTGCAGAGAAGTCTCACAACACATTTGTAAAATCAAGCAGTCTATTGCTCCTGGTCTGCCCCGGTCGGTTCCCAGAAAGATCACTCAAATCTGCTCCACAGCAATACCAATACGCACATGCGCTGAGAAGAGGGAGTAGTGCGCACCTTTCGCACGTAGTTGTGGCGCTTTTCCAGCCGCAGACGCGCGAAACGCAGCGCGGACTGCCCACCGCGGCCGTGCTTCTTGGGCAGGTCCACCGTGAATTTGTGCATCACCTCCCGCGTGTTGCCGCTTAGCGTTCCAAACAGCGACCCATTCCCGTCCATCACAATGAACCCGTACCTGCGGGTAAGCACAAATCACTGCACCTTCAGACGAAAACTTCTTGTCTCCATGTTGGGGGGATGGTTCCATATGCATTGGTGGTGCTACCAGCACAGCAATATGGACCTTTTCCATAGACAGAACTCTAAGGTACACACTTTGCCTTCTGCAATCTGGAAGTGCACTGTGGGTCCCAAGCATGAGTGCAAAGATTGTCTTGAAGCATGTCAGGGGCGGCCACGCACTTGCTGTCAGACTCGAGCAGCTCGTTGAGGGCCTCTGTGTGAAATTTGTTGTCGCACAGGTACAGGGATGTGTTGATGGGCTTGAAGGGCTCAAAGTCGATATTGAGCTTCTTCTCCTTGCCATCGTCTGTCACCACAGTACCAGTGTACACCACCAGCCCATTGGGAGGTACCTGCACGGCAAACACCAGTGGAATATTGCCACGCAACAAATTGGCCATCTTTCACTAGGTTATGATAATATTCCTCTCCTTAATAAGAGAGTTCATTGATCTACGAAATGTGATACTCATCCAGTGTTTGGAGTGACAGAGCCACTAGCCACCATCCCTACTCAAGACTTATCTCAAATCCTTCCTCTTGGCTATCCCGCAGGCATGCATGGGCATTCACCTTGTTGTAGAGCTTTAATCTCTGCTGTGCTGATGTGATGGCTCCCAGCACGGATTGTCGATTGACCCTGTTCTTAATATTGGACGCTGTTCCAAACTCGTCTCCAAGCATTTTCTGAGCCCGAGAGACCTGTCGATGCACAGCCAAGCATCGAATTAGTGTTAAATGAATTACCATTAAACCAAATTGATGACATGCATGACTGAAGAACCACTCAGCACAGCAATTCCGTGGACGCAGTCACAGCTCCTTGCCTGATCCTTTGGAGGCATGATCAAACTGATCATGGACGTTCCGTTGCCTCTGGCCGCTTCCAAAGCTTTGATAAGCTGCATGGCACCAAATGAGGCTTAGTCAGAGGTATACAGGCAGCACATCGGCTCTACAAGAAATAGCAGAAGCTAGCACCCACGTACCCGCTTGACCTTCCATATTTCTACTTGCTTCTCGCCTTCATCCCCCATCGTGCAGCTCCCTGCTCATATGCTGCCTGAGGCACAGTTACTTCAGGCGGTGTGAAATTGACAGAGGTGTGCTCAGCAGCTGCTTTCTTGCATGGTGCCAACCTGGCACAGGGGTTTACAGTCATAACCGGGAAATTTCCAAGGGGTTTGCATGGGACCCTGCAGATCCAAAATGCATGCTGATTCAATCCTGGCTACCCCAGTCAAATTCTCGTCAGGTCAGAAGGTGATCCTGCTGCCTCTTGGATTGGTTGGTGTCTCAGGTGGGACAGTACGTCGTAAGGATTCTCACCAGTGTTGTCCATGGCCTCGTCTAGATATACTTTGCACTTTGGTGGAGCGTGCTGATGCGGATTGCAATGCCCCAAGTATGCTTTTAGATGTAACATAGATATGGGATGAGGAGATGGGACTTGCTGGCCTCTGCAATCTTTGCATCCAGCCGATCACATCGACAGTCTTTTCGATCTGACCTTGGACTGCTGAGAGGCTCGTGCAATATCGTCCTCTTCAGCTCGCAGACAGAGAATGCCCAAAGGCCTCAGCTGAAAGTGCAGCTCAGGGAGCTATACAAGCGAGTGCATCCAGACCTTTTTCACGACATCCCTTTAGCTCGGCAGGCCAACGAGCACTCCTTCAAGCTGCTACAAGTAAGTGTGGAAGCATCTTATGAGAGTCCGGTATAGAAGCTGGAATCAGCATCATGCCAAAATTACTAATTTCTGAAGGTCACTAGGAAAAGGGCCAGAATGACAAGTCTGCTCATGCACTGCTTGCCCAGGAATACCTAGACTCTGCCAAGAAGGGAGGCGAAGTGGGTAGAACAGCTGGAGTCCCTTTCAAGTTCCTGTTCTATCTGCACAAAGAGCAGGTGGATGGCGCCAGTGAGGCGGCAGATGAAGGTCTGCCACATCCATGCAAAAGTTCACTCCCACACTGTTGATAGCATGTACGCAGGGCCATGCTCTAAAAGTAGTGAAATGCAAGTTGCCGGCTGAATCTTGCATTCAGTAAGAGTGTCAGTCTGGAATGTCATGGGCGCCAGACCCAGTCTAGAACATCAGTGGCTGTGAAGAGGGCTGTGCTGCACTTCTTCAGCAAGGTCCAGGTCCAGGCAATTAGAGGAAATCGTATGCTGACATTAAAGCAGAGCGAGCGCACAATATAAGGAGGAAGGGCTGCCTCGCAGTGTAAGTGGGACAGGGTCAACATACAAGACACCTCCGGCCCAGGAGCACACTAGATCACATTGCATACATACAGTCAAGGGTGGCTAGGTGAGGGATAGGGCACACCTTCGAACAAGCAAAACAGGAGGCAATTGCGAAATCCCCCATGCAACAGAAAGGGGACAGACTTTATGCGCAGGGGACCTGAAGCGGGTGGACTTGGTGCTGCCGCCGCCTGCGCGCCTGGATGCCAGAGCAGCAGAGGGAACGCTGCCACGCGCAACTCAGCACGCTCTCGGCAGGCTGCTGGAAGCATGCGGTCTCGACGCAGGCTTTGCGGGTGCGGCCCTGTCAACACAAAGCAGATGTGTGGGCTGAATCACCTGTTGCACAGTAGCTAGAAATGCCAAATTAGGCCTGAGATTGTTTAGTGACTGTGAAGTATGTTTTAATTCGTCATTGGACTTACATTGAAAGCGGTGCAAAATGATCATCTCCCACGAGTTCTAGAGAGGCCAAGCTCACTCGTTGATCTGCACGAGTAACAATTCCATGTGCGAAGCAAGCACAAATCTTTGTACCAACAATAATCACAATTCCTTCATACGAACTATAGTCACCTGCGCGCCAGGTGGCGCCGATGAGGGCGCGGCGGCTCGCCTGCGCGAATTCATTCCGGCTGCCGCTGAACTGGCGCGGCAGCGGCAATTTTCGCAGCGCGGCCCCCGGCACGAGATCTCCGCCCTCCGCACTGCGCTGCGGCTTGGCCGCCAGGTACTGAATGATCCTAAATTCCCCTTCTCAGTAACATGCTTAAAAAGTCCCATAACCATGTGAACTACTATTGTGGCCCGCAATTTGCCGGGCCTATCTAGGCCAATTGCATTCTGGATGTGAGCAAGAGCTAGGAACGCGGCATGGTTGTCGCAATCTGCAGGGTTCAATCAAGAGGATCTGATCAGCCGCTGTAAGCACAGAAACCCAGCAAAAACTGCCCCCACATGATCATTGTCACACCGGCATTTGCATGTACAGCGCTGTCTACGTCAAAGTCCATTTGTGTGGCTTTGTGGACAGGTGACGGTTGGGTTTGCAGCAACCGTGCTGGGTCAGGGGCCAGGGGCTCAGGCGGAGCAGCTGCGCAAGCTGGCGGCAGCACTGGATCGCATCAGTCATGTTGAGCTGGCAGGCGTGCATGTGATGCTTGGCCGGGATTATGGGGTGGACCCACTGGGCCGCCTCTGGCTGGATGTCGATGACACAGCGCTCTTCTGGTCCGGGTGAGCAAACTCCTCCATGCCAATTGCCTCACTGGTATTGTGGGTGTGTAAATCTGTTGCTCCCCTGCTGTACCTTGTCAGCTTCAGGGCCGCTCAGATCACGGCCCCTGCTGCGCAACATTTGTATTCTCTGCAAATTTTGCCGATCCGTGCTTGGTCTTGCGCAGCTTGTCTTGCCTGCATTTCACCATGCCACGGTTTCAATTCAATGTCTGCCAATTGCACTCCGGGTTGGGTGTATTTTTAGGAATCGCAGCTGCCATCCCAACAGAAGCAATCTCTTGTACCCTCCTGCTCAGACAGCTGGAAAGGTGCCGAGCATGCAAATATTACATAAGATCTGTCCCTGGCCCAGGTATCTAATGGCGCTGGATGTGTCGGAGTGCCACGAGCGGCAGGAGGCGGCTGCGCGCATTCGGCGGCTGGAGGCGTCCGTGGCTGCGCTGCTGGGCCTATCCATGGTGTATTGCGTACCCAGCCTCCGCATGAAGCCAGAGTTTCTAAGGTCGCATTCTCAATGCTTTCTCATTAATGCCTGCTTATGATCATTGCATGAAGTGACCATGCTCCTGCCACAGCTACGCCAATGTTACATGCGCAGGTCAGTGCAGGTCAGCCAATTTGCATGGTCTGCCTTCTCTGCAAGTTGTCTTTGCAACTGCAGCTGCCCTATGGCGCTTTGCATGCTGTGTCGCCGTTTTGCTTGTCCTCCACCGCTGCAGGCTTGTTGCATGGCAGTTGACTGCATGGCAGTTGACTGCGTGGCAGTCGACCGAAGTCAAGAGCAATGCATTGAATATGTGATCTCTGGTCTGCCTAGATTTCTGGAGCGCATGGCAGCGGCCGGGTCTGAGCGCGGCCCGATCGGCGGCGGCCGCGAGTTCGGCGGCGTTCCCCTCTGCGTCACAGAGGAGCCGGTGAGCGATCCCGAATCCCCCCACATCAGCGCTCAAAAGGCTCCTGGCAGACATTTTGTTATTAGCAGCATTATCATCACAGCACAAATCCAGGCGATAAGGACTGGGTACATCGAGCAACACCTGGAATATTGCTATCCAGTGTTCGTGCTTCTTGTACATCCTCACCAGTCTATCAAAATAATGCAATACCAAGGTCAAAGTAGTCACTGATCATCAGAAACACTGGGACCAGCTGTCAGCCCCTTGTGTGAGGCTGTTATTTTTGCTAAGACCGAAACCCGTAAGAGTAATATGGATGCACTGGTGTTGGCAGAGCGCCGGCAAGGCGGGGCCGAGCGCTCAGGATGCATTCAGCGTGGACACCGGCATGGGCTTCCTCTCCGCGCCTGTGGCAGCCTCGGCCGACCAGATCTATGACTTTGTCAAGGTGCGCAGCAATCTCACATATTACAGCTGGTATTACCTATATATAAAGGCTCCCACAATCCTACCCCTTGTTGGATTCGCCAGCTCCAAGCACGACCCAATCAATCGTGGGCACGGTGCTCAGTATTTATACCGCCCCCTGCCAGCCGGGGCCAGTATCGGATATCGAGGGGTATATATCCGGTACAGGGAGTGCATGAGGGTTTGGTACATGAGATTCGATGAGATGTGATACAACACCAGGCTGCAGGCTTTTGTATGCCCCGTAGATGTGGCTGCAGACGCCCTGCGTGTATGCACTATGACCTTTGGCTTTGGGTTCGCCGACCTGTACGGTAATAGTAATGATGAGCAGGTATGACAGTAGCAGTTCTGGCTCCCTGTGCAGGCGTCAGGCAGGGAGGTAGCAGAGGTGCTGAGCAGGAGGAAGGGGCAGCACCAGAGGGCGGAGGACCTGCGCAGAGCTGTAGAGAGGCGGCTGCGCCTGAGGAGGCTCTCTCACGACCCAACAGTCTCCCACGACAGGTGCACACCAGGATTTCGCCATGTGAAACCAAAGTTGTCTGTAGAGTCCGACCATGCACGCTCACACAGGAAAGAGGGAAACCTTTGTCCAATGTCTTCAAAATGTGCTTTGGTGTCTGCATTCCTCTTAAGAACTGCTTTGCAGTCTTCAGTGGAGGAGGTATAGAGTTGACACAAGATAACCAAAGCAGTGCCCATGATCTGTCGGCCCGTAAGCGGCACGGAGGAGCATTGCATGCATGTGTGAAGAGCACACTGTGACGTTCGTGTGACATGCATGCCAGGTTCTGCGCTGCATGCGCGCGGCTGCTGCAGAATGCGGATGTGCTGCTGCAGCTGATGGATGGGCTGGAGGTCAGGGTGTCTGAGGTGAACTTGGTAGCTCCAGACGGCGCGCACATTGACATTGCCTGGGATTTTGAGATTTAAACAATTGATCTTTCTGAGAAGCTGCTCAATGGGCTTTCCGTCGATTTGAAATTTGAGGAGGGACGTGGCAGGGCAGGCCACCAAAATGGTAAATCTGAAAAGGTTGGTGGCAGCCTGCAACTTGCAGGTGTTTCTCGTGCCTTTTACACACAGGTTTTCCCTCATCTGCAAGCTAGCTGACTTTGAAGACCTGACTAAAATAAGAAGCTTAAGCTTCCCAGTACCAATACTGGCCATGGTGAGAGGAATGCACACAGTGTTCTTGCATCTCTCTTCTCCTAATGTTGAACACTGCAAAATTTGAAATCAGCAGGCAACGATCGTGCACGTTGCATGCATTTGAGATCGCATCCACGACAAAAAAAGGGGGCAAAAGGAGCTCGATCATTACGGATGGCCTGATCACAACTACATAGCCACATCGTCGCGCTTGAACAGGTACAAATAGCCCAGGTCCTTGGGGGCCTTGGTGCTCACTGCCACCTTCTCATCGTTGTAAATCACCCAGCGCCCCTCCTTCCTGCACATAAACCCAGCAATGCAGAAACTCTCAGCCAATCAAGCCAAACACCATGGTTGCTTTGTGTTGCTCGGTCACTGGGCAGTCACAGCATGCCAAGTTGGCGCATGCTGCTAAAAAAATACATCAGTCCTCCTTCAGTTCCTTTTTCCATATTATAATTTGGTACATCAGCTGCTCCAGTGCATGCATGATTAAGAAGGGCGTGTGATTCTAAGCAGCAATGAGCATGGAATTTAGTTCTTCGCCCAAATGTGTGAGTCGGCACCTGATGTGGCAGACGTAGTGGCCGCAGGCAGTGTTGCTACCCATGTGGCTGATGAAGCCCACCAGCGTGTACTTGCCAGGACCATCATCGACCCCCGCACCGAGCTCACCTGCACCCAGTGCCAGGAAATGTGAGGGCGTGTGCTTCTCGTGCTTGTGACACAGGATCCGCCCTCCCGGCAGTCAGAGCTGTGGGATGACAGTTGCACGCATGCAGCAGAATCTGCAAGCACTTCTGCTCGTGACGTTGTCAGCCCATTGAAATTATTCCACGGCCAAGCAAAGCTGCAGCACCCCTGTTGGGGCACTCGCACCTGTTTCACATTGCTGGCAACAGGCACAACAGCCGCACACCTCTCGAAGAAAACCTGGCTGTTTTATAGACGGAGAGGGTTTCAAACACTGACCAGAAGTGGTGGCATCCGCAGCGGCCGCGGGGGCGGCGGCTGGGTTGAGGACAGCTGCCACGTCAGCGTCCAGGGTGTCGCCGCGGCTGAAGAGCCAGTCTGCTGCGCGCTCCAGGCTGCCGTCACACGCCCTCAGCGCGGCCTCAGCCTGTTGTCAAGAAAAGAAATCTCTCTTCAAAGCCAGTCGCCTCAACCCATTGTGAACAAAGAACATCCCCGTCAATGCCGGTCGCCTCAGCCTACTGTCAACAAGAGGAATCTCTCTCCAATGCCAATCTCTGGCACACCTGTCCCAGCCATGAAGGTGCAATGTAGCGGAAGGATCCATGCATTCACGAAAAGTGCATAGCTGCCATGTTCGTTTGCTTGTTAGCTTGTCTACAAGATCGCGTAATAGGCGGCAAAATAAGTGCCGATCCTACAATGTAGCCCACTCAGATAAGATGGTGAAATGGGCACGTCTCTTGCGGCCCAGTCCTGCAGAGGAGTGCGAAATGTTGCACAAGATGGGCGCACAAGCACGTTCGTGAAATTTTCTGTCGTGCAGACTGCAGGGGGACCAGGCACTTATAAACACCTCCTGCGCCCTGCAGGCTGGAGGGGCAATGGGTACTCAGTAATGGGCACATCCCTTAAGTGCAAGGAACCACGCCAGTGCTGGGCCAATTCAAAGGGGACAAGATTTACTGGCAAAAGTCTGGCGCCGCATGACCTCAAGGGGGACGCTAGAGCTTACCTGCTCGCTGGTGAAGCCCATCCCTGTGAGCATGGCCAGGGAGTCGGGGTCTGCAGCCTTGGCACTGGCGGGGGCGGCTGCTGCACCGGCCGCAGCTGCTGGCGCCGGCAGGGGATCGTTGAAGTCGGCGTCCTCCATGTGCGCCAGCACCCACTCCATCGACGCCTCCGTGCCGCCATTCTGGATGCATGCACAACAGTAACATTGCAAGAGCTTAATTGGACTTAGAACTGCCTTTTGCTAGTGATGTGCACCGTATGCTCCACAACGGTCATCACACAAGAGCTGCAAAGCGACACGCTTGGTGAATCATGATGTAAGGCACTGTCAAGAGATACGCCCCTTTGATAGAATGACCCACAGCCCAGCCGATCAATGAAAACCCCTCTCGATTATGTTGAAGGGTCGTTAAAGGTCTGCAGCTGAATATATAAGAGGTGTGAGAACTCTTCCCAGCTAAGAAACGTCTTTAGAGGGTCACCTGTGTGGCCACTGCTGCGCGCTTGCTGCCGTTCTCGCTGAAGCCCATGCTGGTGAGCGCTGCCACAATCTCTGGGTCCGGCTGCAGCGCAGCCGGTGCAGCCGCTGCGGCGGGCGCATTGCTGGCCGGCTCCGGTGCATCCTGCAGTGCCCGCAAGAGGTAACTTTAGGTCAAGCAAGACTTCTCGTTTCTTGATCCCTTTGGGTGTGACGAGCTGGGAAGTAGCCCTGCAGCTGCGGGGAACGCTGATGACCAGTACTTGAAGGGCTTTCTTGCTTGCATTCGCGATAAGCCTGGCATTAAAACAAGCGTAATAGATGCCTGATGATGCATGCATGAATGCACAAGGCAAAATCTTGCTGAGCACGCCATAACAGACGCCTAGGAGCGCTGTTCAGGCGCTGCTGACAGCGAAGCAATGAGCCCTCACCTCGGGCTGCAGCTCTTCTCCCGGCTGGGCCCCACTGCCGCGCAGGTGTTCCAGGTTGAGGCTGTCTGGCACATCCACCAGCACCTCCAGCTTCTTGGCCGTCCAGTCCTTGCTCACATAGTACCTGCGCATCCATGAATAGAACATTTGATGTCAGTGCATACATGCTATGTCAAATAGTACCCGTGCATCTGGCGATAAGCATGTCATTTCAAGCTTAAATAATAGGGTACCATCCAAAGGCTTCTCAGAGGCGATTAATATGATGCACTTGAGCCTGAGAGCCCACTGCCAGGGCATCAATGCCTCTTTTAATGTCACAGAGCCAGCCTTTGATGTCTGAACAATTATTTAGCATTGCCCCCTTGGGTACTGAATAGGAAGCGCTTGTCAGTACGGTTATAAAAAGTAGATGAGCGCACCGCTTGAGTTGGACCATGAGGAAGGGAGGGAACGTTGCGAAACGGGTACGCTTCAGTCCGCGCGTGCGGCGGCCGAGGGCGGTGCTGAAGTAGTCATCCATCTCCTCCGTGCCTCCCCAGTGCTCTATGCAGGACGCGAATGGCACCCGCGGCAGAATGGGCTCATCCTGAGATTCAGGCACAGCGGCATGTTTGACACATTTGACACTCAAATAATTAAACGGCCACAGATCCATGGACTGAACAAGAAACAAGAAACAGAGATAAGAAACCCTCAATCAACTAGAGGCACAATATTATTTGTTCCAGACTCAAAGCTTTTAAATTTTTTTTTTCACGTTGTCTGCAACTTTTTTCCTGACCTCACATGGCATCTGAACTAGTACTCTTTAAGCAAATCTAGCAGATTCATACCTTTGCATCCTTTGACAGGTCGGTGACGACGGGCGCAGTCTCCTCCCCGCCGTCCGGCAGAGTGCCAGCCTGGATGTACGCCGTCGCATCCTCCTCCTTCAGCTTGGCGCGCTTCGCTGTGCGCTCCTGCGCAGCAACACAGCCCTCACAACGGGTCCTTGCGAAACCCACTTCCCTTGAAGCAGCCACCAAATGGTATGAACTAATTTGGTCTGCAGAACTCAACTTCCTTGCGGCAGTCATCAAACGGCCTGGGCCGTTTTTTCTTTCTCCTTTACTTTTTTTCCCCTTCTTCTAATTCTTCAAGACATCAATAACCTTATGGAACCCCCAAACAGAACGCATGACTGGAGAGATTCTCTATCTGTGGGGAGACCCTAAATAAGGTGGATGCTGAGAGTCACCTTGTACTCTTCCAGCTCCTGCTTGTTGGTGGCGGCCTGGGGGTCAATGTCGAGCGCGAGCACGTTCTGGGGCGTGCGGCGGTAGGACACCCGACCGCTCTCGCTGCACTGCACGCGGTCCTCCACCTGGAACCCGAACGCGGCCGCCGTCGGCTGCGGCGTCGCCGGCCCCAGCCGCTGCCCGGCCGAGCGCTCGGCGCGGCTCAGCACCTCCAGCAGGTGCTGGAAGTACTCCACTGCGTCCTGCGCAGGGCCCCATCTGTTCTCATGCAATTGCTAAGCATATGCAAGAATTAATGTTCAGGTTCTGCCCGTCCAGCAGGTGCAGGTGCAGGTGCAGGAAGTACTCCCGCAGTGTTCTGCCCATATGGCTTCCTGGTTGTCTCCCCAAAGTCATTGAAACGCATGGTTGCAAAGGTGGTGTTGTCTTGGGACAATGCCAGAACATGGTTATCTATTACTAAGGGGCTTTGCTAGCCCTCGATGCGGGCTCATTGTTCATGTCAATATGGCTTTTGCCAACCAGCGCAAGTAGGTAGGTAATAGGGAAGGAGCAGCTTCTTTATGGCGATGGGCACGCTAAGGGAACATGCCGTGTCACATCCTGGAGGATTTTGACAAGGAACTAGGAGGCACAGCATATACAAACCTCCTGGAAACTCGCACAGATCCTCAAGGGTGTCACAAGGCAGCCATCCTGAGCATGCATACAACTGGACCAAGCTTGTTGCAATCAAACATGGAAATGTTTTCTGCAGTGCAGCACCTGTTGGCGATTGGACTGGAACTCTGCGTTCCCCCGGCCGATGAGGGTCTTGAAGGCCTGCGGGCGCACGGCGTTGGAGTCTTCGCGAAGCACGGCCGGCGGTGCAGGCGCGCCCCCATTGCTCTGTACGTCCATGGGCGCTGCCGCAGAAACGCCGGTGCGGCCCTCGGTCAGCGCCACTCCAACCTTGGCCATCTGCTCAGCCAGGTGCATGACTATCAGCCGGTGCACATGGACAAAGAGGTTATGCTCTTTTTTTCTGGCAGAAATAGCCAATAGATTTGGGAGACACTGTGAAACGAATGAGTGCAAGCAAGACAGGAAAGTTTAGACAGCTTGTCTATACCTGTGCACCGATGATGAAAGGCAGGTCTCTGCCCCTGAGCAATGAGCAAATGATTGGCTTGGCCAGTAAGGATCAGTATTGTGGACCATAACATACTACTGCAGCCATGCTTGACGCCCAAATGACAGAAGTGGGCATTCACCTGTGTCGGAACATCGGTGGTAGGGTCGGCAGGGGCCGACTGGAAGATGGCCTCTGCTTGGGCCGCATAGCGCTGCTGGACTGATGGCAGCGTCCAGAGCACCTGCAGCACGCTGTTCATGTAGCAGCTGTTGCCCAGGTTTTTAAGGCCCACATACCTGCGCAGGCATAGCAGATTCCACTCGCATGTGCATCTTTGAACCCGAACGACGACGGCATGCAGGGTGTCCAAGGCATGGTTCTGTCTCCTCTCGTTTTGGGCAGACAAAAAAATGTGCATGATATTTCAAACTGCTGCATACTGCATGCAGCTGTGGGTTTGATTGGCATTGCCAAGTGCCACACGTGGCTGCATGAACTAAGCGGCGTCGTACACCTCATGTGCAAGTGTGATGTGAGGAATAGCATGCAGGCAAGACCAAAATAACATAGAGTCGCACCCGGGTCCACTCAGGGGTTCCAGTGCGGTGCCGGACTCGGTGATCTTGTCAAACTCAAAGGACATGTTCAGGTCGATCTGCAGCTCGGCCATTGTCTTCTCTGTCTTCTGCATGGACATCATGTTGATGCCCCAATGCTCCAGGTGCTGAACCTGAACATGCACCAGCTGTTTTTGGGAGGCAACTCACTGGTGGCCACAAAGCCTTCATGAGAGGCATGCAAGCAGAAACAATGCGTGTGATGATGGGACAGCTGTATCCCAATCCATTAATCAATTGCAGAAATACCAAAGCTTCAACAAGTCTTGCCGGAAGATATCATGACAACAAGTGAAAAATCAGTGGCAGTCCTGCAAATGGTGAAGCCACTACATGCATGCTGTTGGGTGCTGCACAGTCCGTACTCTTTTTGGACCATACATGGTTGAGCATGCGGTCAAGCTTGATACACAAATGCCTTACGATTCTTCAGCAGGTCTTACCAGGTAGGGGTCCTGGACCATGTCGTTCTCATCGCTGGCATAGGAGTACACATCTGCTCCATAGGGGGTGATGGTGCCTAATTTGACCACCAGCGGGTACTTGCAGCCTGTGGCCTCAAAGTGCCTCATCGCTGCGCCGTTGCCGCCAGAAGCGTCCCAGTTCTGCAGAGGGGCGGTATGGGGAGTCAGTCACCGCAGAAACTCACGTAATACAGAAGAAGAATAAACCAACAGTGCCATGAAGTGAGCGAAATTCTGTGCTCCTGTATGGGAAATCTCTGTATGTAAAATAGAGGCTGCTGCACATATACAACACGTTGAACCTTCTGCAGGATGCACTTGCACAAAGTTCTGCATTGCACAGAGCTTTTCAAGGCCAATCACCTGACACAAATTGAGAGCTGTCTGGCAGTCTCACCCTGCCATGGTCCCAATCATGTGACAGCCTCAGCTGGTGTCCTACCAGGACAATGGCTCACCTGCCGCCCAGAGCCAATGAAGCCCGTGGACAGATTGAGCCACAGGTTCTCCCTGACGCCGGTCTCGTCGCAGGACCACTTGGAGGGGTCCGAGGGTGTCTCGCGGCCCCACTTTCCCAGACCCGTCTCCAGCTGCGGCAAGTTCTCAGCGTAGCGGCTCAATTTCCTCTCCTCCTCCCACTGCGCAGCCTGCTCCACTGTGCTCGCCCCGGCGCTCTCCTGGACAAGCGTGTGCGCGTGCATGTCATTGCTGAGATGGAGGACCCATTCTCATGCATGCATGCATGCAAGGATGGTGGTATGTGTGCCTTTCGGTGCACATGCATAATGATGCTAAAATGCCATGCATGCATGGCCACATCTGTGCATTGCGGTGCGCTTCTGTGTTGATGCTGAAGCTTCTTGCACGCATGCAACATGTCCAACAAATTGAACGCAGGACTTGTTGGATGTTGGCTCCGCAGAACTCAAAATGTCACCATGAGAGGGAGAATTTGCCATTTTCTTGACACATGCATAATACAATTTTGGCAATAGGGAATGACATGTGGAGAGCTGCAGGGCATAGGGCTCACCAGGACGCCATCGATGGCCTGGATGACAATGTCTGGCAGTTCTGGGCAGGGCAGGGGCAGGCGAAGGAATTCTGGGAGCACCACCAACGTGTTGATCTTTTCGATGGTGAACTTGTCTGCATCCACCTGGAAGCCACCATCCCCGCCAATGGCCAGCTTGTCTGGCTTGGCCTCCATGCTGGCCTTCTCCTCATCTGGCAGGGGGACCTGGACATCCACAGGCATGGCTGAAACGAGCACCCTGGTATAGCTCCAAAGGGGACCGCACCGGCACATCCCATCAGCAATCCTGCATACACGGACACCAGAGTTTCCTGGGAGAAAATCCATCAGGGATGTGTGGTTTTGAGAGGAGCAAACCTTGTGCCATTGCTGGTGCAGGTACAGGCGATTGTTGCTCCTCTGGTAATCCAGGAGGACGTACTCCTCTCCGAAGGACTGCCAGGTGGACAAGTTGACGAAAAGACCGCCAGGAGACAGCGGTGTGTCAAAGCTGAAGGCACACTCCTCCTTGAGCACTCTGTCGTAGGCCCCTGGCACCTTTGGAGTCTTCTGGCGCATGGCTGCACGAACCACCTCCAAAGTGGCCTCGTCCACGGCCATTATTCCCTGCTGATACGCAAGATGCGTTCTATCCAAGAGGAGTGTGACCTTCACAGTGTGATGGTGAGAGTTTGATCACCAACAGCAACGACGAGATGTTGCGCACGGGCACAGCTCTAACTTCTCATAGTATAGTCAGAGGCACATTGTAGTAAACATATAAATGTGAGAATATTCCTATCTTCATCCTGCATCCAACGAATTAGACTGCACTTCACCTTGACTTCTCACCAGGATCTAGCAATCTGCCTTCTTGAAGACAAAATCTCTTCCAAGAATCAGGGAAATCAAATGAAGTGGACTACAATTTTCATACGTACAGATACAGCTGCAATGTTGGGACAAAACAAGTACCTTTGTGATGATGCCTTCTGCTAATCAGCACACGATTGAGGCGTATCTGGCACGTTTTTGCATTCTCGCTTCCAGAAATATCTGAATACTTCAATAAGCCAAAAGACGAGAGGCAAGTGGGAATGGAAATGCGCTTGAGATCAACAAGACTGGAAGCCCAAGAAATCCAAGAAACGCCTCGTAACAGAGCCCTTGGCAGTATGAATGACCTTGAGACAGGTGGGTGAAGGCAATCTATTGATTGCTTTAGGGCATCAATGCCACAGAAGTATCTAATTACTCCGGTATCAACATCTTTATAACTGCCTTCAGATCTGCGCATGCATACGCATATGCGCCATGCCAACCTTCCTTGCAATCCTTCATAAGAGACGCAACTCTGTAAAGGCGCTGCTCATAACTTTACATGCATATATCCCAGCGCATGCAGTGGCATGGCACAAAGAAAGCATGCAGATCTTCTGCTTGCCATGCGGCCAAGGACCCAAAGCAAGTCATTCCAGTTCCAAACTGCCTGCTTACAGAACCTCTCATCTGCATTTGATCCGGGCCTTGGAACACTGTTGTACTCTGTGCAGTACCTGAGAGGCACTGCAGCTCATCCCTTGCAACCTATTTCAGAGCTGCAGAAGTACAGCGAATCAATCTAGATTTTGTGCAGGGACCTGGGGGACTGGAGTCCAGGTCACTACAAGACCCAGGGTCAACACAGTCTCATGAATACATCAATCAAAGAGTTCCTACAGGGCACCTCTCCTAGGAAGCATATGAAAGGGCATGCTATGTGAAGAAGCAAAGCTGGTCCGACCTGAAGACCATCCTACGAGCTCTCTAAGAATCCAAAAAGCTTCATAGCAATTCCACCATGCAAGCAAATGTTATTGACAAAATACTGCGCTTCTTATCTTGTCTCCATGGCAGCACAGTGTGTGTTCCCCTAGCTTGGCCATCATGGCCTGATCAGGACTGTTTGGGTCGTTCCATTAGGTTCCATTTTCAAACGCACCCAGTTCCAAGGGCTGGGACGTGCGTTTAGTAATAATACTAATATTTCTCAAATCAGTGCCAATGTTGTGCAACCTGACCCAGCAGCTGGAGGGGCAATTGCAGCTCTCTGCGCTCGCAGCATCTTGCGCATGGATCTCAGGTTGGGAGCTTGCTTGCCGCTGGTGTGCTCAACCATCCTGCAGCCAATTACAATTATTATTATTATTATTAGTAACATACTTTTTCCTGCTGTATTTCAGGTTTGGGCGTCTGCAGCCACGTCTGCGGGGCGTCCAAAGTTCTGCAGCCTGGTGTTGTATCACTCTCATCTCAACGAACCTCATGTACCAAACCCTCATGCACTCCCTGTACCGGATATTATTATTATCATTATTACACGCTGTTCCTGCCAAGAGGCAAGGTGCGTCTGCAGACAAGCAGCAGTGAAGGCCACCAAACTCCTACCCCTTGATGTACTCGCCAGGTCCAAGCAAGACCCAATCAACGATGGGCACGGTGCTCAGTATCTGTACCGGCCTTTTCCCTTCCGGGGCCATACAATATTGTTTGTATTACACATTTGTCTGTTGATGTCATGGCAGAAGAACTTGAGCTGGCTGCAGCTATTTGGCTGCCTGAGTTTACACCAGGGCATGCCTCAAATTGCAGATGCTGCCTTCAGTGGCTTCTGGTACAGGAGGAGGTTGTGGCTCATCTTTGTACCAAGGGAGCCTTCGCAGCTCTGCGAGTGGGCCTGGCTTTTTGAGTTCCATCTGAACCAGGTCTATGGCACCCTGTGCAGTCAAGGGAATCTGATCAAGAGATTTGATCAAGATTTTGCTGCTCTGACAAATGTTGTGGTCACATCAGTTCAGCTAAGAATTCGGTGAGATTTTGATCAGAAAGGTACTTGCACTGACTGTGCACCTGGGTCATGTGATTGCCCACAAAGTTGGTTGTTAACCCACGATGAGGCCTCTCGTATCCTAGTTGAACGTCTTTCTTTTGGCCGTCCGGAAGTTCCGTGAGAGGATCGTACCCACTCTTCGTATCACACTGTGCAGCGAAGATCACCCAAATTTTCAATCGTAAAGGATCACCATCGCTGAACAAAGAAAGCCAAACGCACGTCAATTTCAGAAGCTTCTAATTATTGAACATTATTTTCACTGGTTAATGTCGAGATTCTATCACCTTTACATAAGGACCACCGTGTGGTTGCTTAGTCCAGATCTGTTTGCTATGATGCCGCTCTTGATCCTTCCGCCTCCTCTTCATGAGCTCCTCGCGGGAAGCATAGTCCTCGACTAGATTTTCAGATACATTTACTAGAGCTAAATCCATTGTATATGTCTTCAATGCAAAGATAGAGAGAAGGCAGATCGAGTAAACTCTGAAAAGAGGTGTGTAACGCCTGCCACGTTACGCGGAAGACTGACACATCACACTTGCCCAGGCATTCTTCAATTGGGATTCCAATTTACAGACTTTGAGAGTAGCAAACGTTTCTCGGCATCATGAACGACGCAAATCTAATGCGCTCACACCTGCAAAGCATCCCTAAAGTCTCCTGTTCTTTAAAAACAACACAAGAGGTGATTTCATCAATGGAGGCCGACTGCACTCATAACACGCTCAGAACTCGTTCACACGCAACAAGACTACAGAATAGGCCGGCCGCTGTTTAATTCATGCACAGCTGTCTCCGTCCTGTCTGCACAGGGTATCCCTTTTTCCACAGCCTCTCACGTGTGCGTGCGAATGCACTGCATGATGTCTGCCACAACACACACAAAAAAATCTTGTCAGCACACAAGGCGCAGGCGTGCACCTAGCAGTCTAAAAATTGACAGCAACATTTAAGGAATCCAGCACTGCCAATTAGGCTCCTGCAGATCATGATGACTGAGAGCTACTGTGCCCGTTTGCAGAATGATGAAAAAATGCACCCTCATAATATATATGCCATGCAGCACTGCTGCTCAGTCTGCTGCAGGTCTTGTGCACTTCAGAACTACAGAAAGCAAGAGCAGACTTTTTGAGTCCTACTCACCCCTGCCGATCAGGTGGCAGGTCATTTTCCCAGGAATGCGCACACCTTCATTGTTTAGGAAGCTTTAAAATTTTGTGCAATGAGAGCTAGTAAAAGCAAGATCAGAATAGGATCACTCACCCCCGCTGATCAGGATGCAGGTAGTGTTCTCTTCGCAGGGCGCGACTTGCTTGTTGCTAGCGCAGGCGGTGGGGCCGTACTGGCTTTGGCACCAGGGCCCCCAGCCGCCGCACACCTCGCCCTCCTTGGCTATGATCGGGTCCTGCTCCTGCGCAACACACGAGCCAATCACTCAATGCTGGCGCACTGAAGAAGTCATTCCTGCTTCCGTACGCTCTGTTGCGGGCCGCTGAGCTCTGAAGGGGATCCCTTAAGGATTAAGAAAACACAGCAGAATGCTGGACACAATCAACTTGACAAATCTGTCGTCCCACATTAATGGTATAGATGGCCTCATGTACCATCCTTTCAGTGTCATTACTGCTATGTGTTGTTCCTGCCAGACGCCAGGTGCAAGGTACAAGCCAGTCCTTTCACGCTATCCTTGGCCCACTGGGCACTAGTCATAAACCTGCCTGCCCATATGTCCTGCACGTGAATGCCATGTGTCGTAAGGTATCCAGTGCCTGCTTTTCTGGCGCTGCTCTGTCAGTTGTCCACGCATCACCGCTTGCTAAAAAATGGTGGTTGAGCACCCAAGCTGCTGCATCAGCAATACTGCAAGCGCATGCTGAAGTCACTGTCAAGGGACAAACTCCTGTGAATGTTGGAATTTCATCTCATCGGCAGACGCAAAGGAGGATAATTGCCAAATTGCTCTCCATTTCGAGATGTTTCATCCTGAAATTTTTCCTAGTGAGCAGCAAGGACCTGGGTGGCTTCTGTCAGCCGCCTGCCGCCCTGAGCGCTGCCGCTGCCGCCGCCGCCGCCGCTGGCCGGGGGCGGCGGCACCTGGTCGGGAAATGGAGCCACGATCTGCAGGGGGACGTCAGGAGGCGTGAGGGGCAATCCATTGTACGAGTTGGGCAGGCACTCCTGCAGCGCATGACAGACAGGAAATCAGTCCCTGCACAGCTCCAGTTGACACAGCTCCAACTGTTGCTTTCAGTCCAAACATATGAAGACTGCTGCCGACCCTGATGTTGTGATTACCTGACTAGTATCTCTCTGAACTCGAGTAAAAAGAAGGGCTCAAGCACCCTGTGTTCCTCTCTTTATGGCAAGCAAGGCAGACACACAAGTTGAGTTTATCTTTCAAGTTTGCAGCGCAAGCAGATGGGCCCGTTTGGCGCACCCAGAAAGTGGCGCTCATTCGGATGCACTGGGAAGTCTTAATGGCGCAGGGCAGGTACTGCGAGTCGGTGCAGAAGGAGCTGACGAGCGGGCAGGTCTCTGTGCCGCCGCACTGCCCGTAGTCCGGTACCTTGGTGTGATTACGGCCCGCAGGGTTCGTCTGCCGCTTGCCGCCGGTGTAAGGTTCCGGGAGCGGGCCGAGCCTGGAGGGTGTTGGAGCTTCTGACGCCTGCAGCAGCCGCCTGCCGCTGGTGCTGCGCGGCGCTGGAGCCGGGGCCGGGCCGGAGCTCGGCAGACACTGCCAGTACCTGTGCGCATGCAGCATTGAACTTTCAGGCGCCACTCAAAGCTCAAAGGGGTATGCATTGAAGCACGCACTTGCTACTCTCATAAATGATCACAGAAACTTGATTTCTTTGTGCAGAGTACCTTGGCAAGAAGCGTTCCAAGGCAAGACACACCAAATTCAACCAAGAAAGAGTTCAAGGCGGCCACTTCAAGCTTACGCAGATAATTTTAAGGCAGCCGCAGCATGGTCATGGATAGGTTTCAAAGTAGTTGGAAAGTGGCCGCACCACTTGCTCTGGCGGACGCAGTGGGAAATTCCGGGCGCACAGTTCAGGTACTGGGCATCCGTGCACAGCTGCGTGTTGCTAAGTGGGCATGCATCACCCCGGCCGCCGCACTGGAAGAAGTCCGGCACAAAGCCGCCCGCAGCAGCCTGGTTGCGTCCTGGCTGAGGCCCCGGGAGCGGTGCATGCTTGGATGCTGCTGGAGCCTCTGCACATGAGCCGAAGATGCCTCATTTGGCATTTTTGCATTGCAGCATGCAGGACGATGACATAACAGATACTCAGGGTATGTAATGGTACCATGGTTGCAGGTGCAGGAACGAAACACTTATTGTGTGGCAACTGCAGCACGCGGGACAATGACAAGACTACGACTCGGGGTATGTAATTGTTCATATGGTTGCAGGGATGAAAGTCTCATTGCCAGGGCCAAGAACAGCGCAATGGCAGGGGCCTACCTGCTACAGGTGCCTCTGCATGCAGCCGCCTGCCATAAGGAGCAGGAACTGCTGCAGCCTCTTTTGGTGTTAACGCTGGCGCCGGGGCGGTCTTGGGCACGCACTGCCAGTACCTGTACATGTGCACTCCGATTTGATTCACACAAGATTAGGAACACTTGAGATGCAAAAGAATACAGCCCTGAGAATGATCAAAGATCCAACCATTGACATATCAGATGGCCAGTAAAGGGACATGTATCTATCTGCCCCACTGTGTGGGCCTGACAGGTGAAGAGTCGATGGAGCTCGTGACTTGCATGACCGACTGAGACCCAGCTTCACTGAAACACACGGAGTGTGAGGTTTTTGAAGGCAGGACTCACCACTGGCTCTGCCGCACGCACTGCAGGTTGTCTGATGCACAGCTGAGGTACTGCGCATCTGTGCACTTGGTCTTGTCAGCTAGCGGGCATGACTGGCCCATGCCTCCGCACTGGAAGAATATTGGGACGGTGCTGCCAGGCTGCAGAGTCTTCTGGGCTGGAGGCTGCGCCGCCAGGCTGGGCTGCGGCGCTGCTGCTCCGCCTGCCAGTGCCGGGACACACTGCCAGTACCTGCACATGCGCGCTAATCTTTTCTTCTTCTTCTTCTTCTCCTTCTGGAATTGTAATGTTCAAGAGTCTTGCAGTAAATAGAGCCTGTTGGCTTGCTTGAATGAGGGATACTCTTCTTTCTTCAGAACAGCACTGCTCAAGGGCTGGATTACTTATGGGTATAATACCGGGTAAGGTGAGATTTCTAAAAGCAGAACCTATCAAATTTTCAGCAGCTTCGATGAACTTCAGAACTTGAAGTGTTCTTTGATGTAAAATCTTTTGCTAACGTTCTCTGTTGTGCTTGATGTGGGAAGAAAGGGCACCAGTTGCTCTGCCGCATGCAGTGGAAGCCAGGCGTGGCGCACTTCAGGTACTGAGCATCCGCGCACAGCGTCCTGTTGGTCAGCGGGCAGGACTCCCCTTGGCCACCGCACTGCTCGTAGCTCAGGGCTTTGCCGCCGGCCAGCACAATCTTGGGGGCAGGCTTTGGCGCTGGCAGCGGGCCGGTGCTGGACGGTATGGGGGCTGTGGCGGCTGCCTGCAGCCGTCGGCCGACGCTCTTCTGCGGCGCCGGGGCCTTTGCCGGCAAGCACTGCCAGTACCTGTGCATGCACAGTAAGTTTTTATGAACGCGTTGCTTCCGTGGGACAAACAAGGTGGTCCTCTAATCTGATACCGCTATAATACTAGGGAGGTTACTGTGTCCTCCTCTTTAGTAAGAGTGTGGACAAGAAGCCATCCTCTTTGTCCATTTCAAGGGATGCGCAGTGGTGCTCAAATCAATTGATTTAGGCTTCTGCTGCAGCGCTGAACTTGTCAGTTCGATTTCAGGTTTAGATTGAGATACTAGATGAGAGCCAGTACCATTCGGTCTGCCGGACACAGTGGGAGTCGGGAGAGCAATCCAGGTACTGCGCGTCCGTGCACAGCGTCCTGTTAGTCAACGGGCACGTGTCGCCATGGCCGCCACACTGGTCGTAGCTCAGGGCTTTGCCACCGGGCAGCACAATCTTGGGAGCAGGCTTTGGCGCTGGCAGCGGGCCGATGCTGGATGGTGAGGGTGCTGTGGCGGCTGCCTGCAGCCTTCTGCCAACGCTCTTCTGCGGCGCCGGGGCCGGGCCTTTCGCTGGCAAACACTGCCAGTACCTGTGCATGCACAGTGAGTTTTCTGGAGCACTTGCTTACAATGCAACCTGTCAGGCACGCATACACTACTGTTCCTATCCTACCAGAACTGGAGGAATTTATGGTGATGTCCTATTAAGAGGAACTCGGTCAAGACTCATCTTCTTTATTCATTCAACTCAGGGCATGCACAGCAGTGGTGCCTATTCAAACCACTGGTTGATGTACGCTTTTGCTGTAGTGCTGAAAGTCTCAGTTCAAGTCCAAGTTCAGATTGACATAGACAGGAGCCAGCACCATTCCGTCTGCCGGACGCAGTGGGACTCGGGAGGGCAATCCAGGTACTGGCCATCCACGCACAGCTCCCCATTGGTGAGCGGGCATGCATCGCCGCTTCCGCCGCACTGGGAGAAGTCCGACACAAAGCTGCCGCGGCCCTTGCGAGCCAGAGCCTCTTTTGGGGCCCGGATAGCATGCGTGGCCGCCTGCGGTTGGTTGAGAGGGGCCGCCGCCGGCGCGCCAATTTGCGCAGCCAGTGCAAATTCGCGCGCAGTCGGGCGGCCGGGGCCCGGCGCAGGGGCTGGGGAGTTCTGTGGGAGGCAGTGCCAGTACCTGCAAGAGCAGCAATGTCACACAGAAGTGCCAAGGGGATGCTTCCATACATTTTCAGGCAATTTAGCAGGACATGGTAACAATCCACACTGTCATTTTGAAAATGCCAGCCATAAGCTATGGGATCTTTCCTAGTTGCATCCTGCAGCAGGGTGATGCATGCCAGCTGATGCTTGCAGATGAGGCAAACTTCTTGTTGAGATGCTGATACCTGCACTGAGGAAGGGGAGAATCTCACCACTTGTTCACGCGGGTGCACTTGGAGTCTTGAAGCTGGCACTTGAGGTACGGGCTGTCTTTGCAGCGGGTTTTGTTGGGGAGCGGGCAGGTCTCCCCGACACCGCCACACTGGGTGTAGTCCTGCGCTGGCCCGCCGCTGTTGTTTGTCAGGCTGGGAGCGCCATGTGGACGGCACTGGCAGCACAACAAAGTCAGACAGCGCACGGTAACATCAAAGCATTAGGAAACTGACCCTGTAAAATACAGCTAATGAACAGACAGGTTGACACGCAAGCATTAAACACTGCTTCTGTGATGTCTATACACTAGAGAGGCAGCGTGTCATGGAAACATTGGCTACTGCTTCTGTAAAGTCTACATTAAAAAACGCACAAGGCCATTGACGTTTTGGACTACAGATCTGCATGGCAGAAAACCCTGAATGTCAAAATAGTACACAGATGTCCGGAATTTGCAATATTCAGATACGGTGCTATGTACCTGCCAGAAGAATTTGCTGAGCCGCACGCATCTGGAGCTCTCATAGGCGCAGTCCATGTACTGGGCGTCGGTGCAGGCCTTCTGGTTGACCAGCGGGCAAGTCTCTCCGATGCCGCCGCACCTGCAGCCATCAAAATTTCGCCCGTCATATATACTGCGAAAAGGTGGCCAGCAGGAAAGGGGCAATTGTGACATCTGCAGAGCACTGGCAATGAAAGGACTACGGTAGAACATCATGTATAACGCCAATATTCAAGAGTCATACATGAATGGGGCGTGCTATGTCTGGAGTGCAGCTCGTCTGCAGACGCAGCTTGCCTCTGGCAGGACAGCATGAATAATTTCCTGGGGAACAGTTTGTTTAGTGTGGTTAATGCCGCACTGGGAGAAGTCTGGAACGTTGGTGGAGTTGGCAGAGGAGCCCCAGGGGACTGGCTTGGGCTCTATGACGATCTTGGGGCCGGGCAGCGGGCCAAACTTGGACGGCGTCGGAGGCTCTGGCAGTTGTGTGGTTTGCTGCAGGCGGCGGCCGGCCAGCCCGGAGATGCCGCTTGCCGCCTTCGGGCGGCACTGCCTGCGTTGCAGCAGATTGCAAAGTGATAGCATCTCAGGCTGGAACCACCTTGGTAGACAAAGGTCATTCATGGCTTGCTTGCATACACTGGTCATTCCACAGCTGAAGGCAAAATGAGCAGATGTGGACATGACATACATTTGACTTGACATGTATCATGCATGCAGAAATTATGTACTTTTGCTGGGGTATTTCGATGTCCAGAGGAATGCAGAGCAGCACCAGTACATCGCGCTGAACCGCACACACTCCGAGCCCGGGTAGCAGTCCAGATCAGCCGCATCCGTGCAGTTCTGCCCCGTAGGGCAGAAGCCTGCCGTGCCGCCACAGCGGCCAAAGTCGCGCACGTAGTCGTCGGCCTCTGCACTGCCGGACTGCATCTTCGGCTGGATCATCAGCGTGGGGTCCGCCACGAAAGGCTGTTCAGAGCTGTGCGTGGCAACAAGCAGGGACTCCACTGACGCTGGGGGGACGGGAGATGGGCTGCTGCTCTGGCTGCTGCGCTTTGCAGCTGCAGCTGACGGAGCCTGGCGTAACAAAGCATGTCAGTGTTCTTGACTTCTGCAACAATGACCTGGTTGCCTAACTATGCCGTGGTCTGCTAGAGTTAGACCTATCTGTGCCTGACACAGGAGATAATAAGCAACCAAAATGTGGGCATGCAGTAGTAATCCTGTTGTGAAACACACCTGAGAGGGAACACCGGCGGAGATTGGATCGCGCGCTCCAGCTGTGACGGCGTGCTGGCACTGCCAGTAGTACTGGGACAGCCGCACGCATTTGGAGCCCTGGCCGCACGGCAGGTACGCCTCGTCCTTGCACAATGCGCGCGGCAGCGGGCAGCCTGACCCTGCACATATTATCAAGGGGACCGCTCAGCAACCATCCTTTTCCATCGAGGATATCAGACAGTACACTCAAGATGGAGCGCACTCCCGTATATTTAGATGAGAACATGATTTCTCTGGCACATGAAGCAGCTGCTGTAATTTTTGACAACCCTGATTTGTCAATATTCGAGAGGTAAACATTACATCCAGCGAGATTAAAAATTCTAAATTTCTCTATCGCAATTTTCAAAGGGCGTTGCACAGAGCAGAGACGCACCTGTACCACCGCAGGTGCCATAGTCTGGAACCAGTCTGTGGGCGGGGCTTGGCCCGGGCGCCGGCGCGGGTGCTGCAGCGGCTGGATTTGCCGACGGAACAGGAGCTCCGACAGCTGCAGCGGCCAGGTGCCTCCGGACAGCCTGCATGATGATGTCCGACGGCTGCGCAGGGCCGCTGCCGGCCAGCTCGGCGGCGGCCGCGGTGGTGTCGGCCAGGCGCCGGCCAAAGGCGCACTTGGGGTCCGTGGACAGTGCCTTGCACTTGGGCGGCTGCACCGTGACGCCGCCCTCAACTACCGGCAGCGGCTCGCTCGGCAGCGGAGCCCTGCTGGGACTGAGTGCCTGGGGAAGATCCAGCAGGGTCCTGCCAAAGAGGCACTTGGCATCGGTGGAGCCCGGCGTGCAGCGCGGCGGGTGGAGGCCGTCTTCCGTGATGGGGCGTTCCTGACCGGGCGCGGGTGCCGGCGCAGGGCCGACTGCCGCGGCCTGCTGAGCTGGCGGGGTGGCCACCGACGCCGGTGCTGATGCAGGGCTGGCTGCAGCCGGATGCTCAGCTGTCAAGAGAGTTGCCATGGGCGCCAGTGCTGATGCAGGGCTGGCTGCAGTCGACTGCTCAGCTGCCAAGGTAGTACTAGCCAGGGGCGCCGATGCGGATGCAAGGCCGGCGGAGGGAGCGCGTGCTGAGGCGGGCTTGGCCCTGCACTGCCAGTAGTAGGCGTTGATCCTGACGCAGGCGGAGGCTGGGATGGCACAGGCAAAGTACTGCGTGTCCGCGCATGGGCCACCGGCGCCCTGGAAGGGGCAGTTGGTGATGCCGCCGCACTGCTCGTAGTCCTGCATCCTCGAGGAGTTGTACAGGGATGCGGCGGGCGCCGGCGCCGGTGCGCGCACCGGCACGATGGAATACTTCTGCCTGCTCTGCTCCTCTGGTGTCAGCGCCTGCTCCTTCAGCACCTGCAGCACCATTTTCCTCAGTGGCTGTAAAAGGTAAGTGCAGCTTTATAAATAGACGGCAGCAATCCTGTGATGCATCCATATGGTTGTGATGCGAGGTGTGTGCTTGCATACACGCCACACTGGTTTGACATGACTTCAGAATAATTGAACCCACGACTCACAGCTCTTGAGCAATTGCAGCAGCAGCGGCATCCACCCATTTCTGACCCCTGTCCTGTCCATTGATGTGGCTTCAAATGAGTTCTTCAAGCATGTCTGGGCAGCCACATTTGCGTCTGATTGAAATTCTGAAAGAGTACCGACCTGGAGCAGGTTCCTAGAGGAGTGCAGGGGCTGGGAGGACGCTGGCAGCTGGTAGACCGGAGCGGCAGGCAGGAATTGGGCGTGGCCAAAGCCGCCGGAGTCTCCTGGGATGAGATCCTCAATGGACGTGCCATAGATGGACGTCACACGAACCTGCATGATGCAGGATAAATATGCATTGCCATGACAGTTGCCAGTGAGGGAGTATGACATGCATGCATGCACATGCCTTGTCTTCCACAGACATGGGAGGCATTTGACATGCATGCATGCCTGCATGGCAATGATGGTAGCCTTGTGGACAAATTTCCTTGCCAGAACATGCATCGGTCTCTTCAATGAAGGCATTTGCATTTAGAGTTAGAACTTGCACCTTTAGGGAGAGCTCAGAGCGCCTGTATCCAGTAAAGGTGCCCAGCCTGCTGCCGTCGTGTGTCAGAGGGACCCAGCTTCCATTGTTTGCTAGGCTCTCCACCTTGACAATGGGCAGCCTGCATGGACAGAAACAAATTTTAGGAGTAAAGATGGAATTCCCAGATGTCAAGTACATGATACATCAGATACAACAAATTGCTTTTGAAGCAGGCCCTGTCAATTTGAGAACGTTGGTTTGTGACAATCGGGAGATGCAGGGCTGACCTAGAGTTGACAATGGTGAGCGCGGCGTCTGGGCTGCTGGCATTCTGACGAATGGCATAGAAGAGCGTGGAATTGGTTGTGATGCACAGAACGGGCATCCATTCAATGGCCCTGCTCTCCTTTGCCCTCAGGATGCCCAGGGAGATATCCCCCTTGCACTCTGAAAATTTAATGGCACCCAATGAGCGCTTGACAACTCAGTGCAGAGCAGCACAGACTGCCACAATTTTAGCCAGAAACCATGCAGGAAGGCAGCATGCAATTGAGCAGTGGGATCGCCTGCGCAAGACTGTGTAACAATTCCCACAGACCAAGGCCACTGTATGCGCTCATTCTTGCTCAGGTCCCTGCATGCAAGGGCAACAAGCATTGTTCAGCAGCAAACATGCAAGTTCTTTCACATGCATGTGCATGATCATGTCTTGACAGACTGCTCTGCTGATGATCGCATGGAGATTTGTAATGTAAAATAATGCACTTGGATAACGGGATGTGAGCCACGTTCCAGGTTCATGCATGTCTCGCTGTGCACAGCAAGATGAACAGATACTGAAGTCAGACCTGTAGATCACACAGGTGCCACAGGAAGCGCCATTGAAGAACAGCTCCTCATTGATCGCAATCTCAGAGGAGATGTGGTCGCCCTGTGACTTCAGCAGGGACAAGGCATCCACCTGCAGTTTGGCAAGAAAGTCAGCGTGTGAGAGTTTATTACAGGCTTGTATCACCCGACACAAGCAGTGTGTGCGTTAGGACAGCATTCTGGCACTGATCTGGAGAAGAGGAAGCATCAGGCTCACTGTATTGGCACACTTTGGCTGCCCAGCTGAAGGAGTTGTCACTGCCTGCAGGACAGCACAGAAGTCTCAGCAATAAACTGCAGGATCGCACGCGCAACAAGCAAAAAAAATTCTTGAGGTGCAGCTCGCAGTGAGCATAAGACAATGCTGCCGTATCGAACAGCGGTGCTGACAGGACGGCGCTTGACCTGAAGGACTCAGATGGACGATCCTGCTCTTGGAACGCCAAAGCATAGTTCTTCACCAGCAGATCTGAGTGCCAAGAGCAAAGATCAAGCCTCCCAAGAAGCAGGAGAGAGTGGGAAGCAATACCTTGCCAGGTACTGAGTAGCCGAACTTGAGCGTCGGCCAGGCATCCAGGGCGCTCTGACTGTCGGCGCCTGCACAGAAGGCCGTGCAGAGGAGTGCTGCGATCAGGAGCGGCATTGGCGTGAAGTATAATCGACGATCTCTTTGGAGGTAGGGCTTTCTCACAACGTCCGCGGGCGGCTCAGGCTGTCCCTGCACGCCTGTGTCTTGTGTCTGAACGCCTTCAGCCTGAATAGCTTTGCTTTGCAGTCATGCTGTTCCAAGTTGCATTTTGGACACGGCGTGAGAATCAGAGCGCTCGGAGATCTGGCGTGCGCAGAGCGATGATCTGGAATCTCTGTGGAGAAAATGAGGGAAATGGCGTTTGATGACTAATCTTTGAATGGGCATGCATGACAGCCAGACTCAGTGCCTGCATGCCATGCATGTCAGATGCATTTACCAAAGCTCTGAGCAGTCGTTTTGTAGAGCTCCCGTGTGCCTTCCAGTTTTCAGTGCTATAGCTAGCTAGCGTGACAAGTTGCAACTTGTTATTCAGAAGATCTGACATGCCGATGCCATCCTGATATGCTACATGACGGAATGGTCTGCATGTGCGACCGACACCACTTCACAAATTTCCCTCCTCTCCTCTCAGCACAGCAAACGAGCCCAGCATGTCAACCTTGCGGAGGCAGAGCATGCGGCAATACCCCTGCATTTGCTTGCTGCTGCGAAAATTGCTGCTGCGGCACTGCTTGCTGTGGTGCATGGGATGGTGTTTCCTGCTGGGGCATTTGCTGGGGTACAGCAAGCTGAGACACCTGCTGCTGAGGCACATGTAATTGCTGCTGCTGCTGCTGCTGCTGCTGCTGCTGCTGCTGCTGCACCTGCACCTGCTGCTGCACCAAGTTCTGGAGGCCTGACTGCAGCTGGGGCGTCCCTTGCTGAGGAACATGCTGCTGCTGAGGCATCGGCTGCTGTGGATGCTGCAGCTGGGGTTGCGCCTGCAGATGGGCCTGCAGCAGGTGCATGCCCAAGGGCTGGCTGGTGAGATTCGCCAGGCCTTGGAGGGTCTGCAAGCCAAATGAGGCAGGCAGGCCGCCCAGTCCGGCAAAGGGGGCAGAGGCGGTCACAGCTGCTGCGGCTGCTGCCGCCCTCTGAGCGGCTGCCATCGTCTGCTGCGCCTGCGCATATCACAACATGCCGCCATGAGAATATGCATTTCACCATGCTGAAATTTGCGGGCGAAAGAGCATTCATTCAAGAAACCAGACGATTAGTTAGCTGTGCATCCGTCCTCTGCGCTTTCCATCTGGATTGCCGTGCTTCGGGAGACATATGGTTCAGATGAATGATGTGACATGCTCAAAAAACGCTAAAGATTAGTGCTGGTGCTTTGAGAATTACAAAAGATTAGCAGCCGTGCCTGCAGCTGGAGTTGGAGCGGCGGTGTGTTCTGCAGTTTTACACGCTCTGCCACTGCTGCATCCCTGACCCCCTGCATTCCACAAGAAAGCTTGAAAGACATGCATCTCTTCACCCCGCACAACATTCTTTTCAGATTCATGGAGAATTGCCTGAGTCCTGCGTGTCTTTATCTGGTCATGTTCACACCCAATAGGTGATCAATATCACATAGAGAACATCAAGGCAATTTCTGCACAATCCTCCTGCTGGTGAGCAATCTCCTCCATCTGAGTAAAGGGCTGAATCACCTCGGCATGGGCCTTCTCTCTCACAAGGGCCTCCTCCAGAGCGCCAAACTGGGTCATCTTGCGCTGCAGCCGCTTCAGCATTGCCTCCAGGGCTTCGCTGGCCAGCCTCTGCGCTTCCCTCTCCTCTGCATCTGCCAGCAACCTCGCCCTCACCTGCATGCATGCAAGAATGTTTACTAATAGTGCATTTATACAAGGTTTTCCGCCGGTGGTATCGTGCATGCATGCCGCACCCGCAGATCATTACACGCAACAAAGGCATCCTCCTTGTGTCCGCAAGACGACTTGCTGGAACTCCATGGCTAGTTCATTTCTAATCATCACTTACATTGGGTGAAACATTCTTCATGTGTCCATGATGCGACTCACTCGCCGGATGGCTCTAACTGCCACACATCAGATGCATTGAGTGAAACACCCTACATGTGTCTGCATGATGACTTCCAACCTTCACGGCTCAGTTCCAACAGTCAATACCTCTAGGTCAAGGAGCTGATTAGAAGTGGAGACATGCAGAGCATTTTATCCGTAAAATGTACATCTATTGACTGCTGTCAAACGCTGGTGTATATGGCTGAATCTATCAGAGCAACGCAGATGGAGTGAGGGACTCACCGCGGCCGCGCTGAGGGCTGTTGCCGCCGCAACTCTGACCTTTGTGGCTGAGATGGGGCCGCCTCCTACCTCCGGCTTTGCATGGCCATTGGCTGCTGCTACGGACGCTGTCTGACCCCTATCTGCCTGCGCAGCTGACGAGGATGCCCCTGCTCCATCTCTGGCCTCCAATTCACCGGCTGCACCTGCGACATTTTACAGACTGACATGCATGACAAGTCTGGCTCCTGTCACCAACAGTGGCTCATATGTTGCTTGCTCATGTCACCAGGACTGCCGAGAAGATCGCAAAGAGCACGACTCATGGAGACTGCTGTCCATGTGTCATCATCATGGCCCATGCATGCATGCATGCATACATGCCTGTCAAATGCATGTCAAATATATGTCCTGTAAAGTCAAGGCATGGGAGCCTCACCAGCCTCATCCTGCTGGCCATCACCAGCCCCACTTGTTCCACCCTTCTCAGCATCTCCATCTGCAGTCCCTTCCCCATTCTCCTCGTCCTCGTTGATGTACTCCGCCTCTGCCAATACTGCTGGATCATCCTCGCCAAGCACCTCCAGTGCCCTCGCTGCAGCCGCAGCCGCCACCTTTGGACTGACCATGGATGCCAGAAAGGCAACCTGCACATCATGCATGACAACTTCTTGGCAGAACTTGCCTTGCGTGCTTCGCATTTAGAAGCATCAGGAAGCTTTAGAGAACAACTGCATGATGCACATCTTCTCTGGCATTGTCTCACATCACTAACGCAAATGGTTGCTCTGGGCAGTCCTGGGTCTGCTGGAGTGCCATAGCAGTCACTCTAACTTGGATAAGTGGCTACAGTCTAACAGACTGACATGCCTGAGAGACTCAATCAAGGACACTTCCTTGAATATAGATATGTTTCTGAAGCTGCATGAAGCAAGAGAAGCGATTGCTTGGGCACTCGTCATGCAGCATGCATTGCATGCAGGGGAGGTGCACACACCTGAGCCATGATGGGGTTACCAACATCTGCGAAGGGGGTAGGCTGCTCTGATGGGTCCGCGGCTGGGCCGTTGTTAGTCATGAATACACCAGGCGGCTGCTCTGGTGTCAGCTCCGGAAGAAACTCGTCCTCAATGGGCATCTGCAGGAAGTGCAGCACGCACTGAACCTGCACAGCCAGAAATAACGCTCACAAAATACTGCAGTGCTCATTCTAAAACCCGCACCCAGGGCGGTGCGACATGCACGCTGCCTCCGCAGAAATGTATTTGCTTCCTTTGATCACGATGTATAGAAGGGTACTTGCCTGTGTCTTCGTTCCTACGTGCTCTGCTATTTCCTTCCAGTTGTCGTTGTACATTTCTAGCCCCTCCAGCAGCAGCAGGGTCTCCTGATCTGTCCAGTCTTTGGGATTCTCCTGCATCACACAGCAGCAAACAACATTCTGACAAATCCTTTTCTGCATAGAGATTTCATATGCAAAAGGAAATGGATTGAAAATCTGCGCAGACATTGTTGGTGCTTGTTACTGAAGCACCGACCGTAACACAGCCCTGACCTCTCTTGAGAAATTAAAAGGTACCCGCGCCCCAAAATGCATCTGCAGCAAGGGTGGTTTTGCAGAAACAATGCAGGATCATCTCGGGGGCACATGCGCACCGGGGGCTTTGCCGCATCTATGCGGATGAAGTCTTTTGCAGTGCAGCCGGGTGGGAATCGGCCCTCTGCATACGCCTCAGGGCAAAGGTCGACGTCTGGGATCTTTGTGCAGTGGTAGCGCAGTGCTGTGCAGTCCACCCAGGGCATTGCATTGCAGAAGAATCGCGCCTGCATGACCACAACAGTCTTCTTCATCACGTGGCGACATTACACAGATGGTCACAATTGCAGAGATGGTCTGATGGGGAAAAGGATAGTTCACTCCTGCAGCACCACTGCGATGACAAAATCAACCGATAGAATGCAGAACAAACAGACTGCAGAGAACATGCAAAGGGATGTACAGATGTATGCAAAGGAGGGACCCCGCCAGAGCCCCTTACCTCACTGGAGGCTGCCTGAGCGGCAGGCTGCATGTGCTGGTTTCTATGGGGGACTAAATGTAGCGCTGACTCAGCTCCAGTGGCGGCAGAGGCCGCCAGGTTGCCGGTGGGCGGCTTGTGGAAACTGAGCAGCGCATTCGCGTTGGGCGGCCCCTGCAGCCTGCCCAACCTGACGGTGCCCGGCAGGCCTGCACTCAGAAAAGAGATCACTCCATGCACAAACCTTGATGTGTCAGAGGACACAGCGTGTTGAACAAACATCAACACACCGGCCCACGGCTTTACTCATTGCCGTGGTCCCTGCAAAAGCTCTTTTGATCCGCATCATAAGACGCGCCCGACAGAGATAATTCCCGGACATTCTTTGTGTAGCATCGGGGAATACGGAGGGGACCAGCGCACCATGCCAAGAGGGCAGAAGGGCATCAAGCATCAACTCACTTGAGGAAGCGGCAGTAAATAGGGTTGACGCCAGAGGCAGTAGCAGCTTCACGTCAGCCGCCTGGCAGCTGCGAGCCAATATTCCTCTACATTTTCCAGCCCTCATAACCACACACGGCAGGGAGCAGGGACCAGCACACTCCAAATCAAGGAAACCAAAGATGTCATGCATCAAACCTACTTGAGGGAGCGACGGTGAAGGGGTTGACGTCGGAGGCGGCCTGCTGTGCGCCGCCGTCGGCCTGGTAGTTGATGAGCCCCCAGTGGTCCAGGAAGGAGTAGATTCGCTGCAGTCCCCCCGCGTCCCCCGTCAGCTCAGCGCGCACCTCCAAGAAGCTCAGCCGCCGGCCGGTGTCCTCCCGGTATTTGTTGATTATGAAGTTGCGCGCCTCCTTGTACGCCTGCTGACAGAGGCGGTGTTAGTATGCGCTGCAGCCATGAACAGACATATGGTGGCTTAGTGGCGCTCTTCATCAGCCACAAAATAGGCGAACATCACTGAAATTTATTTTTTGCCCGTCTGCACCCACTATCAGATGGCACTCGGTTGCCAAAGCAGCATACATGAGTGTTTTCATAAAAATGAAATGCAGCCAAGAACGATCATCTAAGGCATGAATTTGAGCTAATTTTTTCTTCCTGCTTTTCACATGCTGGGAGTTTGGTGATGGTAGAGTGACTTGCCCGAGGGGTCTTCATGGGCTCGCCAGCAAAGTACTCAGGTACGCCGCGCAGCTCGTTGATATGGATCTGTTCGTACTTGAACCAGGCCGCGTGCGCAGGCACCCTGTACAGCACCTTCGGCGGCTCCTCTTCTGGTGGGATACCGTTCGCGGCCTCCCCTGCATGCTCTGGACGTGCAAAGAATCAAAGACTCAGGCTCCTGATATCTGCAGATCATGTGAATCATCACTGAAAGAAAAGAAAAAAGGGCTGTAACCTGAGCAGACACAGGGGTGGGCCAACAATATCAGACTGCTGGACTTATGTTCAATGCACTGGGCAACCCATTCAGCCAATCCAGTAGCAAGGGAACAGTGGGGACTGCAATGACGGAATTGCAAACAGATGGCTAGCCCTCTGATACACACTGCACCTGCCTACCCGTCAGACACAGCATTTGGAGCCAGAGCACTTGGAGGCATGCGCAAGACCTGCTGGGACCGGCGGCCGAGCGCGGGGCGTGCGGGGGCCGGGGCCGCGCAGTGAAGACGGCCGCAGCTGCCCCTGGCTCAGGTTCTCAGTATTGGCGCCTTCGGACCAGCGCGTGTCCGGCTGCCTCAGCTGCTGCCGCACCACTCCGGGAGCCACTCGCTCTGAGCGGCCCGGCTCCACTACTCCCCTCTTGACTGCGCAACTCCCGAAATTAATCGTCAACATATCCCCTACTGACAGTCTGTGCAATGACAAACCAGAGGACAAGGGAAGGACGCCTTTCTTGACTGCCATAACCGGAACACAAGTGAATCAGTAAGGAAGCCCTCTTGAATACGCAGGGACGACACAAACACTCAGTAACGAAGATCCTGTTGAACAAAGAGGAAGCCAGCTAAGAAAATTGATATACTAGTAAGTGGTTAACCATTCAATGGCGGGTGCATCAAAGAAGCCCCCTGACAGGGCGCTTCTGCACATGATGGAATTCTGAACAGGTTGCAATCACGTCTCTACTGCACTGAAGCCAGAATTTGTTTCATCAGGGAAATTATGAGGTGCGCTTTTCCCAATGCCTAAGCTCAGCTGCAGCAGGCTACTGAAATCAACACACATTGCTGCAAACTGCTGACGCACCTGTTCCACCTGGGCGTTGCCGCTTGGCAGATGGCTGGTCCCCATCAGCGCCCTCCAGTGACCGCTTAGTCACAAGTCCCGAGCCCATCTCATCTGCAGACAATCCACTCTTGTGAGTCATCGAACTGGGCAATCACAAAGAATGTGCCCATCTGCCGCTGTGGATTCCATGCAGACGCTAGCTGCTTGAGCACTTGCAGGAGAACATGCCAAACAAGGAGGAAGATAAGCGATTCATGACTAGCAAAGTAGATCTTTAAGCAAAAATGGAGATCCAGAGCAGAAAAGCAGCGCACCTGGGTTGATGACCAAGCCTAGTCTCTCCTGCTCGGCCACAGCTTCCTCCGTCTCAAAGTCCACAGGGTTCATCCACTCATTGTACTTGTCCGAGTCAAACACCCAGCGCAATGTCACTTTCCAGGGTCCTGCAACCCCATCATAGCACTCCTTGACAGAATACTACAATGAGGGTGTGGGATCTCTGACCTCGCTCACCCATGTGCTTTAGCAAATATGGCCTGGAGAGTCATCATTAAGGGTGCACAGAAAGTGAAGAGCGTCTACTAGGAGATCAGGACAGCTCACCCTTTATTCGTTTGTCGGTCTCAATCGCCTCAGGCGCCACACTGGCTGGTATGCACCGGTCATAGCTGTCTGGATAGTACCAGTAGTGCACCAGCACATCTGTGCCCCTGCCACATACACACAAATTCAGTACTCTGTGCAGTTGCGGTTGCTTTTGGCAATGCATTACCAAACCATCATAGTTGAGGAGCAGCAGATCTCGAGTGCAGCACCTCTTCTCAAGGCTGCGGATGTATTCCACTCCATCATCCACATCCCCCTTGGGGCCAAAGGGGTACACGATATGCGTCACGCCTGGCGTCTCTGCATCAGCCAATCTGAAGTAAGCCCATCATTTTGAGATTTTGTCGGACAAGTAGATCCAAAAGGAGTATGCAGCAACACCAAATTGCAGGCTGGCCCAAGTAAGCCATGGCTTGTTGCAGCCTACACTGTCACCTTACAGCCAGTTTAATTGTATTTCTTCAGATGCAGGTTTCTTCACATGATCATGCTATCGGCAGATGGGAGGTGCGCACTCTCTGAAGGCATGAGCTCCCCGCCCATTTGGTCAATGATGCGCTGCAGGCGGGGCATGTCTCCACTGCAGCTGGGGTGGATGAACACTTTGGGGGTCTTTATGTAACCCTCCCTTTGCAGCTCCCGCCTGATCTGAGACAGGAACTCCACGTGCTGCACAGCCAACAAAAACACCTCATGCCCCTGTTCCCCTCATGTGGATGACATTCTTTAAGCTGCTCTTCATGTGCTTATCTGCAGGAAAATGCCAAACACCTCCTTGTGTCAGATTGTGAGGCAAAATCTCGAGCAGATGGGTACCTCCTTGCGCCTGGCCACATTCTGGAAGTCCAACCGCTTGATGCCCCGCTGACGCATGAGTTCGTGGCACTTGACAGCGATGGAATACAGGGAACCGTACGAGGAATAGTCCCTGAAGAGTTTGGCTGGAATCTTGGGATGCGGCCTTGGAGGCAGAGCCTGCAGCAGCATCAAACTCTCAGTCATGACAGCCCAGAAGGTGCACAGGGCTGAAAGGCACCCTATGCTGCACCTGTCAGTGGAAAACAACCCATGCACTGGAGATAAACTTGTGCGTGAGAAGATTTTTCAGAAGTGTCCTGATGCCGAGGCACTCTCTGAGGCAGATCAGTTGGGCTTACGTTGATCCCCAGAGCCACCTCCGTAAATTGCAGGAGCTGGGCGACCATCTGGGCAAGGCTCCGCTTATCATATCTGGCCTCTGGTATGTCCTTCTGCAATTGCTGTACAACAGGCTCTAGCTTTCGTAGGTATGCGTCCGCCTGCATTGACACTCATCATAAGACGTGGTGGGTGATGCAGACCTTGGTGATTGGGATGAAATACCTTTAGCAAATGGAGACTCTGAGCACAATCTAGTAGCAATGTTTCCATCAGAGTCCTTCACAGAACGGGCCATTCATGCTGCTATTCAGGCCCACCTCAAAATCTGAGAGCTGTACATTCCCGGTCTTTTCATCCTCTTCCATTTCTCAATCGAAAAACTTCCCTCAGCTCATACCTTCCTACCAATGCTGCCAAAGATCCAAGGAATGCGGAGGTCTCAAAGTTGGGCATGCTGTGCAATTCCTCGACCCCTAGCTTCCTTCCATCTTATCGACTCCCTCGTGGTCCACTTCGTGCGCAAATTCCAAGGACAAGCGGGTTGCGATCAGAAGGAAGAAACAGTGTCCAGCTCTTTGCATTGTTATTGAAATATTCTCACAGGCTAATCAACGACATTGCAAGGATCGCTTGTACAAGACTTGTTCTAGAGGGTAGCTCTGCAACTGCACTTCCGTAGAAGAGCAAAGCACGGCAAGAATTGCGATTGCTTTGCTGAGAGCACCTTAATAAGGATCTGTTCACTATCATTAATGTCGGACTCTTTGGTATGAGGTCTACGTCTGCTCCTGATTGGTTGCAAAGGCAGGATGCACAGCCTAGAGAGGTTCACTTTTGCAGCAATTTACGTTTTTCTTCCAAGCGTGCCCCTCACCCATTCACTGGGACTCATAGCTCATTGCCCTCCATCGGCGAGAGCTCGCCATGTTTTCCTGTATCCCATGAAGGGAGGGCGTCATCACTTCATATTCCAAGTCATCGCATGGGTGAGTTGCCTTCCTCTGCAGTTATTGAAATTAGGTGTATTAAGATGATGTTGGACTTATGAAGCGCTGTATAGTACCTATGAAGCTTTCCAAAAGACTGACGTGCTGTCCGCTATCGCCCCTTCCTGGCAACTGCCACAATGGTGCAGGCTGCAGAGCTGACCATTCTGCGTCGATTCTGGCCTTCCACTGGCACTGGAAAATTCTTTTGGTACTTTCAACGCTTTCCAGTGTTCAAAGTATGATGAGGGGACATGTCTCCAAGCAGGCTGTGTGGACGGCATCCATCTTGATTGCTGCACCAGTGTCGTTGCACAGACAGTGGATCAACATCCCAACAGCTCACGTGGAGGTGCTGGCGGGTGCGGCAGCTGTTGGAAGTGTCTTTGCGGAGCTGTTCATGATCAAATCCCTGCTGGTCTTCGACCCAACGGTGCCTGTTGAAGACAGCACTGGACCCACCTCTCCACGATACAAACGCAGCCGGGTAAAGCCCCATTTTTGCATTAGAAGTGGTGAAGGTGATGTCTTAACTGCAAGCGTGGGCGTGCCAAGCGAGATGGCAAAGTTGCTGTTGTATAAAGCTGTTTTTTGGTTTGATTTGCAGCTGACGAAGCCTTTGGCTTCAACCGCTGTTGTGGCGATGGGCCTGCTGTGGGCAACAATGGGAGGAGGGATGCTGCTTGCCACTGAATTCCTAGCCAACACAACCACCAAGTACATAACCCCGACTTCCTTTAATGCTATGAACTTCGCTAGCTCACTTCACGTGCCTGCTTCACCTTTGGCCGTTGGCCCTCTCTCATTCACCATCTCACCTTGATGATGGAAAGGGCTGCTGTGCATGCAGGCAACTGTACCTTGTGGTATCAGCAGTCTGCATTCTGATTGGGGCAACCACAACGCATGGACTGGGGGGTCAGCTGCGCTATGCATCCCCCCAGGAAGTTGGCGATGAGATCTCTCAGAGATGGCGCTTCTTCCAGCCCTTCCAGTGAGCCCTTTACCCTTTCCCACATTCTTGCCCTATGTTGAATGAGCAAACTTCACCCCGTGATAGAACATGAACAGGTCCTTCCTATGTGCTTAAACATTCCCTTGACACTCATCCCCGTGGCTGCTGCCCAGTCAATCACCCTAATATATTGGCATGAAAATGGGAATTTTTGGGACCCTGATGACTGCATAAAGGGAAAAGGAATTACAGCGTGGCGGATCACCAAGGCTGATCAGATAGAGTGATCTTGCAGGGGTGGCGTCATGTTTGCCGCAACACAGGCGCTGGGATGGGCGCTCTTCAGCTCATCCCTGATCAGTGTCATCTACCTGATCTCCTTAGCCGCTCGGGGGATGGCTTACTGCATCCGCTGCTGGGTGTTTGCCACCGGCTCCGCCATGCTCGCTTCCCAGCTGGTATGCCTCCCATGCCACTCCCCCTTATTTCCTCGTCTCGTGAGCAGCATTCCTTTGTTGAGAAGCCAGATTGTACGGCTGCAACGTACATAGCCCTGTGGGCTGGAACAAGCTTGTGACAATTGCGAGAGAGTTAAAAGTACCTCATCTATTTGTACAGCATGGAAACTGGTGTGGCAATGTTGCTGAAGTGCTTTGCCGTGAAGTTCATGTGCAGTATTCCTCAATTCTGCAAAGCTGCAGGGTGTAAGAGTCTGTACAGCAGGTCACTTCTCTATATTTTGGGCATTTGCACTGCTGTTGTTGCTGAAAAAGCACCCAGTCAGTCAGGGCTGGAAGATACATCAGTAAGTAGCAGTAGTATGACATATTAGTAATGCTGGCAGCTGACACTTTTGCAAATCTGTCTGCAGTTCTTGGGCCTATCCATTTGGATGTTCAAGGACGACATCCGCTCCGGCATAAAGGCTGTGCAGCAGCCCAAGGCGACGGCCGCGGCAGCCGCGGCGCGCTCGAGCATTTGGATCCCCATCCTGATGATGTACCTCCCCGTCCACATCTTCTTCGCGGCCCTTTTCGCCACCTTTGCCGTGGTGCCGGCCGCCTATGCGAGCGCCATCTGGATCGGCGGCTGCCTTGTGTACTACCTCAGCACCGTCTTTGGCGAGCCTGAGCATACAGGTGTGCGCTGCACCGCACCCCAATCCTTGTATCGAATTTGGACATGTCAAATTGCAGGCATGATGACTTGTACACTCTGAGAGTGCAGGATGTGCACGGAGTCTGCTTGTCTGCCTCAGGCGCATCTGACTGTACTCATACTGTTGTGAACAGGCATCTTGCCTCCAGTCTCGTCAGCTCAGTTACGACTCATCAGAGACCCATAGCCCAGCAATGTGGCAGGGCCCTGCATGTCTGAGGATGTGATGAGGTCTTGGAATTGGCAGTGGTGTGCACAGGGGCTGCAGTCTGCCGAGTGAGTTGTGGGTTGCATGCAGGGAGGCAAGAATGGCCCTGTGGATGGTATGATGTGAACAATGGCTGCAATATGCTGACTGTATTGTATGCTGCATGCAGGGAGGCGGGAGTGGCCCGCATTCAAGGACTGGTTCACAAGGAACCTGCAGCCGGCGCTGAACGCCTGGATGGGTACTGTGGACGTGGTCTACGATGGCGATGCCCCTCTGGACCCTTTCAAGAAATACGTGTTCGGCTACGCTCCCCACGGCCTCTTCCCAATAGGTGTGCAGACCAAATCCAATGTACGGTATACTGTATACCAGCACTTTACCCTTGTGTACATCACTCCTCACATGCTCGGCTTGCTTCCTCAGATTCTTGCCTGTGTAAGCTTGTGTGCAAACTGGCCAGCGCCAGGCACATTTGCAGCTATGTATCCTGCAATTATGCCTGTTGGCGGCACAGAGATGTTTTGACACGCACATCCATTACCTGATACTACTGCATATCAGGTTCCACCTGCCTCAGTAAATCTTACAGGGGCTGTGGCTTGTAGCATCTGTGGAGTCTCTTGTTGTCTCTTGTCGAGCATCAAGCGCAGTTTTGATCAAGCGCTTCTCAATGCTTGGGATTGTCTATGCTCAATTGTCTATGCTGGCGGCACAGAGATGCGTTGACATGGGGAACTGGGATTGTGCAGGTGGCCCGTACCTGCCGCTGCTGCCAGGGTTCAAGAAGTTGTTCCCAGGGATCCACCCTACACCCCTGGTGGCCTCAGTTCTGTTCTTCACCCCCATCATCCGTGACTTTGTCAGCTGGTGTGGCGTGCGGCAGGTGCTTCCTCACTCACTACCTTAATTCGAATTTGAATTCTCAGTCTTTTACCATAATACGGAAGATGGCAGGTACCGTTAATTGCCAAACAGTGATGGCAGAAAACCTGAGGAACTTATTCCCGTTACCGTCGGGCAGTAAGCAAAATAAGCCCAACAAATTCAAATACCAAAGCAGTGGATTGGCGCTCGGTCCAGCAAAGGGACGCCTAGTCCTGATACAGTCAGGATCTGGTGTCTGAGCTCCTGCATGTCTTGAGGGGATAATTTCGGGTGAGTTTATGTGTCTTAGTCACAATTACGGTGCTGCGCAGGTGGCACGGAGGACGTTTGTGAGGGCGCTCAGGGAGAGGAACTCCGTCATACTGGTGCCCGGAGGCCAGGCGGAGCTCATACACACCGGGCGCCTCTTCACCAGCAAGGAGTTTGTGATCTACCCCAGGCATAAGGGTGTGCCCCTCCTGCCTCTCTACAGCACTGCCTCGCCTCCTCCCTGCATGAAAAGACATATGTAACCCACTAGGCCCAACGGTCCTTGACCTTGAAACAGGAAAGCACTTTGTAAGAAATGCAGGGATGCAAGAACAGCCCTTCAAGAACACGCGTTGGCTCCGGTCATCTAGTGAAATATTTGCGTTACTGACATTTGGAGCTGTCACTTTCGTACACAGAACTTAGCTGCCCTTCTGTAGGCATCGCAAGCTTTGCAGCTGCCCTGATGCAAAACAGGCCCGATTCGTCTGTGTGTAAAATATCTGACGTACACGTGCAGCTGTCGTATTTGTATTCAAAATGCTGCCAAGACAGGGCTTAGAGGGTGTCTGTGGGGCATTGTAGGTTTTGTGCGGCTAGCTGCGCAGCACGGAGCCTCCCTGGTGCCTGTTCTGGCGTTTGGGGAGCTGAACACTCTGAGGAATTTTGTTGACCTCCCAGCACTGCAGGTTTCTGTCAGATCTCTCTACTCTCTACACTAGGCTCTCGGCTTTGCTGCATAAAAAGTGGCAAGGCAGATTTGTTCTGCTGCCCAAAACCTGCTGCCCTCTGCCAAACCCACTGTGCTTCGTTTCTTAGCTTTTCTGGACTTGATTTGCACGTACGATACCCCTTTTTGGCAAGTAAAAAACATCTTGCTGATAGTGAAGGTCTCTTGCGTGACCAGGCATGGACCTATAAGAAGCTGGGTTTCCCGATTCCTTATCTGGTGGTTGGCCGGTGGGGAATGACGCCCTTCCCCAGCAAGACTGCCCTCAAGTTCATAGTGGGTGTGCCCATTGCACCACCAGACATCCCCCTTGGCGGAGAGGTGAGCCGCCCTGCCCCATTGCTGAGATTATTTTGCTGATGCGAGCTTTATCTGAATGTTGCACCGGCCGGAGATACCAGCTTCACACCTTATCAATGATCCCAGAGCATGCGAGAAGGCGCTAGTAGTGTTGCCCTGTTGCAGTCAGGAGAGGTGTGGAAAACTTGGGAGCGAGGTCCCCGTGCATTCCACGTAAACTGCGACATCCTGTGTTTATGATGTAGGATATGCCAGTGTTGAGTTGTCAAGTGCTATCTGCAGGTCACTCGGGAGCAGGTGGCTGTAATGCACAAGGAGTTCTACGAGTCCATTGAGAGGATGTACCATAAGTACCAGCCCAGCTTCCCAGCCTACAAGGATGTCAAGCTAGTCATGCTGTCCCACTGAGGGGGTCAGGGTACAACCAAATGAGGGCACCAGCCAATATAGAGCTGGGCGATAGCTCTTGGCATTTTAAATAGTGTACGGCGAGCGAGAGTGTGGACAGAGTAAATGAATTGAGAGTACTGCGGGCTGAATTAAGGCAGAAGGGAGCCTCCGAGTGTGCCACAGTGTGCAAGGTTACTGCTTGCAGTGAAGAGTGTGCGCTGCCTGAATGAATGCATGCGGGATCATAGACAGCACATGTGTTGTCACATGTTGCAACATTACGTACTCAACTGAGTTCTGCTCTAGTACCTAGTGCTGTGCGCAGGATTTGTCCAAGATCTTTCCATGCAAACTGCCGGATCCTCAAGTCTGGGCCACCGGTAAGAACAATTCTACAACGAATTGAATGACAGGTACACTTACAGTGCATTGAAGTGGACTGACTTTTCCAACGGCACGCTCAGATCTGTTGACGGCCTTACATGATATACACAGCTGATGTTTCAAATTCCGAAGGTCTAAATTACAGGAGCCAGCTGCATGGCATGCTTGCATAGTTGAAGACAAGTGTAAGAGCACTTTTGGCATCTTGCCAAGCTTTATTGTTATGCATGTGCAAAGGTGAAACAGTGACTTGCAAAAATATTGGGCCACACGTTCATCCTAACGCAGATCTCAGACTGATGACAACATAATACAACAGGCATTAATCTTACAATTCAGATAACAAATGGCCATCGCTATTACGGGCAAGCCCGTCAGAAGTGCATGCTTTTTTTTCCGGACAATGTGCATGTCTAACAACTGGCCATGGCCTTTAGGAATTGACTGCTACCCACACACGCTCATGTAATCAAGGCAAAGCCTTCTACACGATATCATTTAAATCTGTCCTACTCTACGTGCACCCTACCAGGAAGCAGTTTCCATCCAGACAAGACACACTCAGCTTTTCTCCCACATCCCAGTATCTACTTTGAGTTATCATGATGTCATCATCAGCATTATCATCTACAACTGGGAGGCTGTCGCTGGCCAGCACAGTCACCCTCAAGAGTGAGTCATAATTCAGGTTGCAATCAATTCTATATCTTCTTAATCCCTCACTGGTTTAGTATGCTTAGGGAATGGAGAGCTTCATGTGCCAGCAGCTAGCCAATTGGCACAGCCAACGAGACCAATGTGCCAAGCTGATCATCGCATTGCACCCAGTTGGAGTCAATACAAATGCAGCGGCTAGAATAAAGTACGGTTGGTACGTTTTCCCTTTGCAAGCACTGTCTAATAAGCTATGCGAGCACTCACAGCACACCTTGTCCAACCAGAAAATTTGTCCTTCCTGCCACTGGTGAACTCAGCTGATTCTGTTCAGCTTCAATTTGTCTGCACAGGTGCATGTCGTGCCTCTTCGGCACCAAACCCCTCTTGTTGCTTAGTAATCAACCACAGCCGTAATATCCTCCTCTGCGGGTTTGCAAGACCTGTTCCTGCCAAGATGAAGGTGCATCTCCAGACAAACTGCGAGTAAGTGCTGCCACATGTTTTGGCCCTGTTGGACTCGCCACAACCATTGAGCCGGGTACCAAGCAACCTTGGGCATGGTGTTGAGATTGTATAGACCGCCCCTTGCCAGCTGGGGACAAGGCAGAGGTGAATTGCTCTGTGCAACAGCTCAGGCCCCGCTGTGAAGTGGCACGCTGGCCTCGCTCGTGGCATCTGCGAATGAGGTGCAGTCTGAGTCCACAGACTCATCTTCCCACCTGCGAGCCACGGCCATGCTATTGAGGGGGCCAGCCCAAACCAGGTCAGCAAGTCTTCACCAATCGTGAATCTGACTTGACCAGTGCAGTGTAGTCAGCGGGAATCATGCAATCAGAATGCACATTCTTAATCTGCTGTGCGGTTGATTGGGTCTTGCTTGGATCTGGCGAGTCCAACAAGGGGTAGGATTGTGGCAGCCTTTAAACTGCAGCTTGTCTGCAGGACGTACCTTGCCTTTAACAGGAAAAGCGTGTAATAATAATAATAATAATAATTTGCAGTGTAGATGCTTTTCTGTCGGGCAGGGTGGTCAGCAAGAGGTATTCAGGCACAGCATTGTCCAGGCACAGCAGCACCAGAATGTGTACTGCTGATTCCACACGCAAAAAGTGCAATCCTTTGGAACCTAAGGTGCAGGCTTGATCCGGTGACACCTTAAGAATCGCGTGCTGGGATAAGGATTCATTTTAGCAAAGCAGGGATGAAGAGACAGGACTTGCTTGATAAACAGGATTCTCTGCTGGGAATGCTAATTGAGAATGAATCATTTGGCCATGCATTGCTATGTTCTGCTGCTCTTTGAGCACCAGGTTGCTCTGTCCCCTTGCATTTTCGCTCATGCTTTTCAAAAGGACAAGGGTCTTTATAACAAGACAAAGCAGGAAATTGGAGTGCCCAGCTGAAGAAGCAACAGACCCACCCGTTGTCCAAAGTTTCTGCAGTCAGGCTCAGGGCTGCATGAAGGCCGGCCTCGTCGCCTGATAAGCCGCTGCCTGCCACTCCCTCCCCCTCACTCAAGTCCTCAGGGAACAGCGGCGCAATGGCCTGCATCAAAAGAGGTGTGAGACTCGAGAATTATTATTATTACTACACGCTGTTCCTGCCGAAGGCAAGGTGCGTCTGCAGACAAGCTGCAGTAAAGGCTGCCAAATTCCTACCCCTTGATGGACTCGCCAGATCCAAGCAAGGCCCAATCAACCATGGGCACGGTGCTCAGTATTTGTACCGCCCCCCGCCAGCCGGGGCCAAGAACACACCCGATGAAATCAGGGGGAAATGGCATGCATGGGGCGCTGCGGGTAGAAACGACATGAATCTGCATCAGACCCCCGAGTATCAGATACGGCGTGTGAAGTTAATCAAGAAACATCTGAAAGCCCCGATGAAGCCAGGGCGCAGTTCCCTAGCTGCCCCTTGCGAGTCAGAAAGGGGTGTGACCTCACATCACGCACGTGTGAAAGCCCTGATGAAGCCAGCGCTATTGCTCACTGGCTTTCTTGGGGCTGACATATATATTTTACTAATAAAGTCACAGTCCGTTTGTCAGAGACAGTTCAATAAGGCGTCACTAGCCATGAGGTTCCATGCTCTCTTGTGAGCCCCAGGTCTCCAATGCTGCGGCAGGGATGCATTCATGGCACTTGCAAAGGTGGCCTGTCAGATATCTCTTTCTCTTTTTTGATTTTTCTTCATCAAGCTTTCTCTTGCTGAAAGATCAGATTTCTCTGATCTTCTCTCAGATTTCTCAATTCTTTTTTGATTTGAGACACAGATTTCTGTAGTTTTACTTTATAGATTTATCGTATTCTTGAGAAATATGATTTCTCAAGATTACTCATCTTGATGTAGTTAGATTTGAGAAAGAGATGTCTCACCTCTGCCATGCCTCTGGGGACCCTCATGGGAGAGAACTCCCCATCCAGGCCCACCAGGTCGCCAGTGCTGCGGACCTTCCTGCTGCTGCTCCTTATGAGGGAGGGGGGGAAGTGCTGCTGCAGCTGCATCAGCTTTCCCTGTGCAGCCAATAACTGGATTGATCAATGGCAGAGATTTAATTAATGTGTGCAGCTGCTTACCCAAATTTCACGCTTTAAAAGATGGCAGAGGCGCGCTTTGACAAGTTGCACAACCCTGCAAGTCAGCCAGCTCAGCAGCATGATGGCATCGAACTGCGCAGGTGCAAAGATTTGCACATGCAACTTCGGTAAGTTGGCTGTCAGCATAGTTGCACCATTCGGTCCGAACACTTTTTGGGGACCGTATATACGGCCGAATATACGGTCTTACGGTATTAAAATATACGAAAAACGACAAAAAAGGCCTATTTTGGCCCAAAACACCGAATATACGACCGAATATTCACCGGATGCCGAATGGCCGAATCCGTATGGTGCAACTATGGCTGTCAGCCATAACGATGAACCCCACACACAGAAGCCACGCATTGTGGACATGCAAGGTGCTGTGCATGGTCCATGCAAATTGCACTCTTGTCACTGTTGGCAAGCCTTTTTAGAGAATATTCAGAGATTAAAGAGAATGTTCTGAGATTGAAGGGCCCTGAGTCCTTGCATGAGTCGCAGGGAAGCACACCCCGACTTGTCCGGCTGTGATACTGAAAATTTGATAAATGTACTTGATATTGTGAAGCAGGAACGTTGCAGGAGAACGTGCCTGTTCCAGCTTCTCTCTGGGCAGCTGCAGCTCGCTCAGGAAAGTGGAGAGCGCGCTGCAGTACAGGTCCCGGTGGTGCCGCATGTGCTGGACATGCGGGGACCTCTCAAACTGCAGCTCCGAAATCCTCCTGCCCAGGCTCTCCTGCCCCTGCTTGCACCCCTCGACATCTTCAGCTCTGACATCAAGCCATGTATTTGCAAAGGTTCTGCACCATAGTTGCACCATACGGATTCGGCCATTCGGCATACGGTGAATATTCGGTCGTATATTCGGTGTTTTGGGCCAAAATAGGCCGTTTTTGACCGTATTCCGTATATTTTAATACCGTATGACCGTATATTCGGCCGTATATACGGTCCCCAAAAGGTGTCATGACCGAATGGTGCAACTATGTTCTGCACACAAAAGCCCCATTGAGCTTCCTTGGCATGAGCCTCTTTGAGTGTCGAATAATCGACAGGGGGGACTTTTGGCTCAAACATCCATGCATGGCAGGCGTGTGCTGATGACAGAATTAGTACATCATACTGTAGTACTACATAATACTCTAGAAGAAGGTATGAGTGGGAGACCCTGCACGGGCAGTGCCATGCAAAAATGTGCTCTCCTTGCTCTGCTTTGCTCCTTATTTGTAATGCTCACCCCGCTTCTTAGATCAAGCTCAATGAGATTAATCTGCTGCTGTCACCCAGGAATGAGGAGGGTAGCTGCAAGGGTTACTGGACAAGGCATCCTACCTGGATCCAGGCCTTGACAGCGGTGCTGGGGATGACGTGGTCTGAAGTGGAGTAGATGTAGAGCTGTGGGAAATCGGACAGGCAGTAGAGAAGCCTCGCTACTCCTTTCAGACGGCGCTTCTTATCCCCTTGAACCACCATCTGCGCGGCACCACGAACTTGTATTCAAGGCAGACTCGCCACGAATTTATATTCAGGCCGAGTCCTGGAGAGCAGGGTTTAACAGGGGTCCTAAAAAATGTCAGGCCAGCCCCTAAGTAGGGCAGGGGCAAAGCCCCTGCATGCCGCCGTAATACTACCAGAAACTTTGGGCAATCCCTGAGGTTCCTAAATTTTCTCAACGGGAAGAAGCAGATTTTTTCTTGAATCAGGCCTCCAAGTGGTTCATATTGCCTTACAAGTGAGGGGACCCCCTGAGTCACAGCCACGTGGTCTTGGGGCGTGCCCTGATGCCATTTACCCCGGTGTTGCTTTGAAACCTTGCCCCTAGCCTTGGAGCAGGTTGGCCAATCCCTTGGGGGGCCCTGGGGGGCTGTCAAACCCTGCTGGAGAGCACCTGTGGCTGCTTTTAATTTCTGTTTTTGTCAAGAGAGCTTGACAATTTTGCCGGCCTATTTTGTCCAGTGCACGTGGCTCTGAACACTTCCATAGAATATGGAAAGAGCCTCGATATAGGTTGAGGGGAAGAAGTAACTAGAGTCAGTCACCTTGAGGAAGTTCTTGATGACAAAGACCCGGGGGTCGTTCTTGTTGTATCTGCTGCGCGGGAAGAGCGCTGAGAATGAGCCGGCGGCCAATACTGTGTGCGATACCTGTATGCACCACAGCAAATCTCAGCCTACCAGCATTGCCACAAGAAGCTTCACATCTGCCCGCATGGGCTCCTTTCCCTGAGCCTCCTTGCTGTCCAACAACGTATGTCTTGTTCTCAACGATGCATATTCCTCTGCGGTCATTGCTGCGTGAGATTCTTGGGCTCTCTACGCATTCCTTGCCCAGGCACAGGACCTGTGCAGTGGAGCCCCCAGGTGCCAGAGTGACCTGCTAAAGATGAAAGCCCCTGGCAAATTTAGCAGAGATGCAAAGGCAGGCCTGGCTCGGCCATAGGCGCACTCAGGAACTGAGGACCACCAATATGATAAAGACCCCGGCTTGCGGAGGGCCGTACAAATATTGAGCACCGTGCCCACGGTTGATTGGGTCTTGCTTGGATCTGGCAAGTCCAACAAGTGGTAGGATTGTGGCAGCCTTTAATTGCAGCTTGTCTGCAGGACGCACCTTGCCTCTTGGCAGGTAAAGCGTGTAGTAAAAGTTAATTATAATAATAATACTAAAATAATAATGTAGTGAAGACTCAGAAATCTAAGAGTGTGGGGTTAGGATGGCATAAGGAGGTAGCATAAGAGAATCATGGCAGGTTGAGGAGCTGTATCAATGACCACTCGGCAGGCCTGCTCTGCTCATAGGGGCACACAGTTACTTGAACTGCTTACAGTCAACGGTTTCAAGTAGCGTCAAGGAAATTGAGACGTGGACGGCATAAGGAGGCGGCAAAAGAGGCTCACAGCGGGCTGGGGGGCTGAGTCAATGACAGCTCCGCAGATGTGGGGCAGCAGAGCATCCCCATAGGACTCCAGGATGCCTCCAAAAGACACCCAGCCGGTGTTTGAGAAGGTGTGAAACACCAGCCGGTTGCTCTTCCCCGCCCCGACCAGCTCGGCCTGCTCCCCACAACACAAACCACTGTCGGCCCTTTTGCTTGTAGGCTTACCCTTTATGCCTTAGATATAGGCTTGCCCTTTACCTATAACTTGCATGCCCACTTGCTTGCTGCACTAATGCTTGCTTTTCTTCAACAGAGGGGGATGGAGAGACCACATGATGCCTGGCCCATCAGCGCTGATTGTTGCTCTTATAACATGCTTCTCCTGCCACAGGCAAGGTGTGACTGCAAGCAAGCTGCAGGTTTTGGCTGCCACGCATCCTACCCCTTGACGGACTCGCCAGGTCCAAGCAGGACCCAATCGAAAGTGGTCACGGTGCTCTGTATTTATTTCACCCCCAGCCAGCACTGGGTCCTAGCGCTGATTGATGTTCTCAAACTCCCTCGATCAGAGATTTCTAGTGCAAACAACAGGGATGCAATGATAGGGTAGGCCATCACTGCATGTGGACTAGCCTGGAGGCAGGCCACTTCATGTAAAGCACGAGAGACAGTGTCGACTGCTGAGGAACATGCAACCACCGACACTGAGAAGAGGAATCATGGAGCGGAATACTCTTTTGTCAAGTGCAGAGGCAAGATTTCTTACGTGCCGGTAAAGCAGCTTTTTTATGAGGCCTCCTGTGACGTACTCAGCAAAAGAGGTCGACAAGAGCCTGATGACTGGGTAGAGCACCTGCAGCAGACACGCAAACTAGCAAAAACTTTGCTTCAATTTCTTTCTGGTTGAAATCCATACCGTTCCTTTCGTTGCCAGGCTGATCTGCACAAAACACGGCTCCAAGCTTCTACTAGATCTCTCCAGAAGAAAGATCAGCGCACCAAGAATGGCTCCCACCTGCAGTCAAGCACAGGAAAGCTCGAAATGAATCCTTTGCTCTGCTTCTGGAAGATCGATGTTGGTTGCATTACTGTGTACAGAAATTGCACCGTCATCATGGCTACGAGGTTGGCTCACCCTTGCTTGTGCCACCAGTTGGCGTACTTCTGCAGATGCTCCTTTCGGCACCCTAGCCACCTGAACGGCGCATCACGGCACTTGAAAAGGACTCTCTGATCACTCAAATAGGAACACATATGTTGGAACTGTGCAAAGAACTGACTCAACCATCTTCAACAGTATTTACAAGAAAGGACCACCTATTCGCACCCGATAAGCACCACGATGCCTTGAAAAGAGTCTCCTTCGATGTCATCTAAGTTGATGTCTCGTGCCGAGAATACCGCCGGCTGCACAGACTCCTGCTCGTCGGCCATACTTTGTTGCGTGGCTCCGGTGAGGAGAGAACTACCCGATCACCTTTAAGAACACCTCGCAGAAGAAAGCATCAATCTGCACCTAAGTCACACTTTTGAAGCGTCTCTTTTGTTAGATTCAGATAGAAAACGTGCTCCTGAACTATGCTTAGCAACCGCCAGTAGCCGTAGAGGCAGGCGAAGATGGGCTGCCAATGCAACGTTGGACCACTCATCCAAGAAATTGCAGCTTCCGCTCAGGTCCGTCATTGGCTTTCCTGGTCTGTAAATCTTTAAGCCATGTAGTTAGCCAATTAGGCTTCACACACCTAGCATCAGAGGAAGTTTCCAGAGGCTGTGCAACAAATTGTAACATGTTACACAGCATTCTCCATGTGATCCCGCCGTGGGCATGCATGCAAGGCCTGCTCAGCAAACACTGTATTGTGCCGGTTTTTTCCGCTGGTGCCTGGCAGCTTCACAGGATCACCACAGCAGCCCCAGCAACCACTCTTCCCGTGGTGGATAATGAATTCTCTTGTCATCTCTTCCCAGGGTGAAGCTTGAAGCCAATCAAAACCAAGCATGGGTAGAGTCATTGTTTGGGCGCCCATCACTGCCTGATCACTGGTTAAATACGTCATTTATCATGCAGCATGCTGGATTCCCTGTCAACGCGCTTTCTGACAGGACTGCTGCTGTCTGTCAGCTGTGCGCTCCTCATGCCTACAGTGCTTATAAGAAACAAAGGTACAAAACAGACTCCCTGTTGAGTCAGCACAGATGGCAATGGCAGGGCTTCAGAGGAGGAGACCCAGACTGCTCTGAGAGATACCCTTTCCTGATGATCGAGAACTTGAATGCTGGATATATAGTTTGTACAGAGAAACCTGAGTGTCTCGTAACCACTTCTGCTCTGCCTTGCATGCAGGATTCAAAACCCTAGGTCGTCCCCCTTGTCTTTATGCTCTTGACCCTTGTCATGTTGACGAGCAAGACTTCTTTTGCTTCATAAGTGGGAAGAAAGGAGGCAGCTGTGCGATGAATCGTTGCAGACTGCCTGGGAGGGCTTGAACTTGGTGACCACAACGCTCAATCGCATGGGAAGCTTACGAAGGAGTGAGCGTGTCAAGAGCGGCCGTGAACCATGAGGAGGTCCAGCCCCAGTCCTTTCGAAACAATCCCTGCCCCTCAACCACCTCAGCAGCGGCCTCCTGACCTGGTAGGCCACGCTTTGAGCCTATGATCACAAGCGCGATCTTCCTTAAACGCTCTCTTGAACGTGGCTCATTCAAAACGCTCAAAGGCAGCAAGACTTTGCAGTCCCTCACTTCCTGAACCGGACTCACGTTTCAGAGGCGCATCCCGATGATAAAAGCCGTTGCTTGGAATGATCAAAAGCCAAGGCATACACTGGCTGCGAGCTGCTATCAGCAACTTCAGACTTTGGGGACTGGCTGCAGTGCCCTTGGGAGGATTGACTGGTGGTTTCTCCTCACTCAAGTGCTCCTGGACTGACAGCAGCTTCCGGTGTTGGCTGCAGAGGGACAGGCTCCATCGCTGCATCTACAATCCATGCGTCTTCTGTGCAGCTCTCAAGGTGGCCGCGCACCTGCGCACTGGCGCGATGTGCCAGGTTGTTGAGGCAGAGCGCCTGCAGCTGCAAGCTGGCGGCTACATTAATATGGCAATTACGCAGGACGTTTTCAGTCCGACAACCGTCAGATACATCATGAGGGCAAGGCCTCCTGTTCTGCGGCAGACATGCATCTCCCATATCATGCAACGAGACGCGCTGTACTGTTTTTGCTTTCTGGGGAGCATTACGGCTGCATGGTGCCAGCAGCATGTCATCAGTCCACATTTCCACGATGGTGTTGTTGTGTCTGTGTCCTGCATAATAATCCTATTTGGGAAGGTTTGAGCATGTGTATTGGATGACCTGGTCCTCTGTGTGCGCAACAGGCCTGCATCAGGATTGTTGCTGCTCACCTGACCTCAGGGGGCATAGTGGGATTCCTGCATGTCAACATCGCAACTCAAATCAGCCAATACTTCAGGGGGGCTGGCTTCCCAATCGGTCAGTCATTCCCTCTTCAATATGTTGCCATGCGCATGCCTTCATTCATGCCCCGATGCTTTGATCTCTGGTGCTTTGTTGCAATCAGCTTTGGTACTTTGGAAGTCCTGCTGCACACAATCACTGAGATGTCCCTACATGGATCTCATCCAAGAAGCTTGAGAGAGGTCTCATTGCCGCAGATATGCCAGATACCATGCCTGTGCCAACAGTGGCCATGGCTGGCACGGATCAAGTCATGGATGTCTCCTACGCAATCCAAGCATTGGCACCACTCATGCACATGCACACCCTGGTACGCCTTAACCTGCCTTGAGCAGTTACAACACTTCTGCTGCACTCACAAGTCCAGAAGCTCCTGTATATGGATAGATATTAGCCTTGCCGCATTGATGCCTGGCATGCATGACTGCTGCTCCGCACTGATGCTGTCTACAGAAGGAGCATCTTCAGGTTCTTGCTGATGCCTTGCTGATGTCATCTTACCAAGCTACGCCATGCTGAGCTTGCAGACATGCTGCATTGCTTTCTCGGAAAGCCCATATCTCCTTTCTAACAATAGGAGAGAATTGTCCATCATGCACTTCTCTGTGGGGATTGCCCTAGTATGCCTGAGCCAAGACTCGATAGGCTTGTGCAGGACTTTGCCGGGACAGGGCATGACACCTACGTGCACACTGGGCTCCAAGCTCTGGCCTACCTGCGTAACAGGAGTGCGCTTATCTGGCCGGCGCTGTGGAGGTACACTGCGCTTCTAAGGACATGTGCTTGATGAAAAGTCGATCGCCAGAGAGTGTCATAGCCTCAGTCAGCCCACCATGTGCAATCGTTGCAGACAGCCGAGCCCAGCAACGCATGCAGCCCACCTGCAAGTGCATCTTACGGCTAGGACATGGCAAAGAAGAGCAGAGCATCATGAAGACTGCTGTTAGAGCTGCTTGTCAGTCGAAATTTGATTTTCTGAGCTGCAGGCAGAGCTGAATATTGATGCAGCAGAGGCAGCTCAGTGTTGCAAGTATCAAGTGCTGAATGCAGTGCCTTAACTGATGGCATGCAGCTTGGGCCTGAAGGCGGAGTTATTGGAGCTCGTCTACAGGCTGCACCTGTCAATGGCGTACCAGACCAGGCCGGAGTACCATCAGGCCATTCTGCTCATCAACACCCAGCGCATCCTTGACCTGGCACCCAACAATGTTTTCAATGCGCGCGCCGTCTGCATCAACCCCTTCATCGGTCTGAGCACCAAGTATGATGTGAGTACCCCGCCTAGTCCGGTCTCCCAATTCTGGAGTCACCCATGCATCTGCCTGCATGACACATAAGAACGCATCTCTGTTGAGGGCGCATCATGATTGCTCTACACATAGCCCCTGAAAGGGCAATCTGGCAGATCCTGGGCTCGTCTTTACAGTGCATGCTACCAAAACCGTAAACGTACAGCTGCTGGAAAGATGCAGAAGCTGACTGCAGCACTGCTGCAGTGGGCTTTAAGTGCTTGCTCAGTGTCCACCTGCTCCGCAGTAGGAAGAGAATGCAAGGCCAAAGCATAGAAACTTGCTCTTCAAAAGCAAGAGGGATGATATATTCATGGAAAAAAAACGATTGGCCAGTTTTTCCTCTGCACAGGTTGTGCTGGCGACGACAAAGGCGGCAAAGAGGAACAATGATGACGTGGCAATGAGTGTCCTACTGTGGGAGCTGTGCCAGATACTGCTGCTGGGAGGGGGCGGGCCCACCTTCAAGAAGTCCATCATCGACCACATCGTCCATCATGTATGTGCAGCGCACTTAACCCCTTCACTATTGTGAGAATCACTCAGCAATTGAATACGTGTTGTGAAATGATCCTTTCACTGATGTGCCAAGCATTGCTCGCATGTCGCACGCTGTTAAGGGCTCTGCTGTTTCTCTGGAAGGGACAAGACTGAACCGTTTGGCTGCTATTTGGCTTTCGCCAGTCAGATTTTTGGAAGCTGCATGCCTTTCAGGCCCATGCATCGTGTTGACAGTCAAGCCTTGAAGACACATGCATGCGGTGGGATGACTACGCTGCATGCAGTGAGGATCATGCATCTGAAATTAAAGCCGAGACTTGAAGATACATACGTGGAGTGTCAGTAAGTCATTCTGTCAAATTCTATGGCCTTCAGCCAAGTCAACGCTGATCTTATGTGGTGTGAGCCCCGGCTGGCGGGGGGGCGGTACAATTTTTGAGCACCGTGCCTATAATAAATTGGGTTTTGCATGGATCTGGTAATATTGCTGTCTGCCTTTCCTGACAGAGGCAAGGTGCGTCTGCAGACAAGCTGCACGTAAAGGCTGCCAGAAATCCTATCCCATAATGCGGTGTGATGGCACGCAGGGGATCACATACACTACGCACTCTTGCCGCTGGGGCGGCCATCTCATCATGGGACACAGGAAAGAGGTGATGTGGCGATGCGTGGGGGCAGCTGAAGGCCTGAAGGCACAGTCTGGAGGAGACGTCTTCAGCGCCTTTACCTCAGAAGAACACCTGCAAGCCCAAGTCATCCATGTCACGTGAGCACCCACCTCCCTGCTTGTCTTCCAGAAACCTGGTGGCGGCATTCGTGATCTGCGCGCATGGACGCTGTTCGTGCCATGAACTTCAAGGTCACTGGTCATCGTTTCATTGGCTGATTAATGAGCTGTGACAGGCATTTTTGTTGGACGTGCACGTTACCGGGCTCTTTCAAAGCTGCAAGCCCTGCATGTTGGCAAGTTTGATTCCTGATCGCAAGAATATCATGTGCTGCTATACTTATCTGCTACTTATCATGTGATGTGCTAGAGTGCATACTTGACGGACACAAAGCTAAAGATATGGGGATGTGAGCCACACTGGTCATCCCCAAACAGGATGATGATTATTTTGCCGGGGGCGTCAGTGCTGCTCTGAGGCTCTGTGTGGGTATGGTGCAGCTGCGATGCTTGCATGCAGCTGACGAGGCCCAGCAAGATCTCCCGCTGCCAGGCGTGCCTGCAGGTCAAGTACTGCTCCACAGAATGCCAGACCTTCCACTGGATGAGAGTGCACAGCACAGAGTGCCCAGCTGGCAACTCACTGCCCCACATCGAGGATCTGCAGCAGAACTGAGCGCTTTCGCTTGATGCAAGAACACCCCTACGCGCAGATACAGGATTGCTCTCTTCAGTAAGCGGGAGTCCTGGAAGCTTCATCTGTCCAGAGGCCGAAAGAGAGTCCTGGAGGTAGTTGTTGGTCCAGAGGCGAAAAGCCAGTGCAAAGATTCAAGTCGTCCTTCTTTAGTGATCTTGAGAACATGAGGAATTTTGTTCAGAACTTTTCTGCTGTGCAGACAAGAAAGTACTGATCGACCCTTGGCCGAGAAAGTGTTTGTAGCAAGTTAGGAATTTGCAAGACGCTGGCAAAAGACATTGGCTTACAGGCTGAAGTCTCCTTGTAGAGTTTAGTCCATATTTTAATGACCCTGTCCGTGCCACTTAAGCTTATCCATAGCAGTCCTCACTATTGAGGGGCTTTAAGATGGGTATTGTAAACTCCTGAAACCAGTATTGTTGGCAGGAACATAGCTTTGTCGGCTGCCACTGAAATCTGTCATTCCGGCATGACGAGGGTTACTCTTTAGGACAAACCAGCTTCAAATGGAGCTATGAAATTTGCATGTGCAGTGGCCTCCTTCAGTGTTTCTTGTCAATTCCAAGCAGGATTCTGAGGTGCAAAGCATGCTCTCATGCTCTTTTAGTAAAAGACAGTCACCTTCTGCTTATCCTTTACTTTTCAGAAACGACAGCCAAGAAGAGAGTCATGCATACCATTTTTTGAGCGTTGCAGTATTGGCTGGATGCTGTCAACATGGATACAGGCATGTTCAAACTCCCATTTCAACCTCTCCTTGACATGCTCATGTTCTACCCAAACGCTCCAAGCAGACAGGTCTCTGTATCATTCAAAAGTGCTCGCATGCGCATTTGCCTGCCTTGCAGCAGAAACCAGCCATTCCATAAGTCTTCACTCTTCGCAAACGCTGGGATGAACTCAAGCTCGGCACAGCTGCAGAAGGACGTGATGATGGGTAGCTCTTATGGCTCACCACTTTGAGGGTCTGAGGCCGATTTTAGGTTGCTCTGAGATATTGTACCTTCACTCTCAGCAGCCTTTACACCTACAGCTTTGAACCTCTCCCACTCTCGTGTGGTCTTCTGGATATTTACCGATCCTCCAGATGGCCTGAACTGCAAGTTGCACAGGAAACAATGCCACCAAACCCAAGCAAGGGAAAGGAACACTTGAAGATGAATGTGATCAGGGCTCGCTTTGAGACACGTTGACGGTTTCAGAGAATGGGGCCATGGAGAAATTTAGTGAAATACTAATTTGCAAAAGAATGTTTCTGTGGTCCATGATCCAGAATGATTCGATTGTGCAGGCTGGGCCACTCGACTCAAGCTGAGTAGACGATTGAAATCTGCACCAACAGCCCAGAAAAGCACCTCAGAAAACAATCGACACCAAAACATGAATCCTTGAAGATTGGCGGCGGTTTACTCTGGAAAACTTTGGGTTACGAACGAGACCCTTTCCAAGGGGGATTTAGAAAGCAGTCCTGCTGTTTCTCTCCTTAATGCCATAAAACATTGACTTCAACAGGAGTTGAATACGGAAGACCTCATTTTAGCTCAGTTTTAGATGCCAAAGGTTTTCCTGGCTGTATCAAAACGCCTGTCCTGGATCTCGTTCGAAGAACACTAGGCAGAAACGATCAGCAAACTTGACAGATATGGAGAGCCCCCCACACGCGCACAAAATTGCAAAATTCGTCTGAAAGCATCATAGGGTCTTTGACGAGCCGTTTGCTGGCACCAGCTCTCGCTCACGTAAGTTGCAGTGGGTTCCATTCTCCCTGCTTTCTGTCTCTTCATGCTTATGTCGCATTGCATGGTCATGCAGCCTTCAAATTGCTCGAGATGACTTACGAGGTGTCTCGCTTTTGCTCGTACTGCTCAAGATTGCTAGATTTGTCCCTAAGAGGTATAAGCATTGCAGTGAAGTCTCGATTGGCAAGCAAGGTCGCGTGAAAATACATTGCACTAAATGATGGGTGTAAAACCGACTTGCAGGCCAAAGTTTGTGTACCGGTCCGACTGCTGGTGTTTCAGCACCTTGCAAACATTGATTTCCAGCCTCCCAATACTTGTTGGCCAGACTATGCCCAGTCCCTGCACACAGACACACCCATACTTACTACACTCAATCAGTGCATGCTCGAGGTGAACTGGTAACCTCAACAAAGACCCTTGTGAGGAATTGTGTGCATGCCTGCAAGAGCAAGCTGCACAGGACAGCGCTGGCCTGCACAGAACAGCATGTGTACAGCATATGACCGGCCCAGAGTATCACAATCTAAAGAATTGATTCAAGTAGGGTACGTTCATACTCTATCTAGCATCAATCAAGTCTTGAGGACAGCGCCAGAGACAGAGCCAGGCTTGTCTTCAGATCCCTGCCTTTCATGCCGCGGGCCTCAGGCACATCTGGAGTCCGGACCCCAGAGATGTCAACATTTGAAAGACAGCTTGAAAAGGGGAGGAAATGACTCACCGCACTCCACCGCCAGGTCTGGTGCACCTTGGCAAAGTCGGCCAGCGTTTGCTGCAGCGGCTTGCCTGTGCCGCTCAGCAGCGCGGAGTTCCCTCCATTCATGAAGCCGTGCCCATACATGCCGGCCGCATGCATTGCCGCCACCGGCAGCCGGAACCGTACCTCCGCCAGGATCGCGCACATCAGATCCCCTCCGATCGCGTCCACGCCCCCCTGCATGACAGAGGAGGCGTCTCTAAGCACTTTATGCATTTCTGGGCATAGGGTGACTGGGCATAAGTCGACACAACATGTTGACGTCGGTTGCGGTAGAGACCGATGATTCTGTGGCACCTGCTTGCTGATCAATCTGTGATGTGTGGCAGTCACAGAGCGCGTCTGGCCTTGCATTACTTCCCTTAGTTTGCGGGCAGGAGTGAAACTCAAAGTTAAAGGGGTGCACAAGAAAGGGGCAGTACCCTCGGCCGGGCAGCTGTCGGCCCTGCCCCCTTGAAGTGGAAGCCTCTCAGGTTGCCGTGCACGCCGCCCAGAAAGAACCTGCGCACCCACACACCGCTATTTAAAATCGCGCGACATACCCATCCAACACATGGATGATCTGCTAAGCAAGGCTGAGGGCATGACATCAACATGTTACAGGACATTGCTAACAATGCTGAAATGTATGGGGCAACATGTGTATCAGACAGCGCCTTTGGAAGAGAGGCTTGCCTTTCGCTGATGTAAGTGTGCTTGGTGTGCCAGTCATGGCCCCAGGGCAGCAGGATCCCAGCCTCGGCTGACAGGCTGAAGACAGTGCTGCCTATGAGCGGATGCACCCACTGCGCCGCCAGGTGCTGCTTCGCAAACCGCAGCAGGTTTGCATCCAGCCCCAGTCCAGACACCTCCGTTGAGCTCCTGCGCAAGCCAGCAATCTCTTTCGTGCACTGTTCATAATAGACTACTGGCATCCGGCATCCTGTGGCAGGAGTTAATTGGCCACAGTCACATGAGCTTGCCTCAGCCTTGCCGCTGAATTTGTTGTGATGCAAACTTTGCCGACCTGCCAGATGTGAGACTGGAGGTCTTCTCATCCTAGCCAGCACACCTCCCTCTGTCTGAGGAGAGATATGTGCAAAATCACACAGGAGAGGAATGAAGAATGTTGCAGGATCCAGCCATGCGCACCTGAAGCCAATGCCGCTGGTGGGGTAGTGCAGGTCATCCAGAGTGTAGTGCCTGAAGATGTAGCTCAGCGCAGACTTGAGCTTGTGCCCCGTCTGCTCCCTGACCGCCCTGGATGCCTCGGCCTCGGCCCTGATGCTGCGCCATGCCAGGTCATACGCCACCGCATGCGTGCCGTCCGGGCTGCGCAGGCATCAGAATCCCTTTCAATGACATGTATCCGCTCATGGTGCAGTACTTTGACCCTCTAAAGAACGTCACTCAGTTCACAAGCAGCTTCAGGAACACAGCGGCTACTAGACCACCAGACAATATTGCTTTGACACGGAGTGCACAGGCAGATGATCAGCTATGTCCGTTGATGTTCCACAGGCGTAATGCACACATCATGCTGGGTTTTCTCCTGTGTCTGCGCACCTGAAGATCGAGGCGGTGCCCCCACGTGTCTCTTCGCTGTAGGAGGAATACTCTCTGAAGCTGCGTCGCTTCTGGTACACTCCAGCTGTCAGGTTGCGCGGCCGCCCGCGCAGCCGCGGCTTGCTGACGCTGATTGAGAACTCTGTCAGATTGTTCATGCCCAGCTCGGCTGACAGGCTGACCTCCTCCGCCCTCCCCAGAACATTTGTCAGGCCCAGCGCACACTCCAGAGAGCCTGTGCACAGATACCAGCGCAAAGGTATCTCTTCAGGTGTTTTCATGCATGTTCAAGTGCCCTGAAAGAGCTCTCTATGTGACTGAAGGTCAGACTGGTACATAGATAAAGACGGAGGGCACACCATCATTGCCATTCACGTAGGTGCCAGCGTGCAAATTGACGCGGCCCTTCTCCGCGCATCTCACTAGGACAGTGCATGCATCTGGCTGTCCCTGCGCGACCACTGAACTGCTCAGCCAAACAGGTGTCCTAGAGTGGAATGAGAATGAACAGAAGGAAGAAGAGCTGCTGCCCCTGTGAGCTTTATGCTTGGATCTACTCGTGAATTCCATATTTGATTGCAACTACTAGGTGATGCAGCAGCAGCACCGTCTCACTGTCGGTGATGATCACTTCCACTCCATCGAAAATTCCCAGAGACAAAAGATGCTCGTGAGCCTCCAGCAGGACGTCCTTGATCTCGTCCAATGAGTTGGCTTCTTGCACGGGCTCCAGCTCTCGAGATACGATGTATGCTCTGGTGCGGTCCAGGCCATTGATGATGACTTGTTCCACCTTCAGGCGTTTGTCCTTGACAGCTGCATACGTCTGCTCAAAATTGATCCTAGGTTGCTTCGAATGATAAGAATCAGAAGTAGATGTCTCGCTGGATTGCCTCTCAGACGAGGGGGCTGGCTCCATTGGATTGGTATCCTGTGTAAGCCTGTGCTTGATTGCCCCAATTTCACGCTTGACACATCACGCACTACAATTGTGCGTTTGCCGTAATTCTCAAAGAATTAGCATGATCGCTGCAGGCAGGCAGGTGTGTCTCACAGCTGCCATCAGAAGGAGAAGGTACCGCGAAGGGAGGCAACCCCGCTGGCGCCCGTCAAATGATGTCGTCAGATCAGGCAGTGACGTCGTCCAAGAGAATCACGCGTTTTTGGGGTGAAAACGCGCTTTCTCTCAGTAATACAGATCTGAATCTGCATCAAAGTGATATCTGCAGATTCACCACCTGATAGAGGACATCACGCCTATAACCTTCATTTATCCGCACATCCCTCTGAAAAGAAGCAAACAATTTGAGCTTTTGTTGCTGTGGGTGGCTTAGGCTAGGAACATCACAGCCGTGTCTGCAGGACACACAGTCACCGAAACAAAGGCGAGCATCTTGACGGCGTCGTTCTCAATGATGGCTGAACAGACCGACACACTCATGGTGAGCACGCTCTGCTCTGGCTGCGGCGAAGCTATGCATCTTCGATTCGTTTGCGGCCCGGGTGCACCGACCGAGTTTTACTGGCCGCAGTCTGCGCAAGTTCTTAGTCGTCCATTGACTGTCAACCTTATGTTGAAGCCCCTCCGCTCTGTCTTTCTTGCGTAGGAAGCACCACAAGCCGCGGCAACTTGCAACTCTGCGGCAGCAGAGGAGGAGCCCGAGCTCTTCAAAGCGGATGATTTTCGAATCTACTGCATGAAGGTGTGCACGGCAGCGATTGCGTCACAATATGGGTCCATTTGCTCTGCTTGCTCGACAGAGCGCCTCGACGCAGCCAGGGTTCTGTCAGCAGCGCTCGAGTGGGACTACCAGTCGATGTGGACAAGAGTGGATGCATTCTTGGCGTGTGCTTTGAACATGAATCACTGTTGGGGACCTTCCTGCTTGTTTTCATACCATCTTCCTTGCTTTCATTAGGAGGACCAGGTTGTTATCTGAGATGCTTCCTGCTGCTTCATCAGCGCAATCTGAAGGCCGATTTCTGCCTGCAGGTGCTGCCCTGCTCCAAGAGGTCCTGCCACGACTGGCAGCAGTGCCCCTATGCCCACCCAGGGGAGAAGGCCAAGCGCAGGGACCCCGCCCTCCACAACTACACCGGCATTGCCTGCCCCAACATGAAGCAGGCATGCCTCTCAGGATAGCTCCTTTTGCGGCCTCTCTTATTGCTGCCTGATATATTGTATATCGCACTCTACCCATGCAGGGGTTATGGGGCACATGAGCCTGAGCAGCATGCCTCCATGTCAAGCTATGGGAGCAGAAATCTGCCCCCAGATTTTACACGTTATACTTTTTTGTGAGTAGAGGGCACATGCACCATTGAGCCTCACCAGTCGGACCGTGCGATGGTGGCGATGTTCTGCAGCGATTGATGATGTTGACCGTTCTGTGCAGGCACGCAAGTGTCCGAGAGGTGACTCCTGCCCGTATGCGCACAACGTGTTCGAGTACTGGCTGCACCCCTCGCGCTACCGCACGCAGCTTTGCAAGGACGGCGCCGCTTGCGCCCGCCGCATTTGCTTCTTCGCGCACTCACCCCTGGAGCTGCGCGCCGATGCCCCCAAGCCACACGTGTCACCTGAGGCGCTCGCGTCCGCCACCGCCGCCGCCGCCCTCGAGGCCGCGCGCAGCAATGCCCCCGCAGGAGAGGCCGATCAGGTGAGGCCCATACCCGTTTTCACCTCTCTCTGGTAGACGCACCTCATTGAGACAGGAGCTCATGCAGAGCAACCTGCTCAAAAAGATCTGGCAATTGCAGATTGAGAGAGAAAATGGGATACAATACAATATGTGACATGCCTGCTGCATGCGCTGCAGGCCGAGGTGAACCTGCTGAGCAAGTTGCTGAAGGCGCATGGCGGCAGCGACCGGCCAGCGCTGGAGCACCTGCAGGCACAAGCTGCCGGAGGCCACTTTGCCCAGGTAGACACTTTATCTAGCTGCGCATTACACTCACCTTGATTGTGAGAACGGCGCTGGCATCCGGGCCGTTCAGCTTGCAAAATGTGAATGAGTCACTGTATGTTGCTCCGGTGCCTGATGGTGTGTGACGCTGGTGTGATGTGGCACAGGATCAGCAGCAGCAGCTGGTGGATGCCCTGGCCACCCTCCTCCTGTCCAACGGCCTTTTGCAGCAAGAGCTTCCTGAAGCCCAGGTCCGCCCACATCCCCTCTCCCCTTCTGCATTTTCACTTCCTATTGTGCCAATCTTGACCTTTGTCAAACAGTGGGGTCCTGCCCAACCGCATAACAATTCAACGCTGCGTGCTCCTACGCCGCAAGATTTCCGATGGGAATGCTGCTGATTACCGGCTTTGATGCGCGCAGAGCCAGCCGCCGCCGGCGTTCGACGACCGGCTAGAGCTATCGGCCATGGGCAAGTTCCACTCTGTGCCCATGTACGCGCAGTCGCGCCACCACCCTGGCAGCATGCGCGCACCCCGCCGGCACCGCTCTGTCGACCTGGTATCCAGCCTGGCGGCCGTTGCCGCCCCGGTGGCGTTTACTAACGACAACACAATCCCCGAGAGCTACAACTTCCTCGCCGGTGCCGCGGCCGACCGGCCGCCGCGCTACTCGCGCCGCGAGGAGGCCGCTTACAACGCCGGTGTAGCCGCAGCGATCCAGCAGCAGCCGCAGCAGCAGCAGTGGGGAGTCGGCGACGCGGCCGAGTTCATGCAGAGCCTGCAGCAGGCGGCGCGCGCGCAGGCGGCGGCCGCGGCGGAAGCCGAGTCGGCAGCTGCCGCGCAGCTGCACCCCTGCGCCGCCTTCCCTGGCGGCGCCTTCGGCGCGTCGCCCTTCCTCTCGTCGCCATTCGCTGCCGACAGCTTTGCGCCGACCCATCCGGCGATGGGCGCCACTGCCGAGCCTGTATGGACCTACGAGGCAGATGGTGCGGCCTGCTCCCACTTTGAGGACCGCCTTGCGCATGTACCCTTGAAAAATCTCATTGCAACCTCCTTTCCGGCTTTGTGCAGGAACACCTCTTACTTTACGACCTGCAGGATAGAGAGTGTGGCATGATGAGTAGTGCTGGGGTGTGTCGCTGACGTCTTGTTGGTGTCATGCAGGCATGGATTTCAGCGGGAGCAATGCGTTTGGCTTCAACACGGGCCGCCTGAGCAACGATTCCACACGCTTCTCCTCCGACAACTTCTATCCCATGGACGGCGGCCGGCGCTCGCGCTCTGAGGGTCCGCCCACCGACTTCCGCTGGTGAGCGCATGCCGCTGGTTCTTATTTTCTTCCTGCTGTTTTCCCAAAAAGAGGTGTTCACTGCTGTTTCTGCAGCTCTGCCGTGGGAACCGCTCACACCCCGTCGTGACCCCTGACAGAACTTTGTAGCAGCTCGCTGTGTCTACCAAGTGGCTCCTTCTTGCTGCTTTTCCTGGCGTAATTTTGGGGAGCACTGTTCACTACATGCGCACCTGTGTTCATAAGACATGTCCCTGTGATCTGATAGACAGGCACATCTGACGTGGCAATACTCTGCTTGTGCAGCTCGGAGGACTCCATGCGTAGCTCGATGGACTGTGCGCCTCCGGCCAGCAACTGGTCAAAATATGCCAGCGGCGCCGCGGCCACCCAGGCCCCCTTTGTTAACTACCAGCTGTCCTCCCTGTTTGCCTCCTCGGCCCCCTTTGACGCCGCGGCCGCCACCCGGGGCTTTTGAGCGGCGCGGCTGCACCGGCTTTAATTTTGGGAGAAACGCTCATCGGTTGTAACATGAGACAAAAGCTGTGGAAGGAGCGCGTCCTCGCGCAGGGGGGGTTCAAGGCATTGTTTGCATCTGCGGATGCCGATGATGCCAGCAAGAAACTAGAAGCAAAAACGCTGAGGAATTGGAGGCTTTGTTGAAAATCTCATGGGCTTGGAATGCCATGCAGAGCGAACCACCTGAGTGTGGTGGCATCTTAGTGGGCCGCACATGCTGAGCTCAAATTTCAAATTCGAAATGCAAGTGGGTGGGCACAAAGGGATGGCCTGCTATGACAGGTCTGGAGGCGATAATCTCATTTATGATTGAGGTTTTCAACGCAAAGGACTTTTTTCTTGTTCTATTGCTTTGATTGCACGAACTGTTCTTTCGGCATCGATATTCAGGATTGAGTGCCAGATATTCACGCATTGCTGCCCCCAGGGGCCCTGGATACCAAAATTTTGTGCTAAGGGGAATTGGACTAAATTCTAGGGAATTGCATTGATTTGGCAGCGGGGTGTGTCCTGCTGACTTAGAATCTGCAGGGGCGTGTGGCTTTCTGGATCATACCTTTTGCACTACTCAAATTCTGCGGCCTAAATGTTGAAGACTTCACTCGAACTCCGACAGCAAAAGTCCCTGGATGGGAGACTTTTGGAGGAGACTCGATCGATCCTTTTACTGTAGGGAGCTTATATAATGTAGCTCGGACCATCTGTTGTAGGACATCTAAAGAGCCATGATCTTGTTGCTGCTGTTGTCTTATAATCTTGAGAGGAGTTGACAGAGCTCATCAGTACTGGTACTTGCGCACGCGTGTGCCAGGAGTAATGAGAGGCTTTTTCCCCTCAATTCCAAATGGTTTGAAACGCAGGGAATGTCTTGTTGGCAAGAAGGGTCTGACAGTCAATGTGATGCACACATGTGCTGGAAGCTATTTGTAAATATTCAACATTCAGCTTCTGACCGTAAACTTGGAATTGCACCGAATAACAGCTTGCACACCATCTCGTCATTGCATTGACAGCCTACCAAAGTGCACCGTGCGGATATGTACGCAGCGGTTTACCAATTCCAATTGCAGTTTTCATGAGTGATGTCTAAATTAGAAATTTCCCCACCGCGCAAAATCAACAGAATGGCTTGGATCTGGATCTAGAGTTTCCCAAGCATTACAGCAGCGGCGCAGCCGAGTGCTTCCCTATTTTCCAGAATCATTAGGTGCAGCTTCCCTGGCAATCCGTGCCCCAAGTGTGGGAAAGCTACAGCTTTGACTGGGCCTCTTGCTGCAAACTTCCAGTGAAGCAGGCATCACGCGGAGATACCCAGGACCAAATTCCCTCGTCCCGTACCTCCTCCAGCTTCCGACTGGCTCCCATCACCGATAAATCTCAATGAATTAACCATAAATAGGAGGTCCCCAGGAACAAGGGCCGAGGACACCAGTCCCCTTAGCATTCACTGGGACGCCTCACAGCAGCGCTAAAGCCAACCGCTCCGCTCAAGAATGCATTAGTTTCCCGGCATGCCATGTCAGAGCTGGATGGCTGCGTGCGTGCGGCACAATATAACACCCAGCTCCAGCCGGCGGATGCTTCAGAGCAGGCCTTGTTCTCGCTGCCGTATACAAAGCTACAGCTTTGATTGGGGGGTTTCGGGTGCTTCGCAGTACCGCCGCAGCCAGCCGTCCATCTCTGCTAGCACGTGCATGACTGACTCGCGCGCCGAATAGCCGTGGCTCTCGTGAGGGAGCAGCACCAGCCGCGTGGTCGCGCCGTGGCCCTGTGCTTGCCGCAAAGTCGTAAAAAATATCTAGCAATAATTGGTGGTTTCCAGAAATGTCGTCCCCGGGTGAGACTTCTAAGTGCAGGGTGAGAGTGGCAGGCCAACACTCTGTCTGCTGGCCTGATCAGCACAGCAGGCACGGCTGGATGGACACTGCGACTGATGCTGCATCTGCAAAGCGTCGACAGTTGAGCATGCACTTTGATGGCAAGGCAAAACCTCCCTCTCACAAGGGAGCACTATTACGCCCAGATAGATCACTAGAAAGGAACCTGCTGCTTTCAGATGCATTGCTCCAACTTTGGAGATATAGGCTGCACTGTCTTCACTTGGCTTACCTCTACTGCTTTCACACGCACTGCTTCAAATGGGCAGGTATAAGGTGCAATGCAGTCAGTGGTCCCACCTTGAGGGCGGAGTAGAAGCGCTCGGACTGCATGGGGAAGGTGCCTGTGTTGTTGTCATCCTCGCCGTGCACCAGCAGCAGCGGCCGCTTCACCTTGTCTGCCTGCGCGCCGCACATGTCCGCAGGAGATATGGCGCCAAAATTTGCAACGTGGTCCCTTGAAGTAGTACCCAGCTTGATAGCCGAGCAGCGAGTTCTCTTTCACAACAGAAGTGCAGTAAGAGTCTGCGTGAAGGATTCCGTGATCACTGTGCACAGGGGTTGCATGCTGCCATGAAGCTGCAGCTGCCCACGGCATGCATGCCTGTGGCCACTCAGGGAACCACTGCAGAGCTTGATCGGGAGACAGGATTAGTAGCCCGCAGCCTGATCAGGACACGGGGTTGATCAGGGGTTAGTCAGGGCTTAGTAAGACGATGAGTCACCTGCAGGAAGGGTGACATGGCGGCGTAGACGTCGGGCGCCTGCCAGATGGTGCGCTCCTCGGCCTGGAACCCGAACGGGGTCAGCGTGCGGTTGTACGCGCCGCTCTTTGCTATGCCGCACGCAAACAGCTCCGGAGCATGCGCCTGCAGCCGGCACCCATCACTTGTGCTTCTTCACATGTGCTTCTTAAATGAAAAGGAATGCAGACATCAAGGCAGCGCCAGGGGACTCTAAACCAAGTTAATCTAGAGTCCCCTGGGCAGTGCGAGCCCCAGAGGATAAGGAGAAGGGGAAATTTCATAATAATTACATGCTTTTCTTGCCAGAGGTAAGTTGCCTCTGCGGACAAGCTGCAGGCAAAGGCTGCAACAACCCCTACCCCTGATGGACTCGCCAGATCCAAAGTAGAAACCCAATCAACAGTGGGCACGATGTTCAGTGTAGGATCGGCCCCCGCCAGCCCGGGCCACTTCGCTTGCACTTGTTATGTATTACATTATAGCGACACTAAAATGTTGTTGACAACGAGCATGTAGTCTGCATTCATCTGCCATTTGACTTGTGAGAAGTATGCATGCAGCTGGCATGCGCACCAGGAGGTTGGCTGCCATGAAGGCTCCGTAGGAGTGGCCGCCCACTGCGATGCGCGAAGTGTCCACCACGCCTCTCCTGTCCGCTTCCTGCAGCAGAGGGGATCACTGGTGAGTGCTGGAATTATCCAACAATTGGCAATGCCATGGAGAACAGTGAATTTGCAAACAACATTTGCATGAAGATATCAAAAGCAAAAATTTAGGATTGCTTCTACAGAAGTTACAAGCCGAGGCAGGGACGCATGTCGATCTCAACACTACGGTACTGTTTGTGGCAATTAGGCAGAGGAAGACTTGCTTTAGAAGCTGTGCTGAAAATGTGACCACGCACTGCACTAAAAAGACTGGACAGACCCCAGTTATAGACACGCCTTGAACTTTGTGGCACACTAGCATACAGTAGAACTATTCTCAGTGCGCGCTGCACAAACACAAAGCTCCTCACAGCTTGCAGAGACGACTGACATGACAATATGGCAATATCAGAATAGCAGGAGTGCAGGGAGGGAACGCGCCTCCACGGCCGCCTTGGCGCTGGCGACTAATTGGGGCACGTAGGTGTCATTCGGCTCGGCGTCGTCGGTCTCTGCCACTATTGGCATGGTGGGCCCATCTAGGACGGCGTACCCTCGTACCAGCCACAGCAGCGGTGACTGCGACCCGATGCCGCTGAATTGGTGCGGGCTCTTGCGCATCTGACCTGCAGCATCCTGCGCCAGAAGTAGATCTTTTTCGGATCAGATTCTAGAGCTGCAATGCTTCTTCATCACCTTGCATGAGCTCATGCACATGCTTCTTCCATCCTGACTCTTGATAACCGCTCTTGCTTGTTCACTGTTTTCTGGGTGGGACTGTGGCAATGCTGTAGGTGTGGAAGGTCCCTTGAGGACCCATGAGCCCATAATAAGGGAGATGAGTGCTCAGCTCACTGCGGGGCTAGGAGCAAGCCAAGTTTAAGGAAAGTAATTAGGACATGAATGGCAGTGCAAGCGCCTGAGGAAGGTGAAAGGGACGCCTCGCAATGTACATGAAATACGTGCACAGGGACTAGACAGATATTCACTCGGTAGTGTGCTGCGTGCAGCTCTGCAGCCCCCGTGGTCCACCCACCTTGGTTTTGAATTCGCGGGGGTAGGCCCAGAGGATGCAGGGCAGCCGTCCGTCGCGCTCCTTGTCATAGTTGGGCGGCAGATACAGCGTTGCCGTCAGGTCCAGCCCATCTTCCCTCTTGTACCTGCACTCTCACACAAGGAAGGTGTCTTATTCTGAAATCAGCATTTTGCATGGTAGTAGCAGGTGCACTTGCCATGCATCATGCATGAAAGAGGCATGCTTGGGCATGCTTTGTGGGCGGTAACTAAACAACAGCTGCAACTTCCAGCTCCTCTAGCAGACAGGCATGAAGCACCAATACTACACACTTCAGCACTGCCGTCATCTATAAGAAGGTAGCATGGTTCAAGTACAGCCGCCACCACTTGGCAGCGCATCAGAATAAAGCATGGCAAGGAGGGGGCGCGCGCCTGATGACCTCCTTCTGGAGGTCTTTGAGGGAGGGGTAAGGGTGCGGGTAGTCCGACAGGCACCGCAGCTGCGGCCCGGCGCCATTGCTGGACAGGCGCATTATGTAATACTGAGGTGTGTCCCGCACCGTCTCCCGCGTCATCAGCAGGCTCAGCCCCTCCAGGCTGCACACAAAGCATATATACTTCTATCCTTTTGTGACTTAAGGATTTAGGGATATATTTGCAATGGAAAAATTTGCTTTAGGACAGGCGTGGTGGTTGGCCTCTTCGTGGAGGAAACTTATGCTGATTTTGCAGGCTAGACAAAGCATCCTAGGGCCTGCAGGTCTTTGTTTCAAGCATCCGGGTGCCTGCAGGTCTTTGTTTCATCCTGGTGGCCACGCATTGTGACCAACGACAGGAATGAGACCAATGCATGCCGCTTCAAAGAGGCAGCTTCCAAGCACATTTGCGTCAGTGCATGCATGGAGGTGCCTTCAAGTGTCTGATCTGTGATAGACAAGCTACTCCTGTGTCAGATTATCCTCGGTACGCTCTGAGCTTCTGGCATATCAAGGCATGCGACGCTTGCAGGTCTTCCAGGCAAGGGAGTCATGTTTGAGACAGGGTGCAAGTGCTGTCACCTGATGGGTGCGTCATCCCAGTCGTTGAGCAGGTTCATGGTGTACTCAAGGAAGGGTGGGCTGCTCTGCCACAGCCGCCGCGTCTCCTTTGTGTCCACGTCCAACAGCTCCACAAATGGGCGGTTGCCCTCCGGCGACGCCCCAGTGCCTGCGCCCCAGAGACATGGTTGAATAGCGCATTGATAGGGCGATAGCTCATCAACTAGGAGTTCTTTGATAGATGCAGCCTGCAGCGATCAAAGCCCCAGCGAGCTTAAGTTCAACCCAGCAAGAAAAGGGAAAATTCTAATTTGCGCACTTGATGGCGGGCAACTTTGCAGGGCTTCATGGCCCCCCAGGTTGCATTTACTAGAAGTCTTCCAAGAATCCCTCAATAAAGCTCAAGAGCTGTGACAGGCGCTAGCTGTGGTGGGTCCAGACTGTCAAAATATGCTAGAAAGGATATCAGAAGGAAACAAATTTAGCCACATCCTGCATGATGAGTTGGTGGTGCCCCCGGTGCTGGGTACAAAAGAAAGGACAAACGACAACACAAGGACCTGAGAAAATCGATCCAGAATGCCGACTTCCTGCATGATGAGCTGGCAGACCCCCTCAAGCTGAATTAGAAAGTCACACGTGTGCAATAACAAGACACATGGAAGACAGAAGAAAATATAAACGTGATTCAAAAGGAGATTAACCCAGCCCGCACCTTGCATGATGAGCTGGCGGGTGCCCTCGATCTGCGCCAGCACATAGGTGCCCCTTTTCGTCCTACGGTTTGCGGGAGAGCCCGGGTCCGTATACGCGTCCTCGTAGTCACGGTCAAAGAGCAGCTGCGGCGGTCGGGCCGGGTCTCCCGGAGCGATAGTCCACACGCGGCTGCGGCGCGTCTTGTGCCAGCTCTCGTACAGCAGCGCCAGCGAGTCGTCTCCCCAGGCAATCCCTCCGCACCTGCGCATGCAAGCGCCGAAATAGGAAATTCGGTAAATTGCCAGATCAGGCGAAAGGGTGAGATATGAATGGACTTCCAAATGCAGTGTTGGGCAGGGGGATACTAAGTCCAACAACTTGTGGCCCCATGCATCCCTCCGCACTTGCGCCGTGTCAGCATAAAAGAGACACCCTTGAAACAAAGCATGCGGTGAGACCATAAAATCACCAGGATTGAGAGTGCCAAAACAATATCATGGCAGCCAATTCATGCACGCATATTGCGTGCAAGCAGAATGGCATGAGTATGAAGCAATACAACGGTGCAAAATGCACCTGGAAATGGGCAACTTGCACCTGACACCTAGGACAGAAAGATGAGACTTTCACAAATGAGCACTCGCGTTATCCTGAAAAAGTAAATTACCTGAAGTCTGTCTGTGCTAGCTGGTGTGGCGCCGCGTCCGCGTCAGCCAGGATCTCGTCAGCAGGCAGGCGGTACATGATGTCCCGGGGCGATACCTCCACGCTGGGGTCGCCGCCATCCTATGCAGACACAGGATACCTCTTGCATAAGAACAGCCCATGCCTGGTTTTTCACAACAGGCTCAGCTAAGTGCTTCAATGCTGACCTCCTGCTCTGGACTCTAGTGTAATGTGGCATACCGAGCAGCCATTAGGGGCAACATAAACCCTTAACAAAGGGCTATGACATGACGTTGACCCTTTCACAGCATAGCTCAAGGCATGCAGCATAAATGGTTGACAGCTTGTGCAGTACAAGCGGCAGCAGTCGCTTCCGGGCCTCACACTGGCTTGCGATCTAGATGGACCGCATCTGTTGCAATCTTCAGCAGTCTTCACAGGATGAAACGAAGGCCTATGTATGCCTATGTCGGGCAAGTGTCAGGCGTCGCACCTGGGCCTCGATCCAGGTGATTTCTGCGTCGCGGTCGGAGCGCCAGTCGATGGAGCGCGGCCCCTGGCGGCACGAGTTGAAGAGGATGGGGATGTCCTCCGCCAGCGGCAGGTACGCCATCTCACGCAGCACCTTACCCGACCTGCAACAATCACAGATATTACTCATCCAGAAGGGACTTGTGTGAGGTGAGACTGGAGAAAGATACAGTCTCACCCGGCAGCGCAAGGCACCATTGCCGGTCGTATGGCGTTGTGAGTGATAAAGTACTCGCTGACATCATCATCTGGTGTCGAATTCATGGACTGGCACGGTCACAGGACATCCTAAAGGTATCCTCTGCACAAAACCCTGCATAGAAGTTGCATGGTAAACAGATAAAGTGGATGCCATGCTGTTGAGGTTGCACCCAGCAGAATGGCACTCCATGTGCAGGTTGAGATCAGTCCATCAGGCAGCGGAGAGTACAGTGGCTGATGCTGCCCAAATTGCAGGTCTGCACAAATACTGTTAAGGTGGCAAAAGATTGGCTGTGGAGAATAACAGGAGAACACACGGACCTGTCCCAGAGCTGAACGCGCTTGGGGAAGCGACCGCAGGGAACGGTGTAGGAGAACGGGCGCTCCAGCCAGGCAACCAGCAGGAACCTGGCATCCGGGGACGGCGCAAACGATGTGTATAGCTTCGTGCCCCCCAGCTGAGTCACCTCCCCTGTCGACACCTGCCGCCACATGCATGCAGAATTTTAATCAGTGCATGGCTGAGGGGTGCAGAATTGCAAAGCAGAGACCTGGCGCGTTTGAAAGCACATGTACAGGCGGCTGCAACTGTTTGAAGTGGCCAAATAGAGCGGCTGTACTGGACGATCCATGCATGCTGCCACAAACTTTCAACAGTTCATGCAGCAAATGATCTCCTTGATGCATGTCGAATATTCTAAGACAAGGATCCTGCTGCCAAACACATAAGACTCAGGATCGGTGGTACCTTGATGTAGATAAGGTTGGACTGGCAGTAGTGCTCCAGCAGCTCCTCGTCATGCGGGCTCTTCAGCAGATCCGGATAAGTCCGCGCCTGCCCCACCAATTACTCTCAGTAATGAGCACGATCATATTTGTATGGCAGAGAAATTTGCCATTAACAGCTCTCAAGAGACTTCAGGCCATCCCATACAGTGTGCCAGTACAAGGAGTGAAATTGCTGAAAACATGCAATTCAGTGGCCTTTTAGCCTTCTAGCTAATTCATGAAGCAGACCAGATCTAGGTGGTCTTTCTGCAAGGAGGTGGGCTCAATGGTGGTGCTGACCTGGCTGGTCTTGCCAGAGGTGTTGTCCTGAATGTTGGGACCGATGGGCACCAGCGGCTTCTCTGGCGGGGGCCCCCTCCCTGGAGGGATCACGACCGCTCCAATGGTGTCGTTGTCCACCCACATGTAGCTGCACACATGTCAACACCCGAGCATGTGAATCATGCCCCAGAGTTGATTGGGTCTTGCTTGGACCTGGCCAGTCCGTCAAGGGGTAGGATATGTGCCAGCCTTTACCTGCAGCCTTTACCTCACGAAATACTATTTCATAGGCAAATGGTGCCTTATTCCAGGAGAAAGCAGTGGCTGTTAAAGACCTTCACTGGACGCCGTTAAAGAGGCACGGGAGCCTGAAGTGTCAGGAATTGCCTCGGTGGTATGTTCTTGGGGGCAGGCCAAATGCAAAATGCTCTCAGTGCATCATATCAGGTAGATATTCTGGGTATTACTCAAAGGCTGACAAGTCAGAGCAGGGTCAGGGGATGCATTGGGGGTGCGCACTCGTCAAAGATGCTGCTGAGCCCCTGCTCCGGGGACTTGAGCAGGCGGCGTGCCTGACCAGTGGCTGTCTCAGCCACCCACAGCTCCAGCGGCTGCCTGGGTGGATCACTGGGGCCGCCTGCAAAGCACTCAGCCTTTAGACAATCATTAGAAACGCCCTGGTGTTCAAAGCCGACTGCTGGCACATGCCCATTACTTGCAGTTTCATGCCTTCAAGAATGAGGGTTCAAGCCCATCATGGTTGCACGCCGCTCTGCTGTCAGTACCTGCACTATACTGTATCTGTATCTGTACTTTGGTACCCAAAAATATTGATCAAGAATCCAGAATGACAGACCAAATTGCTCTTTTCAAGGGGGGGATGACCACTGTGAGAATTTACTAAGTAATGTAGCACATTTTAGTATTCTGCTGACTGTATCTGCACTTTGACACCCAGAATGCTTGATTAAAATCCAAATGACAGACCAGATTGCTGTTTACGTGGGGGCATTGCTAGCACTGCTGACCACTGCGAGAAATTGCTAGCACTGCTGACTCACCAGGGCTGCGCACTGTGAAGGCGATGTGGCGGCCATCCTGTGACCAGGACACCAGGTTGATCCAGAGGCCTTCCGGGTAGCCAACGATGGGCGTGGTGCGCTCCTTGGGAGCCGGCAGTACCAGATCGTCCGTCATCTGCACTATGGACAGCCCAAGGTAATACCCCATGCGGCTTCCAGCATTTGTCTCCGCATCTATCCTAAGGCCTGCGCCGTGCAAGCATACCCTGATCAGTACCATTTGATAATTCAGAAGAGACTTCAATTGACGTGGTTGTGCACAGGATTTGAGACAGGATCTTGTCACGGTGCAAGTTTCAGCAAGGATTGAGATGGGCAATGACAGCCGCATGCATGGAGGGAAGGGGCTTGCCGGCAAGCTTGAGCTCTGGGCGCGCGACCTCGCTGATGGGGGGCAGCGGGGGTGGCCGATAGAGCTGTAGCACCTGAGTGCGGTCTGGGGAGAAAGAGAGGTTTGGCTCGGGTGGTACATCCACAAGGTCGATGATCTCTTGTGGCGGCAGCATATAGCCTGCCGTCGGCCTCTGACCCAGTGCTGGATCTGTACGTGCCACACCTCATCTCCTTTACTGAATAATTGTTGATCTGATGCAGGCAGCGAGACAATCAAGCTAGTAAAAAGAAGCAGGTGAGCAGGGCTACGCCTACCTGCTGACTCTGCCACAGCAGCCGATGCAAAGACATGCAGCCTGGAAGCCGTAGTTGATCGGCATTGTTTGTGACTACGTTGGCCAAGCTGCTGTACCCGACTCCAAGGGGACACGGAGCCTCTGATCTGGATGTGAGGCATCAGTGACACACTGTGCCTACGGCCGATATGCAATCCTATGCTGCTGCCTATACTGTGCAAGCAGTGAGCGATCCCCATTGGAAAGGATGCGGAAGGAACTATTTTAGACAAGCACTATAAAACATGACGACGACATGCGTGTAAGGCCGATCAATTCATCAGCATGCATCACGCCAGTTAATAACAAATTGAACAAGAATGTTCTCAAATAGTAATATATCTCACGAAATAAAATTGGTTTTCCAGCGACCTTCTGATGGGCGTTCGGCACATGCCAGTGGCCACGGAGGCACCAGCTGGCATGCGTGCTGCGCGAACGTCACTCCCGATCTCAGCATAGCATGATGTATTCTCTTCTTGAACACGACTACTGGCACCAGCAAATTCAGTGCCTCTACTTCGACTGATTATCTGCTGTCGCTTTTCAAAGTACCATATGGCTTCACAGGGGTAGCACTAAGTCAGATTTCAAGCTGGAATGGATGTGATGGAGCCTGAAGCGTTGGAGCTAGAATTGGAGAAGTGTATCGTGAGTGAGAGTCATCAGCGGGAGCACATAGCAGGTTTGTTTTTATGACCTCATGAGAAGCGTGTCCAGTCGATTGTCACGAAGATTTTGTGACATCAGACGACCACCATGTGATGCTCAGGACTGCTCAAATTATTTGGAGATCGACCACTCAGCGATAGAGCACAGCTGCAACTGCAATTCTTAGTCCTGCAGGAGAAATTGGAGGTGAGTCTACACTGGTGCAGTGGTCTGCGTAGCTCTGCTCCCATTTGTTGTGGTTGTGCATATCCTTCAAATTTCACACTTTGCAAATGCTAAGGCGTTGCCTTGACTGTCCTGTGTTTACAGGAGGGCACTATTGACGATGACGTAGTGACCGTTGTATCCGATGTTGCTCTCCAGCTCAAGGATGGAACGGCAAGCATCCAACACCATGTTGTCCTGCGCACGCAGGTAATTTGCCGCACACTGCATATCAAAAGACTACATCAATGGTTCCATTGTGCCTTGAAATATCTTACACAGTCCTTACTCTCTTGACTTGTCAATTTTGATCCTGCAGGCAGTGCTGCACATTCTTGAAGGGATCGAGCTCCCATTGGACGACTTCACAGACGCAGTCGAAGACATATTCGGGGCTTCTGATGCCGAGCACAACGTCATGTCTCCCGCGCTGGAGGAGAGGAAGACCGAGCTCCTGCACTTCTTCAGATCTCTGTCAGAGTGCGGAGACCGCCTGCCGCAGCCGGAATGCAGCATGGGGCATGCAGATGTGGTCGCTGCAATGACCCACTCCTACCCCAAGGCAGAGGCCCTGGCAGCTCTGCAGGACTTCATGGAGCTGGTGCATGCACATTTGCAGACCACTGGGCCCCCATGCAGCTCAATCATGCACCAGGCAGACCCTGCAATGGGCGCGTCTGCAGAGATAGTGGAGGATCAGCCGGGGGAGGATCAGCTAGAGCCTGCCAGCAGTGGCCCGCTTCCCCTGGAAGGAATCAGGCTTGCAGACTCACTGGATGAGACTGAGGCGGATGGTCATGCGCCTGGCACCGCAGAAGAGCCACCTGCAGGCTCACAGGATGCAGATGAAGGGACACCTTCTGGCGTGCAGCAGCTGTTCCCTCAGCAGACACAGACAGACAGCGATGTGGACATCGTGAACACGCCTTCAGATCAGAGTGCTGTAAGAGGTGCACTGCGCATGCCATCCAGATTTGCATGGGAGGAGCCGGCAGCCGAGCCAGATCAGGATGCCGCTGACGTGGAGGCAGGTGCCAGCAGTGCTCCAGAGGCCGTGGCTTCAGAAGCTGCGCCGGCAGTTGAGCCAGATCAGGAGGATGCTGTTGAACTGGCGGCAGGTGGCAGCGGGGATCCACAGGATGCAGAAGCTGCGACGCAGCTGCAGGGCCTGACAGAGTCCGAGCAGCTGGTGCCTGACTCGTGCCCCTCTGAGCCGCAGCCCGAGCTGACCGGAGAGCCACGCTCAGAGCTGAATTTTGAGACGCAGTACCAGGACGCTGCGCCCGATCAGGAGATGCCAGACGCTGAGATGGCTGACGTGCAGCTGCCAGCTGAGGGCGCTGATGGTGGTGCAGAGGAAGAGCAGACGGAGGAGGATGGGCTGGGGACAGAGAACCAGGAGAACTGCAGTCTGCAGTCAAACTCCCAGGTGCAGGCTGCTGCAGCGCCCAGCCAGGGCAAGAAGGGCAGCCAGGAGGGCTCCATTGGGGAGAGAGGCAGTCAGGACAGGCCACAGCGGGCAGGTCCATCTGCAGAGCCCAATCAGCAGCCCCACAATGTGGAGTCAGCAGATTCGCCCCCGGCTGTGCTAAGAGAGTCTCTTCCTCTCAGGGACTTGCCAGTTCCCACTCCAGAGGCAGCTTTCGGCCGCGCCGAAGGGGCGGCGGCAGAAGGAGTGCATGCTGATGGGGCAGCAGATGCAGGGAACAGGGAGGACCTGCAGGGGCCTGCCGCTGAGGTGGGTACAGATGTGGAGGAAAGCTACCACAATGCACGGGATCAGTCCAGCTCAGATGCTGAGTCAGAGGATGGCTCATCCGAGTCGGACTATGACTCCCCCTCCTGGCAACCCAGCACGCAGGGTACACTGTACGGGTCAGAACAGCAAACCCAGGCATCTAGGAGCCAGCTTCGCAGCCAGGCAAGCACCGAAGCCTCCTCCGGTTTGGATATATCTGGTTTAAGAGTACGCGATACTGCTTGACATTGCCAAGATATATGTGGCCAGGGGAATGACTGATGCCAAACTTGCACATGCAGGCACCCGTCTTGCACCTTTCCTTGGGCGTCAACGACTTGCAGCGCAGCCAACCTGAGCTGGACTCGCCAAGGCAAGGGGCTGCCCAGTCAGAGCAGAGCCCTTCTACTGTCAAAGAAGCCGGTTTGGAGGCCTGTGCAGATGGCGTTGCCACTGCGCCAAGAGAGGAAGACAACAATGGTAAGCTCCTGGCTAAATCATTCTTCAAGTAAGCACCTCCTGTTCCTGGACTAGCTTATTCTCAAGCACGTGTCCTTGCAGACATCGTTGTAAGAAGCACGCATTCCCCAGCTGTTGCACATACAGAGTCTTTACAAACGTCAATGACCAGTCAGACAGAGTCCCGGTTCTTGCATTGACGACCCTTAGCTGCTGTTCCAGAGGTGCCCGGCAGCATGGCGCGCATGACAGTGCTGACAAAGCCGGACGCTCTTGCTCAGCCGCGCCGCCACAAGGCCAAGCGGCGGACGCAGAGGGCAGTCAGGGCACCTGCGGGCGCTGAGCAGAGCCAGCAGCCGGCATCCGCTGCTCATCAGCGCGGCAGCAGAGAAGCCGCAGACGCAGCCGCATATGGCAGAGATGCCGCGGATGGAGCCGGTGCAGCTGGCAGCAGACTGAAGGCAGCCTTGGCGCAGCCAATGACGCGCGCTGAGCCGGCGGTTCCATTACGAGCGGCTGTGAGCGGAGTGCCGACGCCGGACGAAGTGGTCCGGAGTCTGCTGCAGCACCCGGCAGTGCCTGCGAGCTCTCCGCGCGGCCTGACAGAGCTGCTGGGGCTCATACAAACCGTCCCTGCTCGGGGCGCGGCGCCGGCCACTGCCGCCACAGCCGCGCCAGAACAGGCTGCAGCCGGTGAGCAGCTGCGCAGTCGCCTTGTCGGTGCACAGGAAACCGCAGCACCCGCCGCTGTAGGAGAGGCTGATTCATTTGTCAGGTCAGCCGCTGGGTGTCAGCCAGGACGGAGAGATGATGTCACTGCGAGCGAGATGGCAGATGATGACGAGGACACTGCATTGGCTGAGCCGGCATGGAGGAGCAAGGGCCAGGCTAGGAGCAGCGGTGCTCCCAGAGCTGAGGCGCTGGAAGCGCAGCTGCGAGACAGGATGCGCGGTCCGTACAGCAGGCTTGCTGATACATTCGGCCTAGCAGTCCAGAGGGGTATTGGGGAAGAGGAGCTGGCGGGAGAGGAGTCAGATCGAGTAGCTGGCGGGACAAGAAGGATGAGAAGGCTCCAGGAAGATTTACTCCGTCGCAGGAGTACTGCGGCGAGCGACAGCCCTCAGGCGCCCTCCTCGGCTCCTGCTGCCAGAAGGCCGGCAGCTGCTGACAGGTACAAGCAGATCCCTGTTGTCAGCACACAATTCAAAATTTGAAGAGCTGCAGGTCATACATGGTAAGATGCTGGCATCACGTATGTGTAAGTGGGCTTGCTTGGTGTCATGCTGACGTGATCCCAAAGAGTTTATGACGTTCAGCACTAATTTGATCCAGTGCCTAACGATCGCCTGCTGTCTTTGTACAGGGCTGTCCAGCGGACAGACATGGCAGGACATGACAGGCGGCAGAGCATGCCGCAGATGACACCCGTCGATCTGACAAGCCCGCAGCCCATCAGCGCTCAGCACAGCGCAGAGGCGCCACCAGCACGGCGTCTGTCTGCGCCAGCAATCGCGCCTGGAGAGGCAGGCAATGACAGCAACGGCCCCCAGGAGAGCTGGAACTCCTTCATAGCCGGACTGTCATTCTCAGATCCTAGGGCGGTGCAGCCAGAAGCCGCTCGCGCAACTACGCGGCAGCTGCCGGCTGCTGAGGAGGCAGCTGCCCGTGCAGAGCAGGCAGCTCCTGGACAGCCAAGATCGGCATCACCACCTCTCAGGAGTGCACAGGGGCACACTCAGGCTCAGGCCCTGCCCCAAGCGCCACCTGTGCAAGACAGCCGAGGCCGCAGCAGCCGCATGTCAGAGCTGCGCTTCTCGGCCACAAATCATGGCCTGCCGCCCTGCAGCAGAGCTCCTGCCGTGCCGGCAGAAGAACCACTCCCTGCACCGCCGGCACCACCACGCAGCACAGTCCTGCAGAGCGTGCACCCAAGTGCACACGTGCAGAACCTGGAGCCCAGAGGCCGTGACACGTCAGCGTGGCCTGATCAGGCGACGGGCGCAGCGGCGGCGGCGGCGGCTAGCCGCGAAAAGCGCGCTGCGTCGGAGAGGCAGCAGGCCGACAGCGTTCCCGGTGTCATTACGGCTCCAGCTGCCAAGAGGCGGAGGGTGCAGGGAGGTGGAGGCAATCTGTGGAACCTGGCCAACAGTGTCATGGTTGACATGGCGCAGCGGCTCATGCCCGCCGCGCCCAGCATGCACAGCGCGCCTCCTCAGGTCTGCCCACTCTGCAAGATGCTCTGTCACAGGCTCTTCTTCCTTTTCTGCAGTTATGGCAGAGTAGTAGTTTCAGGTGGACTCGTGGAGGAAGTGCAAGTATGGAGAAGACTGGAAAGCAATATTTAGGTCTTGCCTGACGTGCCTTCGTCCTTGAGGACTGAAAAACAAGTGAAAATCAGTAAGGAAAGATGTGATTGTAGTGACCTGAAAGTGATCCTTACTTGTGATGGCCTTCAGGCGCCCCTGCGAGCTCAGCAAACAAGTGCCCCAGCGGCGGCTGCCCCTCCCCAGGAGCCAGGCACAGGTATGCTTCAGCAAGTGTTTCTCATGTGTGTTCTGCGCAGTAGAATGTCTATCTAATGGCTGGCAATATGCGCAGATCTGTGCAGCTGAATCCACATGCAGAGGGCATGATTTGTAACTTGAAATGTGCAGAGGCTATGGCACCTGTGGAGCAGACAGTGGAGAGGAGCGCTTGCCCCACGCCTCCTGCCATCCAGACTGCTGCCCTGCGCTCTGTCGTTGAAGCTGCGGTGCGCTTGCAGAGCCCCTGCATCTACTGTAGTCATTTTTCTACACCCCAAAATCGTAATAGTACAATATACAGGTTCCTGCACTCCCGAAATTATTTTTGGCTTTGATTACATGATGTTTGGCATTGACCCTTCGGCCTCAAATATTATATAAACAAAGTGCGGCGGGTTCTGCACCAAATCAAATTTCTTCGTGCATGGCTTATGTACCGCTAATCCTGAGGTTGGTGCTTCACTGCAGATTGCCAATCCTGGAGCTGTGGCGCTGCCCACCTTGGTGCCCCTGAGGTTCCAGAAGGCCAACCAGAAAGCTGATGCTGCAGTCAGGTGCGGACACCTCTTCAACCTCTAATTTTACCACTTTTCACCCTCCATAGAGACATTCCCTCAGCATTTTTCAACGTCAGTATCATCCTTTGCGCATCAAGGCACTTCGAGTGCTGGCAGTGGTCCATTACGCACTGGGATGGCCCGATGCATTTTTGTTGATGGGTGGTTCTGTTGCTTTACAGGGCGATGTCTGCCAGGAGGAGCATTGCACAGCAGCCCGCTACTCCGCCTGTGCATGCCCCACATGCACCACAACCAGCCGCGCCTGCCGGCCTTGCACTGCCGCACAGGCCATCCCGCCTGCAGCCGCGCCCCACTAGCGCAGCAGGGGCGTCTGTTCAACCCGGCTGGGACGATGCCGTGCAGCCACAGACGCAGCAACCCTCACCGGGGCAATTCGCAAATGAGGCAACGCCGTCTGTTGACCGAAATTACATCGCAGACATACGGTACGGCGCCGCGCAGCCGCCGCACGCGCGCAGCGTGCAGCAGCCCCTGACGCAGCTGCCGTCGCCGGGCTACGATGACACACCGGTGAGTCAGTGGCCGCAACAACCGCCGCAGCTGGGCCGGCCGGTGCCGGTGCAAGACGCATCCAGGGGTGCGCATGCGAGGGCATACTCGTGGGAGATGCCAGCAGGCAGTGCAGCACAGCAAGAGGAATTCGACATCTCCGGACACCATCTCGGTGTTCAGCGGTCGAGGGAGCAGCGGCAGTGGCCTGGGCAGCAGGAGGCTCCACAAAGCAGGCCTGTGAGCGGCGGCAGCCGAAATGGCTTTGAGCGCGGAGCTGACAATGCAGCAGCTGCCGCACAGCGTGAGTGGCTGCCTGGGGCGCAAGGAATGCCCTTCTCTGCAGCGCATGGTCAGGGCATGCGCTCCGTCATGCACCCTGGGCAGCCTCAGTCATGGGTCCCATCTGCCGCTCTAAGAGAGACAGGCCACGTCCAGCAGCACCAACAAGACTTCTCCTTTCCCAGACAGCAGGCCGGAGCCGCGCCATCGCAGCACTTTGCCCCACCGCACGATGCTGCATTTGGGTATCCCACCCATGCATCATCCCCCTGGCAGCCAGCGCAGCGTGCACCGCGCCCAGACTTTGATCGGCAGCAAGCGTGCAGCCCCCAGCCGGCCTGTGCACAGGGCTACCAACACAGCATGGCCACTTCGCCCCAGGCGCCCTACGGACATGTGCACGGGCACAGCCATCCAGCAAGTGGTGTCAGTGCTGGCTACCCAGGGTTTAACACAGGGGCCCAGGCAGGAGAGCCAGACTTAAGATATGGCAGCTCCTTCCCAGCACAGCAGCAGCAGCAGCTCCAGGGGCCGACAATGGGGGGATCGGCTCCAATGGGAGGACAAGCTCTGCAGCAGCACTCTGCCGGCTGGGACGCAGCCTATGCTGGAGTGCCACAGCAGCAGCAGCAGTGGCAGGAATACCAGCAGCCGCTGGTGCCTGCAGGCTATGCGCCTGAGCAGCGCAGCTCACCCATGCAGCAGCCGGGAGGCTCCCTGCAGCATGTGGCCGTGGCGCCTCCACAGCAGCAGGGGCAGCAGTATCTGCCGGTAAGGTTGTCTTTTGGCGGTTGGTCCTGATTTTGGCATAAAATCGACGTGAGCATCAGCAAGGTGGCGGCTGCTTCAGAGGCGCTGGTGCTTGCAGCTGGTGACCCATTGTGCCTATGTTATCTGGCAACCTGGCAAGCTTTACTACTGGGGTCCTTGAGCACGCGTGCCTACCACTTTTTTTGGGCAATCACCATCATGTGGCACAGGGCTCTCTGCTCTCAAGATTGTGGAGTGTGACAGCTGAGAGAGAACATGCGAGTAGAAGTAGCCAAGGGTGAGACCTGCAGGATACTGAACACTACGTGTGTGAGAAATTAAAAAAAAACAAGTCCAGTTGCTGTTAATACACCATGCCTGGCAGGAACAGAATGACAGCAAAAGTGTTTTGTCGTATTGATTGAGCTGGCTGAATGCATGCAAACCGGTAGTAAGCTGTGACTGCATGTCATGCACTTGAATAGTACAAGTTATCATGTGAGTTCTCCAAGAGTCGTTCCTGCACTGCATGTACTGGATGTGGGCAAGTAGTCCAGATCTTGAACTTCAGTTCATGATTAGCCTAGGAGATGAGGTGCCCCACTGTCTTTTCATAGATTATGTGGGGTTTTGCCCTTTCTCACCTCTCTTAAGGGTTTTGAATCAGAATTTGTAATCGGTCACTCTTGCCGCAGGTGACTCGTCCCTTCATCCTCCTTTTCCTGCCAAAATTCTTTGTGTACGCCGTTACACCTGCTCAGCACCAGAGGAGTTTCCCAGTTTCAGTGTCCCCAGCAGCTTGGTAGCCCAGTGCCCAGTCAGAGCAGCTAGAGACATTTACAGTGAGCCAGATATCTTGGGTCAGTCCCCAGCATAAGCAGACAGCCCCTGCAGCACCTCCCTACAGTCTATATCCTTGACCCAGATAAGATTTCCTTTAACGACCCATATCCCAGGTCAGTTTCGATCCTCCCAGGCTAACTCTTCGTTTACTATATGCAGCAGTCACCACTTCACACACCTATTTTGCACTGGATTTTGACGCAAATATTGCAGATTGATTCCCAGTCTCCCAACGCTTCGGGTAACCTTCTCACCTTCACTTGTTCAGCTTGTCACACCATATGATGTATTGCATGCTGCTCTGTTTGTGTTTGGCATTTTGGGGGAAGTAGGGAACACCGTTTTCCTGCTTACCTGACTGACACACTCTTGCTCTCCCCAACTCAGTAAGGCCAATTGTCGCACTCCGTTCCTAACTTCAAAGGAGGGGTCTCGATATCAGTCCTCTTCCAGACGACACCTGTTGACCGTTTTTAGACACTCCAGCCAGGATCTCAGACTGCACATTGCAGGAGCATTGAAGCGCCAAGTCCATGTTTCTGTAGCTTGAAGAAGTCTTGAGGTCTGCATGAACGCACCAGATAGATTTGAGCGCTTTGTCGTACCGGATGGCGTACCAAAGTGAGCGCTTTTTCCGCAGGACACTGCAATGCACCCAGTCGATCTATTTCGTGCTTAGAATCGATCTGCACTCCAACTGAATCAGGTTTGAGAATGATTTTTTGGCAGGATATCCTTGGAGAAAGATACAAAGGTTACAAATGCGGCAACTTTCACACTGCAAAGAGAGGACCATACTGTGGGAAACCTCGTCCGCATGTGAGAAACCATCCTTGACCATCACAATTGAATCGAGAAACACGTGTTATTTGGTGCTTCCAGCCCTGATGCGTAGATGCTTCTTCTTATTGTTCATCAGGCATACTGGTCACTAAACCCAGCGAGCCAATGCAGAGCTTGTTCAGCAGCCTTTTCAGATCTTCAACGAGCAGTTGATGGTCACTGCACTTTTCTTTGTTCCAGGCAATTGCTCAGGGACAAGGAGGTGACCTTTGCTGGATACAAATTCCCACACCCACTGGACTATCACATCCTGATAAAGGTGCAGACCAAGGGCAAGAAGAGTCCTCGAGAGGTGATGGATGATGCTCTGACAGACCTGTGCGACGAATTTGAAGACATCCGAGCCAAGTTTCAGGTGACAAGATGGGTTCTCACTTACTCCTGTACGCTGCCATCTGATGAGGTGCCTTCCAGAAGGGCCACTGTCTTCTTTTGGGGACAGGTTGGGGTGTGATGACAAGGTTGTAGCAATAATCATGCTGTCTCATCGCAGATGTGAGTGAGGAACTGCTGAGAGCTCAAAGTGCTCTTGCTGCCATGTCCAGGCGGAAGCTCGCAGGATACACAGCAGCGAAGCAGGCCCTATGTACGCCTGACACACAACAACTTGGAGGGAGCATGCTTGGGTGTCAGTTAGCTGCAGCAGAATCAGCAATGCAGCTGTTGCCACCTGATGGAATAATCTGGCAGTATTCTGCCGCACGAAGAAGTACTTTCTCATACCCGCAGAGAAGATCGCAACCTGCTTTGAAGCATAGCTCATGTCATATGTTTTTGCTTGGCAGAGGTTGCGCGGCCTTGTGCCACTGACGATCAGGTGTTGCACAGCTTCTCAGCCGCATTGCATGGTCAGTTGGTCAATTTTCAATTGACGGACTGTGCAGCATCAGGAGGGCTGGCCTGTTTGGACACTGATAGGATGCATCCTAAGCTATGCAGTGCACCATCCCATGATGAGGTTGATCTCAGTGCAAAGCCTGGCAAGCCACCTTATGGAGATCTCCGTGGCCAGCAATACCTTGGAATGCACTACGTGGCTCGCCACGCCATATCAATACTGTAAATCAGCACCAAGTCACTGAGCGGCACTAGTGCACTGTGACAATCGCTGCAGGCATCATGATGACTGCGGAAGTCGCAGTGCGGTTGCACAAAGCTCCCACAGGGAAACGATTCAGAGCTAGCTCAGCTATGTAGCTGTATGATACTTCTGAGAAACCCTTTTCAAAGATTTTGCGCAAGTACGGGCCTTTACAGCCGGCTTGCAAGTGCTGCACTGCATGCATGATACTTTGGGTCTTGGTCGCTGCAAAGCTGCAATCACAATTGATGGATGAAAGTGCGAGCCCAATCCATACCCCATGAGCATTTTGCAGATCTTCATTGGCCAAAGAGCTGGTCCCAGGAACTCCCTTTCGATATCTCGCTTCTTGGAACCTTCCACCGAAGCTTCACGGTAAGTAACCCCTCGGAAGACACATGGATGAGCTTGATGAACGATGAGCGGATCGGCAGGATTCAGGCACAATTGCAGAGATGCTGCTAATTACTCTATGTGTGCTGAGTTTGCTGGCACCATGTGTGACTTCGCAGGACCTGACTGCACAGCTGCATAACGCATCTGCGACGGGCGATGTCCAGGAGCTGTCAAAGCTAGTGGAGCAGATACGGGCCACTAAACCGTACACGTACCTCGATGAGCTTTCTAAGTGCTATGAAGGCCAGCCGACACAGTGCCAAGGGGACAATCCACCTGGGTGGTGCAGTAATTACGCTGCTATTGGCCATCACGAAGACGATTGCCTGTCTGTCCTCCATACTGCAGCTGTGGCTTGGCAGAGCGCAAGCGTCAAGTACCTGACAGGCGTTGCGGGCATGGAAGTTGATGCTTTGGACAAAGCCAACGAGACAGCCCTTCACGCAGCTTTTGACAGTTTCACAGTCTACTGGCATCCCTGCTCGCCAAACTTCCGAGACACGGTCCTGGCCCTGTTAGCAGCTGGTGGGTGGCTGATCAGATTTTTATTTTGGTATGGGACGAGATTGGAAGGAAGTGCTTTCTTTGCAGATATCACTGATTATTGATGGTAACTGTAGCTTGGCATGGTTGCAGGGGCGGATCCAAAGATTCCATTTCCCTACGGCGACCTGGACAAGTATACTGTGTTGCACTTTGAATCCTATGATGGCAACAGGTGAGGCAGGATCTGCTTGGAGTTATCCAGGGCAGCCTCTGCATGTCCAGATCGTGGCTTGGCTTCCTGAATCTTCGCTCTTCTCATCCAGGCAGGACAATTTGATAGCAGTAGTGGTGACAGATATTTTGTTTCAGGCACGGGCTGGTTCCAGATCTGGTGAGAGCCGGGGCAGATGTGAACCAGAAAGATGACCGAGGATACACTCCCCTCCATTCTGCCGCCAAGTGAGCACGATGTTGGCATTCCTCTGCATGATTTGCCTTTCACCAAGCTGGCAGGACATGTTCTGTAATTGCCTTCTCCAGACCCCGGGCTCCTAAGAGAAGTTTTTCTTTGGATGTCCAGAAGTTAATTGCGCGTCCTGTGTTCGCAGGTGTGATTTCCGACTGAGCTGCGATGACTGCGGCTGCTCAACCAACAGCTGCACAGAGTGAGCATCCCCTATCACCTACCTCTGTATTATATTTTAATGCACACCCAGTTAATGATGAAGTGAGCATTCGCAAACATGCTTCGTGACAGGCGAGCAAAAACAAAACGTAATGTCCTTGCATGTCTGGGGCGCTTAACAGATAGTGGTATGATTGCGCTGCGCAGCAATTCCCAGGGCGCCACCTGCCTGACATTTCTGAAGAGCTACCCTGCAAACGCCGCAGTTCAATTCTTTGGGTAAGCTTCGCCGTCAGATTCCCAAGCTTCCTACATGCAAGTCTTTACCAGCATTCCCTCATTGCACTCTCTCAAATACATCGGATCATGAAGCTTGTCTGCATTGAGAACCAAATACCTCTGTAGTGTATTCGCCCCAGCTGGCGGGGCCGGGGAGCACCGTGCCCACGGTTGATTGGATCTTGCTTGGATCTCGCGAGTTGAGTCCACGGCAGAATCGTGGCAGCCTTTTCCTGCAGCTTGTCTGCAGACGCATCTTTGCCTCTTGTTGGGGAGCGGAAGGGAGCGTGTACTAATAGTTTTTGCTACCCCACACAACATTGCCCAGTCCTGTGTACAGCACAGCTGATTGGAAAGGCACGCTGTGCAGGGCTGCTCCCACTCTGGAGTACCTGGTGGCCCAGGGAGGCGACCCCAATGCTCCAGCCAATGATGGGACAAAGCCCATTGACCTTGTCCCCAAGCCTGACACTGGCAACCTGGCAGGTGAACATCCCTGGAGAACTCTTGTTTTTAAACCACACTTGCTCTTGCTCTGTTGCTCTGCTTGAATACTCCGGTGGTCTCCCGGAAAGTATGATCATCCCTGGAGTGCTGTTGTATGGACCCCACTTGCTTTTGCTCTGATAATTCGCTTCTGATGATTCGCTTGAATACTGCTTTAAATGGTCTCCTGGAAAGACACCTCTTCCCACCCTGTCCACGCCGGCCTCCTGCGCATTATGCGCATTTGTTGGCAATCTTAGTACGCCCAGTACTAGAGGTGGTAGCCAAAATGTGTCATTGACTTGTAGCCTGCCCAAATATCAACTGGAAATGTCAAAATTCGCGCTTGGGGATTCAAAGCGAAATCAAACTCACGACTCAATGAAGAAAGGGACCTAGAAAAATAGGATTATACAGGGTCCATGTGCGTACGACTCTAATTACTAGAAGTGATACGGTCCATTATGTATTTGTCATGCATATTCAGTGTGTATACGCTAGCAGTGAAATGCACGTTCTCCTGGGTTTTTGCAGACGGGGCAGTATGGGTGAGCGGCACCTGCAAGACGACTTATGATTACCTGAAGAGTGTGAGCGCCGCTGCCTCCGGACCATCTGGCTGAGCGAAGGCTTCCACCCAGCAGCCTGCAACGTTGTTGACAGTATAGAAAGAGATATGCAGGCATCAAAGCAGTGCGAGCGCCAGGGAAAGAAAACAAAGGGCTGCCACGCTCGCGAGTGAACATATGCAGCACCAGTCTTGTTACCTGCCCCATGAGTTCCTGAGTGGACCCGAGGCAATGATGCGGTACTGTCTGCAGGGCAGTGGCCTCACCCGCATGCAATTTTGGTTTGCGCCTGAGAAGCTTGCGTGCACAACAATTTTATGTGCAATGCCCAACTGAGCCCTCTCGTCAGTAGAGTCTGTTAGCGCTGCATGCAACAATTTTTTCTATTGTGTTGTGCTCGCCTTCATTGCCTTTTATCATATGTAGAAGACTGCGCAGTCATGCATGATTGCAGAATCTGGTTAGCTTGCATAGTGCAAGTTGCATCATTTTTTGTCAACAGTTGAAGGTGTGACTTGTTACAAGAGCAGCAGGTGTGGCACTGTGTTCATCAGCTGTGAATATGCCGGTGTGAACACCTCAAGTACTTAGCTACTGAATGCTACAAATGAGTACATTTTGCTAGACCAGCATTGCTGAAAAAATGCTTGTGCCGTGCGACTCTGAATTCCATGATATCCTGTGAAGGTGCTATTCATGGTCATGATGTTCTTTTTCTAGAAGATCTGTGTCTCTCTTCTAAGCCATATGAGTCCATCAGACATTTGGTGCTGGTGTCTTGGCACCTGTTAATATAAGGACCGTGTTCTCATCACTGAGAAGACAAATTGAATCCGTCCAATTCCAAAAGGTCCTTGTATCCCGGAAGACTTGCTGGAACAGATTGAGCTACCTTGTACCAGTGACTATCACGCTCTGCAATGCATTTCAGCTGCATGGCTTGGTCAGATCAGCAATGTTGAGATCAAGATACCCCAAAGCTGGCAGAGTATGGAGGGTGGTCCCATTAAAGCATTTGTACGATATCGTCAGTGCAGCACATGCAGAATCACCAATTGGTGCTCAGCTTGGGTCACTTAGTGGGCAGCTCCGTCTGGAATGCGTTGTGCAGTGCGTGCATCATGCTGGCCATGATGGCTCGACGTGCAATGGCAGTACTGCTTCAAAGCAGTGAATCCACTCGGTTATTTAGTTCGAAAGACTCTCATAAGCACCTATTGAAGCCGCACTGTGACACTGCAGGACAGCACTGCCATGCACAGTGAAAGGGAGGTGACCAAGACCCAGTCCAGCTACGGCTAAAAGCCTTTTGAGCATGTTTGAATCTGAGATCAGATTTGCCTAATGTAAAAATTTGTGGACACAAGCGGTGATGACAGAAAGAGGGATGCAGACTTCAAAATTCCAAAGCAATGAAAAAAATTTGCATCAATTAAAGAGCTGGCGAAATTTTAAACTGTCTCAGTTCAACTGTGCAAATGGCTGGCTTCCTCCAGCTTCTTCATCACGGACCCCCTTGACGGACAGATGGATCAGCCTCGCCTTTTCAGATGCGTTACGCATCATGCGTACTACAGAAAACTCTGCACGAATGTTCCTCGTATTAATATTTGTGTGTAGTGCTCTAGCACCAATTTTGACTTCAAAAATGCACTACTGCACAGCTGCACAACGCCTCTGCGACGGGCGATGTCCAGGAGCTGTCAATGCTCGTAGAACAAATTCGCGCCAAAAAGCCGTACACCTATCTTGATGAGCTTTCCAAATGCTATGAAGGCCAGTACTGTACCACAGCATGCTCACTTCCCAGTGGCAACGCCCAGGGAGGAGCCCATGTGCACCAGTGTTTCTGTGGCCTTCCGGCTGTTGACTTGCAGGTCTGCGTCATACTTTATTGCTCCCCGCTGGAACACTGTGATGACCGTGGATCCACCATAGCTGAAGTAGCCCAGCTCCTGACCCTGTGCGCACCATGAACATCATCACTCTCAAATAGCTTGGAGAAGATCTGATAACACACCATAGGTACACCTCAACTGATAGCGCCCTGGACGGCTCGTCCGCCCATCAGTTTGCAGTAAACCATCAGCTCGACATGCACCAAAGCTACACTTTGTGCGCTCTTGCTGAAAGAATCTGATCCATACACTGCACCTGTGAGAAACCACGACTACCTCGTGGATCAGGCACCTTTTGGATTGACCACACAAGATGACCAGACTGAATACATTGACTACAGCTCAACACTTGGAATCGTTCACTCATGAGCTGCATACCTTGGTGACTTGCTGGCCCTCCTTGGTGGTCATGGTGATGGAGCCCACTTGCACGGCTGCAATGATGACGTACACCACGCTGCCAAACTCGGCCGACCCAATCTCCACCACTAGCCGCTTGTTCTCCCCAAACACATCTATGCTGCTGCGCACAGCCACCGGCTGCACAGCACCAAAAAGCCAAAGGGTCAACAATGGGTGAGGTGAGAACGTGCAGCTTACGCCGCCACAGGTAATCCATGGAAGTTCCAAGAATGTCATGGAAACCATCTGATCTGAGTAGGTGATCTGCCATGCACTGTAACTTTCAAGCATGGCAGGATGTCCTCAATGGAAAGGCTGACATTGGCTGCACAATGCTTGGCATGCATGCAGGGAAGCAGCGCTATGACAGGAGTGTTGGAAAGCCAGTGCAGCACAGAAACACAGGTACAAAAGGTCACATGCATGAGGCAATGCAGCAGGTTTCGACAACATGTTTCGCTGTAGAGAAAGTCTGCAGTTTGTTTACAGTGCAGAATTTCAGTACAAGCCACACCTTGACGCTGTATAGCTCTGAGCCGGAGCCCTCAAAGCTGCGCAGTGTGCCGCTGACCGGGGAGTGAAAGCGGTGGTAATCCTGCGGTGCTAGCCTGCTCAGGCAAGTATCCAAGTCAGGCAGGGTCAGTACCATTCTGCGATGCCCTCTTAAACATACAATCAAAGATGAGTGTGTGGGACTGATGTGATATCTTGAGTCGGTGGCCATAGACCCCCAGAAATGCCCTATGGGCAAACACCTTGGCCCCCAAGAAACGTGAGATGACTCCCAGATTTTGCCTGAAACCAACAATGGAAGGGTGTTCATGCCTGATTCTAGATTTGGTGCTGGAATGGCACCTCAAGGCTAGATGCGCAAAATGCCACAGCAGTGTCCATCCGTGTGATAGGGCCGCAAAGATGAACTGCAAATGGCGCGCAATGTGACACAAGTGCAGGCACCGTCGTGCACCTAGAGATGACAAGGCTGCAGCCTTGCAGATCCAAGCGTTTGGCCAGCTGCCTTCCGACCAGCTTCCCCACCGTGAAGCCCTCTCCCTTGATCCAGATCCGCGTCGCCTCACTCGCGCTCTCAAACACATGCAGCCGCGCGTCTGCCGGCTGCACTGCATGCCTCGCATCCCTGTACCATTATCAGCTATTATCAGATCTGGCTGACAGGCACACACCCAAGGCCACAGAATCACTATGTACTACTCTCTGGGTCATCAATTCCTTCCGGGCCGGCTGTTCTCCAAACATGTTTTCATGAGGTTACATCTTGGGCTCGCAGCTTCAACAACCACAAGCACCGGTTCATCTGTCTCCCTTGCCCCCCATTATGCTCGATAAGGGACAACTATGAGGGGTGTGTGTGTCGGCTGCTCAATATGATCTCCAGGTTGCAAATGGTGCAAGGCAGGGTCTTTTGATCGACATAGACTTGGCCAGACTCCGTCAGCAAGCATTTTAAATGCAGAAAATATGGAGCATACCCTGGCGAGTCGATGGGTCTCGCTCCTGGCCTCAGGCGCCGAGCAAAGAATTCATTCAGCGACCTGTAGTCGTTGAGGGAACCCTCTATCTCTAAAGTGTCCACGCCGTATTCCTGAATCACCACATGCACCGCTGTCTGGAGACCCATATACGTGAGGTCGGCAAGCTTTTGCGCATAACTGCCCAATCAATGCGCAGTTAAACCTGTACAACAAGTTCAACTGGAGCACCCCTCAGCTAAGAACAATGCAAATGGCTCATCCAATCTTCAAATTTGTTTAAAACTCTGTACCACCGAGTAGTACCTCAATGAAGCGGGGAATCATGGCACGGCTGTCTGGGGAGTCGTACTTGACGCCCAAATTGGCAGATGTCCATCGAAGGTACCAGCGAAGCAAGGAGGTGCGAGCCAGCTGCTGGCCCAGCCAGGTGGCGTGCAGCAGGCCGAGCTGAAATGATATTACCAGCGGGACCTGCAAACAAATATATTTCCTTATGATAGAGATATTCTTGGAATCCCACGTTCATTGGAAACTTTGAGCTGTCCTATACCACCAGGATATGATTTGCATCCATATGGAGCGCACAATAAAAGCTCGCTGTTACCTTCTCTTCCACTTCCCCGTCCCCTCTTAGTACAACACGTCGAGCCAAAACTTTGTGAGCGCATGTGTCACCACCAGCAGGCAGTGCACCAAGGACAGAATGCGATACCCACTGATACAAGGCGCTCATTCCTCAGAGAATGTTAGATGGTCAATCGCTCGTTGATCTCCAAAGAGGCAAACTTCAGGGGAAATTTATGCCGACAAGATGTCGCAGACTACATACAATACATCCACTATTCGGCTGAAGTAATACGTGCAGCACGCAGCGTGGCACGCAGATACGACAGAGTCTTTCTCAATATCAGGTTGAAGGTAGCTGTCCAAATTAGTTGGGAACTTTGCATTCACAGGGCCACTAGCTAGCTACGCCTCGGCTGTTCACTAGGTTCCCCCGGTATGCTTTAGCAGGGTCGGTGCGGCGGCCGCAGGGTAATGCGGGGACCCGAAATGCTACGACCAGGAAAGAAGAATCCTGAATACAGACCAGAATTCCTGTGAAAGGTATGGTGTTTTTTTACATACCTACGACATATTCCGGGGAAGACACAGGGTGACAGCCAGGGAGCGGGGTGTGACAAGCTGGTCAGACAAAACGCCAGCTGGGTTTCCGACAGCGGACTTGGTAAAGTCTGACAAGCTTGGCGCGGCATGGGAGTAGGACTTGAAGCAGGTCATGCTAGACTGGCTAAAGGGCTACTTTCGCACGCGCTCCGCACAAATGAGCCACCGCCGGAGACTATGACTTCCTCGTGTCTTGCGGTCAAAGAGTCGAGGTCCCTACCAGATGCCACTCCAGCACCTATCGCACGCAAGCAACAAAAGAGGTGAGGAGTATTTCTGGAGGCTTGAGCCACTTTTGGTGGCAATTCAGTGACCAGAACGTCGACACTTGGGTTCTTCTGATTCCTAGGGCGCAGTCGCAGGACTTCCGCAGCCTGACTAACCCAGACTTTCCAGGAGCTTTAATTTTTCCCAGTGGCATAGTTTGGGTCTTTCCTTACTGTCCATCGAGGGAGCCGGTGCTCACGTTCGTACCATCCCGCCAACCTTGTCCTTAGGGGCAAAGCACCAGTTTTTGGAAGGTCCAGGCCCCTGTCCACGGCGGGGTTCAATTGCACAAAGTCTGCTCTTTTGGAGCCGTAAAAGAACATTGCACCTGGCTGATCACGCCGTGGTCCCACACGGAAGACTTCACATCGGCCACATGCTCCTGAGAAGCTTCCACTCAGCTGCACACTCTGAAAGGCTCACCTGAAGCCGCTTGATTGGGGTGTTCTGTGCACTGCATCGCCACAGCAGCAGGATGGATCCAATTGCGGAAGATCTGACCAAGTCTGGGGGATCTTGCAGGGATGACCAGCAGCGGAGCCCCGCACCAGAGGCCCCCAGCAACGTGGACTGCATGGTGGAAATCCGGCAGATCCTGGCGCAGAGGGAGAGCTCGCGCTGCCTCACATTCGGCTGCAGCCCGCCGGTACGCAGCGCCAATCCCATCGCGTCCACCATCGGCCGCTGCGCTCCCAAAACCGCCCCTGAACGCTCGGTCGGCTTCCAGAGCAAGTCCTGCATGAGCCCGCCGGCCCACGCCTGAGCGGCTGGAGCACTGCGCGCCAGGTGCTGCACTGCACTGCCCACTCTCTGCCTTGGATTGAACAGTGGAAGAGAGATGTAGGCACGCTCCCTGACTGAGATCAGGTAGTGAGAAGCTTAGACATGCAGGGACACTCCTTGCCTGATACGAGAGAGTGAGGAGTGTGGGCATGTAGGCAGAGTGAGCGCCAGAGATGAATGAAAAGGCTGCCTTGCAAGTGGACAATGTGCAATGACGAAGACGACGTGCTTCCACTGCCGAGAATACAATTGTCTGCGGTGTGAGTGTGGCGGTAGTGGAGAAGGTTGCAGCAACTTTCCTTTGTTACGTGGCTAATTGAATTGCTCGTGGCTTGTGCAGGAGAGAGCTGATGCTGCGCTGCCGAGGTGCTTTAAGATTTTCAGGCTGTCCATCACCACGGACACAATATCCAGGACAATGCAATGCAAATTTTCAGCGAGGAGCCGCAACTCATCCAAGAGCAGCGGCTCCCCGTCTTGTACCTTTGAGGAGTGTATATGAGCCTGGCGAGCGAGGCCCCGGGTGTAATTTAGGTGTACAGCAAAGCAGTACTGAGCAGACACACACTAACGGATGCGTTTATTGTCTGCGGCGGTTGCCGCCAGAAACCAAGAGTCCCGGTGGGACTCTGACATGGATGTGCTTGCTGCTTTGGCCGCAGTGTGTTATTTGTGCGAAGCTGCCTCAGACGCAGATCTTGAGATACTCGGCTGACTGCCCAGTTTTGACTCTCCAACAGACAGCTTTACTGCCAACACATGAGATACCGTCATTTGAGCCTGATTGATATGTCCCAAGGCAAAATGCCTTGATTGCTTTTACTCTGTGAGTGCATCGCGAGTGTAGCATATGCTCGGATTGATGATCCTGTGAGTGATTTTTGTACAAATTTAGGTGGGTCAGCACCAAAAGACCCATGTCGAGATGTGCCGGTTTTGTGCAAAATAGCGGTTGCGCTGTGTGTTGATGTTTTATCATCCTATCCTTGTTCATTCTTCTTCGCAAGTTACATGGGTGTGTCTTTCAATGGGTATAATATTGAGAAGGGTCTTGGGGTCTTCTCTCTCTGTATTCTATGGGCAGTCTATAAGTGCCAACAGGATTGAGCCTGTGCTTGGTGCTGTGTTGGCACTGGAATCAGCATGACACAATACAGATAGCGCTGCAGACATTGAACTGACTTGAGATGCCAGTCATGGCAATATTCTTGTTCTGCGGCTAGCACAATGGGTTCAATATTGTAAAGGAACACTGACCGACCTATAAAACCTGCTTCCACACAGCGCTGTCACCCTGCCCACCCTCACTCAAATTGGTGTGTGCGTATACGTATGCATCACATGACGTGTTAAAATTGCTGAAGTGTGCGTTCTACAGGAGTTTAGCAACCAGCAGAGCACTACATGGTGACAATAGAGAGACACGATTGCATGGCGATAGGTTGAGAGTCTCTGTCTGAGTCAACTTGAGACAGAAACATAGATGGCATGGACTCAAAACTCAAATCTGGCGTGGAGGGGAACTGAGCTGGGGTACAGCCTTTCAGTGTTTCACAAATTTGCTTTGAAGCAGTTACACGCCGAGCCTACAACGGCTTTCTCATTGGCACATCTCCCAATCATTTTGCCAGGGATCACAACTCAGCAACAAACTGGCTTTCAACCCAATGCCAAGTCAAGCCTGAACATTGAATGGCCTGAGTTCTTGGCCGCCATGCTTCAAGCATGCCTGGCTCTTTTGACATGTTTCCTGCCACCAGCAAGACTGTGCATGTGGGCCCACCCCATCAGCAGGGGCAGCCATGGCTATCTCAGCTTAATGCAGAGGACGTGATACTAGCAATTGCAAGTTCACCAAATTCCCTTAAGTTGAACTATGAACCTCAATTGTCTAGTGCTTTGTGAACCCAGCCTCTTTTCAATGAGCTCATTCTGCTCAAGAGGCCCACGAGCCAAACTAACTGCTTGCAACAATGGAATAGTTCACTGCTCGCAAGACACTCACACTCACACACACATGCAAACATTCTATCTACACACCTCTCATGAATTCACAAAGCTACGGACACTAACCAGCCCTTTGTCAGGGCACACCCACTGCTGTTTCATGCACACTATCACACAGCTGTGGACTGCTATAGACTTCCTGTTCTTGATGCACAGCCAGTCAGTGCAAAATGAATGTTTGGGAGCATCTGCCGCAGCTTGCAGAGCCCCGCAAAATATCAAGGCAGCCCACAAGGGGCCTCCTGGGCTTTCTGCAACCGCTGCCATTTAAGGCTGCTCACTTGAGTGAAGCCAGCTCTCAGGCTGCATTGAAATGCTGCAACTAACCCAGGATCACACTGGGAGCACAAATGACCGCACCTTAGCCAAAGAGGCTGCATCATCCTGAGTACACAGGCTCCCAGGACAATGCAGAGGTGCACCAAGCCTGGTAAGGTTTTGGTGTCCCTTCCAGGGCCACTAGGGCAGCAAGCCACAGCAGAGAAGACCCAGGAGAACTAGGCAAATTTGTGCGTGCTACGGCTCATTTTCAGCCGGCCCCTCTGCCGGGCGCGAAACCGATGCTCGTGTAGGGGGCCTTAGGTATCAGCGAGCCTGGTAGCATCTGCCCCCACATGCACCAGCACATGTTAAATTCGGAATTCAACATAGAGTTAGAACTGCTCTGTATGGCTACTTTCCTGGCATGGCCACTACCTTCACAAGCTGCCCCCGACCAGTATTTGCTGCTCATATCAGGTCTCTTTCATCTTTACACCCTGTACTGATGCCATCTAAGCAAAAGATGGATCCATGCAAAGCGCTGCAGCAGCAGGATTGCGGAGCAGGACTCCGCAAATTATTCTCCTTTGGGCTGCAAGGAATGTGTCAAGGGAAATGTGCGCACCGAGAGGGGCACATCTCCAGTGGCGTGCCGAACCTCCCCATTGCAGCGCAGCCAATGCGTGTCATAGGGGCCCTGCGGCGACGGCTGCACCGGCGACGTCAGCGAGTCAGCGTAGCTGCCCGGCAGGTGCTGGGCGGCCGCCAGCGCCGCCGACGGCGGCAGTTGCCGCGCAGCCGCCGGCTCGGCTGTCTCGGCAAAGCGCGGCAGCAGCGCGCGGCTCGCGGTCTGCCGCGGCCGGCCGTCCGGGAATCCGCCCCACAGCGTGTCATCACTGAGGAGCAGGTCATCGCTGCGGGGAGACACAACATGACTTGATCTTCAACACAACACAACAAGATATTTCAAAGTGTCTCGCTGACAGTCAGCAACAGCTCCCTGAATGTTTTCACAACGCCTTCTAGATCGCAGGGTTCAAGCCTGCAGCAACCGATATCACCAAGGCCGCATCATGAGGAGTCTCAGCTTGCATGCATCCTTGGTGACACTGTTTCCAGCGGCTTCCGCCCTGGATTCTTCAAGGCGTCATATACGGTAACTGGAGCCCAAGACGTGTTACTCCGCCTGAGAGCCCACAGATCAACACACACCCTTGATAACAGGAGGGACATGCGTTAATGACATACCTGTAGCTTGGGTCCCAGTCGCTGGGCGTGGGGCCGACGTCCTGGGACTGCGTGCGCGAAATATTGGCGCGGCCCTCAGAGGAGGAGGGCACGCCCCCGTCGCTCGTGCTCTGCGTCTGAACAGGCCGCCCGCTGCCCTCCGCCGCGTCGCCACCTGGCACGTCACCAGGAGCCTTTAAAAACACCCAATGGGGGCTGCAGAATACAACCCAATTGTGAAGTGCGGCACGTCCTAGATCTACATTGCTCCTAGAATTTGATGCATAGATGCATTGCGGTGGTGGGGATATGACTGTTCCTTTCCTCAACCAATAGGAAAGTCTTGTTCATCTTTTCAGGCACACCGACGACATGCGCAAGCTCCTTCCACCATACAGCAATGGTGTACTTCCATTGTATGCAAAGCGCGCATGTGCCCTCTGTGTACTTGAAAAGGAACAAGTGTCTTATTACTATTGATGATATTGTTTTCATCCTTACTAATCTACCGTCTCTACTGACCTACTATTTTCAAACTCATTCTTCAAACTTAAAATCTCAACATCAAGTATAAGTTAGCACGGATGCCTCACCGGTGCGCTCGGCCAGCTGAGCCTTGAGCTCCTCTTCGCGCAGGTGCTCCTGGTAGGTCAGCACCCGCCGAGTGGACGCCTCTTTAGGCGCCTGAGGCTGCCGCGCCTCTTCAGGCACCGTGCCTCCCGCCGTCTGACTTGGCTGGCCCTGTTCCCCCACCCCCTCCTGCCGCTGCTGATGCCATTGCTGTTGCTGCTGCATTTGGGAGAGGAGCTGGTCCACTTCTGAGGGAAGGTCTGCAGCTGCGGGCATGCTGTGCCTATGCTGCTGTTGCTGTTGTGCTGCGCACTGCTGCAGAGACTGTGTGAAGGACTGCCAATTCTGCTGCTGCGGGTCGAGGCCAGGCGAACGCTGCTGCAAGAGAGGGTCTGCAATGGCGTTCCCTGCGTAGCCGCTTAGCGAGCAGGCTGCGAGGCCTGCCGAGCTTGCTGCTGCGCCTGAGTTGGCGCGCTGGTCTGACTGCTGCTGCTGAGAGCCGTTCTGGTCTGCGTCTTGAAGGCTGCCCATGCCGTCCCCAAACGCACCACTGCCCAGCCTGCACAGATACCCCAACCCTCACTGCATTGCGCACTACATATAGCATGGGATTGAGATGCCAGGAACTGGGTGCGCCATCTCACGTGCGCAGATTCTGGGCCATCACGTAAGAGTTACCGACGCATGAACCACCACACACCGTTCCTGGCACCTCCATGCCGACCATGCAACTAACGGAATCCTGACCTCAGGCTTCCTCAGAATCTCACCGGAGATTGCCAGAGCTTCGGTATAACAGTCCTAGATTGCACAAACCTGCCGCAATGCTGCATGGATGCAGTGTGCCTAACGCTGCCATTGGCAAAAGTCGAGCAGCAACAGCATTTTCGCAGGGCATAAAATTGCACCATTCTTGACCAGCAGTCTTCGGCACTTGGAAAACAACTATAAGCAGTAGAGGGGAGCAGGTGTGCTCGGCTTCGCACCGGGCATGGGAGGTGCCGAGGTAGGCGGCGTTGGGCTGCCCGTTGTGGAAGGCCGGCCCGTGTGGCATGTTCCATACGGCATTCGCGCGTAGAGCCTCCAGCGAGCCCACCACGGGCTGCTGCTGCGAGTGCTGCGCGGAAGCTGCCGCGGCAGCTGCCGCCAGGTACGAGTAGCTGTTGTATGACGTCGCCATCGGCGTGCCCTGCTGTTACCACAACAACATCCTCAGTCATTGTTATTAGCTTGCATATAATTTTCCTTCTGTGATCAAATACAACATGAAAATTGCCGTGTGACCAAAACAGGCGTTTGATGACTACTTGCACATCATCCCGTAAAAGACTACAGAAGTCGCTGGCCTCATCGAGAATTCCTTGGTCTTTTAAATGGAGGAAATGCAGGGTAGGTGCAAGGAAAGAGGAAGGGAAATGTGACACCTGCATGGAGCTGGCAGGGCCGCCGGAGCGGCCGGGTGTGCTGTGGTAGGAGCTGGGCAGGCCGGCAAGGTGAGTCATGGGTGAGTAACCGCTGAGTGAGTGCGGCGGCGTCTGCATGCTGCTCATCGAGCTGAAGGAGCCGTAGGGCGTCCCATAAGGAGTGTCCGTCTGCAGAAGGGCAAGCAACCAGTCACAACAACACAAAAAAGAACTGGCATTGCTTTTATACATCCAAAGCCTTCTGCAAGCCAGCAACTAGCCCAACACACTGCATGGCATGCTTGTCAAGAGGAAAAGGACTGCATTCAGAAGGCCTCCTGCCAAGCTTCACGGTGTGATGCGCGGTCAAACGATTGGGCCGTGCAAAGGGAGGATGAGCACTGCACCTGAGTGGAGCTGCGATTTCCGCTGGCATACATGGGGTCAAAGGAGCCAAACTGCATCCCCTGCAGCGCCTGCTGCTGGATCTGCACTGCCCCGCTGTGCTGCCGCTGCGACTGCTGCGAGCGGCCACTCGTCGGTGTGTGCTGCTGCAGACCGTTCTGCCCCTGCACAAATGATAGGAAATTTGACTAAAAGGATTTGGTTCAAATGGCTAACAGCATCTTCCCAGCAATGCACTGCACCACACATGTCGTCTCTACCTTCTGAAGCGTGGAGAATACAATTCAAGGATGGCATCTCAGCTGCCTGTTCTTGTTCACATATCGGCTTACAAGTGTCTCAAGGTGTTTGGTCATATCTGAAAGATGTTTGCAGGGCTGAAAGCAAAGAGGAGGTGAACGGACCTGCTGGCTGCTGCCGTACTGCGCAGCGGCGAGGACGTTTGCTGCGGCGATGGCGGGTTCAAACGAGTTCTGTTGCTGCGACGTGCCCAGGCTCGCCCCCAGCGCGCCAGCTCCCCGAGGACTGAAGTGCGCCTGTAACAACCGCACACAAGCCAGTCAACCCTGGACGCTTCTTCTAGTTCCGCCAGATTTACACTCTTTCACGCCAGACAACATACTTCCAAGGTCACAGTAGCCCTCAACCAAGCGCTCGCACTCACAAATTCCAAATTTTGAGACCCAAACAGTGGCCCGAACGGCGCAACAATCCAGACTATTATTCACCTCAATAGACAAGCACAGACTTCGCCATGCGCGTTCACAAAACAATTTAGATTATTGCATGAAGCGGGTGCACGCACCTGTACGGCGGCCATGGCGGCGGCGTGCGCCTGCGCGTGGAACTCGGGCGACGTGGCGAGCATGGCGGCGACCGGCGACTGGTACAGCGCGGAGTTGTAGGGGGACAGAGCGGCCTGGCCGTCCGGCAGCCGCTGCGACGCCGCGGCCGGCCACGTGCGCATTTGCATGCGCGGCGGCGGCTGGAAGGGGCCTGTGAAGCGCGCGCCCGTAAGGAAGGGGTGCTGCTGCGCCTGCTGCGGGCTCCAGCGCACCTCCGGATCAAGCTCCTGTATGTACGGGCCAAAACATGTCAGGCATCCAGACTCGGTAGAATGTCACGGTTGAACAGCTAGGCACGGTCTGGGATAGAGCATGTGCCGTTAACAAGGCTCAAAAAGAAATCCACAGAAAGGTTGAGATTCTGAGGACAGATTTCCAAGACGTGAAGTGTATCCCAAAAAATAATCAGCCCTTCTGCTGAGCTCCTCCCAAATGAAAGCCACATGCAGTCACCCTGTTCCATCTGCTTCTGTCAGGCCTTGCTGGCTCTTAGGCACGCAGAGTGACCTCTACCTCCCATGGAACGCGCTTCAAATGACCTGTTATTTAACCCCTGGACCCTGAAAAATAGGTGGAACGCACCAGGACCCCCATGAGGAAGTCGAGGAAAGCCTCGCGGCGCTCGGTCTCGTGGGCCAGCTGCACCTCGGACAGCCCCGAGCGGAAGGGGTACGCGCCGATGATGTCCGGCAGCTTCGTGTGCTGGAAGTAGCGCTTGCCCGCCGGCGCCTTCACGCCGTGCATCGCCTCGAATTCAGCCTGCGTCCGCAGCTGCGGCCCCCACACGTACTGGCGTCAGACTCAAGGTTTCTCATTGGTTCATCTCTGAAAAAAAACTCTGCACAACAAGGATCTCACAGACGTTGATCAGCACAATGCTTCAAGACCGGCACTGATGTTGCACCACAGGTGAAGCATCTGCGGCAATGCAAGCGACACAGCCCGAGCACAGCAGCCCATCCCCTTTCAGCACCCATGAGACGACCTCCACAACAGGGATAACATGTATAGTGCCCATAAAATGCTCGACTTGTTGCCTTCCAAGGCCTTTTTCAATGTTATAGCGCTCAGTCCCTATTTCTTTTCACAGCTGACTCCTACTTGGTCACGATGACTTGTCAGCGCGGCGCACCCTGTACTTCTGGTGGCGCATGGGAACGCCCCCGACGGACAGCAGCTCCTCCTCGCGCTTGAAGTACTTACGCAGGTGCGTCGCGCGCGCCAGCACGTGCGGCGGAGGCATCCCCAGCATCTCTACAATGCGCACCAGCAGGTCGTGCTCCGAGGCGCCCGGAAAGAGCGGGAGGCCCAGGTAGAGCTCTGCTGCCATGCAGCCCAGCGACCACATGTCGATCGCCACGTCGTACGGGTAGCCCAGCAGCACCTGCAGATATTAGTCCCTTTAATTTGATATCAACTAGTTATATAAATCCTGTATCAATTAGTTATATAATCCTGTGAGGAGCTTGGCGATCTTGTTTACAGTTATGCCCCTTTTGCTGCAGATGGGTTGCGACTGCTTCCCTTCAAAGCGCACCGCTCACCAGTGCTCTGACAGTCATTGGAATCGAAAGCGAGAAGAATTCAGCTTTGCAGAATGAATGGTGGACGGTGGTGCAGATGCTGCAAGACATCCCAAACGAGTGGACGAGCCGGTTGCATGGTGGAGCTCATGTTGAGCAGGAGTGGGCACCTCGCTCTGGGCCACAATACTGACAAAGCAAAGAGCCAGCGCAAGATTGCTGCTATTGCATTTGCTACTGCAGGTACGGGATGCTTGTCGAGGTAGCAGAAAAGGTGTCAAATTTGGGTCCCTCACTGAGACATAGAACGCAGTAAAGAAGGCATTGCAAGGGGGTGTGATGCGTGGCGCACACCTCGGGGGAGCGATAGAAGCGCGATTGGATGTAGGAGTACATGGTGCGGTTCTCGAAGCAGGCGGAGCCGAAGTCGATGACCTTGATCTCGCCCGAGTCGAGCCCCTTGAGCAGCACGTTCTCCGGCTTGAGATCGCAGTGGATGATGTTGCACTCATGCAACACCGACAGCGCATCCAGGATCTGCAGAGGGCACCGTTGATACTGAGAGCGGTGTTACTACAAAATCAAAGTTGGATGTGCACATGGCACAATTGATGCTGGGGGCAGTGTTGTCACGAAACCAAAGACCATGTGCACTTCTTGACATTGGCCTGTGCAACACAGCTGCGAGGCTGCCTTGCTTGCACCTGCTTGTTCGGACAGAAGTGTTTGGGGAGCAATGGGCACCAGTGCGCAGGGCAAGCTGCTGCAAGAAGCATGGAAAATCGTGACAAAGAATGTGCATCGATAGAGAAAGAGTGGAGGTGGCAGGAGAATGGATCCACAGCAGAAGGAGCAGGGGAGTGAGTACCTGGGAGATGAAGACGCGCAGCAGGTTCATAGACAGGCCCCTGAACTGGTTGTGCTTGACGAGCTCGTAGAGATTGACACTTAGGAGCTCGAAAACCAGGCAGAGATGATTGCGGAAGACGAAGAAATCACGCATTCTCACAATGTGATGCCTGTTCTCTGGATCTCCCCGGGTGTTCAGAAACTGCAGGACGCCAACCTCGACACGAGCCTGCGTTCCAATACAAACACCATCGCTTGTTAAAGGATCCATTCGCCAGAGTCACGGAGTAGGCCTCTCCGACACGGATGTCAGGAAAAATAGGCTCGAACCGATCAGGCGCGGACGTGCTCAGACCCACTGACGGAGGCCTCACTCACCTGATGATAGAAAGCCGTCTGATTTTTGATGACCTTGACAGCCACTTCTTCACGGGTGTCCTCTCGAAAGCATCGCACGACCTGCCCGAAGGTGCCTTGGCCCAGCATATCCCTGACAATGTATCTGTGCCCAGCAAGGATCGTAGCTCAAGAACTATCCATTTACTCCTGTTCCACCATATCGGAGGACACGAGCATGCACCTGAAGGCTTGCAGCGCAACAGAGATTGGAACTCCTCATAGGCACGAAATAAGCAGCAGTGCAACACACCTTCTTTCCTTCATCACCAGGATGTCATCCACATTCAATATCAGATCATTGTTCTCGTTGTCAAAGCCATCGTTCCCAGTTCCCACACTTGGAAGTGTCAGGCATCTCCTGCTCCTGGAGGTGCCTGAGCCTGAAACCTCCATCGGGCCAGGCAAGGTGTGATGCGAAGTCTGTGCACACAAAAACAATTTCAGCAATACAGATGGGCAGATGTGCACCGCAGATGGGGCATCGGAGAGACATGCTATCGAGACCATAGGCTTCAGCAATGTTGCCAGGAATGGAGAGGCACGTTGGGTTCAAGGTAAGCCATTGGGGGTCAGACAGATGTAAAAATGGTCCATACCTTCACTTCTCCAGGGCTTGCTTCCCTACCCCCAGTCTGTCTTGAGCCAGGATGGATTCCAATCGGAGCACAGCAAGTTTACCGTGTTGAGCTACTCTGGGGTCAAGAAATTGGAAAGAAAGCTGTGGGCCAAGATCGATGTAACGTGAGATCGCTACATAACTTGCTTATTCTTGCAAGCATTGTATGCAGTACTGTTCTTTAAGCATGCACGCTAAGGGGACACGCCAGATGATGAGAAGAATAGCCTAAGTCACAGACAAGTCCGTAATATAGTGCCACCTTCAACCTCTCTCACCGTGACTGCCACACTACTCATCTCTTGCTTTTATCTTTATTGCACAAATTATCATCCTACTTTCCGATAATTCTAAAGCTGACAGCGTGCCTAGCATGTGGAGGGTTGCCCTTTTAGGGTTGACCCTTGTGATGTTGGACTTGCCGCATGCCGCATGCATGACAACCTTTCCTTACAGATTACTTTGAGATCCAAGACATTGTGGACTTGGACAGGGCGATGCAAATATCTCTTGGCTTCAGGTAGGTCCTGCTTGTCATCATTGAAGTATCCTCCTTGTTGTCCAGTGGTTATTAAATCCCCATGCCGGTTATCGTGGTGGTTGGCATCCAGCTGATTCCTCTGCGCATCTACAACTCTTCTTTTCACTTCGATCCAAGGGCATCTTTGAAGCGCCAATGCAGCATATTCTCTGATTCTCTTTTTTGTAGTGCTGCCAGGTATCTGGCGATCCAGCGGTCCAAACAGGGCACCCTCGCACCACGCTGCCGTCTTTCACGTTTCTCGACATCGAACTTATCACTCGTACCTTTCCTTGCTAGCAACAGGAGACTCATCACAACAGAAGCATCGGGAGGCACTGACGAAGGTAGATCTCAACTACTGACCCGACTTCTAGACAGATAATGCATCCTCATCGGTATAAATCCCCTATACAGATCACCACTGGTCCCAAAATCCAGCTGATTGGCCTGTGAGTCACAGGCTGTGACCTTTGGGATGGATCAAAGGTATAATTTGGCCCCATCAAGACGTGGTTCGCCTCCGGCTCCAGGCAAATTCCCAACCAGATAGGCACATGGAAGCGTATCAGTTCCCCTGTACTAATCAGCATGAGGCTGCAAATATTCCAAAGGGTAGAACAGATGCGAGCCCACTCTAGAACTCCCAACTGATGGGGCGGTGTCTGAAGAGGGCCCTGTCTGGTGTTCCAGGCGCAATGGCACCTGCGAAATCGACAGGCTACCCTCTCCGCTTTCCCAACCCCTTGCTGGCCGCCGCAATCGCCTTTGGCCTGGGGCAGCTGTGCATTTTGGCCCTCAACGACTCACTCTTACCATCTCCCCTGAGAGCTTTACTGTATGGCATTGTCGGAGACAACGCCACTGCGCGCACCATAGCAGCAGTGGCAGCTGCCGTGCATGTGGGGGAGGCCAGTGTGGCGCTAGGGATATGTGCCAAGAGGAGCTACGCCGTGGGCGCATCAGTGTACTGGACGCTGCTGACGTTCTTTTTTGGCTTCGCTGGCCTCCTGCTTGTGCGCGACCTGGATAAGCCCAAATCAGCCACAGACTAGGGCGGACATGTGATCAGAACTTATGGTATACAGGATTGTTGGAGCCCTTGTTGGTACAGGAAGATCAAGACACAGATGCATATCAGTGGGGACCTCATTGTTGTGTTATGGTGAGCTTTGTTGAAACACCAAGATAATGTTGCAGATTCCTACAGTATTGTCAACGCTGCCTGTTTCCTGCTTGTAACAAAATCATCTGAGGCTAATATGCTAAAGTTTCCCTGGTTTTCTGTTGCACTGCCGGCTCCACACATGTGCAGCCAGCATGCGCATATGCCCGAACAGCATAGGCGGTGATTGATGATGACTCACAGGGCGGCCGAGGTACGCCATAGTGGGCGGGGGCTTTGCTGGCGTGGCAGCTGCCTGGCACCTGCTCGCACTCACCAGCCCACGGCCTGTGGATGTGCACCTGTTCGACGGCGCTGGCCTGGCCGGCGGCGCCTCTGGTGCAGCTGCCGGCCTGCTGCACCCCTTCTCACCCAAGGGCAAGGTGCGCTATCTTTCCCACCACCAGTCCATCCATGATGTGCTCTGGAATTTGCAATCTTTAGAAAGGATTCTTTCCTGTAAGAGCCATGTAAGACCGATCAGTGCAGTTGGGAGTCACTGATGATGACTGCAGGCCAGGTTGGGATTGTGGGTAACTCCTGTTGAAGTGGCTTTCTTGTGCTCAGCTGCTGTGGCGTGGGGAGGAGGCTATGGGAGCAGCGTTGGAGCTGCTGGCAGTGGCAAACGCACACCGAGAGCGCATCTTGCAGCAGCAGAGCAGCAAAATGAATCCCACAGAGTCCCGCCACCGCGCGCCAGACGCCCATAAAGATTACCCTGACTCCGAGCCACCCAGCACATCTCATACAGACAGCGGTTTGCCATCTGGAAGCAGTACATGTTTGGAGCAAGCCGGAGAAGGTGGATCGGGCCGGGAGACCGGGGTGGATTATGGCGCAGGAAAAGGGCGGATCAGCTGGGCGCAGCCGTTCCTGCGGCCGGCGGCCGACGCGCGGCAGGCGGCAGCTTTTTCGCGGCTACCGGCGCAAATCCGCGGCATTCCCTCTTCTTCTTTCAAATGCACAAACACTCCAGAAGACGACAACAGCAGCAGCGGCAGGGGTGATGACAGCAGCGCGCAGATTGATGTGGGTTTGAGAGGGGCGGAAGGCGAGCTTGCGCAAGGGGCGTCGGTGCGAGCGATAGGGGTGGATGATGCGGCTGCTGCGCTGCCGGGGTTGCCTGAAGAAGCGCTGCGGGCGGCAGTGGGGCGAGACCTGGAAAGTAGCGCAGCGCTGTGGATCGAGGGCAGCCACGTGGTCCACCCAGAGCGTTACCTCAGGTAGATTCTTGCCCCGAATTTGTCATCACATCGCCTCCAGCATCCATCTATGCCATTTCCCTTGTCTTCGACACCTCTGATGCACTAGCAGCAAGTGTCTCTGCCAGAGGACGCGATTCACAGAGGGTTTGCTATCTATGTCTGCATAGCACATTGTACTGGGACATCGTACTGGGACGATTAAATGACATCCAGCAGTTCAATATTTAGTAACAATTGAACAGTGGATCTTGCGCATCGTGTTAGGGCTTTGTGGGGGGCATGTGAGGAGACGGCAAGGAGCCGCGGGGGCAAGTGCCGATTGGTTGGGGAGAAGGTGGCCTCCCTGCATGCCCTGGAAGAGGTGCATGGCCACTACACAGCAGTCATTGTCGCCGCCGGCGCAGCAGCCGGCACCCTTCCTGAGATCGGTGCGCTGCAGCCTAATCTTCTGTGCACGGCTCTCCTTGAGCGGATGACCGCAATTTCTGCAAACTTGGGCACACTACACTGCAGCAGCTTGCGGCACTCACAGCATGAATGTGAGCTGATTGCTGAAAGGGGACTGTTGGGGTTGGACAGGGGGCAGGCTCCCTATGGATCTATGCCAAGGATACACGCTGGACCTCGCACCTCCGCGCTCTGATACAGTGACCATCCTGAAGGAAGCTTCCACTTCAGGAGGCTCAGCGGCAGCGGATGGCTGCAGCACGTACGATGGTCCTAGCCTACTGGGCTCAACCTACCTTGCAGCACAGGTGAGTCAACAAAGGGAAACGTTGTCTCCTGTATCCGAGTCAGAAATGTAAAAGAGAGAAACTGCCGCTTGATGCCATGTAAAGTGTCTTGCTGTCAAGAGACTAGACGGCGAAGAGTCTGCACGTTTGATAGGTCTCCCACTTAAGGGTGATTCGGAGCGTGATGGTCAAGAGGAATACATGTGTACCGGGGTAATTCAGGATATTTGCTTTTGCTACACACAGGGGCGCTGTCACTTGGTGGTGGGAGCGACCAAGCGCTACGGGCTGAGCAGCCAGCAGGCTCTGGAGGAGTGCGGGCGAGCAGTCAGCGACCCCGATGAAGTCATGGCCGCCGCTGCCGAGCTCGTGCCGCGCGCAGCTGGGGCCTGGCCGCCAGTCGCTAGGTGTGCAATGCTGTTATCTTTGCGATTGCAAGATGCAACGATCACCTTGGGCTCGTGTCCATTATCTTTGGACCTGCGCAAATGAAAACAATAGGACCTAGAAGAGGAGTATTCCTTTGAGCGCCTTGCATGGCCATGATTTTGACGCAGCTGTCCGTATTTTGCCCTTACAAGGTCAACGCATGGAACCCAAATACTCCAGGCAGGAGCTGCACAAGCAGAGTGACTGTCATGGTCTTCCAGTGGATCCTCCTACAAGTATGCTGGACACTGAAGGAGAAACAAGGTCCCTCAGCATTGTGGTTATTTGCGTAGGTGGGAGGTGGTTGGGGTGAGGTCTGGCGTGAGGGCGCTGCCTCCGCGGAGCGCGCAGGGGTCGCTTCCGCTGGCAGGGAAGCTAGAAGCCGGGCGGAAGTGGTGGGTGGTTGCCGGATTAGGCGCGCGAGGCCTTGTGTACCATGCATGGCTGGGCCGCCTCATTGCGCGCGCAGTGTTGGCAGACGATGAGTCAGAGTTGCCTGGGGAGCTGCGAAGATGGCAGCCCTGAATTTGCATACCTGGCAGACACTTGTGTTGTCACAGTTTTGTGGTTTCTGAGCTCCATTTAAAGCGTATAGTGCGATGGGAGGATGCAAGCGCAGCTGATGTGTTCCTCCACTCTTTCTAACCGTCAACATGAAATATATGATTACCTGCAAGGAAATTATGTGCCATTTTGTGCAATATCACCGCAGGTGGCACCGGTGGCACTGCCTTGAAATGTTGGGGCTGTCTTTTAAAGACTTCTCCCAAGTGTCTTGAAGTCAAAATATTGGCGAGACAATACAAGGCTCTCTTTGACACGTACATGTTTCATCATGCTGACAATTGGCTTGGGCCCAAGTGATTAAAGGAGCGCCATGGCAGCAAGTTGTGCAAGGATCAGCAAAGAATTTGTCAACTCAAGATGGGCACTCTGCACAATTGCATCAGATTCCCTGGTTCTTGTGGAGTACACAGCAGGTCTTCCAGCAGCAACCCAAAGCACCAATGAATCAATCTAGTGGAAAGGGACGATATCGATGCGGCAGCAGCAGATATTGTTCTGCATCATCACATGTCTACACACTCCGAGAGCCAAGCATTAGAAGGCCCAATGCTTCCCAACATTTCATGCCAGAAATGTCCACTCGCACAAATAAAAATCATGGAATTCAGCTGACATGCCTAAATGGGCAGAAGGCAAATGCCCAACAGATCACAGATAAGAATGCTGAAATCAGCAGCAACCTCATCATTGTGATTCAAAGCAGATATATGCGTGGTACACCAGGAGTCAGGCCAGCAGATCACCATGCTGATGTGCTGTTAAATTTCTTTGTCCTCCTTTAAGAATGTCACGAAGGGCTTCCTCAGATGGCCATATGCCCACATGAAATGCTTGCGTACTCGACTGCGCTCGACAGTATGAAAAGACGGCAATTGCACACAGCAGACACCCCCAGGAACTTGTGGCACTTGTCAGAATTGCCCCCAAGCAGACATGAACAGTCTGGCCTGATCTCACGTGAACTGTCAAATACTCTGACGCCTCAGAGGAATGTGGCATGCAAACAATCAGTGCGGGGTGAGAAGAGCATGCTCCAATCTGACTATCCTGATTGCCATACTGGGACAAGCAAGTGGCTTTGCTTCAGGTCTGCACAAGAGTCCGCTCCAATCTGATTATCCCGATCGCCACACTGGAATTCGCGGCTGGCTCCGCTTCAGATCTGCGCTGTTGGGCGGTCGGGAGGCTGCCTCCTTGGCCAGGAAATCCTCCCAGCGCCGGTGGCAGACTCCAAAGGAGGGGCTGTGGAATGCGACTGCCTCCACTGCATCGCATGCGCAATTGTTGCGCCGCACGGCCGGGCAGTGCTTGTAGCTGTTGTGGCGGTACCCGATGTCCTGGAAAAAATGCACCTGCAGCAAGGCCAGAATGTTTTTATCAGGCCAAGATGTCTTTCTCAGGTGCATTTGCAGTACACTGGCTGTAAGCCTGCAGCCAGTGCAGCAGAGCTACCATTGAGTGCATCATAGGGCGCCAAGCAGGGGCAGGTTGTCATTGGAATGCAGCTCATGCACCTACTTGTCTCTGGGGCGACGCACACTGTGAGCAGGCAATGCCAGACAGCCAGACAAGCGCTCAGGATCTCGAAAATGTTGGTATGAACAGGTTTTTGTGGAATCCACGAGGACACGGTGAATAATCATGTGTGACATAGGTGTACCTCTGTGCTGTTCAGGAACATGGCCGCCGCCAGGGAGTGCACTGGCGCATCCCCCCACCGCTCAAAGAAAAAGCCACCGGTCCTGCAATCCAGAAGGCATAATATAGGGACAAGCTATCAGCCTCCACATTACCTTGTAAACATACACCAATCGTCTAAAAGGACTGATGCTCTAATCTGGCGCTTGATTTGAGAACTGTAGAGCCTTTGAGCAGCAAGCTTCACCTGTCAAGGTAGTCAAAGTAGCTCATGTAAACCTTGGACCGGAAGAAATTCAGGTCTCCTAGCTCAAAATTGGACCTGCACGCATGCCAAGTTATCTGTATTCGCTCTCTGATTACAAGCTGAACAACAAGGCCTGCTGGACACCATTAATACTTCTGGTAGTCCTACTACAGAGTATGGCCGTGTCAAAGTTCCGTTCAATGTAAGAATCAGGCTCACTACTTGATCACTGGAAGCATTGGAATGGTCCTGGACTCAGGCGCTGGTCCCCTAGGATGCTGACAAGCAAAAAGAGAGTGCCAGTGGGTGCTCACCAGAAATGGCACAGATTGTACTCGCCGTTTGGGGCACGCACAAAGTCTAGCAGGTTTGCGGCTGGGATTGAGCCGGGGTGCGCGTCGATGAAGGCCTGTGTTGTGGCCCAGAGGGAAGGAATTGTGGCAGCCAGCTCCTCTATTGTGATCACAAAGCCGTATTTGATGCTCTTTTCCTGCGCAAAGAACAGAAAAGAGAAGCTGAGTCTATTTGAGCCATTACGCATGCACTCCCTCCAAAGTTGTAATAATTCTGGAATTAGAACTCCAACAATGGTATAAGCTTCTGAATGCAAACTTAGGCACAGAGTTCTCCTTGCACAGCCTTATACCCGATATTCAGCGGCATGCGTGGCAGCATAAGTGTATGTAAGAATAACATGCCGGGAAAGTACGTTCTGGGTTCGCATGCGCTCACCTGCATGTAGAGGAAGGGGTCATAGTCCAGGTCGCAGTAGTAGTGCACATCCGGCTCCATGCGCCAGTAGAAATCAAAGTCGCGCAGCAGTGGATGAAAATGAAAGAAGCCGCTGCGAGGCAGCACAGGCACTCCTCAGTAGTCATGCTCTGGAACTCCAAAAAGCCGGCCGGCCGGCCCCAGTTAACTATTGGGACTGCACACCATCACAGTCAGCGCCATGCATGACATCCAAACAGGGTGTCAGAAACATGGCCGCAAGACTTGAGCATCATGCCTGCAGTGCCTGAACCTGCAAACACATGTATGCACTTTATATTTAGAAGCCAGCGCTACGCATCTGGCGCACTTAAGCACTGACCCCAATGTTGACTGGTGACCAGCTCCAAGCTAGGCTTGCCTGTAGTATCGGCACATGTGGTGGTATGATTCCCTGTCCCCGTACAAGACCCCTCGCCGCCGCATCTCCCGCCGCGCCGCCGCAGCCGCCGCGGGGTCGACAAAGGCAGGGTAGCCCCAATGCGCTGGGGGGATTTCACCGTACAGCGTTCGCGCCGCCGTGGCTGCCGATGTCCTAAGGTGTCCAGACATTTTCTTAAGCTACAAAGTGTTGGCAGAATAGAGCTCTACCAGCATGGTTCTGGCAAAAACTGCATGAACAACTCGACAGCAGGGGGATTATCATGCCCGCAGGGGCACTGAGGTCCAGATGGCAAGGGCCAATTGATGTCCTGCTTCATTCAGGAGTCTTCCGCTGCGGCCATGGGGAGCCCCTTGGATCTGTCAGTGTTCTGACCAAACAGCTACTGGCAAATTATACCCAGCGCACGACAAGCAGACAGCGCAGCAGGCCCACCTGTTGATGAAGTCTGCGCCAAAGGGCTCATTGTTGAGGAAGACATAGGGGTAGCCAAACTTGGCGTTGAAACGGGCCTCCATGCGCGCCATGCTCCGCAGCACGCCATCGCAGTCGCTGTCTTGCGCTAATACCACAATCGCAGCGCGCGCTCTTTTGGGCCGCCCCAGCGCCGCTGCTGTATCGCTGCTGTAGATCGGCTGCCCATGTGCGTTGTGCGTGAAGCGCGCCCTGTAATGAAACACGAGCCTTCTTTGCGCATGCCTTCTGGGATCTTCCAAATTGTGCGCTTGACAGAAGTAAAATTGAGCGTGGGGCCTCTCTCTCAAATAAAGTCAAGGGCCGCTCTGCGCAGCATTATTAACCACCTATTGGAGATGGTCTGCACAGCATTATTTTCCGGGCAATGGCGACGGTATATTCGGGCGCGGGCAGCCTGGTCAAATCAACCTTGGACACTGCTGTTAATGAAGGCATAAATTGTTTAAACACGATTCATGATGACAGGGATAGAGGAGGCGCACAGGAAACGGTAGCCGGCGCGGCGGCTGCCTTGGAAGTGGTGGCGGTGGTCAGCCCAGATCAGCGGCGAGGCAAACAGCAGCGCCAAAAGCAGCGTCGCCAAAAGGGGGCGCCAGACCCCCCGTCCGCGCTCAAACAAGCGCACCAGCCGCCTGAAGCAGATTTTAAGTCTGCGGAGAACGTGTGCTGCGAGGCCTTCATGCATGCTGCCAGCGCATCCTGCTGACATGCTGGCTCTGCTGCTGGGCTCTGCTGCATCCAGACTGTTGCTGCAGCTGGCAGCTGTGCTGGCATCTCTGCCTCTCATAGCTGCTTGCTGACTGCACAGAATCACAATCGATAGTGCCCCTCAACAGAGTCACAACTTTACTGAGAGTTCACTGCCATTCAATTTACTATAGTCACCTCGTCACACGGTGACAGAGTACCCAGAAACTGGCCGCAGCTGATCACTTATCGCGCACTCAGATCTAGATGGAAATTTTTTGCAAATGAATCATGAATCATTTCAAATGATCATTTCAAATGTTGCATCACAATGTACCCCGATGGATGCCCTGCATGCAAACAATTCTTAGTAAATCTCCATCTTCTCGTCGAAGACGAGGGGAGTTCGCTCCTCAATCGAGGACATATCCTAATGCTTCACAAACGTAGATCGCAATCTAGTTATTCTAAAAAGGTGCTCATTGGGAATGCAAGAAGGACAAAAACCTACCTACTGGGTCAGCGCCACCTTGTCAGCAACAGGTGAGGAGGCAGCTGCAAACAGCGATCAAAAGTATTCATCTAGCTCCAAAGTCCTCTTGTTTGCTCACAAATATCATTCCGATCCTATACGAGCGAGATATAAGGGCAGCAGTTCCTACAGGTACCCAACGAACCAGAGATGTCATTCTACAGTAGCAAAGCGCAGTAGCTGATAGATGTATCAAATTGAATGCTCGGATCCAGCTGTACAAGGAGAAGTACGTCAGAAATCTGCACAATAGATCTTGTACACAAGTATTTCAAATGCGCAGTCCTTTGACAAATCCAAGGAAGCGTGCGTTTCTGCATGGCTTCACGCCTCGTCATTACCGTAGATCCCGTAGACTCGCGCATGGCTCAATGGAGTTCCGTAATCTGATTGGGAACTGCTGGCCCACTGTTGCTCCTGTCCATTCTTCGTTCCATTATCCACATAACTACTTTATTTGCAGCCCAACAGGAAGCGTCGTGGTTAGCATCGGGTGTGGTATAGTCAGCACAGCAATTCATGAACTTTCAAAGTCAGGAGTGCCAAGATGAAAGCAGTTTCTTCTGCTGAAACGCGTAATCTGTAGCTGACTTAAGCTGATAGCACATCCCTAGTCTGTAAGCAGAACGTCTAGATTGTGAAGAGGCAGGGCAACCATTAAAACAAGGTATCAGACTGCAGACAGATTAACTCCAACAGATCGTCAGACAGGAGGCAGGCATCCCAGGAAATTCACGCAACATCACCCACGAGATGTTGCAAGTGAGGAGGCTGTTGCCATCAGTGCTTGCAAGGATAGAAAGCTCGCTCACTGCCAGCACAGCGCACCCGTGGGAGACAGTTCTGACACGCGCGAAGATCACTGTTCCAGTCATCAATAACCAGGTGCGCAAGCTGGCAATCTGCTCGTTGTGCCCCATCAGCCCTTCATCTGTTGGGGTGGCACGGATCCTTTGCGTTCAATGCATCTGGCCAGCTGTTCTAACAGGAGACAATGCCTTCAGACAGAGGAGGCCAATATGGATTGATTTGACAGGTTGACAAGGCCATGAAGACCCTGTCAAGGAAGCTGATAGCCGGCAACATGCTAAAGGAGTGGAAGAAGCGGGCTCACTTTGTGCGGCCGGCCGAGCAGAGGGTATTAGATCAAAAGGAGACAGACAAGCGGCTGTCCAAGAAGCGCTTTAAGGCCCAGATGAATGCCATTATGGCCCGCCGAGCACAGTAGGGCCCTCCTCTTTCTTTTTTGCATCATGTGCATTCCTGACAGGTCCAACTGCATTCTGTAATGCAGCAGCAATCACTCTGAAGGACAGGAAGCTTTCAATGCATATCATCTTGAGAAATGCTATTTTCGTTTGCAGGGGCTACTGAAGCAAGTGGAAGTTCTGATTGCTAGCAAGACATCATGATCGAAATGTTCCGGAAGTGGTGCTTCAGTGGATTTCTGTGAATCGGGACTGTGTCGAGCAATTGAGCTTAAAGGACGCAAACATGATGTTCAGCAGTTGCAGTGGTTACAAGAGCAACTGGCCAAAAGCAACACACTCATAGGCTCCTAATTAGCAAATCAAACGTCGCTCAAAGGACAAACAAACTTGAAGACATAAGTGCAACTCGCAAATCGGACTGATATAGAACTGCATACTATGTACTAGTAGTGGTACAAGAATTGACTGACAGTGCTCTCGAAGGCTGTTCACGGTCTGCATGGCGTGTGGGTTTCCGCACATCAATTCTTTGTAAAACAAGTGTCTCAGACCATGTGAGATTCTGGGCATTTGCCTCCTATCAATATGCTGCTCCTGCCACTCAATATTGCGAATCATCAACTGGACCTGTTGCGGGGTCTCAACAGAGAAAAGAATGCATCTCTCCCTATCAGAGTCCTGGGTCCACAGTGGTGTCCTTGTACAGGATGTACCTGCTGGGCTGTGTACCCAGCGCTGCATACCATTGCACCACATATGGCGCCATCCTGCACCCACAACTTGGTTTCAGACACTGCACAGAAAGATGCAGAAACGCCAGAGCACTAGAACACTCCTCATGGGCGATGCGCAATGTGCTTCACAGCTAGACAACTTCACTCAGGAGCAATCCTCACAAAACCAACCTGACAATGATTCCTTGCGCCAAAGCTGTGTGAGCACCACAGAGACACACTTCGCAGCAGTCATTGGTCGTGTGCTGAAATCAGCAGAGAGCAACTGTGAGGTCAGCGACAATTGAGGTCAGCGTCAAAGAAGGCGCACCAGATGGCATCGCCAGACTGGACGGGGTACCACTCATCAGCCAGCCGGTAGATGCCCTGCCCGGCTGCCAGCAGGAGGCCATGCTGGTTGTAGTGCACCTCCTTCACATTCAAGTACTCCCCCGGGGCAAAGTCCATCACGTGCACATTAAAATCATAGTCCCCCGTCTGCGGCAGCAGCTTCCGCAGCAGGAACACCTCTCCTACAGTGCACATAGTCTGGGCATCAGCCGAGATGCAAACAAAAACTTGCCAAGAGGTATTCAAAATAAATATTGATCTTCACTCGCGCAAGGCAGCATCTGGAGTGAGCTGCATGCAGCCAAATTTGTGACTTCGGCGGTGTTGCATGAGCACAGCTCGTGAACAAGAGAGCCTTCATCGCCCTGCCATGCTCAACATCCCTCACGCCACCCCAGTGGAACTTGCTCGTGCCACTAACACCACCGAGCAGATTCTTCATGCATAAAAGTGTGTACTTTCACAAGGATATCAGTGGAAGCCAACCTGCACAGGGCAGGATCGGCTGCGACTGGGTGGATCCCCTCTGGAAGGCGGCCTTCCGGCCAGGCAGCGCATAACGCCGCTCAAACACCAGCAGGCCGGCGCCGTGCACAGAGGAGATTCTGTGCGGTGTGTCTGCAGGGAAATATGCGTAATCGTCCGCATGCAGCTCGTCTCCGGATTTTGCGCTGCCCACCGCCACGTCCACCAACCCATCCAGAACGAAAATAAACCTGCATGATTGCTGGGAGCGCTCAGCCAAATACGCGTCAATTGCACCTTTTTTAGATGTGATTGATGTGAGCATAGTGGTCTTCCAGTTGTGGAAATGCCTCCTTACAATGCTGCCTAAGAGATGGAATACTGGACATGCCCAGATGCAAAGTGTACAGCTTAGATGCAGCGTGCCACAGTGTGACCCTCCCAGGACAGCCAACAGTGTGCACAAGGGTCTAGGGATGCAGGGCTGGTGCAGGAGAAGAGACATCATGGAATATAGCTGCAAAATTCATCCTCCCAAATTTTCGACTTGGGTACAGAAAGCCGGTGCGCCACCTCTCAATGCCCTTTGGCGGGGCGCCTGCACTCCCCTCAGGCGCCAGCTTTGCAAGGAACATCACAAAGTTGGCCCCCGTGGCCGCCGTGGGTGAGATGAGGTGCGCTGTGGTGGCATTCACCCTGCACACAACATCCCAGGCTTGAATGGCCCAGGATTGATGTGATGATCTTGCCAATTGCCTTCACTTAGGAATGATCGACAGGAGTACTGGAGCACCGCCTCTCACCAGCCAGGTTGTCCCGCCCACACTCGGCTCTCAGGCGTGATCAGGGCGTGGTCCCTCCTGTACGTGCTGCGGGTGAAGCCTGGCAGGTCTGTGCATTGCCAGACACAACTGTAATTCCCCCTCCAAGCTCTCAGGTAACCAGTACGGAGGGAGTCCCATGGCAGGGGGCAGGTGTGGATTCGCTTGAAAGTCTGTGCATTTTGTAATCGATGGGAAGCCGTACCAGAGAACAGGATATTCTGATCGCGGGTGTCGCTCAGAATTGGCGAATAGTCCCACGAGAAATTTTCTAGGGCTTGGGAGCTGACACCTGCGCATCACCGTGCTTCTGTTCGGTAATTGAGTGAGTAAAGTGTTCTTGTCTTTTTCAAAAACACCAAAAACCAAAAGGGCCCCCTTCATTAATAATCCTGGGAAACGCAGTTCGACACATGTCGTCAGATCACCTCCAGCCAGTAGAAGGAAGGAAGTGAACAAACATGCCACCTTCAAGATCGCTGCATCAAATCCATAATCAATCATCTGTATCACCCAGATCCTGGATACGATCGTCAAATTTAATTTTGACAATAGGGATTGATATTACAGACTGTACTATCAATCGTGATATACTTCGGCAGCCCACGATATCATGTCTTTACCAGGGCATATGCACGGCGTGTGTCTTCACAAAACCACACTATATACACGAGCAGCGACCTGGCTTGACTTGAATGTGCATCGAAAGAAATTTGCAAGGCAGAATGGGCGCATGCGGTGCCGGGTACACGTGGAGCGATTACGAAAAGTACGATGCCTAGTCAGATCAGAGGGTGCGAGATTAACAGGGCTGCGAGCTCGCCCACTCAGAAGGAATCTCGCCGGAGGTCAGCAAGCCGCGAGCTTGTATGTCAGCTTGATACGTTGCCACCATGGCCGCCTGTCTGGTGCCGTGCGTTGGGCACCTGCAGCGAGATAACGTGCAATGTTGCACGAGCAGAGCAGCTGAGCCTGGGCTGCGCCCAGGATTTGTGGCCCGGCCTGGGCTCACATGCCTGAGGTCCTGCTGGGATGGCTGCTTCCTGACGGAGGAGCAGGCCGGAATCAGGGCGGGGAGCGCGAAGTTTGCAGGCCCAAGTGGCAGGGTGAGTTAATCTCCCTCACAGGGGGCCTTTGCTGGGGCTGGTGCCCTGCCTGGTGCAGGGTCAAGGACCCACAAAAATTCAAAGAGGATGTTCCTGTTGATGGGCTGCTTGATGCCGCTCTGGGAGCCCGCATGGCTTTCCTCAGGTTACAACGCACTTTTTCAGTGGGAGGTAGCCAGGTCACGATTTGGTAGATGGCCCGCGCGCGGAAGCTGGGCCTTGCCCCAGTGAGGCGTTGCAACGTGTGACTCGGTCTGCGAGATGTTAGAGAGCCCTGAGAGTGCGCTATGCGCCGAATGCCCCCAGTGACTCGGGATGCCGACGTGTTGCAGGGCGGACACCGCGCTCGGTCAGAGGGGAGGAGGAGCCGAGGGAGCTTGCCGAGGGCACATGCACAGATGGAAACGGTGTCTTCGAGGCAGCTGGGCGATTTGCAGGCCCCCGAAGTCAGCCTGGCGCACAGGTGGCCCAGGGACTTTCGGTCGGAGTACTCCTCTGACTTTGAGAAAGACGACGCAGAACTGCAAACGTGCGCCCCTCCTGCATCTTAATCACCCATGTGATGTGCGAACTTTGCTTGCGGCGATTTCCGGCGTCTGACCAGCATATTCTTGCCCGCCTTATATTCTTGGCTCCCAGCGCTTGTGCACACAATGCCCACTTGATGGTGGTGCCCTGTGCGTAAACTCATGCTGCTCGGTTGAATAAATTTTTATTTAGACATTAACTATTATGATCTGGGCATCTGTGATCTCCATCCTGAGACTGCACTTGTTTTGTGCAGGCTTCTGGACAGTTTCAGCTCAGTAGATATTCCAGCGGAGAGGGAGCAGCAGCAGACCAGCGCGCCGGAGCCAGAGCCCATGCCATCGACCAGCCTTCCTGTCTATGTGATGCTGCCGTTGGACACCATCTGGCTGCTGGAGAGGGATGAGAAGTCGGTGCGCACCATCACAACCAAACAAATTTTGATGGCAGCGCTGCGCTGCACCTAGATGCATGTCTATTGACAACCCCCTTTCTGCATTTATTTCAGCTCATTGTGACAGTCATCAGCACACATTTCTGTATGAAGCCTTTACCGGCTTGATATCAGAGTGTCACCTTGCACGCCCCACATCTGAGGGCTGCTATTGGCGACTCATCACAATACTAGGATGATCATTCTTGACCCTGGTCTTCAGATGTGGGGTGTGCACAAAGTTGGAGTGGTGGGCTGCAGATGGTGTATGTGGCGGTTTGACCAGATTGGTAAAGTTCACTGTTGTGGTGCGAGCAGATCCCAGTGATCAAGCGGGAGAAGGCGCTAGAGGTTGGGCTGCAGACACTGCGGCAGGCGGGTGTAGAGGGGGTCATGGTGGATGTCTGGTGGGGCATTGTGGAGAACGCAGGCCCCGGCAAATATGACTTCTCTGCATACAAGCGTCTGTTCCACAAGGTATGCTCCGCAAGTATCAGATCACATGCCACTGGATTGCATGCATCCTGCCTTACATGCCTTTTGTCATACCCTCAGTGTCCCGATGCATGTCATGTGACTTACCATCTTTAGTACTCTGACACACTCATGCACATTTTCTCTTGTTTTGTAAATATGGGCTCTAGCTCCCTGAGAGAACATTCATGCTTAAAGCAGTCCTGGGATCTGCTGATGGTCTGGATTATAACAATGGACAAATTGGAGTGCGCTTAGCAAAGATCTCTTCTTGTGTCATCAGGTGGCGGAGAGCACTTGATAGTGGTCTCTTATTGTTCTGTCAGGTGGTGGAGTGCACTTAATCGTGGTCTCTTTTGATTCCTTCAGGTGGCGGAGAGCGGGCTGAAGGTGCAGGCGGTGATGTCATTCCACGCGGCAGGGGGGAACGTGGGGGACACCTGCAAGATCTCGCTGCCCAAATGGGTGCAGGCCGTGGGCGCAGAGAATCCGGACATTTACTACACGGACCGCTCTGGCACGCGCAACCGCGAGTGCCTCAGTCTTGGCTGCGACAGCGAGCCCCTGTTCCATGGCCGCACCCCCGTGGAGCTCTACAAGGGCTTCATCGAGGCCTTTGCGGACAACTTTGACTACCTTTTTGGTGCGCTGCCCACCCTCCCAATGTAATAGGTCCTGTCCAGCTGCAAATCCCTGAAAGTTCGTCCAAATTGACTGCTATGGACATGCTGCATACGATTGTGTTGTGCTGTCACATGTGCAGCACAGTCTGTCCAGCTATCCAATGCCAGCCATTTTCCTGGTGGACTCCTGGGAATGAATACCGCAACCTTCCATAGCAAAAATACTGCCAGTGGGGAGATGATACATATGTGTTGTTAAAATATGGCGCTGCTTGCAGGGGATGTCATCACGGAGATCACAGTGGGATTGGGGCCGGCGGGGGAGCTGAGGTATCCGTCGTACCCGGAGGGCGACGGCCGCTGGCGCTTCCCGGGCGTCGGAGAGTTCCAGTGCTTTGACCGTTACATGATGGCCTCCCTGCGCCGCGCAGCCGAGGCCGTCGGCCACCCTGAGTGGTGCGCCCCTTTTCTGAAGCAGCGCACATGTCTGCTCTCCTCCTGGTGTTGCAGTTGTTAATCCCTGTCTGGTGGTCCCCCACCTGTCAGCTGCCTTGGGTGCTTCATTCTCAGCAAAATCGCTCCTGGTTTTGACATTTTCTAAGTGCTGTCTCCCTGCAGAGACAGCACTTGGACTGTCCACATCAGCAGCGGTGTTACAACGGAGGAAACATCAAAAATGGAAGTCTCAAGAAATGGATAGAGCAGGGGTCTCTTGCAGTGTTGTTGAACCGTGCTGTGTGTGTCTGTGCGCAGGGGCTACGACGGCCCGCACGACTGCGGCAACTACAACAGCGCGGCGTGGGAGACGGGCTTCTTTGTGAGCCAGGGAGGCAGCTGGGACACAGAGTATGGCCACTTCTTCCTGGGCTGGTACTCCTCGCTGCTGCTGCAGCACGCCGACCGTGTGCTCAAGGCCGCCGCCGCCTCCCTCAACAAGCGCGGCCGGCCCCGCAAAGCGCGCGCCGCCCGCGAGCACACCGACGGCCACGTCGTCTACGAATTCGACGCCGCCTGCCATCTGGGTGTTAAGCTGGTGTGTGACCAAATCTCCCCGTACCAGTGCACTTGGCTTTCAGGCTCTTGTGAATGCCAGCACCTCGGCTTTTGAGCAGGTGCTGCTTGCTGGTTTCCCAAAATCACCAGATGCACCCACTGGGACACATGGCTTGTAGCGTCACAGAGAGGGAGCACACGAGCTATCTGGATGTATCCAACTTTCAAGAGCAGAGGCATTAGTAGTCAATGTTGAGCACAGTGAGAGGGTTTCAAGTCACGGATGGAAGAATGGCATCCACAGGCCGGCGTGCACTGGTGGTTCAAGTCGCGCGCGCATGCCGCGGAGCTGACGGCGGGTTACTACAACACGCGCGAGCGTGACGGCTACGCGGAGCTGATGGCGATGCTGCGGCGCAACAACGCGCGGCTGTCCTTCACCTGCGTGGAGATGCGCGACTGCGAGCACCCACCGGAGGGCCGCTGCTCCCCGCAGGGTGAGCCACCCTTCCTTGTCACGCCCTCATTACGAAGTGTCGGTAGTATAGCATCTTGCCTTTGCTGCGCCATAGCTCAAAAGATGTCAGGTATAGACTAGGTGCATAGGTAGATGTCGGTAGATCTTGAAAGAGGAGGTCTTCTCGATGTGTCACTGAATCGGGGTGCGGGCTGAAGAAACAAATACTGTTAAGCTTCTGTCAAAAGATGTCTGCATGCTGTTCTTTCTCTGCTCTGCATGCAATCTCACTGAAGACGTGCAGAAGTGCTGACAAGTGCTGCTGCTGCGCGCGCAGGGCTGCTGCAGCAGGTGATCGAGGCGGCCACAGCGGCGGGCGTGCCCCTGAGCGGCGAGAACGCGCTGCAGCGCTACGACCACTATGCGTTCGACCGCATCGCAGAGAGCGCCTTTGGCCTGAACGCGCGCGCCGGCCGCCTGGAGCAGCTCACCTTCCTGCGCATGGGCGACCTCATGTTTGACAACTGGGACGCCTTCTCCAGCTTCCTCCACCGCCTGCGCTCGCCCCCCTCCACCCCCAACTGGACCGGTTACTAACTGACCCACATGGTTGGCAACACCCCCGGAGACCGGCCCGCCGCTCCTGCAGCCCCCCCCCCGGTTATCAAACGAGCCGGCAGGGAACACCTAGCGCAGAGCCAGTGAAGGTCATGCAGCGGCCGAAGCAAGAGATGAGGCTGGGCGGGGGTGGTGAGCGGGGACTCACGCAACGCAATGGATGAGACACAATTGACAGCGGCAGCAACAACGTTGGACACGTATGGCAGCAGGCGCGCCTGCTCGCTGCCAGCGCAATGTTGAGCTCAGCTGCTGGGGTCGGGCCGCAGCCCAGGGCAGTTCCAATACATAGGCTAAAGGATGCGAGCTCGCCCCCAGCGGTGCAAGAGGCCCCCTCTTGAGTTGTACCGAATGCAGGCTGCGCGGCAGCAACCGCTGCTGCCAGTCCCGTGCCTCGGGCCGCCATGCCCCGCCGCAATTTGGCGGGGCCGGCCGAGGTTTTTGAGCACCACAGACATATCTTATTTGCAGGTTCCAGCACATGCATCGCGCAGCGATGGGCTGTTCCGTTTCGCCGCTGCATTCTTCCTATCTTCCGCTCACATGAGGCGTGCTGGAGGAGAAATATGCTAGTAGCCAATAGTACAGCTCCTTGTGCGCGCGCAAGCTCGTCATCATCATCTGCTGTAACGTCACTGATGCAGAGCAAGGTGGTGAGGGGACTTTGCTGAGGAAGAGCATCACTTTTTGGTTCCAAGGAGAAGAAAGGAACTTTGCGAGTTGGGAGTGAGCTCCCTGACTCGCAATGGACATGCGTGGCAGTAATAGAAATGTTGAGAGCTCAGGCGGAGCGTGAGATGAATTGGTTCACAGCTGCCCCTTCGGCAATATTGACAACGGCGTTTTGCGCTCGTTGGTTCATCGGGTCGAAACTCGCAGCACGGCATCACCCATCGTGTGTGGATGTATCTATGTGCAGATCAGCAGCCATTGTGCCTGAATGTGCTGCACGTGGGATGCACACCTTTTGGCTGCGCTCAAGCAAAGTCAAAGTGCTTCCCTTGTGCATGCTCGATGAGGCAAAGACACCCGGTGTGCGATTGTGGCTTCTGCGGGGCGCGCAGATTTGCTGTCGGCCAAGACCCCGGGGGGACAAGCTTGTCCCCCCAGGGCCAAGCTTGCATTGGGAGGTGTTGTTTGGATGTACATGCATGATGGGCTCCCTTTGTGGGTTGACGCTGTATGCAGCTGGCTTCCATCGAGGATGCTCGTCTGGACAAATGCTGTTGGGGTTGGACCCACCCTACATTCTTCCTGGTAGCAGACAATTTTGGAGCAGGCGCTTAGGTAGAGCCTAGGGGTGTATCGTCAGGCCCCTGCTCAGGCAAATATCATCAGGCCAAGACGTCAGATGTCCAATGGAGCAAATTATTGCCTATCAGGTATTGTGGATTCAGCAGATCCCATTTTTGTACTGCATTTGGTTTTCATGCTCATTTATGGTGTAGCCTGTGTTCATGGAGGAAGACTATTTGAGTATCTATGGTAAGGTAGTGTGTGATGAGGCGATACGAGATTTTTGAATGCTACACAGAGCACGCCTCAAGCTGGTGCCTCAGGGTCCAGTGGACTGAACACCTACTATTTCCCATGCAAGATTTCTTAGGGAGCATGGCAGACTCGAGTCTGCATGTTTGTCCCAAGTGTACCAAGCGTGTGTTTTATGCCAGACAGGGGGTTTTGGGCTTCCGTTAATGTACTTGCTCATCAGATTTGGGTGGTTGGTCCTTTGATATGCAGGACCTTGTCAAGTCTTCTTGGTCATGATGTATACTAGGCGTTGTCAGTCACAAGCTTGGGGTCTAGATTTTAGGGGGCCCAATGTGCCAATTCCACTACATGTACGCTGCACTTGATTCTTGTCACACCCTTCAGGACGTCATCCGTGTGTGATATGTTTCCGTCTGCCGATGAGGCTACAGTAGCTTGTGTAATAACGTATGCATCCTTTGGAAATGGATCAGCAGTGCTGATGGTAAAGACTGTTGACCCGTGGACCCGAGAATCATCATTATGAGGATTCTCGGTACTTCTCAAATGGGTGCATGCCTCGGCTTCGAAGAAGGCTCACTGCAGCACAGTGAGAGATTCCCAAGGCAGATGTGCATCAGCAATACGAAGAGAAATCATATGCAGCACTTGCACACATGATCAGCTTATTCCTGCACAAGCACTCGCTGTTGCATACGTCCGCTGCTCAACATTCCACATTTCCCCTCACTGTACAGCACCTTGCTGCCAAAGCGAAGAGAGAAAGAGAGATTACACAGAGCAGTGCAACAAATACACTTTTTTCATCCCCACGCGACTGAAAGTGCTCTGATGTCACAAAAGCATGGGTAGCTCAGGCTTCGTCGTCCCAGCGCCAGAAACCGCAGCTGCCCTTGGTGTTGTCGCATGCGAAGTAATACCCCTGCTGGCCGGCCGTATGGCTGCCAGCTGGGGGGCGCCTGTTCAGGCTGGCCTTGAGCACCGCCTGATTGCCGCAGCGGCACAGCGGCGCGCGCGCGGCCGATGCCTGGTCCAGCCGCCGAAAGGTCAGGTTCACGCGCGCCGCGCCGCTGATCGGGTGCCGGCCCACGTTCTTGCTGCGCGGCACCTGCGACGATGGCGGTGCGCACATCAACTGGAATGCTTCAAAGGGAGGGTTCTAGCAAGGAATCTCGTGCGTCGTTTGCAGCGACCAGTCTCCCTCACAGAATTGCCAGAATATTGGTTGCTTGGAGCGCTCATCAAATGAGGGAGGTTACAGTCTTTGACCAGCTCTTGCTTTTCTCCACTGTCCTACCAGCAATGGCAAGAGCTCAAGGCTGCTGGGCTTTGCACCAAGGTTTATTGTTGCCAGCCAGACGAGCATTTGAGATTCTGCACCGCTGATAGGACTTCACGTGGATCCCTGTCGGCCACGTAAACGTCAAGGTGTGACCAGGGTAATACTGAGCTATCCAGGGGCAGCTGTGTGCTAGCGCACCTCATGGCGCCATTCTTCTTGTGTGGGAGGCCACATGATGACCAGTGTGTTGTGCTCCAAGCTGAAGTCCACACTGTTGATGGCCCCACCAGCCGGAGCTGTCCTGGTGGGCGACTGTGCAGTGTCCTCCTCCCTGCCCTCTGCTTCTCTTGTCCCTGCACAGACCAGGAGTACCTATCGCTTAATAAACTGCTGGCCATTCTCAGTCCAATTTGTTGTCTAGTGGCTGCGCGCTGTCAGGGGCCAAGCTCTTCTTCTCAACCCAGGCAGTATGCACCATTGGCCGTTAAGTTCTGCACATCAAGCCGTCACCTCAACAAAAAGTTCACCCGAAGCAGGGGCTGAAGCAGCCTTGCTCCTGCACGCCTCGAAGGATAGGCGTCAGCTGGTTGCCGGCAGTTTTGACCTTTTTTAACAATTGATTGCAGAGGCAGACCTGGAGCGTCGCTGTTGCTGCCTCCAGCATCCTTAGGTGCCTCTGTGGGGTCTGCACGTTTGAGGCGGAACGTGCGCGTGGCGCCTAGGCTGAGCGAGGCAATAGTTGGGCACTTGCCCAGCGGCGTCAGCCGATCTGCATGCATGGCAGAGATTCTCATGAGCCTTATAAGAAATTTGACAGGTCCAAGAATGCATGTAAGGCACAAGGCTCTGCTGGCAGCTCCCAGCAAGCAAAATTCTGCATTTTGCTTGCTTGCCCAATGCTGTTCGGCAAGCCACCCATGGTGTTCCTGTTAACAAGAGAAGATTTTAAGAATGTTGTAGAAATTGCCATCACATGCAGGATTGAAGAAATAATTGATAAGATATATTCCAGTCGGTCGGCTAGCTCTCTGAAGAGGTGTGCCTCATCCCCTCCATAAAGGCTACCTTTGATATATGCTTGGGTGCAATTTAAGAGCTTTTCCTGCCAAAAGGCAATGTGCGTCCAGCAGACGAGCTGCAGATAAAGGCTGCCACAATCCTACCCCTTCTTGGACTCGCCAAATCCAAGCAAGACCCAATCAACCGTGGGCACGGTGCTCAGTATTATACCGCCCCCCGCCAGCCGGGGCCCATGCATGGATCAGGTTCAATTAATCGAGGAAGCGACCTGCATGCGCGCCAACGGTCTCCTGGCCATCAGCGTAATGGTTGGCGAGCGCGTAGCTGGCCGACCAGCCGCCGCCGCGGTCACGGGGCGCCAGATCGGGCTCCCGGCTCGCACCCAGCCGCCGCACGACGTCATCGATGATGCGCGCGGCCTCGCGCAGGTCTGCGGGGGCGTCCCTCCTGTCCACCAGCGGCGACACATCCTTGTAGTCGTCGCTCTCCTCCGCATCCTCCTGCGCATTTGTCGCATTAGTAGGTACTTGGTACTTGAAACACAGACAGTTCCGTCATGATCGAGCACCAAAGAACGATAGCACAGAGGAACGCATAACCTCTTACGCATGCAAAAGCGGCCAAGGCAGCAGCAGGTATCTTGTATTTATCGGCATTATGTTGTCAACGGCTCAAGCGTCTCTACTAGATAGCCGTGGTGAGAGCCACACAGATGTGCCCACTTCAGGCTGCTATCAGGGCCATATTCCACAAGCGTCATGTCTCTGTTTGAGAGAGCAATCCACAGATTCCTTGGGAGTGACAGCATGTGTATCAACGTTCCTACCTGCAGCAAGGTTGAAGCTCCTCAAGGACACCTTGGCACAGTTGGATGAGGGGAAGAGCAACAGCAAGCCCACCTGGCCATCAGCAAGGCTATAGTAGCAGCTGGTCCGCGGCGCGGCATGCGTTTTGCCAAACATGATCCACTGGCCGCGGTGCCATGTCGGCGCATCCGCAATGAGATGCCTCAGCAGTCTGTCCGCCAGATTCTTTGGCAGCACATTCTGCACCATCTCACTGGGCACCTCCCTCTGCAGCTCCTCATGGCTGACTGGCACCTTCTTGCTGCCTTTGCCCCTGCGTGAGTTCTCCAATTAGACCAATCAGCTGGCCTTTTGAGGGCCAGGTTTGCTGTCTGCAGGCCAGCAAAGACATCTGAAGAGTGCATCAGCAACGTGATCATGCATGCAAGTGCGTGAAAAGGATCTTGCCCGCTGGGCACGAGTATGAGGGGCTTCTGAGCTCCGGGCTGCTGCCACCAATGGACACATTGGGGGTCATTTGGTGTGGTCTGTGTTGTACCTGCTGTGCAAGGAGAGACAGCTACTTGAAATGGACAGAGCATAGCGGAACTCTGCAATAATGGAAGTGCATTGTTATAAGTGAGGAAAAGCACCATGTCAGTGCTTAGCGTTCACCTGTGCCTGCTCGATCCTGCCTTTCACCCTGTGCAACCTTGGGCAGCTGGGGCTCTCCGGCAGAGGAAGTGCAAGCTGTGTCCAGGTGCGAATTTATTAAGTGATATGCGATCGATCTTCCGCAGATTGGGCAATCTACAAATCGCGATCCACTAGGTCCTGGAGCTGCACTAGGTGCAGAGACATGCTTCACACTAGCGACCGTCCTCCTTCTTTTCAAGCTCATCGTGCAAAAGCGTGTCAGAGCTATTCTCATCAGTCATTTCAAGAACAGATCAGGATAGCCGCAACGGTCTTGAGCCAATTATACATGATGCTATGCCAAGATTTGCATGCTTCGCTGCGGTTAACCCAAAGTTGGGTTGTTTGCTTGGTTGCCTTCTTGGACGCTTGATTTGGGAGAGATTTCGTGGTATCGATCTGCCACGCTGATTCTCTGGAGCAAGCTCAGTCGCTAAGAACTCATTGGCTTGAGCATGTGTTGCGTTGGGTGTGAAACCATTGAGGGCACGGCCAGAGTCAGTGACTCAGAGTCCCGCAGAACACTTGTAAGAGCACGAATGCGTGGTGTGGTCTTGCAGCTGAAGAATTTCGGAAGGATAAACCAGTAATTTATCGTTCAATACGCTTAATGAACAAGCTCGGACAAGATCAACAAATTGCTGCTTTGACTTTTGCTCGCTCACCTGTGCGGACATCGGAACAGTAGATCGCTTGCAAGCTGCGCAACAAGGTACTCAGTCACAAGGTATTAGATAGATAAAATTCTTACTGAAGCCTGAGGGTGCTTCTTATTGGTGCTTGCTGTCTTTTACCTCCTGCATAAAGATGCTGACGCACATCCCGATTGATCTAAGTTTCGTGTTGCCCATCCAGCACACACGAAGAGAATGAGCAGCGTGCTGGAAAGCTGGAAACCTTGCCAGGAGAATGACAATGGACTTCTTAAAAGTGAAGTGGCGCACGAGCAAGGTGGAAGCAGAGATCCCGTGCAGGTCCATGCAGCGCTTGTCATTCAGAGCTGCTGGAGAGCTCATCAGATCACCACCAGTCCGAAAGTAAGTCAGATAAAAACGGTTACAATCTCCTCTTTTGCTGAAGGCAGCATTCATGTGAGCATGCCCCCGCATGCTAATTTCTTGGCCTAGTCTGCTGCACATGCGAAACCTTCAATCATGCTGTGTGCGTGACAGCAGATGCAGGCTGGAAGCGATGATGCCAAGCAGATAGTGCGTTGCCAAGAGAAAACTTTGCAGCGTGTTCCTTCAGCTTCAGCGGTAACTCACAACCAGCCCCCTGCATCCCGCTGCAGTGCATGCAAACAAATGTTTTGTTCTGCACCACAGCATGGCATGGCGTGTACATGTGTGAAAGACTCCTTGCTTTGCCGTCAGGTTTTGACAAGTGAGGACGCGCGCCAGAGCAGGGCTCAATTCCCCCGGCCAGATGATCCGGCGCGCAATCATGCGACGGGACAAATGCGGGAGACAGGGCGGCGTGTAATAGATGTCACATCGCCAGCAGATGCTTTCGAGGCGGCCCTGACAGAGGCTCTTGCAAAGGAGAGCACCGGGGAGGGCCCTGGGGCGGAAAGGGGCGGCCACAACATGGAGACAGACGGAGCAGCGACCACACGCACTCCGCCCAACACTCCAGATGTCACCAGTAAAGGCCCAGCTAACCCCACACTGTCCCCCAGGCCCGTGGACTCACAAGGAGGCAGAGCAGAGGCAGCGGCGGGGCCAGAAGAGGCCACACAGGCAGCGCCAAAAGAGGCGAGACAGGCAGCGCCAGAACAGGCGGAAGGCGCGGCTGAACAGCCAGAAATCAGCACACAGCGCAGCATGGCGCCTGATAAGGCTGCGCGCCAGCAGGCAACCATGCCAGCTGCTCCTTCTGCTGTAGTTGCTCAGGAGCAGAATTCAAGCAATGATCAAGACACAGGTAAAGCAGGAGGTGTGCCAGCAGAGCCGGCAAAAGTTGAGGCAGTCAGGGAGGAGGAAGTGGGCAACGCCAGGGTGAGTCAGAGGGGAGCTGATGTGGTGCAGCAGAGCATGGAGTCATCTCTGGGGGGCACTCTGTATGTTTCGGAGGCTCTGGCGGCTCTGGAGGAGCAAGAGGGCCAGTCTGCAGCAGCCACCCAGGTACTGTGTGCGCACACTTGAAAATTTTGTCACATTGTTAAGTGTGAGCATGCCTTCATGGTGGCAGCACCCATCAGCTAGAGAGTGTCTCATCGTTACATGCTCTAGGAGATCGTAGTGATGTCAGTGGCCAATGCTGCTTGTAGGGAACACCTGCAGCTGAGCGGCAGAGGAATGTGGAGGAGTACTTCTCAGGGGTGCACACTGCCAATGCCATCCTGGAGGAAGCAGCCGCCGAGGCCACAAAAGGTGTGACGCTGCAGCCACCAACCACAACACCATCGTGCATGCATGTGCATAGAAGCTATTCTGAGTTGCTTGTACATCAGCAGCAGATTCTCGTTTGCAATGGCAACAGATTCACACTGAGGATCTACCCGTAAGTGCATTGAGTGGCTGGACGTAAATGGCGCCGATTCAAAGCCCGCATGTCTCTACCAGCAAAGAAGCCTGCCACCCTTTCACATATCGCTCACGTGGATGGTGCTTGTGGCATGATGCAGGGGTGCAGGATGCTCCTCCAGCAAGGGGCAAGGAGCAAAGGGGCAGCGGTTTTGAGGCGGCTGTAGGCACCAGCATGCAAGCGGAGGACAAGAGCAGCGGGTATGTGACTGACGTAGAGGACGAAGCCAGGGGGGGGCCCAAGGGAGACTTGCAGGACCATGTCAGCCGCAGTGTCAGCCTGCCTCACGCACTAGAGGTGACCAGACCCCCAGCGGACATCCAGAGCCCAGCATCAGAGAAGCAGAGCTCGCCGAAGCATTCAGGAAATGTGCCGCAGCAGACCACAAAGAAACAGTCGGCAGCAGAGACGCAGGATGATGCCACGTCAATGGGCAAGGCAGCAGCAGCAGCTGCTGCATGGGAGGGGTCACCAGTAGCAAGAGGGCGCCGCATCATGGTTCAGGATCCAAGCATCGCAGTGGAGGCAGCCAGGGCAGAGCCAGCAGCAGGAGCAAGTCCTCGCCAGGAGCCAATCAGTGTGCAGGGAGACGATGTGAAGGAAGCTGCCGGGAAGCTTCCAGCGCAGCTTTCCCCAGTTGCGCGCAGTGATGACCGTGTGATGGACATCTGGGCAGGGCAGGCAGCTAAGGATGACATCAGCGGTACTGAGGCGTCCGTGGCAGAGCGTTCCAGGGGCAATGAGCTGCACGGAAGGGTAACGATGATTCCTGGGGATGGTGCGGAGGGTGCAAACAGACATGTTGAGCCGAAGGAGCCCGCCGAAATTGGCTCCAGTCAAGCCTTCCTCGCAGGTCTGCCTCCATGCTTGTATTCGACTATACCACCTTGCAGCTGGCAACTGTTTAGCGGGCAGTCTGGTCACACCGCTTGATTGGAGGCTAGGACAACTTGGATTCTTTCTGAATATGCAAGACATGATGTCCAGTAGTGGAGCGTGCAGAAATTGATGTCAGTGGTGCTTGCCTTGAGGTGTGGATGTGCATGCATGCAGGTGCAGGGCCAGACGCCAGATCAGGCAACCTGAAGGACGCTGCGTATGGCATTCTCTTTGCGCTGGATGACATCACGCACGCCGCTGCACAGGCGCGCGCCAAGCTCGACGTCTTCATCGCAGCGGCAGGTGCGTACATGAATGCAATATTATCAAACGTGCTCCTGGACCAGAGGTGTCTTGCATCTCGCCCGCATTACATGGACACCTCAAGGCAGCCTTTTCCACTTGATCTGGCGCTCGCAGTGTCTTTCATGTCTGCATCGCTTTGCTTCGCTTGCCTGGTGCCAGAATCTTTCGGTCATGACCGTTAGGAAAGGAAGTGCTGCATTTGCCCAACACTGTGGGAGATGAGATGTGCACATCACTGGTTTTGTTTTCCAGGGCGCACGAGGCTGGCACCTGTGTGCGCACATGGCTGCTCTGCTAGATGCTATAACAGCCAATTAGATTTTATGTTGGCGTACAGTGATAATGTTGGCTGTGGCAGATGAAATCGGTGATGCACCTGCGGGCGAGGCCAGGCACACACAGGAGGAGCAGCCAAAGGCAGCGCTTCGCACCGGTGACACATGGGCAGGTTGGTCTTCGTCTTGGCACTTACTTATGGTGTGAACGTCCTTAAATGTAGGGCAGGCTGCTCTGGCCAATATTGCCTATCTTGTGTGCTTCCCCCTTCCACAGGATGCTGGACACATAGCTGTTCGATATCCTGTACAGCGGTTGCCGCACACAGGACTTGGATAAGGCCCCTTTGCTCCCTTAGAGCGATCTTAATGATATATCCTAAGCAAGACCCATCTAAAAGTGCTGCATTGTCTGCCTCCCTGTGCAGGAGAGGAGGGCGTGCTAGGGACAGTGCAGAAATCTGATGATGCGCTGCGCACAGGCCACGGTCAAGAGACTGATGCAGCAAGCGTTGAACCTCACGAAGCAGTAGCAGAGGTAAGTAGTGACCACTGTCATTGCAGCTGGCATGCATGCATTTTGTCGACCTGCAAGAAGTGTTAACGAAATGATGAAGATTACTGCGCAAGAAGGACAAGAAGTGGTATTCTAGACATATGTGGTTGGTGTCGTGCCTGGCAGCGGGCTCTCCAGAGATTCTTGGTACTGCCGTGATGCATATTCATGATTGGACTGTGCACATTAGTAAACCAATTTCAAATATCAAGCACCAGACCACTGACAGCGTTTGCTGGATCCTTGCAGCTCAATCTGAAATCAGGCGTTTGTGGGGGTACTACTGCTAGCACGTGCAGAATAGCTGCATGCGCAGTCTCAGACAGGCTGTGCACCACATCTTTCTCTGCTGTTGCAGGCCCTCCTTGAAGACAGCACGGCAGAGTCCATGGACAGTCCCCGGCTGCCGGGGAGGGGCTTCGGCATAAACACAGAAGAAATTCTCGCGGTGCACAAACACCCCTGAACCTGAGCTCTGCACTGAAAGCCAGATCCCAAGCAGGTCGTTGATGTACAGGCAGAACCAGTCCTGACAGCAGTTAGGACACACATTTCTTGTGTTATTATTATTACTATTATTATTATTATCACGCGCTTTTTCCTGCCATGAGGCAAGGTGCGTCCTGCAGACAAGCTGCAGTTGAGGCTGCCACAATCCTACCCCTTGTTGGACTCGCCAGATCCAACTAAGACCCAATCAACCGTGGCCACGGTGCTCAGTATTTATACCGGCCCCTGCCAGTCAGGGCCGATTTCTTCTCGTGTGATGACGTTTATCTTAATGTGCCTATGAAAATTAATGATGTATGTCTTGTGCGGTGATCTGTGTTGAACTGCGTGTGCACTGCAGATGGAGGAGGAAGAGATCTGGGGTGCAGTAGAAGTAGAGTTCACCGCTGGCCAGGAAGCTGCCACGCAGCTGCTGCCCATGCGCAGTCATATGGCCGCAGCAGCTCGCAGGATACTTGACGGTTGCGATCTCTCCTTCATCCACATTTTTAAAATCAAGCTCTGATCAACTATACCAGTTGACCAGTGGATGCCTTCACGGTGATTGTGTCCTTGCATTGCCCTTCCAAAGTATGATACAAGTTTTGGACGCCTCTTTGGGATACGCTCTTGTTACTCTGTAAGCGTGTCGTCCAGTGAGTGTCCAATTTTGTATCTTACTTTAGAAGCAGACACATAGACCTGCGCGCCGTCTGCTAGTCTTCATTGCCTCACAGGGTGTGCCTTACGTCAGAGTTGCTGAGCGAGTCTGGACATAGGTACTGTATTGCATGGCAAGTTCCTGACAGCTAGCGTGTGGTGACAGGTCTGGTGAAGCTGCTCATCCTATCAGCCTGGCTCTTGATGGTGTGGGTGTGCATGGGCATCATCTGGGAGTATGATGAGATGGCCAAGCAGGTGGTGCCGCCTGCCTAGGAACATCTGCATGCGCAGAACGACAAAACTGAAACGAATGGTGTGTAAAGAGTGATACTTTTGAACATGGTGTTGGGTATCAGGTGCCCGATGAGCATGCCCTGTGAGCATGGGTGTTCAGCATAGGGTGGTACATGCATGCTGCGTGATGCAATGAAGGACATCTATCAATTCCAAGGGATATAGATCATGCCCAGACTGAATGTGGCAGATTCCAAGCAGTTTCTCAAGAGGATGTCATCCCAATTTTGCGTTGATTGCACTTTAGCAATAATGATGATCATGATGACTGCCTTGTGAAATTCTGTCAGTGTGCAGTGTTAGCTCCTTGTGGATGAAAGGGTGGCGACTTGATTACTGAACTGTCAGTGATCACCGTGAGCTCAAGTGATTCCGAGTCAAGACTGGTAGGAAAAGGAGATTGTGGTGTGAATGGACTGCATGTTAGGATAGGTTGCGCTGTCAAAGATCAGAGTTCTAGATTGATGTGTGCTTGAATTCCTGAGGACTTTTATCATGACTGTCATATGGGTTACAATGCCTTATTGATCATGAGTCCACGTCAACAAGCTTTGATTATCAGTACACCGGTGTCAGCATGCATTCCAGATTAGAGATCCATTCCAACCCTGCTTTCCTTGGAACCTCCCTTTCTGTGAACCCAGTGACTCAAAGCGAGCTTTCTGTGATGAACAGCTATCCACAGGGGTCACATTGCTACATTCTCGGGTGTCATGCGCCTCCCCAAAGGAGGCATCAGTGCAAGCATGCCAGCCCTGTGCAAGTAGTATTCTTTGAAGCACCTTGGCAGCCGTCATTGGTGAGCAATGCCACATCATCACAAGCGCTCAAGTGCCTCCAAAGAGATAATGCTGTTGCCTCTCACGACCTGGACAACCATCACAAGGACAGTAAGCTCTCACATACGACACACATGCAGGGGCTCAAATAATGCTGTCGTCAGCAATGAGCAAGTAAAAGCAAATGAGGAGTAAAATGTACAAGCTTCGGGAGCAAAACTCACCACCATCCCAATGTCTGTTTTGTTCTTCTCATCCACAGCGTTGTCCAGCACGATGTTCATGAACTGATCAAAGCCGCGCAGCACGCCGGTCACCTGCCTGTTGGCGTTGAGGGAGACTGCAGAACCATAACAGACACTTTATGCAGAGATCATTTTGCAATTAACCACTGTAGGTGCTTGTCCTTCTGCAAGCAGCGTAGGAGTGCAAGGGAGGGAGAGAACCACAAGATCGGAAATCTACAAAATGACTTCATGGCGTTTGGCACAACATCAGGCAGGAAGAAGGAGAAGGGAGCTGTGGATCCCCACCACTGAGCTTCTTGTCCATGAACTTCTTCAGCTCAGGAGGCTGGACCTTCGGCATGGCTGCTGGCTAGCTTTTACGAAGTGACTTGCCTTCGCACCAATTCGCTCAAACAAATTCACGCCTGGAATACTATCAGCCCTCCTCAGATGTTTCGCACCCTCCTGTGCGGCACTATTATGGCTCCCTGTCCTGATCAAGTTTTCGTGTGCAGTGGAAGACTTTTGCAAAACGGTGATCTTGGAGGACGATAGATTTATCAAGGTTGAACATTCTCTAACCTTGTGCATGATGAGCAGCCTGTTGCTCAACAGGAACGCCGCTAGCCGCCCGTACGGACCGATTTTGTTGGACAACCGCACAACTAGTATCTCGCAAAATGCATCAACCGTCAGCATTCTAGGCAACATTGGAGACTCGAAAACGTAGCCCGTGATGCAGCTTTGAGACAGCATCAAGCATGTCGAGAGCAGAGGAGGCACCCCCGAGGGGCCATGCTTGGAGGCAGGACAGGAAGGCGTTTGCCAGGTTTCCCGACAGCCCGCTGGCCAGCCTCTCCTCATCGCTCACGTCCGCCAGGCGGTCGGCTGACAACCTTTTGCATGTGGCTGCCGAGGCAGAGCGGAAATTGAAGGCGGAGGGCGAACGCATAAGGGCAGAGTTCGAGAGGCAGGCGAAGACTACGAGCACAAAGTTGCGTGCCAGCCTGCAGCACCTGCAGCCTCCCATCGGGGAGGATTGGGGCAATGCGATGGCGGGCAACCCGTATGCAGGGAAGAGGCGTGACCGGTCGCGCAGCAAATTGAGGAGAGTGCGCAGCGCTTCTGACTTCAGGCGCGGGAGCAGGATGTTGGCAGGCAGCTCGGGGGACGACGAGGGCAAGGAATGGGATTTGTTTGCCGCCCTCAATAACACCCTGTCAGCCAGCCGCAGCCCCATTGCTGGCTCCCCGTACCAGGCGCCCTCCACTTTCCAGGATCAGGTGTGCCTTTTGTCAAGGGCCTGTCAAATGTCCTGTGCCCGGATGTCAGCACTTTCTGTGCTGGATTTGCCCAGGCCGTCTGCTTGCAATGTCTTTGATGTGAATGAAAGTTTGAACCTTGGGGATGTATGGTTTCGAGGGGAAGAAGCAAGGCTTCCTGTGTTCCCTTCTGGCTCAGCTTCAGGTTGCTGCCAAGTGCACCTTAAGACTATGTGTAGTCAGATTTGCGTGTTATAAATTAGAACGTGCTTATTTTGACTTCATATGGAGCCTTCAACACTTCAAATTCTCTCCGCCCCAGTTTTAGGACAGCCTCTTTTCAACCTTGCATAGGCAAGCGCTGCATTTTGGGTGCAAACAAGCTTGATGCTCATTGGGGTCGAAGTCTTATCATTCTTCCATGCATTCCTTCGGTTGCAGCAACCCTTACTTCTTCCAGAGGTGCAGAAGCAACACTTGATCTAGAACTCTTGGTCCCTTGGGCCTGTGCTCCGGATAATAATACATTTGGACAAGCAATTTGATAGGGTCTTTTGTGTCCCGAACAGGCACGCATGGTGGTGAGCAGCGATGCGGCTCGCAAGCTGCTGGCAGCGCCCAAGCGCACCATCCGCACAGCTAAGCAGACGCTGGAGAACTGCCAGGAGAACCTGCAGTCGCTTGGCAATCTTCTGCAGCAGACCATGGCTGCCAACCTGGCTGTCACCCCTCGTGCAATCTCTTACGAGGCCGAGCTGGTGAGCCGCTCAGCTCACCCTCTTGTCACTGTTGTTGTGAGGCAATCAATTATTGGTATTTCTGCCGGCATTACAGAGGTTGAGGACAGGAGACCTGACGGGTTTCTGACAGCTGCGCTAACAGAGGTAATGGCTATAGCAAAGAGTACAGAGGCCTAAATACGCCACAGCATGCTGCTGGTGGCACTGCACATCACAGACAGCGATGTAAACTTTCTGCAGGCGCATAGAAATTGCACTGCACTGGGTGCTTACTGCTCGTGCGCATGCATGCAGGCGAAGCCGGTGGGCTCGCACAACACGAATTTCGCGACGCGCAAGGAGCTGCAGGCCCCGGTGCGGCCGGCGAACCAGATGGAGTCTGTGCCGCTGGACGACCTGATCAATTTGGAGGGCCCTGGCGGCTCGCCCGGCTCGGACCTGATGCGCGGTTGGTTCTCCGGCTTCCTGCGCTCGCGTGAGATCGCCGAGATCGACCGCGCCATCCGTGGCGACGACGCCGAGAGCACCGCTGCAGATGAGCAGCCCCCTCACAACCGCCCCTGGGGGCCCTTGCAGGTGCGCTGCATTCTCTCTTTTGGATCTGACCTTTTCAAACATGACAAATGTGTATCACTGTTCTTGATTTTCACCACTCCGCAATGACAGGAATGGGATGTAGAGTCGGGAGTGCTGCCAGTCTAGATTGCGGGGTGCTCCTTGCTGTGATAGGTCCAACAGCAAGCTGACATTGAGTGGCTGCATTGTGCGGCTGATTGCGGCCAAAGGAGGTCACTTGAGATTGCATCAGTGGAGTTGCTGACCTGTCTAGCTGTGCGCTGCAGCAAGAGGCGCAGCGGCGGCGAGAGGAGCAGAGGCGGCGGCGGCACAGCAGCCTGCGCGAGCCGGGGCGCCACATCGCCATCTACACAACGGCCTCGCTTCCCTGGATGACCGGCACCGCCGTCAATCCCCTCCTGCGCGCTGCCTACCTCGCCAAGGAGAAGCACCGCGAGGTGTGCAGGGCATGCTTGCGTCTGCTCTTCTACCTGTCCTTTTCGAGTGGAAGTGCAAGTGTCCTTTAGTGTGCTGCACTCATCGGGAGGCCAAGAGGAGGCATTTATTGGATTATGCCTCCCTTTGCCACCGCATGGATGCAGTACATTGAGTGGATGGCATGCGAAATGCTCAGCAAATGGATTACGTGCTGACGGGGAAACTTGTTGGACAATTGCTGACCGGATGCTGTCTATTGGGAAAGCTTGGCATCTGAATCTATCGTCAGGGTTCCTCAATTTGGCAGGCCCCTGCATGATAATGCGTGCCGGCAAACCTGAGTAGCTGTGACATGGTGACTGGGCACAGGTGACGCTGGTGATCCCCTGGCTGGCGCCGCCAGATCAGGCGTTGGTGTTCAACAATCTGTCCTTCGAGACCCCCGAGCAGCAGGAGGACTACGTGCGCGCGTGGGCACGCAAACGCACAGGGCTCCCCTGCGACTTTAAGGTTGCCTTCTACCCGGGGCGATATGCCGCAGAGAAGTGCTCCATCCTGCCTGTCGGCGACCCCACCTCTTACATCCCCGACAACGAGGTGCGCTCAACAGGCGCACACTGTCAAGCTTTGTATGCACATGCCTTGACCTGGCTGCGGATAGCATGGGGCGTACAACACTGGGCAGAGGCCTGTGGCATTGGGTGAGCAAACTCCACTGTGTCCAAAGGGCGTATTAAGGTCCAGTGGATTGCGCTTCTTAAATATAACGAGTCTGGAAAGCTCAGTATGCGCTCTTGGTTGTTGCACAGCCACTGGAGCTTTGCAAATATCTGGCGCAGTTTTCCATCTTCATGGCTTTAGACAATGCGTCACTATTGGCGCTGGAATTTTTTCAACCCTCCTATATGTGGCCTTGCTGCTGAAACTGGTTGTACCAACAGATGTGACCATAAATCTGGGTGGCGCATGCTTGCTGAACACTGATTTGGTGCAGGCTGACGTGGCGGTGCTGGAGGAGCCGGAGCACCTGAACTGGTATCACCACGGGCGGCGCTGGACCGACAAGTTCCAGCACGTGGTGGGCATCATCCACACCAACTACCTGGACTACGCTCAGCGCGAAGAAGGCGGCGCCCTCAAGGCCAAGGCCCTTGCCGTTGTCAACCAGATCGTCTGCCGCATGCACTGCCACAAGGTAAATTTGCAAGGGAAAGACCAGTTTTGCCATTTTGTCTCTGCTATGATGGGGACCCAATTGCTTGGATTGACACGCTGGGGGCCGCCATTGTGGCTTGCCGAATCCTGCGCCAGTAGTCCTCTATGTGGGCAGGTGTCTGCATGACCATTTTGAGTAGCTTTGTTTGCACCGAGGCTTACGTGGGTGTGTACAAGCTGCGGAGTGCTGTTCCATCGAGATGGGGTCACTTTGAGGTTCAATTTGGCGCCATGTTGACGACGACGGTGTTGCGCAGCTTGAGCACACCAAGCATATGGTACAGCCCTTGAGCAGGTTTATGTGGGGTGCTTGTCGGTTGTGAAGCTATTGGACGCCGTGATATTTGTATGCCATGTCAGGTCAGAAGTGGTGTTTTGGGGATACCGGAAGCCTGAGCATGTGTGGGGTGCACGCAGATCGTAAAGTTGTCGGACGCGGTGCAAGAGATGCCGCGGTCGGTGACTCAGTTTGTGCACGGCGTGCCTGGCTCCTTCCTGGCCGTTGGTGAGGCCAAGGCCAAGCCGGCGCCCGACGGCGCCCCCCGCTTCACCAAGGGCGCCTACTTCATCGGCAAGGTGCGGCCGCGGAAATTGCTGGTTTCCTGGTGGCTGTCAATTTGCCGTCTATGATAATGACCCTGGCTGGTTATTGTCCACATAATGTGCACACCTGGGTTTCTGCCAGAGATGGCGACTTGACAGTGGCTGACATAACCCTTGTCCCTCTGGGCGTCCTGCTCTGGCAATTTCGTGCGATACAAAGATCCTGAAGCTGTGAGGCTGTCACATTATCTCATAGGGGTGACATCTGTATCAGCCAAGTTGGACTTCTGGAGTACAGTATGTGTTTCAAGACAGCAGGAGAGCGAGGTGGCTGTGGCTTGCGCAGGCGATATGGGCGAAGGGCTACACGGAGCTGCTGGACCTGATGGAGAGGGACAGCGCCTCGCGTGACATGCACACCCACGTCGACTGCTATGGCTACGGCGACGATCTCGAAGAGGTGCCCGCCCTTGCCTCCCCTGTTCTTATCATTTCAAATCCAAATGCTGATGATGAAATGAATAGCACTCGCTCCTACGAAAGCACCGGCAAACAGCAAGACCTTTGCACTTTGGATCAAGAGTTGTCAACAATGTCCAGTGCCTGAGGGATGCTCTTTCAGCAGTGGGTGCCATCTCTACCCCAGCCACCTGACAGGAAACTACTGCTGGGAATGTGATGGCAGGTGAGGACCTGCTTGAAGCACTCCAGGAACTCCACTCCTCTCGAGCTTACTCTAGCCAAACCCAAAAGTGCTTGAACATGTGGACAATGTTGCCTGACCCGCCATTCCAAATCTGTGGTGCAGCTAAAGGCGGCGTCTGCGCGGAAGAAGCTGCCGCTGCAGTTCCACGGCGGGCGCGACCATCTGGACGAGTCGATGCATGACTATCGAGTGTTTGTCAATCCCTCCACATCAGACGTGGTTGCCACCACCACAGCTGAGGCCCTGGCCATGGGCAAGTGGGTGGTTGTTGCTGAGCTGCCCTGCAACGCCTTCTTCAAGCGCTTCTCCAACTGCCTCACCTACAGGTAAGCCGCTGCTGCAATTCATATTTGTGCCTCGACTTATTTTACTCGAGATACTTGACGTCCTTCCCTGCATCTTCTGCGTGCTTGCACAGCGTTTGGCCTTGAATTAGGGGTCTGCAGGCTCCCTGCATGTTTTTGTTGGCATCATTGAGTGGCTGCACAACATCACCCTTTGGCTCTGCAGTGATCTTGTCATGCCTCTCTCTGTGCACACGGCCTGCCTGGCACCCATGCTCTTAGCCCAGCTTGCTCTTAGCACAGCCAGAGTCTTTGAATCAAAGACAATTTGAGATTAGGCAGGGACTGCATCAAAGACAGGTGTCTCATGCAGTTGGTGTGAGCACATGTGGGTGCTGACGGCACGACATTAATTGCAGCACACCGGAGGAGTTCAGCGAGCGGCTGCGGACGGCGCTGGTGGAGGAGCCGCACCCGATGAGCGCGGAGGAGCGGCGGCGGCTGACGTGGGAGGACGCCACCGAGCGCTTCCTCGACGCGGCCGAGCTCAAGAGCGGCGAGCGGCCCAAGCCCATCGAGGAGGCCTGCGACCGCCTCGCCTGGAAGGCCTTCAACGCCTTCTCTGGTGCGCCTTTTTTATGCCATGAAACAACAATACAATGACACCACCCCAAAGATTGCTATTTAGAGACCTGTTGGGAGCCACCTCCGGCTCATTGGTCTTTTGGGCAGTCTTCCTTTGCATATTACAAATCCTGATGTGTCTGTATTCCGTCAAAAGTTTGGCAGTTCTAAAGATTATTATCCCTCTAGTATAAATCTTTCTCTAAGAAACATTCCCTGATATCTTGAGCATGTGTGGTGGTCTGCGCCGTGGTCATAAAGTGTCTCAATTGGGTCGGCTCTTATGCTGAAGCTGAGACAGATTGCTGAGGCGAAGGCGGCATTGCGTGCACGCCCAAAGTGCACGCACGAGATTGCCTCTCTGCAGCTCCCTGCGTTTAATTTGCAGTCTCTTATAGAAAGGATGTAGACGTGCTGATGTTGTGTGGTGATGTGGAACAGGTGTGGAGCCGCTGCGAGCAATCAGCGGCGCAGGTACAAACACACGCGACAATCCCGGCAACCTGGCCGACTTTATGCCGGCGGTGGACTGCGGAGGCATCTTTGACAACAAGGCCCGCGCGGCCGCCCGCTCCCAGAGGGCAACTTGAACCATCTATTACCTCTTATGGTGTCTCTGCTGAGTTAGCCCAGCAGCATGAGCGTCTGCAAAGGTTAGTGCAATTTGCAGGGCAGATGTAAGTAGGCTTAAATTCAGCCAGAGGCAGCCAGACATGGGGCAGCGGTTGAGCAAGAGCTGAGTGCCCAATCCTTTGTTGTCTTCCATTTGGGCAGGATCTGTGGCTATATATATTCGGGGGTCAGATTGAAAATGTCTGGTGGTGTTGTTGTCGAGTGGATGTTCTGTGCAGCAGCAAGAGTGAGTGCTGGTGCTGTATTGGTGTTCGGAATGTGCTGCAGAATTCTTTGGTGCGCATACATTACAACAGCGAGTCCTTTCAGGCATGAGAGATGCGGTAGTTCTAAGGGGTCTGAGAGTGGTTGAGCGGATACATTGTACACTAGACGATGTTGAACAGATTTGCTTGAGATCAAAGCACTCAGACATGTGTCCTTATGGGGTGCCTGGGAGCAATGCAAGGGCGGCAGTGGGGTCCTGTGGAGAGCAGGGCTCTTCTGGCATGCCTTTGTCATGCATCCTGGGTTTACAAGAGATGGTGTGAGGGAAGCTGTTGAGCAAGGCACCTGGTGTGAGGCTGAATGTGGCAGCCCCCTTTGCTTTTGCTTTCCATTTGTTACAGGCGCTGGTGCCAACAAATCTTTAGTATTCGAGGTATCTGATGTCGCAAAGGTTTGGGGCAGCATCTTTGATGGACCAACGCGTTTATAAGGCACAGTGCAGCCAGGTACCTTTGGATTCAGGTCTTGGCAGGGACAGTGTATTGAGTGATCATTGTCGTGAGAGAATAAGGGGCCTCAGTAGGGCAGAATGTATGGTCATGAGGTGATTGGAAACGGTCACTGGCCAGTTAATATGGTACTATTGGAGAGGTTGTGCTAAGATTGTGCGGTGGATGTGTACTGTGTGTGTTTGAGCGTTGTCGAGTCTGTGCCAGAATGTGTGTGGATCCTTGCATCTAATGAATTGTAACGCTTGGAATGTAAAGTTGCAGTCTGATTTCAACTTGAAGGCGCACATCACGACGCCTGGCCATTGTACAGTGGCACCAACCGGTTAACCTAAGAGGCCTGTGCTTGCGCATTGACCTGCTGTGCAAATCGTGACTAAGACTTGAACCTACCGGAGCTCACAGAGTTATGCAGTCCATGAGCACCGCTCGCATTGCACCCTTGCAAACTTGGGGATCCAAGACAGCCTTTCCTGCCAACTGTTGTTCCTGCACAGCCTCTGCTGACCAGGCCAGTGATGAGTAGGCAGCACGTGCTTGATCAGGACAAATTGCGAACTGTTTCAGGGACAGGAAAGTTGTGCAATAAAATACAGTCAATCCTCGATGAAGGTGATGTACTATTAGCTTGATTGGTTTCTTTCCATCAATCGCACAAGAAGATCACGTTCAGACGACATGTCCTTCAACATCCTACTGTAGGAGCGCACAGTGCTTGCAATGGAGTGCATCGGGGCCATTGATCAAGGCACTCAGAGCACCCGGTTCCTTCTCTACGATCAGTCAGCGAATCTCGTGGCAAGCCACCAAGTTGAATTCACTCAGATCACTCCTAAACCAGGGTGCGCGAGACCATTTCGCTGTATTGCTTCATCTCTTACAGCGAATTCGTGTGTCTAAGACTTAAAAGAAGTTCAGGTCTTCACTGCCATACACAACCTGTCAGGCATTGGCTCTCAATGCCCGGACACCCTAGTCACGATGGTGCTTATTCGCCTGCCTTCCAAGAAGATGCGATGTTCATCCAGATGGGTGGAGCATGACCCGCTGGAGATCTGGCGGACCGTCCTCGAATGCCTGGACAAGGCCTTGGAAGCTGCGCGCAGCAAAGTAGGACCTGTCAAAGTCGTGGCTTTGGGCATAACAAACCAGCGGGAGACCACCCTTGTCTGGGACCGAACCACAGGCAAGCCTTGCCTGAGCTCCATGCGCTTTATTCACTACGTTGCCTTCCTTACTGCATCCATGAGAGCCCAGGACATGTATGCTCCATGGCCTTTGATGTCATGACAAATCAGTCGCACATGTGCAGGCAAGCCGCTGCACAATGCCATCGTGTGGATGGACCGGAGGACTGCCAGCATCTGCCAGCGCACCACAGAGGAGCTTGGCTCCAGCGTGAGCCTTCATCCTGACCTATTTCTTTCACCTACAAACCATGTGTCAAGTGCGCATTGATCCGCTGCATTCTGCATTCACCAATGCGCCTGCCCTCTGCCAGACAGCAGAGCAGCTTGTAAGGCAGGCATGGTGGATGCATGCAGGACCATTATAGGGCGACCACGGGCCTGCCAGTGAGCACGTACTTCTCGGCTTTCAAGTGGGCCTGGCTGCATGAGAATGTGAGGGAGGTGCGGGAAGCCAGGGCAGAGGGCCGCTGCATGCTGGGCACCATTGACTCCTGGCTCATCTACAACCTCACTGGCGGCGTGGACGGTGGGCCATGATTTACTGTGGCCCTCGATTCATTGTGCGCATTACACTTGTCATCAGCCATCGTTACCTGTATGCATCGCTGGGACAGTGCAAGGCTTTGGGATCTTTGCCATGGGATGCATGCTTTTAGGTGGTCAAGGGTGCTGCAGTTGTCTGGTGTGGGATCCTTTCACTTCACTTGTTTGGGTTATTGCTGCATGCTTGGGAAATTGCTTGGTCCAATATGCTTGTGTGGGGAATTGCTGCATGCCGAATTTTAAGAACCTTCATTGGAACTCAAGCAAACGAAGTCATGGTGAAGCATATGATTGTCTGAAGTATGGGACATGACATGAATTTGGGAGGCAGGGGATGTGTTGAAGAACCTGCCGATCGCACAGGTGGCATCCATGTGACGGACGTGTCTAATGCGGCGCGCACTTTCCTGATGGACATCCGCACGCTGGACTGGGACGCGAGCCTGCTGCAGCGATTTGGGCTGTCGGAGGACATGCTCCCGCGCATCTGCAGCAATGCCGAGGTGTATGGGACGGTCAAGGGGACCCTCCTCGATGGCATCCCCATCGCAGGTCGGTGACATTTAGGCTGTGTTACATGATGGTTCTCTCCTGCCTTTTTAGCCCTTCCAGAAGTCCCCCATCTCTCATTGCAAGTCTTCAAAGGTCACACAAAAATGAGCAGTGCCCACCATTCTTGCTTACTTGCAACTGAGCGTGCAACTGTTGATGGGGCGTTCTCAAATGAGTCCAAATTCGGTGCTTTACGTTTGCGATTCTATGCATGTCTGTTGTGACGGAGAACAGCAGCTGTTGCTGTGCCATCAGTGGTAGGGGCCTCTTTGGCAATTTCAATTGCGCCCTCCACTGACAGCAGGTGCCAGGAGCCAGATTGCAAGTCTATAGTAAGCAAGTGTGCATGCATGGTGCAGGGTGTTTGGGGGATCAGCAAGCGGCAATGCTGGGGCAGCGGTGCAAGCCGCTGGAGGCCAAGAACACCTACGGCACCGGCTGCTTCGTGCTGCTCAACACTGGCACCACACCCATCCAGTCCTCCCACGGCCTCCTCACCACCATGGTGCGCTGCCTAGCCCACCTGTTCCTCACTGCAGCCCCTTGAGACTGCCGCATGCGAGTTTACCTCCCGGATGTAGCCAAATTGTAGTAGAAACTCTGGGCACTAGCAATGGTTGGCAGGCAACAGCCGCACCTCATCTTTGAGCTGTCATGAGCGCCGCACAAATGCATGTGTATCAGGACATCTCACTGGGAGTCACACAGATGGCAGGCATGCAATGCACACCAGCATAGCCGATTCTTGTACTCTTGTATCAGATCCTACATAAAACATCTTCGCCTCACCTATCTTGGCTTTTAGCAACCATCATCGTGCAGGCGTACAAGCTGGGGCCTGAGGAGCCGGCACAGTATGCGCTGGAGGGAGCAATAGCCATCGCGGGCGCAGGGGTGAGCTGGCTCAAGGACTCCCTGCGCATAATTGACTCCCCTGAAGAGTCCGCCACCCTGGCCGCCTCCGTGGACACCACCGGAGGTGCGCACTGCAGCAACCCACCTTTGGGAGGGGAAAGGGGGAAAGATGGGATTTTGCTCTAGTGTTTCTGTTGCTTATGCATCCACTAAAATCCCGGGCGATATGACTGCTGGAAGAAATCACGCAGTGCCTCGAGGACTGGGCAAAAGTGGCTTAGGCTGATTTGACACGTGTTTTCAGGCAGCAGCACAGAACCGTGGAGTCAGAGTCTCAGTGGGGTGTATTAGTCCGGGACGAGTTCAAGTCACAGATGTCCCACAGTAAGTACACTCCTGCAGAGACTCTTAGGTGCTTGTCTTTTCTGGGTGGATCACAGGGGTGTACTTCGTGCCGGCGTTTGGGGGACTGCTAGCGCCGCATTGGCGCAGCGATGCGCGGGGCGTGATCCTGGGCCTGTCTAGCTTCACCACGCGAGCGCACATCACTCGCGCCCTCCTCGAAGCCATCGCCTGGCAGGTGCCTATCCCTGCGCCGAAATCTCCTGATACACCTTCCAGGGTTCAGCTGCGCACTGTGACTTGAATATTGCATGCCTGTGCATGCCTCTGCCAGCCCCTGCTCAATGCTGGCGTCGTAGCCCATTTGCTTCTGCAGAGCACTGTAAAGCTGATAGCTTGTTAGTTTTCTGTCTTTCGCGAAATTGGGAATTAGGTTTGACTCTGCAGTGCTTGCCAGGAGAATCAGTCTCCAAGAAAAAGGAAGAACAATCGTTGGACGGCGGAATCAGCCTCTTGACACAGGAAATTATCACACGCCCACGTGGAACGTCTGTCTTTCAACTGATGTGGACGGGTGCGTCATGTGGGGTTGAATAGACGAAGGAGGTGCTGGACGCGATGGTGGCGGATGCTGGGCGCGAGGGGTTCAGCCTGCTGCGAGTTGACGGTGGCGCCAGCCGCAACGACGTGCTCATGCAGCTTCAGGCCGACGCCATCCAGGTGCTCTCTTTGAGCACTCATACAAAGCTGAAGCTGCTGAATTTATGCGAGATGCCTTGGATATTGCACGCATAATGTAATCCTGTGGGGCAGCCCTTTCTCCTTAAATGGCGTTTTGCATTGCAATGGCTCAATTATGAAACCCTTCCAATTAAGGGTCTATTCTCATGGAGTTCTGCTGCATGTTTCCCTGGCCACCTATCCCTGACGTCCCCAGTCGTTTGACCTTCACATATCCTTGATCACAGACATGTGGCTTTCCTGCACACCATGCAGCTTGTCTGGTTTCTGAATGGGGCAATGCGGCCGCCGAAACAGTAGCCGGTGTAGCCTTTGCGAATCATCATGAAGGAATGGCAGTTTCAGTCTGCTCAAACTCTCATTCTCATTACGTGTTTGGCGCCCATGCTATGGCACTTCTGTGAGCGCTGCCCTGCGCTTGCTGCAGATTCCTGTGCGGCGGCCGCAGCACTTGGAGACGACATGCATGGGGGCCGCGTATGCAGCCGGCATCGGCAGCGGCTTCTGGAGCAAGGAATGGGTGCTGCACAACGACGATTCCCATTCCTGGAACTCCCAGGAGTTTCATCCCAAGGTGCCTCCTCCTCCTCCATACTGCCTTCTATACCCCAGCTTTAAACCGCAAGCCTTGTCATGTGAGATTGACCTGTGTATTTAGGGTGTGGAATTAAGCGTAACCTCTTGCTTGTGGCATGCTTTGGTGGCAGTCCGTGGGAGTGCCTTGCATTGTCTGTAGGGCAGCATGCTTTGTCAATGTCAGCTTGTCATGTGGGGTCTGGAGCATTGCTGGTTACTGGATTGTTGCTGCATGGTTTCATTCATTTAGGGCTATGCAGGCTGATCCTGAGAAGATACAACAGCGATTCAGATGCTGGAAGGAGGCCGTCAAACGATCATTCAATCTGGAAGATTTTGAACTGCAATGAATTTTTCCGATGTGACTCAGCTTTAAAACACAAGCCATGCAGTCCAGTGCTGCTCTGATCAGCGGTACTCACAGTCGAAATGTACAGTATGAAAGTAGAGAATTCCTTGCACATGTTCAGAGTTCTGTTGCTTCTGCATGCTGTTCCCGACTGACATAAACGCCTTTGTAAAGACATGGAAATATAAAATTCTCTTGGCCCCAAATTTGCAAAATCACATCATCGCTGCACACCAAACCAAGTTTCTTTGTATTGACATGGCAATGCCATGATGGCATCAATATGCATATGACATATTCAGTTCAATTGCAATAGTGACAATGAGCACATCAGCAGGTTAAAAATGCTCGCTCGCCTTGATGTCTGCATTCCTCTTGCTTTTCTTAATGATGATTCATCCCAGGCGTTGCCTGAACAGGTATCGCCTAGGCCGGTTCAGTCGAATGGCGATGCCTGCCCCTTCTTCCTGCTCTATCTCAAAGCCACACTGCTGCGTATACAGCTGGACAGCAGCTGTGTTCTGCTCGGCAGCATGCACATAAAGCCACCTTATGCCGGCCCTGGCTGCCTCATCAATTGCTGCTCTGATGAGCCTCATGGCAACGCCCTGTGCCAAAACAAGCAATTATAGGGCTCTGCACATTTCTTTGTTGCCGAGGCCGTTGGATTGACTGCAGATAATGATTGGCACATGCAGCAAGAATGGTGCTGCACCAACAGATGCAGTGAGGCCGTGATGATGAGAAAGAGTGCAAAGGGAGGTCACTCACAGTGCGTCGAACAGCCTTCTGGGTGCAGATGTTTGACAGGTAGCCCCTCTGAATCCTGGCCACAGCTCCTTCGGGCTCTAGGCCCATCAGGTGCTCCCCCGGCAGATTCACCCCTGCACAAACATGATTGAATTGGTTAGATGCAGACATGCATCTCACAACCAATGCACTGTCACACCTCGCAAAATAAAGGACACGGCCCAGCTCATCATATGAGATAGGAAGGTAGAGGTCGGGCATAAGAGTTACAAGAGATCACCTTGATTAATATCCAAGGTGCCCACCACCAGTTGGGGGTGGCTGCCTCCCACACCGGCAGGGATCTTGCATGACAAGTCCATGTCTTGGCGCACAGCTGAAGCCAGTGAGTCACCCTCCACATCATCCAGGCAGGCCACCAGACAGGTCACCGTGATCCCCTGCATCTCACATTCTGAAACAAATGATACGATGTGCATTATAACATGTGTGTGTGCTACATGCGGCCAGGTCAGCAAGCATAGTCAAAAATGGTACTTCATATATGGGCTTGGAAGGATCTGGCATGGCATGACTGGGATGATGACTTGCCTGGTAGCCTGGCTCCTTTCCTGCCAGTTTGGACTCCAGGATCTCCCATTCAGAGTCTGCCTTCATGCGCCGGTAGGACTGCAGCATGCAGTAAAGTTTCACAGCTCTTGCGTGCTGACAATAAGGCTGCAGCATTCAAAGGCCTGTGACATGGCCAGTTGCCACATGAGTCCCATGATGATGTGTAATGTAGGGAGCCAATGCCACATACAAGGCAGCACAGGTAGGAGGCACCTGGAGGGCAAAGTCAGATCTGTCGATGGCATGTTCCGAGAAGGCAGCAGCCCGTAGCGAGGCTGCTCCTCGGAGCTCTGCTGGTGTGGTTGCCACGCGAAGATGTATAACATTTACCTCACTATCTGTCTGGGAACGACACCGATGTGACTTTGCATATGAGGGTTGTGTTGATGGTCCAAAAACCGACCTGGAGACCCCACCGGGCTGGTGGGCAATGCGACAATTGTAGTTCGATGCAAACATATGCGTTGTATTATTCAGGCACGATCAAAGTGCTCCCTTGGACACTAACGACACACAGAGATCACCAATCATGTCTTCTATAAAACTTCAGCACAATGCATGCATTGAAATTTACGAGATGCCTAGCGGTGTGGAATGGGTGGCAGCTACATCTGACCTTCTGATCTGGGAAAGGCCACCACTGCATCCAATGTCGGTGGTGTGAATGTGTTGCTCCGAAACTTTGACTTTGACTTTGACTTCGACGTCCGAGACCGAGGCCAGGTCAGCACCATGCCTGTTGCAACTGCGAAGCAATCTCGTGTCCACGCCGAGTTGCAGCAATACCTTTGCACCCTTGGACTTGAGTACGAATTACGAGTCGAATCACACTCACAGCGTGCCGAGAATTCCTACCTAAATTTTCTTCGCAGTGCTCGGAACCAGATAGAAGCTGCGGCATGTCACCACAGAAGAACACTTGACTCGCAGATCACTTAATGCATATGGAGGTGGAAAGTGACTATGACGAGAAACGGCGGCTCAGGGGCCCTCTGGCACCCCTGCGCCTGTTTCTTTCCTCTGGCAGAGCTGTCAGCAAGGCAGGAAAGTGGGGCCTGGAAAAGGTGAGGAGAAGAGGGAGGACGGGGCCTGTGATGGGTTCGGTGACCGCAGAGCACTTCAACAGAGAATCTGAACAGAATTTACAAGACCGCTGGTACGAAAATGTTCGCCTTCTTGTGGCCTAGTAAAATCAGCACTAGTTCATCCCAAAATGCAAACTTATCAGGGACACGCTGCTGTCAGAGTCTGAAAATTGTTATCTGGTTCCAACATATTGGCATATCTTGCTGTAAGATTGCGTAGCCATGGGTGTCTGAGAACAAGCCTTTGCCTTGCTGCAGGCAATGGCCCCAAGGACTGTCAGAACTGGGTCCTCTTAGCTTCCTGCAGCCGCGCAGAGGACCGGCTGCAGCAGCACAAGGGGAGCAGCATGGGCGAGACTGCTTTCCAGCCGTGCTCTCAAACTCCATGGACGGCGGTGCAGAGTCCACGTCAGGCAGGCAGGAGCTGGTGACTGTTGGCAGCAGGCAGTGGGGCCACCCCGCCATCTCCTCGCTGCTGCGCGTCAAGATCTACGACTTTGCCATGTACATGGACGGCAAACAGGTGAGTGCAGTGCCTATCTGTTGCAGAGCATTGCCTCAGTAGCAAATAGCACATGTGAAAGAAAGCCAGAAAGAACTTTCTGCGACTTCACGAAACTAACGCACTCACTAGTTGACACCTGCGTAAGCTCCCCGCTGTGTCTCATGTTATGCCATGTTACTAATGGTGTTTGCCTCTCAAGTGCCCATGTGTGAGTGCCCAATGGCAAGCTTACCATTCCTAGGTTTGCTCCAGATGTCTGCTTGACTCTTGTCATGCTATTGTATGTATTTATTGCAATTTTTGACAATCACATCAAGATTCTGCGCGTGCGCAGGCGAGGGAGTCGAGGGTGGCGGAGCAGTACAAGGGCAGGCAAAAAGCAGCGCCGCTAGATTCCACATTCTTCCAGCGGCTGCGCAGCAGCGATGACGTGGACATGGCGCTGATGGTGCGCGCGTCGCGCAACCTGCCGATTAAATTATTGGCGGGCGAGTACGAGCGGATTTTGAGGAGGCGGCTCGCGGTCGTCGGGGGATCCCCGGACGACGCCGCACTTGCGCAGATGGTCACCTGCTTCAGGTGCCGGCTTTGGCCTCAAAATGGTATAAAGAGAGGAGTGTCATGTAACTAAGTAATTGTAGCAATGGGTTCCAACTCCTGAAGACCCAGTATGTCGGCAAGCTTTGCAAGGAATACTCCGAGCGGATGTTATCCATTGGAATGTGGAACACCATGTGGGAGTTCTGGGTCAGATCTGACCTGCATTGTAATCGCAGACCTTGTCCTGGAGGCGAGCCCACTTACAACATAGCAATGGCAGTGAAAAATGGGTCTGCCATTAAGCTCGTGTCATTAACAAGACATGCTGCAGAGCTGAGGCTCAGGTTGAGCGTCTTTTTTGCTGGAAATGAGTGCTCAAGTAGCTGTGTACCCCGCCTCAGGGAGGAGTCGTTGCCGGAGAGCATCAAGGCGGGCGGGTCGGTGCGCAAGGGCACGGTGCTCACTTTCACTCGCGACCACGCCGGAACGCTGTCGGCCCGCGCCGATGAGCACGAACTCGTCATCGTGCAGAGGTGCGCGATGGTTGGCCCCCGTCTCCACATACATCATGCAATGGAGTTGGGTTCATGCGTTCTTGACAGAGAAGATTGCGATGCACCTGGTGCTCTGTGCATTATTGTGCCGGCACATCTTGGTGTTGCATTGCTCATAGTTCAGCTCAGAGTATTTGCGGTATTATTGGGTGGGGGCCTTCAAAGTGGCCATGCCTGGGCTTCCCTTCTTTCCGAGAGCTATGGTTTGCCAGATGCTGTTTTGGAGTCATAAGGATATCCCTTCCACCTGTCAGCGTGCTTGGTGGTCTTGCTAACGCATTAAATCCTGCACATGAGGAGTACAGCCGCAAGGCTAAAACTCAAAGGAATAGACGGGGGCTTCTTCAAAATTTTTAATATCATTCTCTTCAATATCCTGTGTGTGCATGCGCAGCCGGCCGCTGTGCCATGCGGTGTTTGATTTGTACATGGGGGATCAGCCGGTCAGCCGCAAGGCCAAGCGCATTGCAGGGGAGTCATTCCAGCGACTAGTAGAGGGACAGGACGGAGAGTACCAGCCGCCGCGGCTGCAGCTAGTGTGTGACGACAGCCTAGGTGCCTGCGAGTTGTGAGAGCATGGGAAGATGAATTCCTCTCATTCTGGTTGCTGTACAACCAAGTGATAGCCTGCCTTCAAGACGTGCAGCAAGGGTGGGCCAGCAGTGAACCTATCGTCAGTAGCACTGAGATTTGGCAAGCAATTATACAAGCAACAAACCTGATGACATACAAATGACTTGGGTTCGTGGACTTGGAGTTGGCATGTTGCAGTGGTAGACGTATGCCTTGCTCAATAAAATGATCGAACGGCTCAGGAATAAACAGTTCAGGAGGAGTTTTAGCTGGCTCCTTTCAAGAATAGACAAGCCTGCAGCAGATGCTGCACATTTCGTTTTTGAATTAGTTCTTCATTTTTGGCTTGCGCCTGTAATGGTGGCAGGCTATCATGATATCATCGATGCATCTGTACATATGTACATGGGGCAATCTAAATCTTGCAAGGCAGCCAAGCTTTCAGGCTGTTTGAAGGCACATAGATCCTCTGGAGGGTTATTTGGACCCATTCAAGACTGACAGGAACGCAGTGATTATGTGGTACCAAAACCCCTGTAAATTACCAACTAATCAAGTGTGTATCATAATGGCCTTTGCATTGTGTGGCACATGCTTCACATTTTGTTATCATAATCGCCTTTGCAATGGAAGCCTTGTCATATTGTAAGGCCAAACGTTTTCCCTGAGGATGCTCATGCGATCCCTAATTCTCTGGGAGCTATTATTCCTGCAAGGTCCCAATATTGGCCGTCCGGCCATTAACTGGCTGGCGTCCAAAAGACTTTGCTTGTGCTACATGGTACTGATGTGCCTTGTTTACGGGCAGGCACAACTCTTCATGGGAGGCCTTTTGGTACTGCTGCAACCCATGTTCTGCAAAAAGACAAATTTCTTCTAGAATGCTTGCATCAATGACCTGGCTGCTGTGCACTTTCATGTCATTCGTATATTGTTCTGCTCTTTTGCAGGCTGCACTTGAACAGATGCAATGCAGGAACATCCCCCTTCCAGCATTCGCATCCAAACACTTGCTGTCCACCTATTCCATTGACAGACGCAGTGGCACAAAAGTCCCTGACCACCTTACCGACCTGAAACTACACTGAGCTTTCCAATAAGAAGCATGGAATCCCCAAGCAGCTCCTGAGGTAGCCTTTGGAGTCCGGCATCAAATAATTCAGATTCCTGCAGGCCTTTGCGATGGCTTGGGTGTTGCGATGGCTTGCTGCAAGTGCATGGTAATCCTCCACAGGAGAATTACTGGCAGTTGTTGAAGAAGATGGCTGGCTCGAAGGCGTTCCACCAGCCGGGCTTGTAGGGGGAGTAGGGGGCGGTCCACTTGGTGCGGTCCAGAGGAGGGAACTCTGGGTACGGTGCGCCAGCGTCTAGCGCCTGTTCTGGCGTCAGCTCCCCCAAATCTAGCTTCATGACCCGGTCCAGCCGCAGCTTCATGAACCTGCGCCCCGATGTAAAATCATTTTAAAATTGAAACATGGGACGCACAACAGAAGCTTAGTGGCGCAGGGCTGTCCATGACTCACTTTCTCACATATGAGTGTGGTCTGCATGCAAACTAGAATCACCTCACCATGTACTGAACGACATGTCATTCTTGCAAGTGCCCAAGTATGGCAAAGGGTGTCAGGCAAGATTATCAAGATTGGAATATATGGAGGGGCGCTCACGTGATCCAGATCTTGTCTGTGGAGACCAGGGCGACGCAAGGCCTGCCTACTCGCTTGGCCTCCTGCGGGAACTGTTTGTCAAGCCATGTGGGCTCGCAGACCAGGAAGAAGTCCTGTTTCCTTTCCTTCTCCCCAAAGAGGCGCACCCTCTCGCGCAGCTGCTCTGCAAAAGCCTCGTTCTGGACGTCGTGCAGCATGAACTCTGCATTCGCCACCAGCGCGTACCACTTCGACTGCAGGTGGCAAGCACACATTCAGGAAATAGGTCGAATCAGGTTTATTGTCATATGGGTAGCGACATCTCCTCTGCAGAAGATATAAACCGATATAAATTTCCGATTTCCTTGATGATATCTGAAACATCACTTCTTGTAACACGTCAAACTCAGAGTGGAAAACCACACCGTCTGGCCAGGGACTGGAACATCTGCAACGTAGTTGTCTAGTGTTGCTGTAGACTGCAATGGAGCTGGTCCATTGCGTCGCAAGGGGATCTTTACACGCTGTGGTGTTACGCTTTTTATTCCTAAGAAAGATCGCTGGCTCTGATGCAAGATTCCAGCTCTGCAAACGAGCGGGCATCGATGCGAACTAGAACAAGAAGTTGACGCGCTGTAAGATTGCAGGCTCACGAGCTGCTTGCCTGCCACTAACATGGCTGCAAAATGTATTGAACACCAAGCAATAAAGTCGGAAACTGAGTAAAGTAGCAATTCAGAGCACACGATCAGCAGCCAAATCTTATCTCAAACGATGACTCACCGATCACCGTAGCAACTTCCCCCAAGTGCCTAGTTCCGAAGAGAATGAAAGTCGAACAGGATATAATTTGTGTAGGCGGTATATATGTTCAGGCTAATACTGAACCGGTCATTAAGACCAATTGTTGATCGAAAGCCTTCTTTATCCTCCTTATCTGCGCTGCTTGGTTTCGAAGTGATCTTGAAGAGCAGGCAAAAGCAAGCCGTGCATTTTGGACGCGCTGCTGGCCACGTTGCGTGCAAAGTGAGACTTGAAGAAATCACACATGCAAACCTTGACATGACCAGTGTAGATTTGTCGCTAGATCCAGCAACTCTGTGGGCTAGAAATGAGCAGTTCGCCTCACAGAGAGATGCGGATCAATTCGTGAAGGGAGTCTTTCAATATCTAAAGAGCACGGGCGGTCGTGGAGGTGAAGGTCTGGTCAATCGTCTCTACAAATGCCTTCAACAGGTGCGAAAGCTGCATGCATGCTTACAAGAAGGTCCCTTCCGCCATCACTTGCTCCTGGATAAGGATGTGGTGGGGTGGAACAGGAGGATCAAACACGGACTCTGTCCTTTGTCTGTGACTGTGTGGAGCAAATCCGCCCAGACATTGAGCACCAGCCTGACGCAAACACACTCGCACATGCTCTTCTAGACTGTATCCCTGCAAACGTCGGTCTACAGACAGCGCTGACACAGCAAGCGCTCTCCAGTGCTGTAGCCCTGTTTTGGCAGCTGCTTGATCCTGCTCACTCCAGACTGGCTGTAAAGCTCGCACAGGCAAGCTACCAAGTGCCTACTGCTCCGTCTGCGAAGTTTTGTCACAATGCAGAGCTGCTTTGTCGCGAGTTCACTGTGCATGCCTCTAAGTGATTGTCATGCATGCCACCAGGGATTTCGATTCACAGAGCAAAGCCTCTGGGAGGCCTCACAATCATCTGAAAATGCTGTGCCAGCCTCGCCCAAACTTGCAACCTACAAGGAGTTTCAGAGGGAGTTGGCCAGGCGCCTGCTGGCCCTGCTAGACAGCAGCAAGAGCATGAAGCCTGCCCTGTCGATGGCTGAGCAGTTTGAGGAGCTGGGCGCCGAGTACTTCCAGACAAAGGAGGTTTTGGAGAAGCTGGTGGCAGCCGGCCAGATCCAGCTGGCAATGCAGTGGGCTGCCCAATCAGGCCGTGACATGCAGGTTGATTTTATGCTGCAAACTCATGCTCTCATGCATGCATTAGTTCGCTTGCCATGCCATGAAGCTGCATTGTTGATCATGACTGCCCACCTGCAAGGCTGCATCTCTGCTCGAGCTGCTGCATGGTGCCCTGGGCCTTCGACTTGTATTTCAGCTTTCCATGCCTTAGACTCTTGAGTGGTGAAGGAGGCAAACTGATTGATTACATCTGCGAAATCTTCCTGCAGGTAGCACTGGTGAGTTTGTGCGTGATTGGGGGCCATCTGAAGCAGGCATGCCAGATCGTCATCTCTAATGACCTGCAAAAGGTATTTCCAGCGATTGCCACTGGGGGAGTGGCTGCCCTGAGGGCCAGCGACTGGGCTGAGGCAAGAGCGCATGTGGCGAAAGAAAACATCAGCGAGTTTTTGAAGGCAGCGGGCGAGCATTTTCAGCAGACGAATGGGGCCGGCGGGCAAATGAGGAAGTTCTTGGACCACTGCTTGAGCCAGGTGCATGCTCCAATTCTGCTTCCATCTTGCCACATCCCAGTGCAACTTCCAAATAGGCTGAAACGTCGCAGGCACATCTATGTCAGCTCTACATGTGCTTGATCACATCTTTTGAAAGGGAGAACACAAGCAATGGCATGCAGGACATTTGCTCTGCCTGAGGAAATCTGTGCCAAGCAGGTGGTGCCATCTGAGGCAATGTCTTTCATCTGCGCATGCGTCTCGCACATCACAGAGAGCGAGGATGAATCCCCGGCGATTCCAGTTGCGCATGCCATGCTAGACTGCCTGCAAGAATTGGCTCGAAAGGCCGAGCCGGTCCCACAGACAGTGCTTTACACAGCTGCGGCGCTCTACTGGAAGTTGCTCAACCCAGAGAACGCGAGACTGGCTGTCAAAGTGGCGCAGGCAAGCTGCAATGACCACCTCTAACCTTTTTACTCATCCCTGTGATGATTACTGATGACCTGGCAAGTTATTCAGCTCCAAACTTCGTTTAAATTCTGAGAAGGAAGAGTGCCGAGGAACACCTAGAGAAGATGAACATGGTAAGCAGCATTCTCCTGCATATCAATTCCCCACGGCAAGTGCAGTCTATGATTGTGTGTTGTGTCTGGCAGGGTTTGGATTTCAGCGAGAACAGCTTGTGGGAGGCAACACAGGCTATCGGAGCCTCACAAGCAGCGCCCAGCTTTGAAACTTTTGAGAAATTTGAGGCAGAGCTTGCGAGGCGCATTTTCGCACTGTTGGAAACGACCAAGACCATGTCGCCGGCCATGGTCACAGCAATGCAGTTCAGGAGCCTCGCCTCGACATATTTTCAGACCAAGGAAGTCATGGAGAAGCTGGTGGATGCTGGGCAGCTCTCCCTGGCCAAAGACTGGGCCCAGTGCTGCAAACATGAGCTCCAGGTAATTTCTTTCAGCTGCTCTAATTAGAGAGCAGCATGACATTTCTGAGAGTGTATTAAGCACTCTGCATCCTATGCCTGATGTCCTGTCCTCCACCTCATCTGAGCTCCGTCAGCAAAGGCGCCATCTTCCACTCAGAACACGACCTGCTAATTGCTTTGCCTTGATTCTTGCATGCAAGCCTGCTTGTACCTTTTGGAGACCCCCAAATAGCTGCAGAACGAGGATGCAGGGCAAAAGAGAGGGAGATTCGAGATTCTTGTTGTGCACCCTGCTCTCTGCACTCTGTATTCCGTACCCACATGGCTGCAAGCTTCTAATTGCGCACCTCGCCTCGCCAGGATGACAAACGGGTTTTGTGCTTGTGTGATTGTTTCCTGCAGCACGGTTGAATTGGGGACTATGGCTGGGGTGCAGGTGGCACTGGTGAAGCACTGCATAGAGCGGGGCAAGTTGAAGAATGCTCTCCAGGCTGCCAAGGCGCTGGGCCTGGAGGCAGAGTTCCCAGACTTGGAGCGGATGCAGAGGGAGGACACTCTGGCCAGCCTCTCCAAGAAGCAGCTGTGGCCACAGGCCTGCCACTATGTAAAGGACGACCGCCAACTACAGGCAAGCTTTCTTCATGCATGCTGCGATAGCAGAGCTGTCGCACAGCTGTTTATGTGCTGCCACATGGGCTTTCCGGGAGCATTTTTGTCATTTTCCTTTCCCCCCTGAGCTTTAATGTGAAAGAAGCTCTATACAGTTGCATTGCCTTTCAGGCGTGATTATGTGTTGGGCATATACGGAATCAGTAGAAGGGTTGTCAGAGCTCTGCTCCCCTCCTGGAGCAGAGCCGTTTACCTTGTATTCAAGTGCTAAGTTGAGAGTTTAATGGAGTAACTTCTTTCTGGGGTGCAGGAGCGGCTGCTGAGGGACATGGTGTTGATGGGCGAACTATCTCTGGCGCGAGAGTATGCAGTGGTGAATTTCGGCCTGGACCCTGCGGTGCTACAAGTGGACCCTGCTGACCTGGCGGCTGACGAGGCGACCAGGTCGGGTGGACTCGTGCAAGTGACCTGCTTGCTGACTCATGCTCAGAGAATCATGAAGAAAACGTGATTACCGGAAATTAGAAATTCTATGATAACTTTGAGACCAGATGCGGAAGGCTCTCGACAAGCCCAATCCAAAGGAGCATGGCCCTGGTATTTTTGAAGTCAGGACGACCCCTAAAAGTTGCTTTGAAAAATTTCCCGCACCGCCGGGGGTGTGGGTTTTAGAGTGAGCACTACAGTATCTGATTAGAATGTGCTGGCGGCCAGGTCGGCCACCTACCTGCAGCTTCCGCTGCCACCGGACGCCGTGCATTTCGTGGACAGCGCGGCAGGCCTCGCTCAGGTAGCTTCCCTGCTGGAGGAAGCTGCCGTGCTGGGGTTGGATTGCGAGTGGGAGCCATGCACCGAGAGCCGCCGCGGCTCCGACCGCCACCCGCCAGTCAGCCTGCTGCAGGTGACTCAGACCATTCTGCAATGAATATTCAGTCATGTGCAGAATCTTCACAGGATGTTTACAGAATCAATCTGCCGATTTTGCAGCTTTTACAGAGATATTGGTGTAATCTCTCTTGTATTATCCACAATGCAGCAGCGCTGGCATGCTCTTGATGATCTTACAACTTGTGGGTCTGTCGGTCATGCCGCCCAAAAATCCCTGGATTCAATATGGCCTCTCGGTGGGCGCTTTGTTGTGTCAATCAGCGTGCTGCATCTGGGGGTTCACCAAATTTTTGGAAAATGTCAGTAATTTGAGGGACTACTGTTACATGTGCTCACTAACATTCTAAGCTTAAATAATTGCAAGATCCTCTTTCGTACTGATTTAAGGGCATTCTTTTGTCGCAGATTGCATCGAGGCGGCATGTGGTGGTGCTGGATATGGCAGCGCTGCATCATGTAGCACAGCTGGACGCACTTTTGACAATGCTCCTGGGCAGCGATGATGTCATCAAGGCCGGCGTCGGCGTCGTGGAGGACATCGGACAGCTGGCGAGAAGCTTCCCGGCCATCCAGGTAATGCTGGGCATCTGATATGGTTGATTGGCAATTGAAATTTCAATAATTCTATCACGCCAAGAGGCAAGGTGCGTCCTGCAGACAAGCTGCAGAGTAAAGGTGAAAGCTAAAGGTATGAGAGACAATTAAAGATTTGCCAGAATCTTACCCCTGGTTAGACTCGCCAGATGCAAGCAAGACCCAATCACCCGTGGGCATAGTGCTCAGTAATTTTAACGCCCCCCGCCAGCCGAGGCCAGTTGAATTGCAGCGACACATTTCTTTTATTACACCTGCGCGTTTTCCAGTTCTGAGAAATCAAACATTTATGTGCGTCCAGCAACACGTGTGTCAAACATGTCCATCTTGCACGGTCATGGCATTTTCTCTTCCAGTGAACATTGGCTTTGCATCAGTTCTGTGGAACACTGAAAAGTGTGTTCAGCGTCTCAGATGTTGTCCTCTCACGATTGTCTGAGGAAAGAACAGGGTTGGTCCCCGCTGTTTGCATCTAATGTTCGGCCAGTAAAAGTGGACTGCTGTGGTTCTCTCGCAGGCTTTCACGAACTGTAGAGGCCTTCTGGAGCTTGGCGGCGCCTTCTCACAGAGCGAGGCTGCTCGGCTGGTGACTGTCCACTGCCCCTTGTGCAACTGAATCCTGAATTCACATGGCTTCCACTATATTTTGCTGTGTTTGCATCAAAACATGTAAGGCGAAGCGCTTTGAACATATCTTCTCTGGTGGTCTGAGCAGGGCGTGCAGGCAGTGCAGAAGAAGCATGGCCCCGGACTGTCCGCCATGGCAGAGGCCTGCTTGGGCAGACCGCTTGACAAATCCATGCAGATGAGCCGGTAACCCCTCAACCCTCAAGCCTCTCTCCCAGCCACTGCAGCACGTAATACGAGATGCCCGTTGCATGCTTTTATCAAGGAACATGCGGGGCGTAACGGCTGATGTCCCGCAAGGCACGAGGATGCTATGCGTCGTTGCACCTACACCATGTCTTGCATTGATTTCTGTGGGGGCTGCATGCTTCTGCCTGTAGATAATTCGTGGTGCTCCAGAATCCCTGCCTATACCCTTTGCAAGAAAAGGGAATAAGCACTTATTGACAGGGATTAAGCCGTGCATGCCCCGCAAAAGCAAACCCCGGGTTCTTTGTGCTTCTGGACTTTCAAATGTGTGTGAAGATAATTTGTGTCTCAATAGGTGGAATCGGCGGCCGCTGTCGGAGCGGCAGCTGACGTACGCCGCTTTGGATGCGCTCGCATCGGTGCTGATCTATGACAGCCTGGCGCGCCGCGACCCGGGCTTTATCGACCAAGCGGCCGCCGCGCTAGTGTCCCGACAACAGTCGCTGCAGCCGGCAAGCAGCGCCCAAAATGCGCGCGGCAAGAAAAGGGCCCTCGGGAGTCCACCTGGCGGCACCCATTGTGCGTAAGTGGCACTTCATGAGTCAGCTGATTAGTCACCTGCCGGTCCATCTGTGTTGTCATCCGATGAGTTGTTCAAGGGTTGTCATGTGCTTAATTTAGATGGAGGCACGCCAGCCAAGCTGGTGAGTTCAAGGCCAGCACTGTATGACCTGTGTATTGAGGCTCTGGTTCCATCGGAGATTTATTTGTGCTACTATTGTTACATGGCCCTACCATATCTGCAGTAGGTCCTCAAGTGTATGATACATGTCTATTTTATTGTCACCTAAATGCTGAATTTCACTGATTGTCATCTCTTGAGTCTGCTCATGTATTGATCAACTCAGGCACCCGTAAGGAGACATCCAAACCAGATCTGTGCATTGAGGAACTTCAATTATACGACGCACACCAGCTAGCTTAAAGCTCTGGTATATGCTAAAAATACCCTAGAATTGCGCAGTACTATCAATTATTGCAACCTGTAAGTGCATCTGAAACGTGCAACATCAGTCGGATCAATACAAGCAATGAGGCAAGCAGTCTACAGTAGCCTGCTGAGTCATGTCATCCAACAGACGGCCGTGGCTGCACCACCAAATATGTGGCAGGGTCGAAGTATATCCGTATCCGGTCAGCTCTGTAGTCAGTGGTGACTACGCTGCCCTTTGGCACAAGGAGCACGTTCAGGCCCGTCTCTCCCTGGAGCTTTGCTTTCGTCACCAGTGCATTAGTGCCCACCAGCTCAGGCCACTCCTGCAGCAGCAACCACATACATCAACACATTTGTCTCTGCGCATTTCCTGCCTGAAATTGAAATCAGTGCAGAGCATCATGCAACCGCCGTGTCGGCTCAGGAAGAGAGGAAATCGCAATGCTCAAGGCATAGTGACATGGTCTGAAAGAGCTCGCAGCTTGACATCAATTTCAACTGTATGAGCAGACCATGCAAATCAAAATACCATTATAGCATACACGAATGTGAGCGCCATGTAAGAAGAAAGGGCTATTTTACATGCAATGCGTGCAATATGAAAGACACGTCCCACCCAGAAGCACAATTAACCACATTGCATACACGCAGTCAACTGTGGCGAGATGTGTATCACCTGTCGGCCAGTGTATGTGGATGGCACGTCCCCAAAGGCAGACTGCACGCCAGACACAATGTTGCCGGCGCCGTCAAAGACCAGTCCGCCAGGATTCCCAAACGAAGTTGAACCCGAGACGTCTCCTACGCCCGCTGAGCTGCCGCCACCCACAGGGGATGCCCCCTGCCCTGATATGCTATCGCCCCCTGAATACACCCCGCCCCCAGACCCTGTCCCGTCCAGAGCCAGCAGCCCTGACTGGCCCGCTCCTGCGCTGGGCGTTGTGGTGTCTAGGCCTGCATTTGCCTGCGCAGAGCATGCAAACACTGACTGAGTACTGTCCTGCTGCTGTGCTAGAAGCACGCATATCCTGAGCTTCCAAGTGCTGTGGTCAGAGGCAGCTTGAGCTCTTCCATCATATAGCCGGCCTGTATTAATTAAAGGACTGCTGCAGGCCCTTTAACTCTTCAATGTGCAGCTGTTGACTTGCAATGCTTCTGGACCTCAATGTACAGCTGTTGTTGCAACGCTGTTAAGAACCACTGTGAAGCTGTTGCCTTGCAACGCTGCAAGGACATGCATGCTCTTGTATTGCGATGCTGCAAGCACTTGCGAGCTGAGAACACACCTGCTGGGGAGCCCCTGGCATGCTTCGAATTGGTATGGCGCTGTCTGTTGTGTCTGCCAGATTCGTAATTGAGCCACTGCTGCGGACGCTTGAAGCTGCCAGCTTGGGCCCCAGTGAATGTGCTGGGGCAGGTGCAGGAGCAGGCACAAGGGGCAGGGCTGCAAATCTCTCAGGCAGCGCTGGGGAAGCTCTAGGGAATGGGGCTTCTGCCAACTCGCTGCTGCCTGCAACATGCAGTGAGTAGAGCGCTGTTATCTGCGTCAGGCACCGTTCAAAGGATGCGCACAATGGTTGCTTGTTTGTGCGGAAGACAGCTTCTGCGGGCGGTGTTGTGGCTGTTTACCTTGCACTTGTGTCCCTGGTGCTCCCTGCACAGATGAGCAAAAGATGTCAGGCTTGCGTCCGTGTCTTTCTTCATCAAGCTACACTGAGAATGACGCTTTTTTTCCCACGGAAATGCTGCTAGCAGGGAAGCATTCTAAGGCAGGGAACTAGATAGCACAGAGTGAACTACCATTAGGTCCCTGCAAGGTACTATGAGGACTGGACACACTTGGGATCGTGACATGCCTGAGCCAAGCAGATCTGGGGAGCGGCAAGATTCCAAAGCAGACTTTGACAGTAGATGAACAGCACTCCGGCATGTACTGTCCTCATCTGTGCAGCATCGTATTCCACGCTTCAGAGACGGATCTGATGCTTAAGAAACGCTCCTTATATCACGCACGATCCTTCCTTGCTAGCACTGCCTCGCCTATAACGTCACCGAAACTCACAATCCTTCCTTGCCCCTTCGTCTCAACCAATAGGTGAATTTTAGGAATCCTTCAACACGAGCGTGCAAGTCATAGTGATTGAAGCCGAGGACAGAAATGTACTGTGCAGTACATCGGATGCCCTAAGAATTTCCACAAAGAGGAAGAAATGGAAACGGCCCGCGCCTGCGAGGGCTTCAAGGCTACGTGACAATTCGCGTCTGCCACCGCGAGTACTTGGCACACAGCAGCATGGAGACACCTAGAGGCGAGCCCGATTGATGCTTGACCTGGAAAAGGAATAAAGTAAGATCAATCTGGCCTTGGGGCAATAGCAGCTTCCGTTGTCGACTTGAAGATGTCTAATCTCCCCAAAGCCCTCACATTCAAAACCCTGACTTCACAGCAACCCTACATGCAAAAATTTTCGCGCTTTCGAGCCCTGCGACTGTCCCGTGGCAAACAAACAAACTACCTGTCAAGCAAAGCTCGGAAATATTAGTGCAAGGCATGGGTTTGACTGCAGCTTTGTACCTCTCACGGGAATATCAAGCACATCACCATTTCGTCGCCTGTGTTTTGCGCGGTTGCTCTTCGAACCGGCTCAGAGGCTCTTATATTCAATCGAAACGTTCGTTCCAACAACAACACAACCATTGAGGGACTGAAGGGAGCTATTGCAGCACATTTGAATCGAAACATCCACGACTGTCATGGCAGAGTAAGCAAATTCTATCTGAGTTCAATTGAAGGACCTTTGTTTGGCAATTTCACGGCTTAAATCACAATGTGTTCCTGTAGGATGGCTGGACAAGACCACGACCATATAGAAGGAAAACACGCAAGAAAATCACCAGCTGTGAGATTAAAGCTGAGTGTCACTGAGAACGAGGTGCGGTATCACCATTTCCAGCTGATATGTAGGCATCAGTCGGAAAAATGTCACCTGTCCCGAGACAGCCTAGTGGGCTAATGACACCCACTCTTTTGCAAATTCCAGCGAGCCAGAAGCTAACATCTTGAAATATGGCAGGAGCACCCACCCCAGGAAGTGGTCCGGAGAGTCACCAAAGGTGAGCTGTCACAACCCACACCACAACCTTGCCTTGACACATGCTTGCTTTGATCGACACACTGAATGCCTCGCTTGTTGCAAGCCACTGCGCTGACATTTCCACCATGCACCTGCAGCCCATGAGGTTGTGGAGGTGGATGGCTTCCTGTTCAAGCGTAAGCGGCGGGTGCCGCTTGGTGAGAGCGCCAACGTTCCAGCCAGCGCAAAGAAGGCCAAGACCCAGCAGAAGCCCGAGGATGGGCAGATGCTGGAGGAGGACTCTGTGCAACCGGGCCCCAAAGGACCTGCCCCCGATGTATGCTGCCCACAGACGCCCCTCACAGTTCCCCTCAGCTGCACGTTATGCTTGCCAATCAAAGACCTTGCACCGCTGATATTGATTGAGGTCCTCTTTTCAAGGTGGTATCTGTCAGGCCGCGATTGGTGGGGGCGGTATAAATCTTGAGCACCGTGCCCGCGGTTGATTGGGTCTTGCATGGATCTGGCGAGTCCATTAAGGGGTAGGATATGTAGCAGCCTTAATCTGCAGCATGTCTGCAGACGGACCTTGCCTCTGGTAGGATAAGCGTGACATGGTAATATAATATAATATAATATACATGTCACCTGGCTTGCATTGGGGGTGCAGGGGGCAGGCCGGGAGGGGGAGGTATCAGATCAGGGGGACCTGGGCAGCGCACAAGTGATGGGGGATGGTGCAGCAGCTGCAGCAGTAGCAGTTGTGCAGCCGCCTGCAGTTGATGTGGTGGAAGCGGCACATGCTGCGCTGGCATCCCTGCCCGCAGAGTGCTCCAGCGAGAACGACCGGCTGCTCGCCCTGTGCGAGATATTGGTCGAGGTAAGTTCGTGCCTGTTGTCAGGCACATGATCTGTTGAATGTAGTTGTGATGTCTCAAGGCAGCTGTATAGGTGTGCAATTTATAATGCAACACGCCTCCATCAAGCATCCAGCAGAATTGACATTTGTGGATGCTGCTCAAATGTCTGACAGATCTGGTTGTTGTTTGAGTGTTCTCTAGATTGCAAGCAATAGTGACAGCATACCGCAGACCTTCCCTTGAAAGACATCCTTGCTGAACCACATCGCTGATATTCTGGAACTGATTGTGAGGCATTACTCTTGCAGGATGAGATCAGGAGTGCGGAGGGCCAGCCAGGGGTGGAGTTGCTGCAGAAGGCGCTGGCCACATTCATGGATGACATCAGGGTATCTCTGGGAAACGGAACGCTGCAGTGCGGCGACGATGCCTCGGCCGCCGCTGCCGGCATCGAGCGCCAACAGAAGCTCCGCGCTGAGCTGGAGACCCAGAAGACCATCCTCACCGCTCGCTTGGAGCGTTTCCAGAAGGTTCGTGCACAATGTCAATATTGCCACGACAATATGTTTCTGTGCCTGCTGTTGCCTCCTTTGTGGCATCAATGTGACATCATGTCAGAGAAAATGGTTTTCTCCAACTAAGCCCTTGCAACGGGAGAAGTTCTATTCCAGCTAGAATATCATGATGCTGTACCTTTGTGAGAGGCACTGAGGCTGTTTGAGCACCTGCGCAGCATGCAATCTGTTGAAGTGCGTGCAGCGACACTTCTGTTGATTTGTCTGCAGGAAGAGGCGGAGTGGAACGAGCTGCTGCAGGGAGGCACCACAGAGGACGGCAACGCGGCGGCAGACGGTGCCGAAGCAGCCACTCCTGCCGAGGCAGCCGCAGCAGCTGCTGGAACTGAGGGGGATGCTGTCGCTGCGGAGGCTGCAGCTGCTGCAGATGGGGAGCTTCCCTCGGGCCAGAAGGGAGCCGGCTCCGGCGAGGCACCGGCAGAGCAGACGGGTGAACGCGCCACGCATACTTTTAAGCCTGTAGCTCATTGTTGTGTCATTTGCAGCCTTGTTTGCAAGTTTTGTCCAGCTTGTGCAGGCACACAGTAGGTTTTGCTGCTGATCCCCTTTCTGCTGCACTTGTTTTGGGCAGAGAAGCACTCATTAATACGACCCACTTGCAACACCCCCTCTTTTTGAACCCGAAATAGCAAGCATACCTCTTCGTGCTTCCTGCGTCACATTGCTATCGTGTGGCTGGCGCCCAGAGGTGATGCAGTAGAGTCCTGAACGAGCTGGGTATCATGTGTGGCTCTGAGGGACTTTGATTGTGCTTTGCAGAGCCCGTGGCGCCGGAGGTGGGCGTCTTGCAGCAGGCCCAGGCAGACACCCACCGCACCCTCACCATGCAGGCAAATTCCCTGCACTCAACTCTTGTCATCACATTCTTGCTGCGCACACTGATCCCTCTCCTGGATCTGTATCCCTCCCATCCTTGACACTGCTGCCGAGAAGCACACACTCTGATCCCTACCCTGAAAGTGGGTGCCTGTCAGAACCTTAGCACCTACTGGGACATGCATACATCATGCTGTCAAATGGTAACAAAGTTGTATTGTTTGCTGCAGGTTGAGGGGCTGTGCGCGATGGTGGAGGGCGTGCGCGAGCTGGTGGAGACGGCAGAGCACATCACCAGCACCGAATTCGTGCGCACCCCTCTCTTGCTCCTCAAGCACTTCACACTCATTGCCAGCCCCTGCTGTTTAAGGCATTACACAGCTGCTAATTTCATTTACAGAGATCATGCAGGTTCCATCAGCATGGACACCTTGTCCATATGATTTTTTGAGCTGACATCTGGCAGCGATAGACACCAGACTGCCATGCTCAGTGCCATTTTGGTCAATTTTGGAAGCTTGGAGTCAGAAATGAATTTCCCGTGGCTGCCGGCGCAGGACAAGCTGTACAAGGAGAAGTTCAGCGCGCTGCCGGGCCTTAACTCGCCGGCGCGGCTGATCCGCGAGATCGTGCGGCCGCCGCGCTCCCGACTGCATGCCGCCTCAAGCGCCGCGGCCGACGCAGCAGAGGCCTCACCGGTGACTCCTCTGTAGGGATGACCGGACAGCCTCTCGAGGAGAGGCAGACAACCTTTTCATAATCTGCATTGCATGGGAGTCATTGGGCCAGGGTACACAGGTTCAGACTTAGAAAAGGACATGGACAAAATGAGCAATGTGTAAGCTCGTAGAGTTGGGACAAAAGAGACATTCTGCTTACAGCTTGGTCTCAAGCATGTTGCAAACTGCTAATTGGCTTTTCAGAACACGTCTATGACTGGATCTATTGGTGTGACATGAGCACAGTTGTTGCTTGATAGTGGTGCTGCGGGGCTGCAAGGTCCTTTATATTAATTGCCAAGAGGTTCCGCATCAGCTGTTCTCTGCAAATTCTCTGATAAGTTACGCACATATTTTGGACCGTCCTGTTGAATGTAATAATAAATCCGGACATGTACATGGCACAGAGGATCTTTTCAAATCTCTGTGCCTTAACTGTTTGCGCTCACTGACTGGGGGTTTCCTCTGATTATATAGCAGTCTGATATAAGCGTGTAGATCAAGGATAACCCAGTAGATCATCTTGGGAACAGGCGTTCACACAGGTGCCCACTCCTCAGAATGAATAGCAGATACATTCTGTCGCGTGCTGGATCTGGGCTCATTTCTTGCACATTGGCGCATGACGTTTCTCCCTCAGCCGCTCGCAGATGGATCTTTATCACCAGGCCCTGCACATGCACCCATCCCTCATGCATCTCTGATGGCATGCAATCACAGTGATGTGAACACCAAACATGCAGCATGATAACTTCAGGACTGTCGTCGTTGTGCTGACATTGCTGCGCAGCCTGTGCTATGAAGCTCAGTGTAAGCCATGTTTCTTGCATGTCTGCATGCAAAAATCTTGTGTCCAGTCAGTAGAACTCTCTCACGCATGCTATTCCTTGGCAGCTTCTCTTTCACCCTTTTGTCCTGATGGAAAAAATCCACAAAGTCAAAAATTCTCCATTAATACCAGAGAAAGAATACTCACGCAGGCCGAGCACAAGGACGCGGTATGTCAGCTCTGCCATGTCAGCACTCTGCTGGGGCGCCGCCGCAGGGGAGCCCCCCCCCGGTGTCCCCCTCATCGATCAGCTGCAGCGGCTCGGTGGGGCCTCCCGCCGGGACCCCCTCATAGATTCCCCCCATGCTGCCGGCTGGTGAGGCCAACGGCGATGCACAGTCAGAACAGTCGGCCGGAGCTGCCGCATCGCCGGTAGAATCTGCTGAGTCACCTGCACAGCACAACAAATGACGCAAATTTGCTAATCGGCACGTGTAACGTAGTGGTTACTTCATGTACATGCTGCACTGCATGCATGCACCCTTTGCATCTGCTTTGCACTGATGCAGGTCCGCAATGCAAGGCAGCCTAGGCTTCTGTTCAGCTGTGGCATGTAAGCCCAGAGCACACAGTTAAATTGTTGTTCTTTGTGAACCAGCACCTCTTGGAAATATCTCAGATCTCACAGCCTGCATGGAACCTTTTGTCACCTGGTTTTCCAACCGCTGACATGTGTGCCAGCAGCTTCGCCACTAAATTCTGCAGTGCCATGCGGCCTCGTGCATGCAAGATGTGTAGAGGTCATCAGAGGCCTCAGGGTCCCGAGCAATGCAAGATATGGCTAAGTAGAGCAGGGGTGAAGGAAGGGGCACTTACCTGGGGCTGAGCTCTTGGAAGTAGTACCGGCTGTCAGCTGGTTGTCTGCTGGCGAGAACCCTGCGGTGTCTGCTGCGCTCGCCTGACAAACATCCAGTACAATCATCAGGGATTCATTCCGGACAATTCTTGACAATGACTTATATCAGCAGTGCTTGTACATCAGAAAGGCCAGGGCTCGAGAAATATTGGAGGAAAGATATAATTCTCCTCATCTTGTGAGGATGAGACGGTAGGAGTAAGGAATTACCTGGCTGCCAATTGGGGCGCTTGTGTCCGGAGAGGCAGGGGAGGCCTGATCAGGAGCTATGCCTGCAGCACATTCCCATGCTCGTCTTCTCAGATTCAACCTGCTGTATCAAGGCACTTTTTCTCATACCACTTACAAAACCTTGCCTTCACCAGCAGGATGCACTCATTTCAAACAAGGTGATGAGCCCCAATACTGTGCAGATGATGCACCATGCACTCGTGTCATTAATCATTATTGATATTCATCCACGCTTGTCCTGCCAAAAGGCAAGGTGCGTCCTGCAGACAAGCTGCAGTTAAAGGCTGCCACAATCCTACCCATTTTTGGACTTGCCAGATCCCAGCAAGCACAATTAACTGTGGGCATGGTGCTCAGTACTTATACCGCACCCCGCCAGCCGGGGCCAACCCGTGTCATGTAGGCAACAAAGACAACATGCAAGCAGCTAAACGTTCCAGACCATGCAACAATCAGTCATCCTCACCTGCCCCAGCAGTGCCGGAAGATCCAGCAGAGTTGGCACCGATATCTTGCATCGCCTGTGCGCCAACACCAGCTCCGGCGCCTGCACCCACATCCACTCCTGGCTGGGCGTTAGGGTCACTGGCAGCCCCAGGCTGCGTGCCAGAATTGGGTCCAGACATCCCACCAGCGCCTGCCTGCGCCTGCTGTGCTGCCCCGGCGCCCACACCCGCAGCTGTGGGTCCAGCACCTGCAGATGGTAGATGGTAATATGTTATACAAAAAAATTATAACTACCGTGCAGTGTGCCCGCCTGCCAACGGCCAGGACTGCTTGTATGCCTTTGCTGCAAGTCTGAGTACAACCAAATATTCATAACCGTTCTCAATTGCCACCAGTCACAGACACCCGAGACAGCAGTATGCTTCTCAGCCTGAACTGGTTTGCATAGACAAGGGAACAGGTGCATGAGCGCATCCTGCACTGCAAATCGATGGCCAGGTGTCAATGTGTGCTAGCAAGCATACCTGCAGTCGTAGCATTGGCTCCGGCCGTCGTAGGATTGGCCCCGGCAGATGGCGTGTTAGTTCCAGCAGGCTGAGCACCAGCCTGTGTCGCGCCAACGCCAACAGTGGCACCCGCGTCCGCCCCTGGTATAGCAGTGCATGCCGAATGGTCGTTTGTTCACTGGCTTTACGGTACATGCATTAATGGAAGGCTTCAGTGTGCCAAGCAGTGCCATGTTTTTTCACATGCTGGTGCACTTGCACAGAGTATAACATACCTGGGATGACTGCTGGTGCTGATGCAGCCTTGCTGCTGCTCGGTGCTGGTGCACCTGCATGCACCAAAAACTAAGTTAACAACCTCGGACGGAATCATGTCATCAATGGGATGTTTGCTACTGAGGTTTGATCATGCAATCCCATGAGCAGTATTCTAGGCTGCTGGCAAGCATGGGACTCGGCACGCTCAGTGGTGGAAATCAGAGCGCATCACATGCATGCATTGGCTCCCGGCAATATACTTCTCATTTCAGTGTCAGCATGACATCAAGGGCGCAAGAATTAGCATGCATTCTATCTAATCACAAGGATGCTTGACCTTGTCGCTAATGAAGCTACAAACGAGAAGCTGTTGGAACATGAATTTGTTCGCCTGCTTTTCTTGAAGAGGTGGCACCCCTGCTGGCAGTGGCGGGTGGCGAAGGGCTATTTAGCGCAAAACTGGCTCCAGGCAGCTGATTTTCCTGGTGCAAACTCCTCCGGTTTCCTGCAATAAAGCTTCCAACATGGCTTCCATGCAAACAGGCAGCACAATGGATGCCTTTGGGCAACTTCATTGTTGATTGGAGTTGATGTGTAATTTCCTTCCTTCCTTCCTTCCTTCCTTCCTTCCTTCATTTGCAGATCTCCCACCTGATTTGCTCCAGTGTCCATTGCTGCAGCAAAACCACCAAATTGTCAGTCAATGTGCTAAATTGAAGCATTGCTGCAGCAAAACCACCAAAGTGTCAGTCAATGTGCTAAGTTGAAGCGGTCGTGACGCCCCTCGTCACACAAAGGAACTGCTGCAACGTCGAGCCATGCAGATGCTGTCTTCATCGCGTTTTGAATTTGACAATTCAATCAGTGCACTAAGCATCCACACTTCAGAAGGATGTTATGCAAGATCGTGATACAGGACAGCAATGGGAGGGGCTCACATGCTATTCGATGCTGTGATTCTCCTTGCCTGAGAGCTTGAAACCGCCACCACAGCGATCCATAACAGCGTAAACTTTCTGTAGCTTTTCATTTTACAGACTCAAGCTAGATCTGACAGGACAATTGTCACTCTCCTGCCAGGCTGTTCTCCCTCATCAGGACAATCGCTGGCAGCTACAAGTCCCTTTGCACGCCAGCAAGAAGGCACAGTCAGATCAATAATAAAAAACACACTCAATCTGTGCATGGACTGATGCAAATGAGGATTTGAGGAGAACGTGAGCAAGAGTCCAAGAGAAAGTCCAAGGTCTGCATTGGTCCTGGCGGGGGGCCCCAATTCAGAGAGTGGGGAACCTGAGAGATCAAAACCCCGTTCTTGCCTTTTGCCTTTTACTGGGTGTGGATCAGCAATTGATCTGAAAAACGATTTACATAGGATTGATCACTGGCAGGTCACTTGATTGACGAGACACTCTTATTGCTTCTTCGTGCTACAGCTCATCGCAAATGCCACATTGTTGCAAAGGACACGTCTGTAGTCCTCCGTTCTAAGAGAAACCAGAAGGATTTTTAAGACAAAAGTCTGCATAATTTGGACGATCTGACATGGAGCAAACCTTCAGAGCAGCGGATCGCCCAACGTGGCATGCCAGGGCATCACCTCAACTCTTTGGGCAGGTGCAGCATCGATCTGCAGCACACATCTGCATGCATATCCCTCTATCTTTCTCGTTGACACGCCTTTTTGAACCTCACTGATGTATGTCAATTGACCTTGTGCTGGACTGTATGCAGCCTGTCAGGCACATTTCAGCATTTTCAGGACGGTGCGCGACTGTCAGATCACGGCGCATCAGACACCAAGCTGCACGAACAGTAGTCACAGCGGACATGGCAGCACAGCCTGACCTGCATCGCTTGATGGATGGCCCCGATGTGTCCCTCATGAGGTCAGTTCCTGGGTCACACTAGAGAGCTTTTGTCCTCTCCCGCATTCAGTGCAAGATGTTAGAATTGACACTGCCCTGGCTTACCTTAGAGTACCTGCAACGCAGCTGCAGCATGCCGTAAATCCCTATGAAAGGAGCTGATGAATGGCTGCATGCAGCTATCCAAATCTTGGCCAGATCGCTGGGATGCTGGGCAAGGACGCAAGCACTCCGTCCTCAGAGGCTCAGGCAATGCTGGAGGCACCCAGCAGAGAATTTGCAGGCGGGCTGTACTTTGATGGACCCGCTGTTTTTGGCAGCCTGGTCCTTTTGTCCCTCATGATCGCGCTTGCATTTGGCCGCGTATTGGGCTTGGATCAGTACCTCACAAAGCGGCTGAAGGTGTGGCGAGAAGAGAGGCGTGAGAGGGAGCGTTGGGACATCATAGAGGCGCGTAAAAGGCTTGAGAGATCATATGATGACGAGGAGTGAGCGAGTGTTTTATTCAGATTGTTGGCAATGGGAGGTGTGAGATGAGGATTGTCTACAGCAGAGATTCAGTGTGATGGGATTTTCCATGCCACCTCTTGCACTGATGTTGGGGCGACTTGTAGCTCATTTTTAGAATGTAGGCTTGGCATTTGACGCTAGGCCTGAAATGACCTCTAGACAAAAAGTGAGAGGTTATGAGCGAGATGAAACCCTTCATGTAGATCTGAAACAAAAGTAAATATGCATGCTGCAGTGCCTCTAGCATTTAACGTCTGTAACATGTTTTTCATAGTTGAAGTCCAAAACGGCCGTGCACCCTCAGATCGTTCCGAGACTTGCTTATTAGACAGGAGAAGGTAAGCTCGACCGACTATTTTGGCTCTACGGCTCGAACCCGAGACCCCATTGCACTTAGCCGCGCATCGGATACTCCTCTGATGACATTTCAGGATATTAATTTGCTTGTGTAGCCACTTCTGGGGGCTTCACAAGCTGGCTTCCGTCTCGAACATTACACGAACGAGCTGCTTTGTTCACCTCAAGACTCTCACAAAGACGAGTCGTTCTGCTCTTTGTACAACTGTATCGCTTATTTAGCTCTTCAATCTTTGGCGGGTCTTGTTGCAAACTTATTTCAGTGGCTGGTGGCTGATCGTCTAATTTGGGCCAATTCATTTCTTTGAATCCTAGAGATCAAGACGAGTATGCTCTATCGGCCCAAAAATTTGCATGCAAGAATGAGCCTCCAACTCTTGCTGTGCCTCGCACGCTTTTCAGTGGGATCGAACGCAGTTCGGGATAGATTCAGATATAATAAAACTGGACATCTGATCGTCATCACCAGTAGTTGACGAGCTTTTATCTATCCCTTGGCTATTCTAATACCCACCCAGTGGGATGCTATTATCGAATTTAGCATGCATTGCTGCATTACTGATGTGCTGCATGCTGCAGAATAGGCGGTACCAAACTTCTAAGTGCTCTGTTCCTGTACGCATGCCCCATAAAAGATACCTACAGTATGCCGTGCTGCCAATACCCTCCGCATTGCTTGCGAGCTGCTGTCTCTCACGCGCGAGTGTGCAACAAAAACTCACTGGACCCTATTTGTTGAAGATATTGTACCACCTCTGTCCCTCGTAGAAGTCAACTTGGCTGTGCTTGCCATATTTCTTATTCATCTTTCCTGCCAACCTGCACCACACATAACGTTGGTGTCAACTTCATTACTTTTTGCACAGATTTCATGGCGCCCTTCATGCATGCGAAGCCTTCTCGCATGCCTACGTAGCACATGCAGGTGGTGGGCTAAAGGGACTTATGGGCTGGAGTAGTCTTGAAGACTACTGATGGAATACTCAAGACTACTGAAGACTTCTGATGAAACAGTGCCAGACCACAGCTGTGCTCTGGACTCTTCTTGTGGCATCATTCCCTGTGCTTGGTGGTCCCTGACACTCTTCCAATTCTGCATGATGCAGCATCACTCGTGCAGGAAGAGTACCCATTCGTTGGGCCGCACCTGCCGAATCCCTGCTCCTCCCCGCGGCTGCCGAGGCCGCCCTTGATGCTCTGAATCTCCATCGCGCGCAGCTGGTCCGCCTCCTCCGCCTCCATCCCCTCATACCTGCACACAACCACCGTGTCCTCATTTTCAAGTTCAAAGTGAACCAAGTTGCAGCAACAGAACCCTGCACACTGCGGAAATAACGACTGCAAGATTCCAAGGAACACACCGAGGCCGTGCTGATGCACGATTGAAGAGACCTGTGTTGGTGTAATATAGAAGACTCTCTCAAGTGTACTACTTTTTTAGAGTCTCGGCTTGCATGAAAATTCTGTCTGGTGTCACAAATAGCAGGAGACTTGTGTCTAGGGAGCGCACCTGCCCTGCATCTCTCCCATGCACCGCATGATGGTGGCCAGCACCAAGCTGCCGCCCTCTGCCAGCACCACCCACAGAAATATCCACTTTCCCACCTCCAGCTTCTCAATCAAGTACGCCCTGCGCAGCCGGTCCCTGAGCACTGATTCTGCCCTTTCCTATAGCCAGTCTGGTGGCTGTATCAACGTTGTCAAAAAAGGGTTGGCAAAAGCACAAATACACAAGCACACTATGGTGCACTCTTACTAAGACAAACGCATGCGCAACATCTAGACAGCAGCCATGGCTTTCTAGCAGGCATGTTGTTGACATCAGGAGAGGGAGGACCCACTTGTCAAAGTGCTTTACGCCGCTGATGGAGTCAGCCTTTTCGATTTCATCGGCGACCCTGTCCTGAGCGGCGAATATGCCCAGAACGAGCATGAGCTGCAGCGTGGTGGCAAAAGTGCCCGCGATCAGGTAGATGCTCAGAAAGACTGGACGGAACTGCGAGCCGAAATAGCCCACCGCGCTGCTCAGGATAGTGAAGCACCCAATCGCCACCAACGCCCTGCCATAAGCAGACTCTAATGAGTCCTATGATTACTAGAGAAATTTATGTAACAATTTAAAACAATTACATGGTGTACATGGTGTATTATTATAACACGCTGTTCCTCCAAGCGGCAGGGTGTGTCTGCAGACGAGCTACAGGGCTTCTGAAAGTCCAGGTCAAAAGTAGACAAGTGATGATTTTTATTACTTTCTGGATCTAAGGGTGACAGGAGTTGTGAGCTCAACACTTTCGCAGGTCACCCAGCAAGCAAGCGTTTGCATGGAGTATTTTGATCATGAATTTTGGCATGTCTTGTGAGGAGATTGATCAAGGCAGACGCGGGGTGCGCACCCGGGCACAAAGTTTTTGGGAGGGCTCTGCAGCACGCATCCAAAGGTGATGAAGCCGATGCCCACAAGGAAGCTTCCCAGAGAAAATGCCTTCAGCAGGAAGCTGAATAAGAAGGTGACATACGTCTTCTTCGCCATCCTGCACGTTGTCCCAATATCTTAGGCCCAGGTTCCGTCTGTGCCTGTTTGACAGCTCGGGCAGATATGAAGGAGATCGAAGAGGCCTCGGTGGAACATAGCGGTCGCATGATGTTTTTTTAGGGGATACAAATACGTGCAGTATGCTGCAACTCTTAACAAAGTGCGAAACCATCGCTAACGGCATGTCGAGGGTTGCACTGTGCCTACCTTTGTCTTGTGAGTCTTGTACTTCCAAAGCTATGAGTATCCCATCCTTTATGAAATCAGCATTGTAGTGAAGGAGGTTAAGTCTTCAGGGCAGCTCTTCAGCCTCTCTTGATCATGTCGGAATGGTCGTGCAGGGTTTCATGTTCAAGAGCTAGGGTTCCGGAAGCCTTGGAACCTCTGAGAAGCCATCTCTGCAAATTCCTAAATCTATGAAATATCAAAAGACTTCTTTCCAGATAACTTACAGAACGTGAAGGAGTTGTTATGGGCCCACCAAAATTGACCGAGCCACTGACCAGGGGATGGACACTGACAGATGGGGTGGGCCGATGCTTTTGCTTGCATCTTCCATGTCTCCTCGATCATATGATTCTGCTTAAGCTGGATTGCGAACTCAATTTTTGATTCTGATGCAGGCTTTGTCGCTTATCGCCAGTGAGGCATGGGCTGCCAATCGGCAAATCTACCGAGCTGTGAGGAAGACTGATCTGCACAGGTCTTCTTGGTTGTCTGACAAAAGAGACTGTAGTGCTTACCTCAAACTTGAAAATGACCAGGCAAGTGATCGGATATGATGAGCATCAGAGTTTCTGTCCGTTTGATTGTGAAATTTCTAGTTATGGACTGGAAGTGACAACACCAACGGCCCATCTGCGAAGGTGACAGGATCTTTCAAGGCACGAGGAGCCACGCATAAGGTACCCACCATCCCTCTCCATTGATTTTTCAGGTTTGCTGCAGAGCATAGCCCAGCGAGCGTCATGCATGCATGCAATGATCCCCATCAAAGGTGGGGCCTGGCAATGTGCAGGTCTTATCGTTGGAACTAGATGCTGTCAGGAGAGGCCTTGTCACATGCTCCTCCGGCAATCATGCGCTGGCATTCCTGCATGCCTGCAGCTTACTGCCATCTCTGAGGTGACTCCCTCCGCATGACCAGCGGTTATTGACCATTTCCTAATCTTGGAGCAATCCTCTGCATGATGACCAAACCATGCCTGGCTGGTGCATGTGTTTGCCATAATTCACTGCGTGAAAAGACCATGCTGGCCAGTGTACGAGGGGTTTCTTGTGTATGCTGTGACTGACAAAGGAGGGGAATACAGGGGTCCAGAATGGAGCACAAAGCCTCTGATATACCTTCCAAAGACGGTCAGTAGCGCAAAGGCCAGCAGGCTGAGGGAGCAAGGGGCGCAGCTGGTGTTGCACGGCGATGACTCAGTGGAAGCTGAGAGGGAGGCGCGGCGAGCGGCTGCCGAAAGGGGAATGACCTACGTCAGCCCTTACAATGACCCCCAGGTGTCGAGCAGCAGAAATGATAATGCCTATTATTATTATATTCTGTTTTTGCCAGGGGCGAGGTGCTTCAGTGGACGAGCTGAAGATGAAGGGATTAAAAAAATCAGCACTATCATCGGTCTGTCTTGCTACACTGGTGTCCTTCCTTTGACCAGTGCAGCAATGAGGGAAGACATACCCACCTTGAGTACCGGCGCTTTGGAGGATTCTTACTGGGTCAGTCCACAGAAGACAGTGAGCAAGACACTCAACTGCTGAAGACATTGCATGCTCATTCTTGGTATTTTAATCGACATTACAGGTGGCGGGTGGGCAGGGCACGATAGCGTTGGAGCTGCTGAGTCAGCTGCCTTCTGGACAGCTGGACGCCGTGTTTGTGCCCGTTGGCGGCGGCGGCCTCATCTCAGGAATCTCCAGCGTATGCACCCACCCTTGCCCCCTCAATAGCCAAGAGCTGAAATTTCAACCCTCTGCAAGAGCTGCAGTCACTTGCTCTATTATTGGGGCATGGGCTTCACAGCAGGTGCTGAGGGCATCAACGCGTAGAGGGCTTGACATTTACTGCCTTGATGGTTGGATATGTGGCCGCGTGGCAGTCTTTGCCTGCAGCTTGTCTGCAGACGCACCTTGCCTCTGGCAAAAAGGAGGTGTACAACTCTGTCCATCTTCATTAAGGTCCTTCAAATTTCCCCGACAGTCCTCGTACCCATGCACTTTCCACATCCTTCCCCGGACGTGCCTACAGAAAATTTGTAACAGATTGAGGATTAATAATGATGATGATGATGTTGGTTGTGTCATGCACAGGTGTTGGCTGCGGTGCGGCCGAGGGTGAGAGTGATCGGGTGCCAGCCGGCCAACTCGTGTGTGATGATGGAATGCGTTCGCGCCGGCCGCATCCTAGACCTGCCCAGCAAAGACACCCTCTCCGACGGCACTGCAGGTGAGAGCACAAACACTGTGCCGTGTTTCTAGGGCTGACGAGAAACTCTCTCCTCAAATCACACAGAACGGGTCTTACTGCAAGCGTTGTTGCCCTCTCTTTGGGTCAAGAACATTTCTTGTAGATTGTTTCAAGCCTCAAGCTGCTCTGATCTTGATGGGAATTGCCCCTTTTGTCAGCGCCCATCATCAATTTTCAATGGGAAATCCTCTGGAGTGCTCTGACAGACGATTCTAAGTCAACAGATCGTTGTGGCATTCCTGGCCCTGCCAGATATCACTGCATTTCCTGAGGCCCAAGCTTTTTGAGCAATGCTGCAATTGTAGCAGGGGACTCCTAAACTAACTTTAGAGTCCCCTGTTTGTGGTGCTGCAGGGGGCGTGGAAGAAGGGACTGTGACTTTTCAGCCGTGCTGTGAGTTGGTGGATGATTGGGTGACGGCGGAGGAACATGAGATTGCTGGGGCCATGGTGGGGCTCAAGGAGGCAGAGGGTATTTCTGTGGAGGGGTCGGCTGGGGTGAGCCTGGCATGTTTCTTGAAGACACGGGAGCAGTGGAGAGGGAAGAGCGTTGCCATTGTGTGCTGCGGTGGCAACATCTCCGATGCAACCTATGCCAAGGCGGAGCAGCTGGCTCGGACGCAGACACTCAATTGAAAATTGTCCTCACTGACTTCTATCATTTACCATTATGGCACGCATTAATGAATTTATCAATTTTCAATAATTCCTGCCAGAGGCAAGGAATGTCTGCAGACAAGCTGCATATTTATGCTATCATAATTATGATCCTAACCCATGGTGGACTCGCCAGATCCAAGCAAGACCCAATCGACCATGGGCACGGTGCTCAGCATTCATACCGCCCTCCGCCAGCCGGGGCCAACTGAGTCTTAAACCTTCTTATCATGACAGAAGAATATTCAACAATATGTGAATACCTCTAGAAATATGCAGTGTTTTGAGAGGTGGTGTGCACCGCATGCACCTGATACCTGGCCTCATTTCAAAAGAGGCCGAGTGTCCCACAGCCACAGTAAGGGTAAAGAAAGAAAGAGCACACCACCAATGGCCCAGACTGTGATTATTCCTGCATTGTTCCCATTCTCAATGTAGAACACCCCATAGAGAGCTAGCATGAAGGCCATGAATTGGCAAATAAGAGCAACAAGTAGAGACCCTTCCATTATCAGCCTCACTCTGGTTAAATTGAGCTTTGCTGTGCGATTCGGTGGAGGACCGAGGTCTTCTGCTGTTATGGCAGAAAAGGTGAACATCACACCGAAAGCAATGCAGTACAGCGCAGAACAAAGGGCTATTCCATTGAAGACCATGTATATCTGATACATAGCACCAAAATTTGGTGACTCTGAAGTGACAGGCACCCCCTTGACATAGTTTTTCACAATGCTCTGAAGCTCCAGCCACTGAAGCCGATTTTTCGGCGCAGGAAAATCCTCATCATTCGCCAGGACGTGACATGCTTGCAAGTTCTGTGAACCCTCCCCCTCTGGTAAGCAAATTCCAAGAGCAGCCCGAGTACCTAAGACAATTTTCTCCACTGTGGACAAGCACAAGTCATCACAAGTGCTATATTCCTTTGGTGGCGTCACCACGCCAGTATACGACGCCGTGACAATGAGAGCAGCAACCACAGCATAATAAGCCAGAAGATTTTGGACTACCCCAGTGTCCAGGGCCATGCTATGGCCAACACCCTGCTGCAGTGAATTCAGGCGTCGGAGATTCCATCGTGACAACTTTTGGACCCAAAACACCTACTATTGTTGAATCAGGCGCAGCCTAAGGCGAGACACCTGCATTGGCAGAAAATGGACATGGATCTACAAAAGGACATGGATCCAAAGATGTAATTTCCAGGATTGGCAGCACTTCTCGTGCATCACACACAACGCTTGATATATTTCCTTGACAAACGATGAGCATTAAGCTGACGACTTGACCACACCTCAGATTCAGTCGGCCTGATGCCCGAGTGCCAGACTGGCACTGCCAGTCACAGCACGGACTCTCTGGGAGTCTTCACCTTGGGCTTGTACACGCGCATACTGCGAGACGGGCGATATTGGCGAATTCTACTGCCTCCTAGAAACCCTTCTTTACTGTGAAAGCCATCCTCTGCGAATGTTCTTCGTAAGTTCCTCCATTGAGCGGAACCCTAAACGAAACCTACTCCGAGGATTCTGCCTTCATGTCTCTTCAGCGTCTTCCCAAATTGATAATTGAACAGTGATCTCACACATATGTTGCAGCGAAACACACTGAATTTATGTTGTTATGCCTAAATGGATATTGTGAGCAAGTGCACTATATCCCCTGCAAGCGAGACGCCGGCTCTTGCTGGAGACTTCAGCTGCAGCCGCTGCAGCAGGGCGCCCTTGGGCTAAGCCATAGCTAGCTAGCCCAGACAGCTCAAGCAGTGACTGACTCGGGCACTTGCAGCACACATTATGTACACTTTATGTGCATTATTACACAATGCGATACTGTCAGTACTGCTGATGTCAGCATCATACTTTAAGTGTGCATTACCAGTGCGGCACCTGAGCAAAAACTGAAACATTGCACTCAAGTACACACAGGCTGGCCTTCTTTATAAACTAAAGCTGACAGAACCAAGCATGCTGCATCCTCATGCGCTGGATACATTGTCATATTCCTGAACGATTTGAAGGGGCAATGACCTGCAGGAACTATTTACAATGTTCACACGTTCCTGGTGGTTCTTAATGCCCTGACTCACATGTCTTATTTCGGTATCATGGCAGGTGTGGGTTCACCCCCTGTAGACTCCCATGGTTCAAGAGTGTTCCAGGTACTGTGAATGGCTGGTACACGAAAGCATAGGATTGCCTTATCCCAAGACAGTTGGGATCATTGCGACTGCTGTTAAGTTGCTGTTTTTCTACTGCCTGGACCCATAGGAATTGGCAGGTACCAGCTCAGGCTCTGCCAACACCTCATCCCACCCCAGGAGCCGCGGAATGAGAAACTGCACCACAACAGAGAAAAAAAAAACAATGCCAACCTGTCAAAAACGCCAAATTTCTGCCAGTAAAATCTGCAAAGATGAGTCAGATCACCTGCATGAGCTCAGGACACTGCATGCGTGCAACAGTAGTCGAAGCACAACAGGCAGAAAGTTCCTGCATTTTCTACACCTGCAAAGCCAGCAGATCAACATGCATTGCGATGACTCCCATTGGGTGGCAGGCGATCATGCTCACCTCTGACAGAGTCTTGAGGGTGTACAGCTCAGCGCCGGTGATGGGGAGGCCCATGGTTGCGCTGCCATCCTTGCCGGCACTGTCCTTGACTGCCAGCTGGAGGTACCAATCCTGCCCCTGGTCAAACCGCTGCAGCGACAGCGTCTTGGCTATCTTCCCGCTGTCCCTGCACCGTCCACAGATCCATTAAGCGTCACAAATTTAATTGATGGCAGCTCCTGAATGAGTTGAGGTGGTGATGGCAAACTCATCAATTGGTTGGGAAGTAGCAAGTAGGGTGTATGGGAACACTGCAGGCGTGATATAGGCTAGTGCAAGCACTTTTCTGAGTGCAGAAAGTACAGCAATGAAGGGGGGAGACTTCGTACGTGCCGCCCTTGTTGGGATCGTGAAAGAGCTCCTTCATTGACTTGCCGGTGGTGCAGGACTCCACCAAGCCCGCCAGCTCCACAGGACTCAGAGCAAAGGTCTGTCAATGCACAACAGGATGACTTCAGTACAAGGTATGCCCAGCTACTTGGAATACACCGTTGCAATTAGTTGGCTTGGAAATTGACAAACACACTCTGGCAGTACTTGGGTGTACTTAAGAAGTGACAGTTTCTTATTCTAAGAAACTCTCCAGGCCACAGCATCCCAGGGACAGCAACAGGACCAGGAATGGCAGAAGAAATCCGTGCTGTTCAAGCATCGGTAAAATCACGCACCTGCTTCTTGTCCCATTGATAGCTCCGGTTGCCCACATTTGTGCCGGATCCTGGGGCGACCGGCGCAAATTCTACGATCAAGCTGCCAGCCCTGTCCAGGCTGATGCTGCCATCCTGGGCCTCCACCCACCTTGGTTTTCTGACCTGCTCTCACAAGTCGTTGATGATTGAATGCTTTGGAGCTACTTATCAAGCCTTTAAAAGGCGTTTGATGAGCATGAAAGATGTGATATGCAGAGGGCCCTTGATCTAGTGGACTGTGATCTGTCAAATCCTAAGGGAAGAAGAAATTGCATCGCAGCAGTCCCCAGATTGCAGGCGAAATTCAAGGATAAGAAAAGGTATGTCTTGAACGTCCCACCCGAAATGAGGCCGCTGCTTTGCCCTTGTAGATGGCGTAATTTGCGTACAGGTTTCGCTGCTGGCTCTGCTGAGCTTGCGCCGGTGCTGCCGCTGCGTAGCACCTAGTCGTAATTTGGGGCTTTCTGTGAACGATTTTCAGCGGTGCGACCTTATTGCACAACCCTGATGCTGTCAATGACCTTCCCTGCATAATTGCTATCCTGTGCACCTGCGCATGCAAATCCACTTCGGGGCCTTGAAGAATTACATAAATTCTGTTCGAATTGTCTCAGCATTATTCAGCGTGCACTTGAGTCTCCTACATGCATTCCGAAAGAGGTGATGCAACAGCACTCACAGACCTGTGAGAAGATCATGCAGTTCATCCTTGTCACTGTAGACGAGGAAAGATCCAATTGTTTCTTGTCAATATCTAATTGAGACCTGCCTGATCCCCAGCTGTTTCTGGGAGGCCACCTTCATGCTCATTCTCTGCTTGGCTGCCGTGACTCATCGCAGTGACTCAGCACAAATCGCGCCAGCAATCTGCTTGGACGTATACGAAGTCACGCCTGCGCTGGATGGGCACTTTGTGTTGACTAAATTGTTTTTCAGTGTTTTGTCCTTGATCGCGCAGACCGTAATTTTGAGCTGCACGAAGTAAGGTGAAAAGTAGTGAGATTATAAGTATGGGAGGTATGCGCTCAAGCAATTCCCAGTTGGTGGGTGTTCTTACCCTTCACATGATCATATTATTAAATCTATAGTTAAAGGCTTCTCGATACACATCGGCAATCTTGCGGATTGTTCTTGTGCACCTTGCAATTGCGTATATGCCCGCCACGAGCCAAGAAGGCGTGACTGTCCTTGTTGCCCGAAGAATTCATTTATCATGCGGCAATTTCAGCATCAAAATTTCTGCATTATCGTGTAAAGCAGGCTTCTTAGTCCAGCTGTGTACGTTTCCGGATATAGTGCTCTGCAATTTCTAGTATCATAGTATAGTGTCCATCAGACGGAAATTCATAAGAGTGGCTGCAATCGCGGACCTGCATTATGCTCAGCTGGAACTGCCCCGTATCAAAGAGCGGCCTTTCGTTGAACCCTGCACGCGCCTTACCTCTGCCCTGTACCAACTGCCCTGGAGTAACCTTGCCTTCCATATCCTGCTAGTCAAACACACTCTAGCAGGGGAAAAGGTTTCTTATTTTACCGCTGACTCAGTGGCCTGCCTTGCCCAGGACGTGCTGGACGTGGCGCCATCGCAGCTGGTGCCACACACATTGAAGACAGTGAAGGGGAAGCGGGCGGCTGCGCGAAGCATGGTGGGGGAGCCCTTTGAGCACGATGCTCCGGCCATCCAGGAGCACGAGAACGAGCCGGCGGAGGTGGTCATCGTGTGCGAGCCTGAAGGCACCTCGCTCATGATGGGTGGCCTGCACCCCAGGTGCGTGGGGGCCTGGACATGTGATGCTACTGCTAGCAATTAATGCTACAGCCTCTCTTACACAAGCCAACAAGTAGCAAAAGGCTGTGTGCAAGAGGCTGTTTTACTGCTATTGGTAGACACTTGCCGGCTTCATAAATGGGCTGCAGATTGATGGGAGGCAAAATAGAGTGGTGCGGATGGGGAAGTGCAGTCGAGATTTTTGGGGGAGATCATTTTAGTGTCTTCAATACAGTATATTGTTGGCTGACACTGAGTATTCTCTCTGCTGGCGATGAGTGGCCACACTTGGCAGTTGCAAAGGGTGGCAGCTCCAAGGCGGGCAGCTCAGGATGTGCTTGTATTGGAAACCTGCAGCCTGGGCATTCCTCGGGTACTGCATGTTGAAAGAGTGACTGATGACTGTATATTGCTGCGTCAGGGCGTCATTGTATGAGCGGCCGGTGAACCTGGACGCTGCCAAGGCGGCGCACTCGGAGTTCCGCCGCGTCATGCGCGAGCACGGAGTCAAGGTGCACAGCTTTCCACTGTACTTTCAATTCCGATAGTCCAGAACCATTTGAAAATGTTTTCCTTTCCTGGGTGATCAGCACATTTCTGCCTCCCTGGCTAGTTGGCTGTTGCCGCTTGGAATGGTGGCCCCTATCCACTGCGTAGAGGATCTGCATCCTTTCTGCACCCCTAGGCAATCCTCATACAGTACAGCTCCAGGAGAGAGATATAAAAAGTGGTCACACGCTCTGCCAACCAACGACGGGGCTGGTTTGAAGGATCAAGCATGTGCGCGCAGGTTCTGACGGTGCGCGACATAATGAAGTACGGGGTGCACGACCACATGGGCGCCCGCGTGGAGCTTGAGGAGCTGGCCACCAAGGCACTCGTCTACACCGTCGCAGAGGGATTCACCATCGACGACCTCAACGAAGAGGTGTGTGCCTGATCCCAGTGCAGCAGTTCTGCACGGCCCTAAGATGTCAGTTGACTACAGGCCTTGCTGCACTAGGTCTGACGGAGCTCAGGGCACAGCATGCCTGTAGCTTCACCTCATGATGGCCTTCATCCTCAATCACTCGCAAGGTTGTCATTGGGTACCCAGCTGCCATGCTTTCCCAGGGGTGGCATCCGTTTCAGATAGCCTTGAGAGAGAAGTGTTTGGCCACTGAACAGGGTGGAAACAACTCCGCAACATTTCACATGACCTGTCACAAACAGCAAGATCATCTGCTCTTCCGTTCATGTCCGGGCGCGCATTAATTGTTCAGAGAACATGCCGATCTGCGAATTTACATCTATTGGGTAGATGGTCTGCTAACTTCTAACAAACTAATGCAGTATTGAGGTGCATGCATGCGCGAGCAGGACCGGCACTACGTGACCAAGGAGTACATGAAGGAGGTGCTGGAGCACATGAGCATCGCGCAGCTGATTGACACCATTCTCATCAATCCCACCGTCCACATCTCGCCCTCCTACCGCGACACCGGCCTCTCCGCCACCTACACCTTCAAACCCCTCTCCAACCTCGTCTACACACGCGACCAGCAGGTATTGCCCTACCACTGGTTTGAGCTTCTATCAAATCTATAATTATTGCACGCCTTTCCAGTCCGTCAGGATCAGGTGCGTGGCAGCATCCACGTCGATCTTGAGCTTTCCTCCACTGAGTCATAGACAATTCAAGAGCCTCCAACTCCCATACTATTCCAGGACGTAACAGGTCTATGTCTTTGCCGCCACCTTCCCGAATACTCAACAAAAATGTCAGATTCCCTGTTCTGGGGTATAGCAGGGCCTTCGATCTCTGTCATGGTGGCCCAGATTGTGTTGTCTGGCATCCCTGGGAAATCCCCAAAGTAGTGCCACCTCACTTGCTGCACGCCGTTCCTGCTTTTGCAGATCTCTTCAGCTGCTCTGCTTTTGGTTGAGGGAGCTTTTGCTGAGGCCTAAACAATTTGGTGATCGTGAAAAGTTCGCTCGTCACATGTGATTGACAGCATGTACTGTGCTAGACATGCGGCAATGGCGACCAGAGGACTGCATACGCGAACAACTTCCGCCCAATGCAGAATTGGGTGTAAAATTTTAAAAGTAAGTGCGCAAGGCTGCTGAGGCTGTTTGTGTGCCTTGGGCAGATCACGACGTGCAAGGGCATCGTGATGGGGCGGCTGCGCAGTGAGCAGCGCCAGCTGGAGGTGGAGCTCATGCGCTTCTGCCACAACAAGCTCGGTGCGGCCACAGCATGTCTTTGTTTGATTATACTTTCAGACTGCAAGCTAGATACATCCTAGTTGGGAAAAGTGGTGCATACCACACTTGGAATGCAGACGTGCCTTGCACGCGCTTTGTGGTTTTAGAAGTGGTGCCCATGACCAGGATTTGGCAGTTCTGGTTTTCTTTTTTCATGCTCAGGCTCCGAGCAGTCCGAGCAGTGTCCTTTAATCTACAGTGTGGTAATGTTGAAGATCGTCCTGATTGCAAGCTGATCTGTACTTTTATTCTTACCCCTTGCGTGTCCCTGCAGGGTTGCCGGTGATTGGGGAGATAGAGGCGCCGGGGTTTCTGGAGGGTGGGGACTTCTTCAGCGCGGGGCGCGACCTGGCGATGGTGGGCATCGGTCTGCGCAGCAACTTTGAGGCCTGCCGCCAGCTCATGGAGCGCGACCTGCTCGGCACGCGCCGCCTCGCCATCGTGCGCGACGAATTTGAGCAGCACCAGGCGCGTGGCTGCGCCACAATGGCATTCAGATAGTTGTGTTCTTAGTGCATGGTCCTGACCAAGTAGCATCTTGCAAGCAAACAAGACATGCAGGGCATTCTATGAATCACTATCGCTGCTTGTCCTTTCCGGCGAGTTTACTGGCATGTGGATATTCTGGATGGGCACCACAACTCTGGCATGCTAGTGTGATTGCCATTGCTGCCTGGACTGATTTTCCGCATCCAATATCCTGCTCCCTTCCCCAGCCCACGGAGCTGCTGCACCAGCTGACATGGCCTTGGATGAGATGGCATTGTGACAACCACAAGATACAGCATAGTGAGGATCGCCCAAAATTGAGAGCCACTTTTGAGGGGTTTCAATAAATATGCAGGACCGCATGCACCTGGACTGCGTGTTCAGCATCCTGGGCGACGATTGCTGCCTGATGCTGGACGAGATGATGGGCGAGGACAGCCCCACGCGGCGACTTGTTGACGAATGGACGCGCACTGCCGACGGCGGCTATGAGCTGACGCGGCAGGGGGTTGAGTTCAGCGCTTACATGCGCGGCGAGGGGTATCACATCATCCCCATCAAGGCTACCGACCAGCTTGTGCGCGGCCCTTTTACTTTGTAGAGATTAATTCAATTGATCGTATGGAGATTCGTAAGATGTGTGCACTGAATTGAGGGCACCAGCTTGAGCTTTGGGTGGGACGAGTTGCTATACGGCATTGTAGGGCAGGGATGCTTGGACATGTCAGGGCAGTCGATTGGGCACGCATATGTAGAGTGGCAGAACCTTTGCATAAATTGCCTGCATGCATGACGGTGATGGGTCATGAAGAGTCACCGCGCTCATGTTGCACACAGCATGGGAAGATGTTTTGATCGGAGCCAGCTAGGACCTTTCAAGTACTCTGTTCTCCGCATGCCGTGGCACCCCAGAATGTGCTGAAGAGCCCAGACACCTGCAAAGCATACAATGAGAAGAGCAGATCCTCATTCTTGACAATTTGCTGGTGCATGTGCGCAGTTGTATGGCTGCAATGTGCTGAACCTGGGCAACAGCAAGGTGCTGAGCGTGCATGCTGCTACGGCGCGCCAGATCGTGCGCGACCCCCACTTCAAGGGCGAGGTGCAGGTTGTCAACTTCACCCCCATCACCTCCATGTACGGCGCCGTCCACTGCTCCTCCCAGGTGAGCCCAGCTGCCAAATTTTCTCTCTTTACTTTTGGAGCACTTCTTTTGGAGCACCCTTTCTTTAAGCACTCTGGCCTCTTCTCACGTCTCTTTTTACATACTTTGCATTTTTGCCCTGCACTCACCCTTTTCACCGCAGTCCTGTGCTGTCGTTATTTATGTTCTGAAACTTTCAACTCTTTGTGAATTCATTGGAGTGAGGTTGCCTTGTTGGTGTGCCTGCTGGGTGGCTAAATGCTTGTGCCTGCATCTCGTATTACAGTGCTGTTCTGGTGTCCTTGTTTACTTGCTTCCTACAACTGGCCTGATGATGGTGCGCCTGGCTGCAAGGTTGTACACCGAACTCCCAGATGGGCTATAGACAACGACAAGGTCCTTTCCAACTTTACAGATGTAGCCACCCCAATACACCTCTTAGGGTCATTCCTGCTTGCCTGGACTGCTTCCCACTGCACATGTCTGTATGCTGTCCTTCGGCCTTATCACTTGCCATTCTGTGTCTGTGCACTATACAGCTTGCACACTAGTTGCAAGTCCTACATGGCGAGGCTAATTTTGCATCGTACAGCACAGTGCCAACACAGTGCAGCACCCATCAGCGCAAAATGCACTTTGCACGGTGCCCGCTACCTTAAAATGTTGTAGTAGTGCTGCCTAAATACTAGCGGCTGCGCGCAGGTTGTCCGGAGGATCCCCCGGCGATTCCTGGAGGATAGCGATGCGACGAACCACGGGGAGGGCACCGAGAATGGCAGCGTGCGCGGGGGGAATTTTGGCGGCGATGCAATGGTGGGGTCCCCCCCGCCGCCACGGGGCCCCACCACCACCGGGGGGTCCCAATCCGGTGGCAGCACCGCGGCCATCGATATTCTGGCCGCCGGCCGCCGCGGCAGCAGCTTGCACGGCGGCACGTCGGCCGCGGAGGCGCTCGGAATCTCGCGCCTGAGCGGCAGCCTGCGCGGCTCGAGCCTGGCCAAGGATGCCCTCAGCCGCCAGTTTGCCGAGTGAGGCTGCGGCTGCGGCTCCCGTGTTGAAAAGTCTGTCATTTCTCAATGTGGCACCGCTAAATGTCCATTACGAGGAAACTAACGTGCTTCAGCCGCACAGTAGCAGAGAGCAGCCTGCAGGATGGGCTCTGGGCACGGCAGGATGGTCTTGCAAAAGCTCTCTGAAGGTCCTGAGTGCCCCAGAATGCGTTTCCAGTAAGTCTTGGCCGGTCCAGGGGTTTGCGGGTTATAAGTCTCGAGTGCGTTATATAATTTGGCTGATAGACAGGCTGGCAATCGCACCACAATATGACACAGTCGAATACAGCTGGACGGCAGAAGCCTGAGCACACCCTGATATCATGATCTGGGGGCGACAACAGCATCAGTCCTGGTTTCTCATGATAGCTGGCCAGAACACATGCAAGGGAGCGCTAATGTCTTAGTTTTGAAGTAGTGCTCATGGTCTCGTTGCGAGCATACTCTGGTTATCAATAGCTTTAGTCTGTTTGACACTTTTGATTATCAGGTCCTATGGAAATGGTCTTGCGGATGCCGGCATGCCGTGCCCAATGTGTGCTTTTGTCTGTCCTTGTCAATGCAATTGTTTGCTGCGTGTTCCATGGCATGACAGCTTCAAGGATCGTGACACCTGGTCTTAGAATCTTGACAGCTACTTTCTCGGTAAGCAATTTTTTAGAGTACACTTCCTGAATGGAATGCGCTGGACACTCAATAGTAACATAAATGACACCACAGGCAAGCTGTGCTTTGCATGGCATGCAGCTGCAATGAGCCCCACATAATTACATCCCTCTCTCATGGATTTTGGACAGGGGTGACCTACAGACTACCCTTCAAGAAGCCCGGGGGAAAAGATGAAGGGAAAAGTAGGGGACTGAAGACATTGAGACGAGCGAAGAACTGCATCGAAGGCCACATTTCAGAACTATATGCACAAGAAATACAGACCACCTTTGTAAAACGACAATATATTGTTGCAAACACAATTTCATGTATACCTTACGGACCCGGCAAAGCATCCCCGTGGGGACCTCGACCCCATCTGTCCTCAGGATGGTCAGGGGAAAACCCAGACGTGGTGAGGTCTATCTCGATTATCTGCTGAAAATCTATCTTTGTATTGGTTTAAAAAGCTGTTGAGAAGGCAGAGAGCTCACGATTTCTGTACCAGAGGAATGGAAAGTCCTCATGACTGTGTCTTGCAGTTCCTGCGGCAGGAAATTCAAGAGGTGTTCTCAGGGTTCCGACAAAGGAATATGGCATCGACGAAGCGAGTCCATCAGGAGCTGGAAACCTCCGCCAAAGTACTATGACCGTCACAGAGACCGACCAGCGTCTGGCAGAGTACACCTCAACTTTGGTGAGCCCCAAATTAGTGATGAAACCACTGCGATATGAGTGCCTCTAATCGAGGAAGGCCTCAATCAGTGTTTTATATACCTCGCAGGAGAAAGCGATCCAGGCGAGGATTGACGCAAGACTAGCATTTGTAAGTATGCTGTCTTATTCAAGTATGCAAGACTCTCAAGCTGCGTGCCTTGCAAGGGGACAAGATATTATGAAGCCCAGCAATCTAAGCCATCTGTAGAGCTGTTTTTTGCTTTTGCAGCAAAAGTTGAGCACGGAGGTAGCCAGCATGAAGGAAGATATCTCAAGCATCCTGGCCAACCAAAACCAGGCTAATCAGTCAAAGAATACAGAGATCGGCGAGAAGAGTGGAAACAACACAGCACCGGAGATCTTTCTAGGTGCGCAGAGCCCACTGAATTTTGGAATACCGAGTTCACATTTAGCCTATTACTTCTTGATGTGTTTCTCACGACTTGGGCAAAATGGCTTGAAGTCGCCAGGCGTGATTGGCTGGTTCCAGAATGCCCGACAATGTCGATGAGAAAGATTATCTGATGTGACATGGTGTTTGTGTTCACAGGTGGTGTCGCAAACACAGAAAACTTGATCTTTTATATAGCTATTTTGATCCTGGCATTGGCTGGAGCACATCGTATGTCTTTAGATCATTTCAATTCACCTGAATGGCTGCCGTTCATCATTGCCTACTGTCAAGCAATTTTCACAGCGTGTGCAACAGTCCTGCTCATCGCTCGGCTGTTCTACGAGTACAGCCTGTATGGTAAGAGACGTATTCCCGTCTTCCATCCTCACCTTAGACACCCTCTTATGCGCCCAATGTTCCTTGTCAAGACAGGTCTGAAAGATATTACACTTGGTTGCAGCTGCAAGGGCACAGGCAGCTGAGAGAGCTTTGAAGGCAAGTGAGTTGGCAAAGCAGCATGGACGTCCTCTGGAAGCCACGTCATAATGCTCCTCATTGGATGGGCCGACGAGCTGTTTTGAATGTCATTGGACTTCTTGAGCATGGGTCGTCTAACAACCCAGACAGAGTACAAAAAGCATCCCCAGGTGTGTGTGTGTGTGGAATGCAATTCTGAAATTTGCAAGCAACATTTGTGCAAATTATTGTGCAATTTTTAGTGTCTCACACTGATATATATTGAGTGATTTCACCGGTCCATGCTTACAATACAATAAGAAATGCGTAAGAATGGCGTACAATGAAAAGCACAGCATCAGCTTAGTAGCTTACAACAGCTCCTGAAGAAACAAAGGTTTTGCTGCTGCAATTTGTGCAAGGCAATAACGTGATCAGAACCTGCAATTCCTTGCAATACAGTTCGTCATTGCTCTGCTGTCGACTTCTAGTGTGTACATCTGGGCGGCAAAGTTCAATAAGTACAGCTTGCGCAAGCATTGCTGCGCACACTTGCGGTGACTATCATATTATCCATCCACGTTGAGCTCTGCAGGGTTTCTTCCTGCCAGGTTCTGTGCCCCTATGCCACGTCCAGATCAGGAACCATGAATCAGAAACTTCAGGTGCTGTGGCACATTCTATCACGTGCAACAGTGCCAGTCATTGCCCTTGTTCGTACGCCCAATACTAAAGAGGTGCTCGCCAACGTGAGTCAGTGATTTGTAACCTGCCCAAATCGAAATGTTGAAATTGATGCTGGACAATTCGGAGCACGAGCAAATTCACAGAGCGATGTCGGCTGTAATATTAAGGCATTCCTAATAGGATATAAGGTCCATGTGCGTACCATTCTAGTTCTATTTTTTTCCTTCGATTTTCATGCACCATGGTAATTTTGATCACATGTGTACAGGGGACCCTACAGGGGACTGACGCAAGGTGGTGACGACCGATGACGACAGCCGAACGGAGGTCTATTTTCAAAAAGAATTGGCCGCAAAAATCTGGCACTAAGCTTACATTTGGCTCTTTATTTCCCTTAAAACTTAAAAGCAACCTGTTTCGTGAAGTTATTGTTTCACCCTAAATCCATGTATACAGTGCAAACACACCACAGCGTCCCTCTGCGTTTCTGTGCAGCATCTGTCCCGAAGCCTCTGGCGAGACTTCTCAGACGGGGTGAGCATTCTTAGATGCAAATATTCGTGTTTGATGGCTATTTTTTATTACAAGGTCGGCGAACCCAAAGCCAGAGGCCATAGGGCATACACGCAGAGCGTTTGCAGCCACTTCCGCAGGGCCTACAAAAGTCTGCAGCCTGTCAATCATGTCATCACCCAACAATTGCATGCACTCCCTGCGTGATGAAACGCGAAACTTCTGAAACAGACAAGGAAATCTGCAGGGGACGAGCGAAAGCCTTGGGACTCTCATTTTGTGCTATGCGCCTTGCAGGTGCCTCATCACGTTTCATTGGCTGCTTTAAGACCCACCAGCTCCAAGCCCAGTACACAGGTGCATCGGTCAGCTAAATTGGATTTACTTGACCACAGAACGTGATAGGAACGTGTCATGAGAGCCTCCGTCTATGAAGTGTTTTCACCACTGGCTGTGCACTGCGCAAGAGAAAGCAGCCCAGACGCAAAACAATGCAAGAGTTGCATATGTGAGTATGTCCTGTTTCCGGTACAGGATGCCTGCCACGTTGCAGCCTGTTAACATCAGCTCCATTTAGTCATGAGTGCGTCTGAGGTGGCTGCCTTGTTTCCCATGACAATCTGACTGACCTCAACACCGATCTGAGTGTCATCAGCAAATTTATAAAAGAGATCAAAGAACAGTTTCGTAGCACCGAGGCGGAGAACGCAAGATTCCGGAAGGATCCTCAAGGAAATGCAGGGATCTATTCAAGGCATTAAGGATGCCCAGCAAAGAGGTGCGCACATCTCCTGCTTTTCTCCTTTTAGCTCTTGCAGAGCAAAGTCCCAAGAACAGGTCTGGTCATTTGCCATGGGTGCATCCTTGTACAGTGCCACACTGCCATTGACAATGAGTGCGGGTACCTTGTAGGCTTATAGGTACCTTGTAGACACTCCTCAAGATCTTCGCCACCCTCATTATATCTTTGGGGGTCTTGGTGATGGCAAGAGACATGTTCCCGAATTGGGAGACGGCCGCATACCTTGCAATAATGGTAGCTACTGGCGCAGCAATCTTCCTATGATCTAGATAAACTAGGCTTTCCTTTGGAAATACACGAGATGGGAAACACTGGGCATCTTCATGATTGTACTGTAATTGAAAACCAGTTAAGTGCACCCCAGCAGCGTCCTTGTTTCTCACTTCTGCTGGATTGCCAAATGATTGTTGAGGTTACTTGTGATCGGGACGAAAAGTCATGTCAGCATAGGAGCTACTATCATAGGATTGGTTGTCGTCACTAGCTCAGCAAATTTGTTGATGTGTTGCGGATGCTTCGTGGTGCTCCCATGCTTGAAGGCATGCCATCGGCAGAGTATGATGTCCTTGACTGAAGTCTTTGCTTTGATCTCATTCCAATGACAAACTTTACAACACGTTGGGCTGCTGAAGCTAGGAAAAAAATATTGAAAATCACGCAGCCTCTACATGCAATTATAACACGATCTGCTAAGCAAGGCAAACAGCCAAATTATTTAAATTTGACAGACTTTGGGCAGGGCAACCTCCACCCAATGGTCCCACATGCATGCAGTGTTCCTGCCGTAGAATTTTTAATTAGGCACAAGGAACCCAAAGATCTCCAACTTATGACTGGTGCCATGTGTAACTCGCACACACGCTGCTCACGGCTAACATAAAAGAGCTCTGCAGAAAGCGCAGGAGCACCGCAACACTACAGTTCGCTTGCTTCAATTGCAATGTGTTATTATGCAAGCAGGAAACTCCGCTGAAAAATGTTATTACAGCGCATTCAGCTCTGCTACGAACTGCTGCAGGCGGCTGAAGAGCTGGTGCTCAAGGCCCTGCACCGCTGCCCTCAGATTGGCGCCTGCGGTCAATCCACTGTCCGCTCCTTCCACAGTGACCTCAAAAGTGTACTCCTCTGGATCTATGCTGCTGTACTCGCTCACCTTCACCTCCCCCTTCACCTGCAAACCACCCCTTGCTTCAGCCTGATGAAGAGATTGGCTCTGACGAGTCCTCACAGCTTCTGCTAGGGTCACTGCTTTGGCTTGAGCGCTCCTCAGCGTGGTCTTGGACAAAAGGACGCAATCAGAATCCATGGCATGCCAGAAAGAGGTCATCTCTGCTGAGGATGCACGTGCTGTGCTCAACACAGGGACACCTGGTGATTCTCAATGCATGTAGAGCAGGTGCAATTGCAGGTGAGGCTGCACATGGGGCACAGGCCCGCACCTCTTTTCCATCCTCCTCCCATGTCCCCCTCCAGTCCAGCACTATGTTCAGCTCAAATACCGCAAACTTCTTATTTTGCTTCCGGGTCGTCAGGTATGCCTGTGCAAGCACCATGTCCTGCTCAGTACTGCCATGTATCACGCAAGGACATGGCCATCACATCGCATGGCAAGCTGTGCTCACCTCTCCTGTCAAGCTCTTGACGCCCAGGATCTCTGCGTTTCCCAGTGAGGCGTCTAGATTTGCAGCCAGCCCTTTTGTGAGCTCATCTATTTTCTCTCTGGACCAGGGCAGCTTATTTTGTTCCTGCCAATGCCACCCATTGACATTGCTGCCATCCTGCCTTTCCTCGACTATCCATCTGTCGGACCTCTCCTCCCACTTCGCCTGATCAGCATCACAGCAGGCCGGATGTAAGGTTCTAGAAATATGCATCCAGCTCCCCAATGATCCTTCACACCGATGCAGAGGTCACTATTGAAGGCACTTGGTTAGTAATAATAAGTGGCAAAAGAACAACGCATATTTCAGCAATTTATATTCCGAAGCTGGCAAGGTGTGGAAAAGCACCATGGAGTTGTGACCTCCCAGCGATCTAGCTACTGAAGAGCCAAGGACACGGCAGAGTCAGGCAAACGACCACCTCAGGGATAGAAGTTCTTTTTCTGATTGTGCTGAGATGCAGTAATGATCTCTTCCGACAGTCTGGATCGGCCTTCTGTCTGACTGCAGGATTGCAATTTCCCCAGCAAACCTTAACAGGCAGGAATCAATTCACATTTCCCTACTCATGCATTTTCTATCCGGATTTGTCAGCAACTAAATCGTTTGAGTGAAGGAGGCAGGAACTTAAAGAAGTTGGCGCGGCAGTCTGGGCCAGTCAGGAGGGAACGCCTTTTCTGCAGTGGGGAAGTTTGTAACCGTCCATGATGGCATGAGCTGTCAAAATACTTCTGATATTCTGCACACGGATAAATAAAACAAAAACAAAAACAAATAAATAAATGCTGTGCGCTTAATTCCTGCACAGTAGCTCTACCGGCCACCCCCAGCAGCCTAGTCCGACTGAGTCGGTTTCCTAGCTAACAACCATCATGATCTAGATCTATGAGCAATGCAACTCAATCAATGAATTAGCACAGTTAATCGCATTGCGTAGGAACAGGAGCGCCCTAACTCTAACACCATTCTTGTATATCTCTTATATCTGGATTGCCAGTTCCGCTTGACGTGCAAGAACATCTACAGAGTGTCTCCACTGCTCAAGTTGACCTCCCCAGTGGACACTGGCAGTCCAACCATGGCAATGCCAAATTCTCTTCCATCTGATCGCACAAATGATGCTGAGATCTGATGACTCAAAGAGACTGTACAGTAAAGTCGACAGCCTGTTCGTGCAGAAGCCTGCTGGCCATGCCGTCAGGTATACCAAATAAGTCGGTTTACGCCCCACCAAGCAGAGGTGGTTCATTCCTGGCGACGCCTGCTGCTGTCTGGAGGCAGGCACCGTGCTGCAGCGTCACAAAGGAGCTCGGCACCAATCCTGCAGCTGCCGCATGCCTGGTGAGCAGCTGCGGCGGCTCGTCCATGGCCTCGTCTGTCAAGCAGAAGGTGCAGCAGTGGATGCCGATGCTCTGCATTGACCGCACATCCTGCATGCACATCATTGCTTTATACTGTGGGGTCCTTTCGTCAATGGTGCACACCTCTGCCAGAGACTGCCACTGCATGCATGCTTCACCTGGACACTTGAGACCCCGGGTTGTGCGCATGAACACATTCCCGAAGAATATTATACCACACCGATGTGCTAAAGTGCCTACAAAGTCTCTGCGCCCACGCACCTGATGTACCTGGACTGCCTCCTGCGGGTTGACATGCTGTGGTCGCATAAAATCTCTAGGCTCGTATGCACCAATCGGAATCGCTGCACAACACCGCTGGGCTCAATTCTTTCGTCAGCACATGCACTTTAACCTCACAAGCATAAAAGGCTTAAGGCGCAATCCAACTTCACATGTTGAAAGCAACTTTGCATTTCATTGCCGCGTGCAGGGTCTAAGTAGCACCTGAGAGGTCGAATGGCCCATAACGATCGCCTATCTCCTTGAAAACAGGGCAGTATCCAGTGTCCCCAGCAAACCAGAAACGCAGCTGCTTTCCAAGGACAGCATAGCCGCCCCACAGCGTCTGCCTCCTGTCTCTCCCAGTGCGCGAGCTCCAATGCTGCCAAACAGAACAGAGAACCAGTTGCACTCCTAGCACTTTCAATAAAGATGGACTCACGGGCCTACCTTATCATTAACTGAAGGCTACAGCAGTCGCAAATCACACACAAGCAGAGGCACAGAGGCAAGTTGGCAGCACCTGGGCTGGAGTCATTACAACAGTGACTTGACTGCCGGGGTGTCGAACACTTTGCCACCAGTCAAGCTCCTTCACATTGGTGATCTTGCAGCTGTGGAACCACTTCTGTAGTCCCAGGGGAACATACCTGCAGGACACACTTGCTCAGTCTGAATGCATGCTTTTACTATTATTGTTATCTCGCAAGTGCAGCTGATTCTGAGCACGAGGATGAGGGCACACTACCATGTCAAGGCGTCACCATACTGCTTATGGAGCCTGACCACAGTTCCATGGTCCAGATGGTCATAGTGGTTGTGGCTGATCATGACAAAGTCCAGGCTAGGGAGAACACTCTTGTCCAGATGAGGAGCTGGCACCAGGCGCCTACAAAGATAGTAAAGATTATGGCTCAAAGTCAAAGGACAAAGCATCTCTTGCACAGCCTGGGAGACCGTTTTTTGACTCATCTTGTTTGGTCCTGTGATGTACGTATGTCCTTACATACTGAATAGGGAAGGGCCCTACTTTGGGCCCATCCACTGCACTGGGCTGCATCTCTCTGAGAACACTGGATCTGTCAGAAATGTGACGCCCTCCATTCTGATCAGAACACTGGCATGTCCCATCCAAACAGCAGAAATGCACTCGTCTGCATCCATTGAAACTGAATGTCAGCGAAACACTTATGTCAATCGCAAAATTCTGCAGATCCATTGACATCCTATTACCTGGGCCATCGCTTAGAGTTAATCTTTCTAATTTATGGACTGGGAATGCGGCTAGGAATTCTTGACTGGTTGGATGTCTGTTTCCAACGAGCCAACCTCCAGATGGCACTTTCCTCTGTCGTCTGTCATACTGCCACTTCAGGACATCTCTGAGGCCACTCTCCTGTAAGGCTCCAACCAATGTTGCAAGTTGGATAGGTGTTTTCTTATTATCATAAAATCTATCTTGAGAATGCTGGCAGGCCCATCCATTACCTGTGTACAAGTTAACGCTCACATGCCATAACTGGCTCACCTTCCAAGTATCCCAAGGGTTATTGAACCTCCCATCAGTGTCATGATGAGAAGGAGTAGATTTCGAGGGATTGCGTCCAGACATTGTAGCTATGCAGGCATTTAAGTGGTTGCGCGAAAGGTCCAATGTATTACATCGTTGAGCGGATGACAGTACAGACCGTCCGAGCGTCTCTAAAGAATTGATCGTGCGAAATGCAAGCATTCAAAAAGAGAAGGCAAAAGCACACGAACAAGTGAGAGGCATACAGGAGAAGGCATGTGGACCTCAACATGGCACTGTTGCCCAAGCTGCCCAAAGCTGGGCAACAGAGGGCCCAGAGCAGCACTTTCTTGGAGGACACAAAATCTCTCGAAGAGGCTCTACGATGCATACAACAATACTTATGTCGATACAATATCTTTTTTGATCTGATTGTCTGTTCCCTTCACGCGCAGCAATACCATCAAGGCATCTGCTTCTGAGATCAGGACCGATCTGTGCAACGTGGTCAGATTGGCCTCGAGACTGCATCTTCATATTCCAGTGTCACATTAGGTGTGTTGTAATCTGTAAATTATATGCGAAGAAATTTCTGCAACGATGACGTTGGTGTTTGGTGGTGGACAATCCTCAGTCCTGTCTGTGCAGGTGCCCCAAGGAAAATTATACACGGTGAGCAACTTCAGGTTGAAATGCAAGAGCCATTGTCCATGGTTCACCACAGGATGGAATTGGGCGGTCCAAAGACATCTGAAGAGAAGGAAGTGTATGCAGAATATTTGGCACAGGTGAATCCTTGCCTTCCGGGGTCGTCCTTTATTGCAATGTGGGCATAACAAGAGATCAAGAGAGATGTATCTGTGGTTATTTCAATGAATGTCAAAAAGAATCTATGCCTGATGTATCCTTTAAACGAATTAGACTTGGCGCCATGTGATGGGTTTTGTGTGCCTCGTGCAGTTTTTGGTCCTGCTCCTAAAGCTCTGCACCGTGTACGAAACTCTGTTTCCCCGCATCTCTAAGGACATCCAGTCTTATATAACAGAAGGAGGATTGGCGCTGCAGTCAGGCATCTGGGAAGGTAAGCAAACTCTGAACATGCAAAGGCTGCTACCACGTCAGGGATCCAGAGGATTCCCAAAAGCATTGATCTACAGTGTCCTGCTATCTACTACAGCATGTAAAGCAGGGCACTTCAGTACTCTGAAGAAATGAGGTTGCAAGGTAGCGGGCAAGACGTCAGACAGTCCAGCACAGCAAAAACAAGTGATGCGAAGTTGCGTCATGCTGCGCATCACAGACCCCTGTAACGCACTTTCGTTTATAAATCTTTGGGAAATGCAGTGTACAGACCCCCAACTGGGGTCAAGTATGATGGTCTGCGCTACCGGGAGTGCATTGCAGAGCATGCAAAGCGGGTGGATGACTTGCTGTCGTTGGCGGCAGTTGTGCCAGTGCTGTGGCGCTCATGGGAAGGTGTTGACATGGCCAGAGCTACCTTTGCCACCCTGGTGGCACTGGAGGCACTGCAGAGTGAACGAGACGAGTGGGACGCTCTGCTGCAAGTGTACGAGCCTGCCTGTATCTTGATCTCTGTGTACAGATCCACCCAGATCCCTGCACACAGGCGATTCCAGATGGCAGCTGCATTCGGCTGCTGTGCGCCCGTGGACACATTTCAAGCTGTCTGGATGGTTTGCAAGATTGCCGCAGGGACACGCATGCCTGTGTTGCAATCGGCATGTCTAACTCAAGTACCCTTCCTGTTCAGGCATGGGCTCTCCATGGAGATGGTCGAATTACTGCTTAACAAAGTTCTCCTGCAAACGATCAACAATGAGTCAGCTGAGAGGGATTTGAGCGACAAAGAGGCAGCAGAGATACACAGGACGATGCGCAAATATCAAACAGTGGACCCAACATCACCGTGGGTCACAGAGTACTTTGCTGTGTTATTGCGCGAATTCATACCAAGGCGAGCAATGCAGGTGATTAAAGCTGCTTTCTGTGCAACATCTGTGCGATCTCAATTATTTAAACACATGAAAGTCACCTGCAATCCTGTTTTTCAGCTGTTGACGGGTTTGCTGGCCTCCTAAGCCCCTTCAGCACAAATGACATGGCCTCTGATAATACTGGTGCCACAGGAGTTGGAAGGAGGGCTGAGGGCAGCTGAAGAGCAGAAGGATGAGCTCAAGGCCTGTTCACAGCAGTGGATGTACTGCCACACCATGCTGATGGCTGGAAGCAGTCCACGCCAGCTCATCACAGTGTCAAGCTTCCTGTCACATGTGCAGAGGGTGGGGACAAGGGTTGTAACGGGGATTTGAAATCTTTTTGACACACTCCAGTGCTTCCATCAATGCTGCGGGGATTGTATATCTTATGTGCTCATTAAATCCAAATGGGCCTGTAGCTGGTGGCAATGGATTGAGCATGTCTCAAGTGAGTCCCTCCTGCAATTTTCGACAGGCCAAGGAATACAAGGCGCAGCTGGACAGCTGGGGTGAGTTCAGTGCAAGCACACAGGAGGCTGGATGCCTTTAGAGCAGCACCGCATGGCCTTCAAGGAGGATTACTGGTGCAGCCTGGGAGTGGCAGCTCGGTATCAGGCAACCATCAGGCTTGACCCTGCCTTTGGGGACTCAGAGCTCCCAGCCTTCACGGACGGGGAACTTAAAAAGGAGTGCATGCATGTCAGGTGAGCAGACGCTCGCCTCTCAGAGCTCTGATTGGGCTTCTTTGATAGCATTGCAGGTGTTGATGTTTTATTGAGCAAAGCCATGGACTGCATCACTTACAAAGATTCGTGCCACTCTTCCATCTTCTCTTTGAAAGCTGCCCTTGAGGGATGCTGCATTCTTGCAATTGCAGCCATTCTGACCTACCTTCCTGCACTTGCTCAGCATGCTCGAGGTGGTGTATTTGGAAGTGCATGCCATGCAGCATCAAGTGTGCGAACAATTCTGCAGGTGTCACATGTGCAAGGAGCTTAACGACAGCCTGCGCTGGTGCAACGGATGCCAGCAGGCCAAGTATTGCTCCAAGGCCTGCCAGAAGAAGCACTGGAATAGCGGGCACAGATTTCAGTGCAGTGCTGCAAGCTCAAGAGGGACTCAGGGCGTTTGAAATGACAGGAGTTGGTTGTGAAGGACATGTGCCTTGTCTCAAAGAGTCCCTCAATACGCCGGACTGTGTGCCCGAGCACACTTGATTTTGTCATTGTGTCATCTGAAGCATTCGATTTGCGCCCTAGAAATGACTATGCAAGAATGATGATGCTTGTGCATGAATGTTGGACCTTTGGAAAAGGCTAACTTGTGAAAAGCACGTGTTTGAGGAGCATATGCGTGAGCACTTCTCCTGTCTGTAAGGGCGGCTCACATTATATTGTCAGGACAGGGGTCAGTATCTTTCACAATCATTACATCAACAGCATGGACTCCTTCATTCTCAGTATCTTCTGCACTTGAGTCCCAAGGTGATCAATGCGTCCCTCGAGAGACTGCTGTCTGCTGGAGATCTGCTCCATCAAGCCCAGGAACTCCACTTGCTGCAGGTGCATTTGGCGGATTATCTCAAAATGCAGCCTTCTCATGTCGTCCCGCAGCTGCAATACCAGGCCAGCTCCATCAAGAATCTCTTAAAAGCTTAAAGCATAACCATTCCTTGCACTAAATTATCATGCCAAACACCCAGCCTATTCCTGTTTCAGCCTGCATCGAATTCGTCAAATTGCAAAGCTTGGTTGTCCCCCATTCACGTTTGTTTCTGGTGTTTGGGAGCACCCACAACAAAGAAGGGGGCAAGGTGCGGGTCAGAGAAATACCTCTGCTGCTAGGTTTGGTGTGAGAGGGTCCGGCGGTGGCAGCGAGGAAGGGGCATGAGGCATCTGGGGCACTGACGTGGAGGGGTGCTCCTCTGATGCACTTCCTGTTGGATACGAAGACAAAATATGGTCACCCTTCATTACTGCGTGCATGCAGCAGCATTCCGGCTTGAAAGGGTCAGACATCTGGGCAGTGCCATGTGTCGTGCAGTAATCTTTGAGGCTGCAGGCCACCCTGTCACAGCAATCAGCTGCCTTGTAGTAAAGCTTGCAGGACAATGTCTGGCACACATAGTACAGCAGCCAGAGTCTAGGGCAGGCTATGGGGGAGCTGACCAAAGTCCTTTTTAACGGTGACAAATTGGCAGGTCACCTGCTGGAGTGGGACCCTCAGCAGGCTGAGGGGTGGCAGTGTCAGTGGTGGACGCGGAGAGGGGCCGTCTGTTGCCCCGCGTGAACAGATCCGGAGTGTCTGGCAGCCCTGTGCTTGAGGCAGGCGCTGCCAATTCCAGTGGACTCTCACCGCCTGTCTGACCCCCCGAAGCTGCATTGTCCTGGAGATTTGCCAGCAATTCCGCCTGCCAGCACAACAATGCTGTGAATCTTAATACCAATGAAGGGCTGAGCCTGCCCTGAGAAACCCATGCACCCATCATGAGATCTGGCACAACAAGTGTCATATCCCAGCAGGATAGTCTGGGATATTTGGCAGTGCAACTGACCTGGTGAGCCTCCTTGCTGAGCCTGTGGGGATGCAGCTGCGGCTGCCCCATGCCCCGTGGCACTGCTTTGGGGTCAAAATATGGCGTGGCCAGAGTCTCCGGAGTAAGTAAGCCTGGTGCTAGAGTTTGGTTGTCAAGGGGCGTGAATGGTGTCGATGCACCCTTCTCCCTCGCAAAGGCCTGCACATTGCCAGCTCGTCCATGCCAACCAATTTCCAAGCATGCAGATGCAGCACATGTGCCACAAGTGGCGCCAACAACTAGCCGCGTGTGGGCGCATTTGACAACTTCGTAGCTTATCCAGACACATGGCACCAGCACGATCTCACCTGAGCTTGCGTAGGAGCCTGAGGTTGTCCCCCTTTGACCCTGACCGGCTGCTGATATGCGTCAGTAAGTTCTGTTGGTGCCACGGGCTGCCACCGGACTTCATTCACACGCTCTTGCAATGGCAGATCCAGCCTGTTGAAGGGCTTTACCCCCAACTTCCGCGCATCATACAGGAGCACGCCACCCCCTGCGTGACCATCATTCTTTCTTTATGCAAGAACTCAAGGTTCCTGCTTTCCAGATCACAAAAGCCCAGAGAATGTTTTCCACGTCTCCAGAGTTTTGAATTGCTCTGCCCGTCCAGAGTCATGGAGGCCTTGTTGAGCGCACCTATTGTGCCCACTGCAATGCTGTGACCATCATGGTGCATGTCCAGTGTGGACAGGGAGCGGCCTGTTCTGGCGCAGGCAGCCATTCCACCCAGGCGCCGATCAATGAGGACCAGGCTGCCATCTGCCCCAGCGCTGATCAGCAGGTTCCCCATGCCATCCACAAATCTCACAGCCGCTGCAGGACCCTACATCGAATTAAACATAGATTGCATCAGCAGAAATTTCCACATTAGCCCTGTGTTCATTTTGCTTGTTATGCTATCGACACGAAAGCATGGGATTCGAGGCAGACCTTGTGCAAGTTTGGATGCTCTTCTCCCGAGCGCAATTCGTTCAGAGCATGGACTTCCACAGCCCCAGTCCTTGTGCTGCAAGCTAGCAGCTGCTTCTCGAAAGATAGGGGTGCATATGTGACGCAAGTGATGGGTGCCAGATTTCGCGATTGCAGCCTGGCTTTCTTAATGCCTTCGGTGTTGTGCAGCAGCAGCTGGCCGCTCACACTGCAGAGCAGTCAGAATACGTCAGTTTGCAGGCAGTCGATTGAGGCAGCAATGAAGTGAAGGCTTTTCTTGCAAGTCTCAAATGGGTGCGTAACACAGCACAGACACTCTATCATTGGGCAATACCTTGAGGAGGCCAGCGTTCGGCCATCTGGAGAGAATGAGACTGACGTCACGGCGTCAACGTGATCTATCAGCCGCAGCACACGTTCCTGCAGCGCATAAATTATTTTGGAGAAATGAGCATTTAGCCTCCTGCAATTGCTGAATTTATATATTGCAAGATGGCGGTACAGGAGTTCTGCCGTTGCGGCCCCTACCTGCTGGTTGAGACTCCATACATGGACCAAGCCATCTAAGCACCCCGCTGCCAGTAACTTGGAGCCACGACTGAAACTCAGACAGCTGACTTCCCCCATCAGGCTGGTTTCATCACCAGGGCTTGGCAACGACCCGATCGAGTCGCCAGTGGGCCTGTAGACTGAGACATGGCCGGTAGGGCCAGAAGCTGCGATCGCTTTGCCATTTGCATTCCATGCCACGCTGTCGCATCTGTCTGGGAGGCTGAAGTTGACAATTTCATTGGGTTTCTTATTGCAACTGGACCCGTTGCCATTACTCGAAGGCTGCCATACATGTATTACGCTGCCGGAAGCGATTGCCAACGTTCGGATCGCCATTACACTTTATTGATGCACAGCCAGTACTGTAGACCGCTTACCAACGGATGCACAGACTTCTCTAGATGTTTCAACCTGATCAAGCGCAGAAATCATGCATGAAAGTAGTTCTGTACGTGAACAATGTCTTGAAATGAAGTTTCAGAATTGTAGAGCACTGAAAGTCTCAAATGCAACACATGTCTTCCATAGAAATGTATCCCTAGCTCGGAAGCATAGGGCTTCACCCTGCATTTATAACCGAGCAGCTTCGTCTCCACCCAGCACGTCGCTTCCACGCTCGCTTCTTCATTCCTGAGCATCTTGAACCAGTGGAAAAGCTGTGAAGTAGCACATTCTAGGCTTGCCTCATCTAGCAGCCATGGTGCGGCCCCGATCCCTTCTGATGAAGACTTGTGTCTGACTCTGTCGTGTATTTGTCGGACCTTGGACGGAAATTGTATGCTCAATGAATGTGATCTGCATGTTCTAGTTTGATGTGGATGCCATCTGACTCACACTGCATCGTAAGGGTTGTCCACGAGGTTTTTGAGGGTGCCCTTATTCGAGCCCGCATGTCAGGAGTCCAGCCCTGCAGGATGCCTTGTTTGTGTTGTTTTCAGTGATTCCTTGCCATCGAGGAGGTCTCTAACAACGCAGTGTCTGAAATTTTTTTGATTCCCTGCACAGGCGCAACCCCCACCAGGATATCCAGGAGGTGGATACCCACCAGGTGAAGGCCATCCAGGTGGCAGTGGGCCTCCCACGGGCGAAGTAGGTGACAAGGGCCTCATGAGCAACATAATGCACGGCCTTGGAGGCCAGCACAACTACCCCCCAGGTGGACAATATCCTCCACAGCAGGGTTACTACCCTCCACCGCAGCCTGGCTTCTCCTCGCCAGGTCATTTCTCAATGTCGCATAACACCATTCCTTCTGCGCTTCAGTACTGCTCTGTTCAGTCCTCGCTCTGGCCATGCCTTTTAGCACTGCTCAGAATTGACATGCATGCAGCAGCGGTTCAGCGGAAAGAGCGATTGCCCAGGAAATCAGGCTCTTTTCAATCTGATCATGCAATCAAATTGCGGAATGTTGTGTGCCCACCAACTGGATGACAACATCATTGCAGCTTGAAAATATGTCACTTGGTGTCTGCAGGCTATCCCCAACAGGGGGTGGGGGGTTACCCACCTCAATACGGCCAATATGCACCCCCAGGCGGCCACCCGCCTCAAGGACAGCCTTACTATCCTCCTCAGGGGCCAGGTCAGATGCTTCCCCTGCATCCTTCATGAACCTTTACTTGCACTCCGCTCAAAGCATGGTGCTGGCCAAATCACAAGACGCATCATGCTCTGCTTGCAAGCAAGCTGGTGCATGGCTTTCCTGTTGCAGTTGTGCGCATTTGCATTCTGGCTGAAGTGCTCATGTGACGCAGGCTATGGGGGTTACCCGACACCAGGCAACTACCCTCCGCCGCAGCAGTCCCACGGCCCTGGCGGCCTGGGATCAGCTCTGCTGGGCGGCGCCGGCGGCGCAGTCCTGGGTGAGTCATCCCCTCAACCTGCTGTACGTCACCTCCTTCAGCTCGCTTGCTTCTAAAAGCATCTCGCGTAATTTACTGGACCCTCAAGCACGAGCTTGATCTTGAGATCGGGCAAACTATGACAGATACTTACGGCAGTGATGCAAAGACGGCTTAGAATTGGTCTCTGCATCAGATTAGCGTTACTGCTTGGAGGTAGGTGTATGGCCAACAGCATCTGGACAGGGTGTGCACAGTGCCTATCTGCACCACCTGCATGTGCATACAGAGTGCCCTTACGAAATGATGTAGATATTTTGCATGTCATCCTGCATTCATTCTTGCATGTGTGCCCGGCAAAAATCAGTGGCAGTATTGGTGGGTGCACAGGACTGCCGCCCTATAATGCACTTGCACTTGGCAGGGTGTAAGTACAGGCTCCTGCTTGTGCATTTGCAGGATCAATGCTGGGAGGACATCATGGTGGTGGTCACCAGGGCGGATATGCTCCCGGGTATGGATGCCAGGGGTATGGCTACGGTGGACACGGCGGCGGCAAGTATAAACACAAGCACAAGCACAAGGGCCACGGCGGCGGCTGGGGCCACAAGAAGCACAAGTACAAGTGACGCGCGCGCAGCCGGCCAAGCTGAGAAGGCGGTTTGCAATTAGTGGTCTTGAGCATTCGTTGGATGAAGAGTGTGTTGACCTTGTGACCTGCTGTCGGTGAATACCTGCGCTTGAGAAAATGCAGCCATTTTGATATAACGAGCCCCAAGTCAAAACTGATGGGAACACAATTGTAGCATCTCTATAGACGAGCATCGTTGTGCAGAAATGGACGCATAATGAACTGGTGACAGGGAGTGCCCAACAACTTCATGGGGATGTGTCCGCAGAACAGAGGAAGCATGAAAGCCATGATGTGTGATCATGATGGGAATGTGTTAGATGTTACGCATCCCGTGGATGGGCTTAAGAAGCTTCCTGGTGCCTGCAGTTGCATATGCATGCAATATAGTTCTTGTACGTACTGCCAGTGTTGCGCTCTTCATAGATTATGTAACAATTATAATATTGAGACCTCAAGAGATAACATCGAAGAGAACAAGCAGGGTTGAGGACGCCACCTATACACTGAAATGGTTTACTCTCAGATGGCAACAGAGAATCACCCACATGCTACAATTCGTTCCCCAGGTTGTCCACCTGTTGTCACAATTGACCAGCACACCAGGACTCAGCAAGCACCATTGCAATACTCCATAGCTAACTTGCTCAACCTCATCAGACAGGCGCACCCAGCAAGATGCCAAACACTTCAGAGCGTGACAGTGGCGCAGGTAACATGCTGCCATCCATCAGGTCCTGACAAGGTCAGCGGTTCAAGCCTAGCTCCATGACAAATTGCCTGGATCACAAGTATTTGCAGTCACAATTACGCTGTACCGCTGTAGCCCCTTTCGGGGTTCATCTCCCGCCTTGTTGCACCGCTTGCTGCCAAGCCTGCCTCTTTAGATTGCACGAAAGCGCGCTCTTCAGCAACATAGAGGACTGTCAGAACGAAGCCTAGGGCAGGCTGCTCAGGGCATGATGTGGTCGGGAAACGCTGGCCGTCTGGTGGCCTTCTGAGGCGCCCATCACGTTACTATTTATACACAGAAAAGGTCAACCAAGATCGGTAAGCTGCTGTAATGTCCACTACTGGTGGAATCCAGTCAGGATCCCGCCAGTGTATTAGCTATTGCCAGAAGGCATATTCCCTCCCCAATAATGGTGCATTCACGCAAGTACCCAATAAGAATCCGCGATGCTCCTTTTGTCCCTCTGCATCCTAAATGAGCTCCACCATAGAGCACTGCCTCATTTCCACCAGCGGCGCTTGTCTGGATCAGCACTGGCACAAGTGAGCCCTGCCATGTTGGCTCAAATTACCAACCTCCAAAGCTTGTTCATCTTCTTATTTTCTGCCCTTGGACGCTGTCATCTCCCCAGATGCCACAGTAGACCCACGAATATTCCCTGAGATACGAGGCAGCCCTGCTGGAATCAAGCATTGGCGCGCTTCCAACTCCTACACGATCCGCTGGCTGATAGCCGTCCAGGTCCCAATTCTTCGGCCGCGTTTCCCCCTCCAAGTGAAGAGTCATCGCCGTCAGCCATATGCCAGCGCAGTGGTGCGCCTCGGTGTTGTGTGCCTCGGGTATCAAGCCTTGCTGGCTTCCAAGGGCGGAGTGGCGGCACGCGCGGCCGCGGGGGACGCCGGCTGCGCCATAGGCGCCTGCGCAAAGTTGCCGTCTGCTGGGGCCAGCTTTGGCAGCACAGCCGCTGGAGCGTCTCGGTTCAGCACCACAATGCATGCCGTCATGTTGTCGCAGCCTGTGCGCACAGCGCAAGCCCGTCAGATAACACTGTCAAAACACCATGTGCTGGGTTATGCACTGGAGCTCACGATTTGAGACCAGAATCTGGATAACACTTGAACATGTGTCCCAGGTGCGCCAATGGGATGTGAGGGGATGTGAGATTGCCAAAGTGCAGGTAACCACACATTTGATTATAAACACGCAGGATGTGACTACCAAACGAGACCACCTCACATTCCCGGCACATCTGCATGCCATGCATGCTGTGCCCCTCAAAACACCGTCTTGTGAAACTTGATGGTGACTAGAGCAGCGCGCACCGATGCCGCGCGTCTCGCGGGGGTCGGGGGCAAGGCAGGCGTCGAGCAGCTGAGAGGCGATGTCGGGGAGTGCCATGCCGCGGTCGAGGCAGACGCTGACAAACTGCACCACCTCTTGGTTGCTCATCACGTCCCACACGCCGTCGCAGGCCAGCACAAAAAAGCGGTCCTCGTGCCGCAGTTCGATCTGCACCCCCACCACTTTCCCAGGGTCAGCATCACATGCCAGCCCTACCGTCACCCATTGAGATGCCATTCGCAGCCTCCAGAGTGCGCAGAGTTGTATGTATCAAGGGGGTTGCATGCAGCATGTGAGGCTGCAGACAAGACTAATGCAACGGAGAGCTGTCTCATGGGTTGTTCAGTGGTGGATTTGCAGACCTTGACAATGTCCGGCTGCGCGGTGATGATCTGCTCTGCGGGCGCCAGCTGGTCGTTGCCCTTGTACTTCAAATCTCCAATGGCTCTTGACAGGTTGAGGTTGCCGTTCACCCTGGACACACCAATAGAGCTTCTAGTGATAGATGCTTGCCTAATTGCGATCCCATGAAAGCAGGACAGAAAAGTCTTTATGGCACAGAGTCACACTGCCACATGGTGCGCACATGCAGTGAGCTTCCCCAGGAAGTACTGTGATGTGTTGTGATTATTGAAGGTGTGGTATGAATGTTAAATAAGCAGATGGAAGAAGCCACACACCTGCTGACGCCGCCCACGTCGGACACGAAGCCACCGGCGGCAGTGATGCGGTTGCGCTCACCCTCGCTCTGGGGCTTGTGGTCCTCGCTCAGCGCCAGGGCCTGCCCGCCGCGGCACAGCACCGCGCGGCTGTCGCCCGCGTTGGCCACCCACAGCTCCTGCCCCTTCAGGACTGCCACCACCGCCGTGCACCCCGCCTGCACACACCGCACCCCTCTCAGTTCACCAGCCTGCTTGAACAACACTGAGCAACCCACTGGAGCTGACACATATTGGTGCCTCTGCTACAGGACGAAGCACAAGAGGATGCTTGCACACCACTGCCCCTTTGATCTAGAGCTGCTCCTTGGTAGCTCAGAGCGCTGACCAGGATGCTGTCAGCAGTACAAGAATGCAAGCATGGCGGTAATTTTTCGCGGCAATGATGGTGGCTGCGATGCATTCTTGCAGGCCATACACTGCTTTTTTGGGCTCCATTCAGGAGGCATCGCCGGCAATGTGCATCAAGTTTGCTGTCAAGAAGCTGGAGCCAGACCTGGATGCGGTGCTCAGGGAGGCTGTCTCGTGTGGGGATGTCGACTGACAGTGGCTGCCGCGGGGGGGCCGGGGCGGCCGGCGGCGGCGGCTGCTGGTGGTGATTGCGGGCGGCTGGGGGGTTGGCCTCCGCCAGGGTGGCCGGCAGGGCGGGGGGCGATGTCCCCATGTCTGAGGTGTTGGTGAAGTCCCCTATGGGGTCCATGCTCTCGTCCTCCCCATTGCCGTCCTGGCGACGCCTCATCATCAGCACCTGCACCGCCACAGTGTCCTCAACACTACTACTGGGGTTTGAACAGGTACGATCGCACATCAGCTCACAGCAAATGTAAAATTCATGACTTCATCCATCCTTTGAAGCGGCGCGATGCACCTTGCAGGCAGTGGGCTGTCGAACATAGAAAGCAAGCGTGGAGGCGGGGAGCATGAGGAGGTGGGCCGCACTTGTCTGAGCATGTCGAGGGCCTCAGAGGTGGAGACTTGGCTGTCCTCTTCGCTGGCGTCCGAGTCGCTGCCGCCGCCACCGCCCTTGTGCGTGGCTGGGACGTCCGGCTGCGGCTGCGCGTCGTGGGTGCTGCGCCGTAGGGCCTCTAGCTCGGCCCCATAGGCGGAGTCCTTAAGCATGCTGTCCATTTTGTGAAACACCTGCATCCGCGCAAACATCACAAGTCTTGACTGCGGTGCCGCTTTGCTGTTGCAGAGCTCCACATTCCGCGCAGAAATCTTGCCCAGGGTGGGATGCCAAGTTGCATAAGGCTGGAAGCAACCACGTGAGAGGCTGGTAAGAAGTATGGCACGATAGGTCTTTCAGATATGGGGTTGTTGAAGCAGAGCATGCTCACCTCAACCAAAGAGTCCGGCAGATTGCCCTCATGATATTTTTCGAGTCGTGTTATCTCCCCAGCAAGGTATTTCTGACAGAATTTGGCAACCTCACTGCAGCACACAAGCCATGGCCATGAGCAACAATGCTCGTAAGGAAGTGGATAAATTCGAGAGCTGCAAAAAAGGTTGACGCCGTTTATGCGCAGTCACGCGAATAAATCATGAATGCCCTCGATAACGCTTGCCTTCTAATGGCTTGGAAAAACACTCACCTGCCACCGTGCCCATCAAATACTCCAAAAATTGCTGCGTCAGGAGCGTTGCCCAGATCCACGGTGGCAATGTGTGCATCCTCCATGGTTCTACGCCAACCCTGTCGTACAGCGCAGAATGCGGTCAGAAGGGCGGGGGTGTCAGGCAGCTTCCAAGCTGGATTCGTGCCTGGCTGATGGGTGTCGTCGACGGAAAGCACGGTCAACGACGAGCTCTGACACCTCCATCGTCCAATTATGTATCGTGCATGCAACACAAGGGCTTGAGGTCCAGCGCACAAGGTGCTTGAAAGGACAGTCATTTCTTTTGTCATGCTCATGCTGTGATCCCCGTTTGCCCCGTTTCAAACTGAAACGCTCACTGCCACCCTGCAAGCGCCTTCATTCTGTCGCCTACCTGCATGGAGGAGCCGCCATACTCCAGGAAGCCCGCCTTGCCTCCAATAAAAGTCTCCTTGTCTGTAATAGGCTGACTGAGATAGGCACCCATCAGAGTCTGGCAGCCAAAGCTATCCCAATCACGCCCCCAAAAGCTTTCTCCTCACCACGATGACCCGGATCAAACCTCCAGGCCGGCTTGTCGGGCCTGGCACTGTCCCCGAAATTACAGGCTCCTTCAAGCCGTGCTGTGCTTGTGCTGCCCACCCCTTACACAGCCCAAGCCGATCTGACCGTCCATAACCCGACGATCACATGTCATCTCTTCAAGCAATCAATTATTGCCGTCAACCGGGATGTGCTTACCGAAACTGGGGGGAGCGCTGAAGCCCCCACCTGTTGTGTCCTGCTGCTGCCTCACCGAGTAGTCACCTCTAGCTGGATCTGAGGTCAGGTTGACTTCTGTGTGACCTGTAAAGTGTACCCCAAGTTGCGTTCGTACAGCTGATGCATGACGTTCACAATTGTACTAAAGCACTGATTTGAAAGGATTCATCAGGCGTCGTACTGCAGAAGCGTTGCAGCTGTTGAGATCTCCAAGAACGCACAGTGCTACTTTTTTTGGCTCTCTTCTTAATCTGATGGTTGGAAGAAATTGTAATTTCTCCTTCTGATGCATCAATCGGGAGTTAGAATGTGGGTCACAATCGCTGCCTTACCAGGAGAGGTGGGTTTCGTGTACTGAGTGGGATTGCAGAGGTGCCCAATGGGCAAGAGGAAGCTTGTGAGCATCCTGAAACGACCGATTCCTGCCACGGGACGTGCAGCTGCTCCTGCTGGTGGCCCTGTCAAGAGGAAGAAGCAGGCAGCCTCCACAGATTTCTCACCAGATCAGCAGCCCCGGAAGAAGCAGAAGCCGAGCAGCCCTCAGCATGCAAGGGAGCACAGAGGCACCGCCTTCTGGCACGCTGCGTCAGTCGTCGACCGGCAAGCGGCGTCCGCCATTACACACGTGCTGCATGCAGACGCCACCGGCACCGAGGGAGCTTCCATCAAGTCGCTCACCCTCGGCCCAGCCATCCAGGCGAAGAAGGCCACCTACGCAGTCACATGCGAGACGCTCCGCATGCTCCCTGTCATCCAGCAGCTGGTCAGCACGGCAGAGCTGTTGGGGCTAGACCCCAGGCTCTCCCGGGAGACGACCTTCGTGCTCTGTTACGAGCTGCTGTTTGGCGAGGGCCTCCGGCAGAAGGGCCCTGCAGAGCGGCTAGTGCTGAGCGCACGGCCGGCCCTGGAGCAGGAGCTCGCAACGATGCTGGCTGAGGCGGGAGTGGCGAACGCGCGGGAGCTGATCAGCGAGTCAGCGGAGAGCGCCGCCGCGCAACGCCGGCCGCGGTCCGCGCGCGTGAACACGCTGAAGATGTCCGTAGCGGAGGCTCTGACCTGGCTCAGGACGCCAAAGGGGAAGCAGCATGCGAAGCTGGCTGACTTGGTGAGTTGTGGCACATGCACCTTCCTTCCCAGCCACAGCTCATCTGCAGGCATCTGAAGCCTACAATTCCTCGTTTCCCCATCGTGGTGGACATCTCATGGATTGATCGTAGCGCTGAGGTGAGTTTGTCATCCTGTGCAGGGCGCGCAAGTGACTCAGGATGAGCTGCTGCCGGACGTGCTGCTCTTTCCGCCGGCTACGGATATGCATGATCACCCGCTTGTGAAGAACTCCTGCCTCATTCTGCAGGTGCGGCCCACGTGGAACATTTCTCACACATTTGGGTACATTCTCTTTGTGATCATTGAATCTTCTCTGTTAATGTCTGAGCTATGCAGATGATCCAGGGAGTATGCTAAGGCTTGCTTGTGTGACTTGCAGAGCAAGGCGTCGTGCATGCCGGCACATGCGCTGGAGCCTCAGCCTGGCTGGGATGTACTGGATGCCTGTGCAGCTCCCGGCAACAAGACCACCCATCTTGCAGGTACTGGCAAGCATTGAGTAACGATAATGATGTCCTTCAGCAGTGTTTAGACTTCACAGCCTGTGTTTTGTTCCCAGGGACTTCAAAGATGTTTCTTCCAGAGCAGCACACACATTGGGCATTTGTCAATTGCTGCTGTGCATAGAATTCTTCGTCAAACAGCATGGCATTGTGTTTGCAGCGCTGATGGAAGGGAAGGGCCGCGTGCTGGCGTTTGATAAGGACCCCAAGCGGCTGAAGCAGCTCAAGGCAAATGCGGCTGCAACAGGCGCAGACTGCATCACTGCGCGCGTGGCCGATTTCCTGCAGCTTCCTCTTGCCACGTCCCCAGAATTCAGGCACACATTCCTGGCATCCATATCAGCTTCACCTTCCGCCTCCTTTACTATGTCATTAGAAGTGCCACTATGGAATCACTGGGTGGGTGATGAGATGGTGGAAATCCTGACAATAATTACATATGTCCTGGTATCAACGAGGGAAATGTTGCTGTGCAGGAATGTGAGGGGTGCGTTGGTGGATCCTTCGTGCAGCGGCTCCGGCACAACGCTCTCGCGCATGGACTTCCTGCTGCCGTCACATGCAGCACAGCATTCTCCGGCCTCTGCCGAGGAACCCACAGCAGAACCCACGTCAGCAGGCCGTGACAGTGATGTCATCAAGCAGCCTTCTTGCAGCAGAATTGAGCACGAGGGAGGCAGCACGTCTGGGCAGATCGGCAGAGGAGGCTCTGCAGCGGCGCCAGGGGAGCAGCCAGAAACAGCAGAGAACCCTAAGAGAGATGCAGCAGAGGAGGGGAGCAATGGTAAGAGGAGCGAGGGGGATCGCATCGAGCGGCTGGCGCGGTTTCAGGAGGCAGTGGTCCTTCACGCGCTGACGCTGCCGGCGCTGCAGCGGCTGGTGTACTCCACTTGTTCGGTGCATGAGCGCGAAAACGAGGCCGTCGTGGCCGCGGTGCTGCCGCGCGCGAGGGAGCTGGGGTTTGAGCTGGCGGCCCCCTTCCCGGGCTGGCCCCGGCGCGGCTTGGCCAGCAGCGTGGAGGGCGCGGAGCGGCTGGTGCGCACGCACGCCGTCGAGGACGGGACGGATGGGTTCTTCCTGGCTGTGTTCCAGCGCAAAGCGGAGTCTTAGGCAGTCTGTGGAGTTTCGTCTGGGGCAGACTCTGGTCACCAGAGCCTTGCCGTCAATCGATATCTACAAGTTGTCTGTCCTGTCATCAGCCCGCTTTTCCAGCTACACGACATTATCAGGCCGTGCTCTTATGGTACTGCCTGGCTCATTAGTACGCCCAGTACTACAGAGCCCGACGCTGCGGGGGTCCAGAGGGTTGTAGACTGCCCAAGTACATATTGCCAATCAGTGAAATATAGAAACTCTGGCCTGGGATCAGAGCGAGAGCCACCTAACGGATGAATGAAGAATAGAGAGTTTGAGACGCATCAAACTTTTATACAAGATTCATGTGCGTACCACTCTAGTTCGAAATAGTCTAAAAAAATTTGCCAGTAAAATTTGAGATGTGTGCAAAGATTGGGATATTCTACTCTCCACCCAATAACGTAGTGCATTGCTGACCAGGTACCTGCTGTACAGGAAGCTGTCATCTCGTATCAATTCTTTGAGATGGGGTGTGTGAGAGCAGGATGATGCCGAGGGGAAGGGAGACAAGGGGCCCCTGGTCAGAAGCTTCCTCAGAAAGGGCCCCCAGGAAGGCACGCGACACAGCGAAATTGTAACTTCTGATCATCATGATACAAGAATTACCCACATGCCAGCTCAGGGAAGCATACTGTTGTAGACCAATGCCCATGAAACTCGAGCATCTTCGTCTGCAGTACTGTCAAAAATTCCTCAAAGCTACGCACTCAGACATAATATATTATGATGTAGCCCACATTCATGCCGCCTGTGCTACTGTCTGCTGCCCCACGCTCTTTGCAGTGCGCTCCAGGAATCCGCGCATCAGCTTCTGCACCAGCTCTGGCTGGTCTTGCTGCACCCAGTGCGAGCAGTCCTCCAGCACATGCAGCTCCAAGTCTGGCACATACTTTTCCGTCCCCTGCACAGCCATTTTGCTGATCATGCGCAGGTGTTCCATTTTTATGCATACTACTGCCTCTTATTCTGATGTGCGAGACTCACGTTTTCTGCACAATTGGAATTCACTCGCTTCACAGCCACCAGCCAAGGGTCACCAGAGACATGCACCACATCCTGAAAGTTCTCGTCCTGTTGCATGCTGTACTGGCAAATGCCTTGCGATGACCTGATAGAGAAGAGACTGCCTGAAAAACTTGGGGTTCGTTGGGTTCTTAAGACATGCACAGGTGGAGCAGGAGGCAGATTTTGGGGAGCCCAATCTGGTGGTGGACCTTATACCCAACGGCGGGGATGTGCAGGAAGGCCTCACCCGGACCAGCTGTGGCCCCAGGGCTGTGTCGTTGGCAGCGTACAACATCAGCACGGGCATCTTCAAGCCTCGCCGCAATAACGCATGCGCTTTCCTGTACTCTGGCTGTGGAGACCTGCATTGCACACAAAAAGATCGGGTGGATCCCAAACACACGAACAGTCAGTCAAAAAGCCTTCATTAGCACGAACAACCCCGTCGCCTATCAACGGGGAGAAAGCATTTGGCAGTGCGCACCGTGTCTCGCTGTCAAAGAAGGCTCGATAGTAATTGATCGAGGCGGTTGCAGCCCCGGGCCGCGCAAAGCCCTGCTTGTACCTGTTGGCACCAATAGCTTCCTCACCACCCAGAACTGGTATATTGCAGGAACTGTGCATATGCCTCTTTCAACTTCAGACCAATGAAGGAGGCCAGGACAGTAATTGAAGGCATACCCTCTTCAAAGCCACCTGCACTGCATGCTCTCAATGATAAAGGCTCGATAAGCAAAGGATGTTTGATGTTGAAGAGGCTGCAAACAACTGCATTGGACACAGGCAAGCAGGGCTCACCTCTCGACGTCCTCGTCTGAGACGGCGTCCTTATTGCGCGGCGCCACTGCGGCCGTCTTGAAGGCACCAGAAATGAAGGCAGCGTCCGCGGCCAGCGCCAGGAACTCCGGCAGCTTGGGCGCCTGGAAGAACAGCATGTACCAGCTGCGCCGGAACTGCGCAACAGCATGTGTCTCAAAACTGCTGATTCTGCCAAAACCCAGAGATTGTGCGGTCTGAGCCAGCGGCAGCGAAAACCTCAGGTTGGGTCACATTATCCACCCTCGTCCTTAAGAAGTGCACTGCCCCATTCTGGTCCCTTGCTTTCATCAGATGTGCCAGCAGGCAGTGCTGCTAATGTCACTGGCAAGCAGCCTCCCTGATGAAATTTCTCAATGGCAAATCCCATGCACAGTAGCGAGTGTCACTTTCTACCATTCGCCCCTCCGCAGGGCAAGAGGGTCATGCACAGTGTTGCAGCTTACACTGCACAGTGCAGCCCACAGTGCAGCTACAGTGCGCAGTACTGCGTGGGCTCGGTGCAGTGGCACACCTGGTCGAGGTCCAGGTTGTCTCTCCAGGAGGCGGGGTGCGGCAGGCCCATCACAACCAGCCGCTCCACCACTTGTGGGTACAGCGCCGCTGTGTGCCAGGCCACCATGCCGCCCCAGTCATGCGCCACCAGCACGCACCTACAGCAGTGTCACAGTGCTGTTCACTGCTATTCACTGCACCGCCTATCCTCCTCTCTTCAAAGAGGAGTGAACCTTTTTTAAGATATCTTGTCCCAGCACTCTCATACATCCACGAGGTGCTGAAATTCCAGATCCGCGACAATCATTTTCCAGCGCTGTTGGGTCTTGTGCTCAGCCTGGTGCCTGACAAAGGCTGAGTGCACGTGAGAAAGATTGCATGCAGCTGGAGAGTCCTGCCTGAGTTGATCTGATAGACCAGGAGTGAAAGATGGAGTGGAGTGCAAGATGGCAAAGCCTCTGAGGTCATGTAAGGGGTGCCTCACCTTTCGTGGCCGAGCGCCTTGACCAGCGCGGCTGTGTCTGACGCGAGTGTGGGGATGGTGTAGTTGTGCCTGCCCTCTGGCTTGTCCGACTCCCCATACCCTCGCATGTCCACCGCCACAACCTGCCCACCCATTAAGCACACTCCTGACTTGGCAGTAATGCCTGAAGTATCTGCATCAACCATTATGCGCTGTTCAGAGCACGGGTATGCGAGTGGCACATTTGTTGCATTGCAGGTGCTTGGGCAAGGCTGAGCACCTCATAGTCCTCCTTGAACTGCTGCATCTGCCTGCGCCAGCTGAACCACAGCTCTGGGAAGCCGTGCAGAAACAGCATCAGAGGCTTCCCGTTCCCTCGCCCCGCCGAGACTGTGTGCAATCTGCCGAGCACAAAGAGTATGCCTCAAAACATGCTATAGGGAGCCCAGTGTTTCCAGGTGTGTAGAGCAGCAGGCTGGGAACAAGAGCATGAAGGCTTTCAAGACAAGTGGATGGGGGAAAGGAGATTGCAGCAAGACGCACCTGAGGCCATTGACCGTAACAAAGCCGTGCTCCAGGTCAAATGGATCCTTGAACTTCATAGCAGAGCGGTCCACATTGGAAAAGAATACCTTGCGACTGCAGCACATGACCAGTGACTCATTCCGATGCTCAACAATAGCACATCACATAAACAGAAGCACATTCGCGAAGGATCACAGATATAGAGTCTTGAACTTACCCAAGCGTCACACCCAGCAGGGCCAGAAACCCCTGGTAAGCCCAGATGGGCACAGCAACAAAGGTGATGAGGGTGAAGTACTTCAGCCACCCTCCCACAATCTCTGGAAGCGTTCTGGGAGGTACTGCATTGCAAGAAGTAGATTATGATTGACTATTGATAGAAATCACTCATGTATCAGGCTCGTCTTCAACAGTGTGCAGCCTCACCTTCTACAGTGTCTTGGGGAACGTCAGCAGCGGCAGAGCATGCAAAAGTGCGCTTTGGTGGAGCAGACGAGAATGGCTGTGTATGAAAGTAGTTCTTGCAAAGGGGTGCTTCCGAGACTGACCATCCTTGCACACACCAAGTTCAATGTATGAGCACATGCATCTGGACTTACTTGTGAAGGATCAGCTATCGCGATCACAAATAGTGGTAGAAACTGTCAATGTAAGTTGCAGGTGCTACTCACCATGCAGATGTGGCGTTGATTGAGGTGCAGGACTGTGCGTCACCCTGCCAATGTGCATTGGACAACATGTTCAGACATTGGACAGGAAACTGCTTTACGGACCTTCTTCAGTACGTCATCACAATATGAATTAGATGATTTTATCACCTGACGGTCGGGCACGCTCTCGACGGGCGTCTCGTGTCCAAGCGACCGAGCACATGGCGCGATACTCGCTGTGTGAGCATGCTCTGCTGAAGTGATCGCATCGAAAGATACTATATGTCAGAAAGGTTGCAGATTTCTTGTATCAATCAATTGCAGGGCCAAAATCCGTCTCTCGTGTGCGTCCTCTCAACGTTAAGGTAATTCCCTGAGTCACCACTGAGTAACCGCCCGCAACATGGGAAGCTGCTTGGAGCAACACTGGCATCTTTGCGGCCAAATAGGTGCTCGAAAACACACGATATTCTGTGATGGCGTTTCATGGTCTGTTATTGCCTCAGTCTGCTCCAGTTCTTTGTGACAACACTCTGAGAAGAAACTGCCAGCAGCTGATAAGCCTGCGAGCAGCTAGGCCTGTCGTGTGCTCAGCGAGTTCAGCTGTGGAAGTCGCACCTAGCATGAATGGCTCATGCACAGACACATTTATTCGACCGCATCTGAGAAAGCTCGCTGCTTACACTCCCATCGAGCCCTTTGAAGTCCTGTCAAAGCGGTTAGGCCGTGCGCCAGAAGACATCATCAAATTAGATGCCAATGAGAACCCTTATGGCCCTCCTCGAGAGGTCCTGGCAGCCCTTGGGGACATGCCATTCCCCAATATCTACCCAGATCCTGAGACGAGGAGATTGCGATCTGCTCTTGCAGAATTGAATGACATCCCCATGGAACACTTGCTGGTACGTCACCACGCCATCACCATACAAGAGTGTCAGTCTAGGGCCAAAAGGATGGCCAATCTGCCATTCCAACTTGCATACATGCAGGGACAGCTTCTGATTACTCCCCGGCACATGGGCAGGTTGGATGTGGAGCGGATGAACTCATAGACCTGCTCATGCGGTGTGTATTGGACCCCGGAGACAGCATTGTAGACTGCCCGCCCACCTTCACCATGTATGCCTTTGACGCGGCGGTCAACGGAGCAAACGTCATCACCGTCCCCCGGCTGGATGGCTTCAGGATAGATGTCCCAGGTGAGCCCACAAGTCAAGATCATACCTTTCTATGACGCCGCCCAAACGATCAGTTATACGCCGGACATCTCGACCCATCTGTGTGCCTGATCCTTCTGTGCTGTGGCTGGTTGTTGCAGCGATTGAGCGGGTAGTGCGGGAGCGGCGGCCGAAAATGGTGTTCATGACATCGCCAAACAACCCGGACGGCTCCATGATCACAGAGGCCGACCTGCTGGCAGTCCTGGCGCTGCCTGTTCTGGTGGTGCTGGACGAGGCCTACATAGAGTTTTCTGAGGAGGCCTCGCGCATGCGCTGGGTGATGGAGCGGCCTAATCTGGTCGTGCTGCGCACCTTCAGCAAGAGTGCTGGGCTGGCGGGGCTGCGCGTCGGGTATGGGGCGTTCCCTGCGGGCATGATCGACTACCTCTGGCGAGCCAAACAGCCCTACAACGTCTCGGTGGCCGCAGAGACTGCCGCCTGCGCTGCGCTGACCAACCTTCAGTACCTGCAGGTGCTGTGCTGTGCTATGCTGCCCTGGGAACAAGCCTGACTGCAGCTTGATTGCTGCTAGTGTTGCTGATACAGTGGATTTGCAACGGAGATCTCAGCAGGGTGTGTCACAAGGGGTAAGCTTTGTTTTGTTTGTTCCAGGATGTCCGCGATAAGCTGGTCGTAGAGAGGGAGCGCCTCTTTGGACTGCTGCAAGATGTTCCCTTCCTGGAGCCATATCAGTCTTCAGCCAACTTCATCCTGTGCAAGGTGATTTTCTGACCTTTCGCTCCTGTTGGCTCGTGGCATTGTCCAGAATTTACATGAATCTTCTCAAAATTCCTGCCACTGTAGCATACCATCACCGAAAAGAAGTTTCGTCCAGGACGAGACCACAGCGTTTGAATGTGTGCTAAATGATGCGGACAATGTTCAGGCATGTTGTTGTGGTTCAGGTGGTTGGCGGGCAGGATGCCAAGGCGGTGAAGGATACACTTGCATCAGAGCATGGCATCATGGTACGCCACTATGCCAAGGCGGAGCTGAGCGGCTTCATCAGGATCTCTGTGGGCCGGCCAGAGCACACAGATGCCCTCATAGCTGCTCTGCGGACCCTGGAGCAGTCCGTTGCTGCTGTTGTAGAGGAGGAGTGAGCCGTGGAGCGTGGATGCAATTCTTGTTCAAACTGCTGTTGACAGAACTGTCAGAACTGTCTTAGCAACCTTTTACAACCTTGGTCACGTGGCAGCTCATGTTGGTCAGAAGACTCATTGGAGGAGCAGTGTTTCGTTGGTCATCATGCCACAGAATCAGTCAACGGAAGTCTTGATCTCAATGTTGACCATTTTGACATCCTCAAATGGCTTGTCAAAGCGGTCTGTCTTCACCTTCTCAATCGTTTGCACCACATCTGCGCCCTTCACAACCTGCACACAAGAAAAGCACCAAATATCAGTGGCAACGAGAAGATGCATTTCTCCCGATTTTGCACTACAAAATTCCTCAGAAATGGAAGGCATGGCAATCACTCACCCTCCCAAACACAGTATGTTTGTTGTCTAGCCAGGGCGTGGGCACAGTGGTGATGAAGAACCTGCACCCACAGCATTCATCTCAGCGCTGCCAGCTTGAGCAGATCCACACGTCCCTAATGACCTTACCCTACAAGGAAAGGAAGTGCTCACACACGAATGTCCAGGCAAGAATGGCGATGGTGGCATGCAACGTACTGTGAGCCATTTGTCCCAGGCCCTGCATTGGCCATTGACACAGTGAAGGCACGGTCGTGGCGAAGGTTGCGGCTGAACTCGTCCTCAAACTCGCCGCCCCAAATGCTCTGCCCACCGGTGCCGTCTCCTGTCCAGAGGCAAGTGCGCATCAGCACAAATATATGCAGAATGGAGCTCTCTTATGAAGCTTGCTCACTTTCATTTGGTACTGTGAAAAAGTCCTGTGCCATGCTTGCAAGCAGGAGCATGCCCCTGTTCCAGTGTGAGTGCTGCATTTTGGCCGAAAGAGGAGCTGAATATATCCGTGTGCTGCACAGCATGTACCAGCTCACAGAAGTGGCCACCCCTATCCTTCTGCTGAATCCCATCATACACATCGCTGGAGAGGAGGACAGAGACGCGCAGCTGCATGAAGCTTCCCCAAACTAGTGCAACAAGAGAGGCAGGGTATGAGCCTGGTACGAGCACGTGCCCTGTCTGTCTGCTGCATCTGCTCGGAGGGGGTGGGGCGCAGGGCGCACCGAGGGGGTCGCCGGTCTGGAGCATGAAGCCCTTGATGACGCGGTGGAAGATGATGCCTTCGTAGTAGCCGTTGCGCGCATGCATCGCAAAGTTCTCCACCGTCTTGGGGCACTCGTCTGGGAACAGCTTGAGCGTTATGTCGCCCTTGGTCGTGTGGATCACCGCGCCCCGGGGCAGCACCTCCGCAGCCTCGTCGCCGCCGGCCGCGCCGTCCACCGCGCCCACCTCCTCCAGCGACGGCTTCTCGTTGAATACGTCCCTGCGGGAATGGCGCAGTACTTAAGTCAAGATTCGGCTGGGCTCGTGCCCATTTCTGGTGACTCCAAAGTTCTTGGATAGGCTCTGCCTCACTGCTAGCTGCTACAGAACATATTGTAGCGTAGACTCCTTTGCCGTGTAATCAACATGGGGGCTATTAGTACAATATGCATTACCCCTTAACAAGTATGCTGCAACAGCAGCATCTCACCCTTGATGCCTACATGAAATTCCACATCACAAAGTGATCAAGCATGAAAATTGCATGGCCCAGGGATCCACAACCATCCGCACCTGCCGCCGGTGGCGTCGTCGGCGTCGGCGGGCTCGCGGCGGGTGAAGAGGAAGAGGCGCGGGCGGTTGTGCGCGCAGGCGACGAGGGTGGGGTCGGTCTCGTGAACCTTGACGCCGGCGCCAAGGCGCTTGGTCTTGGTGGTGCCGGAAGAGGGCACGCCCTGGTACAGCGCCAGCCGCAGGAAGCGCTCCGAGTTTTCCACCTTACCCAGAATGCGCGCCACCCGGTTCGACACCAGGTTTACCACCTGCCGGGAGCACACTCTCTATTGACCTTGCGCAGATGTGGGACAGGTACCCTGCAGGTATGATTTTGGAGCAAGTAGACCAGAGAATGCCATACAGCATCGCAAGACGGGATATAATGCAGTGAATTATAGTTTTCTCTTGAGGGGACTTGTTTGATGGGACGAAGACAGCTGCAGCCTCTCTTCCTAGCAGAAGCAACTGGTTGTCAGAACATGCCTATTGTCAAGGCAAGGATTGTGAGGTGCGGGTCACGCTCAAAGCACCATGGTCGCACCTTGATGCCCAGGAGGGTGGAGAAGAGCACGAAATTGCCGGAGTCGTCAAAAATAGCGTTCTGGTGCGGAGCGGCAGCGTCGGCAAGCAGCTCCTTCTCGACTGCGACACGGCGGCCGAAGTCCATGGGGTCCAGGTGCGCCAGAACGCTGTCACTGCTCTGCAGCTCCGCCGCCGCCTCCAGCGACTCGTCGTACACCCGCCGCAGCCGTCCGCTCCCAAACCAAAACACCCGCACCCGCCTGCCAAATATTCCCACGCGATTGGTGCATTTGTCTCTCCGCTTTGTACAGCTTTCTATTGTGGAGAATTTGCTACTTGTCAGCGGAAGGAAGAGATGGAGAGGCCAGATCCCTGCTTGCGCGCAAGGCCGGCCAGGCACATAATCACAAGTTGGATAAATCCCAGATCAGCAAGTGGATTTACCTGCATGGCATACAGTGTTGCATCACAAGAAATCCATATTTCCACGGGGGAGGTGGCAAGCACAATCAGCAGGAGGTGCTGCACCTGTCAGAGGAGAAGGTCACGAATTGCGAGCCGTCCCTGCAGACCTCCAGGGACTGCACAGCGGTCTTCGCCTTTGCGTGAGCATAGAGGTCTGTGTCCAGCTTGCTGCTGAAATCCACGTCCTCCTCAGGGAAGGCTTGCCCGGTTGATCTCCAGTACTCGATCATCCCTGCATTCCACATTTGGACACGCCTGTCAGCGTCCATTGCAGGCTGCAATTCAGCTGCCTGAAGTACTGAATCCAACAGCTCCAGCAGGCAGGGCTACGACTCAGTGGTCCTTCAGTGGCGCTATATCTCAGAGGGCCTTGCAGGCACTGCAGACAGTTGAGCAGCATGCAAAGAACTCATGCGATGGCGAGGCCGTGGTGTGATCGTGCCGAAAATTACAAATCTTGCAAGAATCTTGAGGGGTGACACACCTTTCTGGTCGATGGAGATGACAGTGTCATGCGCTGCATTGTAGCGCATGACTACCACCGGCGCCCTGTGCACTTCGAAGCTCTCCATCGGCTCTTCACTGCCTGAGCGCACGTCGTAGACATGCACTGATGGGCCCTCCAGCTCTGCCACGGCCAGCTTTGTGTTGGAGTCCCCTCTCTGATGCACAGCAACATGCTTCAATCCCTTTCCAAGAGGAAATTTGCCCATTTGGCTCGAGACACCAGTCAGACAGGCAGAGACAGCATCAAGGTCTCTGTGCAAGTCAAGTTTTGGGAATATAGCAAAATGGACAATAGAAATGTGGACAACGTGCGGGCATCCATTTGAGAAAAGCCGTCGGGAGACTTCTGCACTTTGCAAAGCGCAGAAGGACGGTAGCAGCGCACCCTGAAGATCCATTCCGTGCACGATGGCACGAAGGTGAGGCGGAGCATGGCCATCATGTCAATGTTGGGGATGTCAAACACCTTTATTGATTTGTCGTCCGACATGCTCACTAGCAGCGAGCCGTCAGGGCTCACAGACAGCCCTGCACAGCATGCTCTGCGCTGAGTACCCTTGGACATGAATGAGCTTCACTAGTCCATTCCTGACCCGGCACCTCATCTCAGGGACTACAGCGGATGTCTCACCCTTAACAGGACCCAGATGCGCCCGGAAGTGCTTTGCAAACTCGATGCCGGTTGCGCGCTTCTTCCAGAACTTTATGTGGCCATCAGCAGAGCCGGTGATGAGAAAGTCCACATCAGCGGCGACCACAGCATGTGTGACCACGTCTCGGTGCATGTAGCTGCGCTCATACATCTCTGCTGATGGCAGCGCATGCAGAAACTCCTGCTCGTGCTCCAATTTCTGTGTGCAGCATTTGCATGCCCGTCATGCTCAGTGGTGCCACAACACCCAGCATGGAGCGATAAAAACTGCAATTGTTTCTGCCTCGAAGGTCCTCCATCGCTTTTGCAGCTCTCCAGCAACAGATGGAGGGCCAGATCAAACGCAAGCAATCGGGAGCCCCTCCACCAACTCACCCTCCTTTTCCTCGCCTTTGGTAGGACAGGCCCCACCATTGCATCCTCCTCATCCTCTTCTGCTGCTTCGGCTCCCTCTGGAATTGAGGACAGACCAGCGAGTTGTTGCCTTCTCTGCACTTCAACATCTTCTGCAGGCGCCTGATGGGAGCTTCCACCGTTTGTTGCAGCTTCATCCTCGGCCATGACGGCCGTCAAAACTGTCCAGAAAATAAGTTTTGTTTGTAGCTTTGTCCACACACAACTAAATACGATGCGAATTATAGCTAAACTGGAAGGCTGGTGCCAGAAAATTCAAGTGCCTCTCCCCTATTAAGCGATGTCACAATATGATACACAGATTGGTTAAGACCCGTGATGATATTCTTTTGAAACTTTTTGACACAACAACTTTGGCTGGCGATCGCTATAATGCATTCGACAAATTGCAATGGTGGGGGGTCCCGCAGCCTTCCCGCAGCTAGGGAGGGGTCATGTGGATGCTGACTCCGAATGGCCTTTTGGCTTTGTGGCAGAAAAAGCGCATTATCCGTACAGCACATCTGATGGTCATGATTGGCTGGACATCAATTACTTAGCTTTGTAGCCAAACAATGCTTCTGGAGAGGATTTGCATTCCATCATGATAACTTATGATACCTTGAAGGGTCCCATGCATGAGGTACCGGGGAGGATGGACTGATTCAGAATCCGGAGAACCAGCATCAGGGCAGAGTTTGCCATCACATCAGACACAAAGCTGATGAGGGTGCGGGTTTTAGAATGACTACTACAGTACTCATCCACCATTTTTGGCCAAAAATATTTTTTTATGCGGGTTTTAGAATGACTACTACAGCAATCACCCAGATCATGGAGTTACTGAGCCCAGTAGCCCTTGGGCCTGCGGATACTGAGTTCTTGACGAGCACCACATAGATCATCTATCTGAGATCTGCAGATCTGAGCAATTCATCATGCATGATGTTGGCATCAAATGATTGATATGCGGCAGTTCCGGTATGTCGGATCTTCTGAACCAAGGTGCACATGACTTTGCCTTTACAAGCACAGATATACAAGCCCCACAGAAAGTAGGCACAGCTGCTTGAAAAAACGGGTCTCCCTGATCATGGAAACTCACAGATACAGCCACGAATGAATTCAGAAAGTGACTGAGCTTTCAAACCTTCAAGAACTTCCAGTCCTAAAACAGAGCAGTCACTGACACAAAGAAGCTAAGTTCTAAACGCAACCAACAAGTCAATTCTAGCGCAACTCTTCAAGGATTGCAACAGGAGGAAATATGCATGTCGGAAAAGGTGCACGTTGCAAGCATGAAAGAATAGAGCAGAGACCACACCACATTTGTACACACACCATCTGACGCCGAACCTAAGAGTAGCAAACACGCACCCATCAAAGAATGAAGACTTTAACGTTCAGATGCACCCCTTTGCTAAAGATGTTCCCCATCAACTCCTCAAGCACAGCGGAAAACAGTTGTGTCATTGGCCCACCATTCCGTGGCAGCAAAAGACCCCGACACTCCATGGAAAGGCCACAGGTCTGATGGGCGCCCAGTCAGCTCATTGACACACATATTTTACTTCCAGTCATTCGGACACACCCCAGCCATCAAAAATTCTGCAACACAAAGGGCCTGGGGGGTTGGATAAGGTACAAATGCTCATATACAAAATGACTGCCAATGAGGCGGGAGTATGTCTCAAGCACGCCTGATCGCCCTGGATCAGGCAACCCTGTCGGGCTGTTGATACAGCAGAATTCGGACTTGACAACTCTCCTGCAAAGCGTGCTGGATGGCACGCCCCTTATTTATCCTCAGTCACAAAACTCATAAATCAAAACCCAAGATACGATAACAGAAATGCCTCTTGTGGTTTGGCGTGCAGCCGCCCTTGTCTAGCATCTTCTCAACTGTCTGAACACGAAACGTTCCCAGGTCCTTCTCAAATTGCAATAATCACTGATCAAACCCGCCGGGCGTCTGAATTCATGTCTGGATTTGAGATGGGGCAACGGAGGCCTCCAGCAAATTGCTGCACCTCTTGCAGGCACAATAACTTATTTGCCGCCGCTGCACGGGCCCCCAGCCCTCCTGGCTGACACCAGCTGGGCAGGTGGCCGCGCTGCAGACCACGGCTATGGTTGCGTTTGGGCGAGGGGCATGCTCCAACGCCGTGCAGGCAAAAGCAGCCCAGACTACTGGGCACGCTGCATGTTGGTGCATCATACCCAGAAGCTGGGACGCTCCCTGTCCGGCGCCAGCTGTTGTGAATAGATATATTGGCGTGCCGCACTTCACAGCGGTCCCCTTGTGCCAATGACAATCTTGCTGACAGGGACGCGCAGGAGCTCAAGGGGGCTCTGACCGCAACAGAGTCGCGCTTTGGAGGGCCCCAGGAGCAGTGGCAGGGTGTGGGGTGGTGGCAGGGAGGGCTCAGGTGGAGCTGGAGAAGCCGGTGGAGTCGGGTGAGGCCGCAGCGCCGCTCCAGTTGCCGCGACACTGCTGCCGCGGCAGTGAGAAGGAGATTGGCGCCACGCCGGGAGCGGCAACCTCCTCGCCTGACTCGGCCAGATGCCCGCCCAGCTGCACAGCACAACCCTGCAGGGTCAAGACCATGCCATTGTGCAAAGCAGTCTCTTTAAATTAGCATCCAGTCCTGCGACAGACTCTGTATTTAGGGACGCTGTGGCGCTGTGGACTTGCGAAATCAGGACAATAGATCGCACATCACAGCAGGAAGATTCAGTACAAAGACATGAGTTGTCACCTGCTGGCATGCGCGCTCGACGGCTGCGCGCTCGGGGGCGGCCCCGCTGGCGTCCATGACGTAGAAGGTGTGCCCGCACACGTTGTTGGCCGAGTTCGTCTTCACCTGCACGGCCACATCGGTGTCATGCACAGATCCCACTTTGGCGCCTGCCTACTGCAGCCAGCTTCAATAACCAGCTTCAACAGCCAGGCTGCAACCTGCTTGGCTTTAGGATACCAAGCCCTGGCACGGCTGTCATTACATGATACCAATCAGCCTGATGAGGCCATGCCCTCCCACTAGGCCAGAAACGACTCAAGGTAATGTGTTCTGGTACAATATTCGTAGGAGAGCTTCAGCCGGTAGGCAGTACCTTGGCACGATTGATGGTGAGGCCAGCGTCGCGCAGCACGCCGGTGAGGGTGGCGAGGGAGCCGAAGCTGTCAACGCTGTGCACGTGCAGCTTGAGGCCCTTGGGGAAGCGGCGCTGGATGGACGCCTCCAGCATGGCCGCCAGCTTCTCGGCCGCGCGCGCGTCCCAGGGCCGGCCCCAGCGCGGCTTGGCGTAGTACTCCTGCGTCGCGCTGCCGTCCGGGTGCGAATTTATGGTGCCGTGGTACACGTCGTACTCCATGTCTGCCAGCGTGCACACCTGCCACACCCGCTCATAGAATTTAACAATATGTGTAACTTTAACTCCTGTGCTACTTGCACAATTGCAAAAATGTGATGCTCACAGGCTCATCATGATACCTCAGAGGAGCAATGGCAAAGGTGTCAAAGCACAAAAAAGTGCCAAGGTCTTTGACAGCAGGCAGGGGCGGAGGCATTGGAAGGGTTCACACCGTGTCGAACAGGAGCTTATTCCGGTCCTTGCAGGCGATGGAGATGAGCCAGTAGCCCGTGTGTCGACACTGCACGATGCTGATGTTGGGCTTGCTGTGCTTTGCGGACCTGCAGCCAAAATCCTATGCCATCAGCACTGTGCATTGCAATCGCACGCCTGCATCAGAGCGCGCTGCACTGTCAGAGGAAGGCTCTTTGGCAGGCACTGTATAACAAGAGAAGGTAGCAGCTGACAGCGCCCACCTGAGGAGTGGCAAGGTGGCATCGTCCCTTTCACGCATGAAGTCCCCCTGCAGCACACAGTCAGCATGGAGCGACGATGCGGAGTCTGTAGGGGAGGCGTGGCTGGGGGAAAAGGCGTCCACCAGGGTGGCTTCGCTCATCCGGCTGCAGGTGCTCGCCAGATCACCTGCGCACAGTCGTGCGGCGCGTGTGCTGTGGGATTGATCCCAGGCCCTGGAGTCCTCTGCCAGCATCATCTGGTGCAGCGTCCTGTCGTGGTGCACCACTCCCGAATGCTGCACATGCACACCAGACTTATCTCGATACCCAAAGCAAATATAGACTTTCTGTTACTGATTCTCAATTGCTCGCTGTAAAAGGGACCAACACAAAAACAGCAGACTAATCCCTTCAATGCAAACATAAAGGAAGAAGCTGGCCACAGACGGTCATCAGTCGCTGTGCAAAGCCGCACACCTTTCTGATGTTAACAATGCCCTCGCCCTCAGGTCCCATGATGTCCAGCATGATCTGGCGCAGCCCCTGCAGCTTGACCTGGTCTGCGATGGGCTTGCCCTTCTCCAGCACGCTCAGCACAAAGGCCACCCTCCCATAGTAGGTCCACACCTGCCACATACCACAAAAGTGGCTATATGTCATTGCACTTCCAAGGTGTAAGAGTCTGATAGCATTGCATTTTATGAGCGTGTGGCAAGTGAAGTGTGAGAAGTTGCAGAGAGTCTCACCGCAGCCGAGCGCACGTTGCAACCATTGTTGGTAAGCAGCCGCGTGACCTGTGCCAGCTTGCCAGCCTTGTCTGGGCCCGCCAGCTCCACCACTGTGGACTCTGTGGGGCCACTGGCTCCCTCATCTGCATAACAAAGTGCAGATGGTTCAGGAGTAGGCCCCAGACAGTGATCACTCCGACAGATATGTCTGAACAGGTGTTCCTGGGAATTCAGACATGTCATGAACAGGCTTGATGGTGAAGAACATTAAGAACAGCGCGCAGCAAGACGGCCCATCGCACCAGCATTGCTGAATTCCCCCTCCTCCTCAATGTTCAACATCCTCTTCAGGAAGTCCAGCTTCCGGGTGTTGCGGACCTTCTCTCCATTGACCTCAGTCACCTCAAACACTGCAAGAAAATGTTCCCATGTGAGCACACGTTCCACCAAAACCTCAACAGGAATTCCAAGAACAGATACGTAGGGAGAACACTATCAAAGAAGGGCACACCATCGTGAAACCAAGATCTGTCTGAAGATATGCGCGCACGCCTGATTTGAAGGTTCAAACCTAGCATGTACTGCACCACCTGCACAGCAGGGTCATGAAATGGTCAGGATGCCAAGCTCACGGGGTCGAAAGTAGTAGTTTGCCTTCCTGGATGTCCCAATCAGAACTGTGATATTGAACCCTGATACGTAATTGTGGCGCCAGACGCTGATCAGACGTTGTCTTGTATTTAGACAATCCTAGCACAGGGTGAGCTGACTGGCTTTGAACAGCTGAAGGCCTTGGGCGCTTAGGTTCCCAACGCGTGACAACTGGCTGTAGCGCCCGAGGAGCAGATTTTCCGCTCAACCCAGCAAGCAGATCAGGAACGCTGGAAGTGCTTGATATGATAGCTCCTCACCTCTACTAAGGTCCCAGGATAATTTGCAGAGTCCAGTTCGATTCTTGTAACCAAGTCGTCACTGTCGTTGTCAATTTCTATTTGCGTGGGATTAATTCTAAGCTCCAGGGCCTCATAGTCGCGCAGCCTGCCATCCTTGCCCACCGAGCTTTGAAACCTCGTCTTCTCCTCTTCCCGGAACTCATTAAACGAGAGAAGAGAACCATGTCTGTTGTGCATGGTCTCCCCCAGGGTCTGCAGGAGGATAGCGCTCATCGCGGACAAGGTTTCGTTACATCTTGACACATCATCTGCCTCTCTGAGGCAGCGAAACTTCCAAGGGAGAAGTAGATCAAAGGTTGCTCCCGGAAAGGTGGCCCCTTCAAGGGAGTCCATGTTGGGCCCCCCGATTTTGGAATACGTCACGCTTTCGGCCGTAATTTTACAATCCTCGACCGACTGGAAGACGAATGAGGTACAAAGAGGGAAAGCAGGAGTTTGTATTCCATTGGTCCCTATAGGGACTCCCTTAGGTGCCAGATTCACCAGCTTGACAAGAAGGCACCTGATAAGAATGGCGAGATGCGTTCGGGAAGACTTCGGAATTGCATTGAGAGGATTGGCAAACGTCAGGAATTTTCAGAAATATTTAAATATTTCTAGGTGTTCATCTTCAGCACTCACCGGTGACGCTCGGAATTGCGCTTCTAGAATCCTGGTCACTGATCCAAGCCGACGCCATGGCTTGGGCAAGCCGGTTAGCGCCAGCCACTTGAGCTTGGATGAAGAGGCCTATAGAGGGCCCGCCACTCAGAAAGTGGTGATGATCATGCGTGCAGAAGCAGGTATGAAACTTGCTTCAAGCATTCCAATGCAAGCAAAAACCGTTGGCATACTATGTAGTACGAATCTGATGCATGCATGCCAGTGCGCAATAAGGAACCGATCAGGATAGTTGGCATGGCAAGCATGATAAACTTCACCATTCTCTGACGTAGCGCGCCGCATTACGTGCGTGCAGCGCAGATAAGTATCCACAAATTAACACCACCATCACAAAAAGATACATATCAGGCAGGACTAGAAACATGGGACTTCCAGCTCTGCGCCGACTCGCGCTGTACAAACGGCATGCAAACACCTATATGGTCGCCTGATCGACATCAAGGGGCAGCTGCGTTGAGGCCCCGGAGTCTGTAAAGGTTTCTTTTCTCATCTGGCAGACCACTCGCCGTATGCGCCTCGATAGGTGTCTCCATCAGGGGCACTGAGAGCTCCTTCTCGACGCCCACAAACAGGTCCTCCACTGGACTGAGATCGTTGCTGGAGGGTACTTCTGTGCCGAGCCCTGCCTCGTCCCCTACAAAGACCTGCGCTGCTGCAGGCTCTTGTGCCTGTGCCACATGCTCTGCTGGCCCGCCCAGCAGCTGTTCTGCACCAGAGGATTCCAGCTGGGTCTCGTACAGCACCCCAGCCTGCTCGGGGCCGAGCTCGGCATCTGTGGTGGGGCGAAACCTGTGCGTGGGGCTGCCGTCCAACGGGTCCCTGTCCATATAGGCCAGCTCCGACACTTCCCTTGTAAGCTGCCTGCTGCCCGCAAAGGCCGCCGCACCCGCGATTGCCTCCCCGCTGTGCAGGTCTCTTGCAGCGGCGCTCCCCTCTGCAGCCAGCCTGGCGTACGCGAGCGCAGGGACATCCAGATCTGGCGAGGCTGCCGTCAATGCAGAAGCTCCCACTGGCGGAGTGGCCAGCGTGGGGCTGGCCCTGAGGCTGCTGGAGAGCGCCAGCTGCGGCGGTCGCGCCGGTGACACCGCTGCGCTGCGCACACCGACGTTGCTGGTAACGCCGAGCGGATCCGCGGCAGCGCTGCTGGGCATGCCGCCCTCTGGGCCGCGGTCAGGCGACGCGTCACGCTGCGCTGTGCTGCTCGGGTGCCCGGCGGCGTTGCCTTCCGGAGCGCCATCACCGGCCGGGGCCGGCTGCGCGCTCCAGCTACTGGCTGCTGGGGCTACATCCAGCTCGATGGTCATCTGCAGGTCTGCAGTGCCGAGGCTGGAAACCGACGCCATGCTGCGCTGAGTTGCCAAGCCTTCACCGAGCTCCTCAGTGGGGACGCGCGCGAGCGTGAGCTGCTCGGACGAGCTGCCGCCCGGCGAGCTTCCCAGCAGCTGCAGGATAGGCGCGTCAACAGATAGCTCCGAGCGCGAGCCGGGACTCTCCAGTGCATGAGCTCTGAAGGGCTGCGCGCCGCCCCGGCTGCTGGTGGGGGTGCTGAGATTGCTGTGCAAGGGAGGGAGGCCAGAGGCGGACGGCTCGCTGGATGAGGGCATGGGAAGTGCGCCTCCGCCGGAGCCTCTCCCTATGAGCGCCAGGGCCTCAGCCGGCAGCGGCCGCGCCGGCGGGGCCATGCGCTCCAGTCGTGGCATGCCCTGCTGTCGGCGCACACACAACGGGCAGCAACTCAGCTACAAACATTGCAAATTCCCCTGGTCAATGCGCACGTCACACAGCTAGTGCTCAATTTTCCGAACATGCAGGAGAGCTACAGAAAGGAATTAACAAAGCGTCGACAGATTCAATGCTGGCAGCAAGCCTTGGGATGGGTAAAAGGGCATGGCAGCCATCGCAATCACCTGGTCTGAGAACGGCGACTCGAAGGTTCGCCTGGGGGAGGTGCGGGAGTGGGTGGGGCCACCCGGTACGGGGGTCCCTGAGGGCAGCGGCAGGGGCACGGGGATGGCGTAGCCGGAGGGGGAGGGGTCTGCGAAGCGCAGGCTGCACAGAGTGGCCAGGTGGTCCATGGTGCTGTCGGCCGTCTTGGGGTCCAGCGGCAGTCCCTTGAGCGCTGCCAGCAGCAGGTGCGTGTCCGCGTGGCACTGCGCCTCCCAGGCCGGGCCCTGTTGCATACATGACAAACTTCCTGCCAAAATGCGCGCAATGCATGTATGCCCTTCTTCCAGTTAGAGAACCTCCCTAAATGTTTGCTCATATGCCATCACATGGATGCAAGCGCAGCTCAGTATAGTCATTGTAGGGCATTCCCTCCGTGAGGTGCTCAGCCTCGGACTACAGCAGCTCCGCAATGATCGTCGCGATTAGCGTGCAAGATTCATTATTGTGGATGCTCACTGTTGGCGGTCATGTGATTTAAAATTGTCAGATACATTTAAAAGCAATGAAAATAACTTAAAGATCATGCTGAAAATGCGCACCAGGGGTTCCAGGCGAGCATAGGCGTCTGCTAAGCTCTTGCTGAACAGCGTGCTGACTCTGCCAAAGATGTAGTGCAGTTCCTCATCTAGCAGCAGGGGTGAGAGAACCTGCGCAAGAACACCTTTAGTTAGTGGTCATTCTGCAGACTGCATTACACGTCCATGCATCTCCTTTCTATTCCTCTGGCCCAGCTCTGCACAACACCTGTCCTTCAGCTCACTGCCATGGAGACCTGCAGAAGCATATGCCAGGCTAATTTTCTCTGAGAACTGTCGTGACAGAGAGCGCACCTGGCTCAGGATGCGCAGCTGCTTGGCATTGGTCTGCGCAAACTGGGACGGCTGCTTGGGCCCCGGGGCGCCCTGGCCCCAGGATGCAGCGATGCCGGGCAGCTGCTTCAGGTTCGCCATGAGCCGCTCGCGCATGATGGCCACCAGCTTGCTGTGGATCTCGCTCCTGTGTATCCTCAGATCCTGAACAGCACGCGCAACCATGACACCCTCCCAAAGTTGCAAGATCCTAGCTTTCCCATGGCACTGCCATCTCTGCCCTTGCGCAATCTCAGCAAGAACTCAACCGGCACTCAAAGAGCCCAAGCACGCACACACAGTCCTCAATGCAGGCGCTGGAGAAGGTTTAATAGGGCCACGCAGCAGTGGTGGGGCCGCCGAACCTGCAGCACGCGCTCGAAGTCGGGTAGGAGGACGGCGCGGCGGGCGGCAAGGAGGGGCCCGGTGAAGGCGGCGCTCAGAGAGGGGTGCAGAGCCATGACGGCGCCCACGCACTGCGCGGCCAGCGCCAGGTGCTTGGCGGTGATGGAGCGCAGCCCCGCTGCCGCCAGCGCACCCGCGCCCAACACCAGCTGGCACGTCCTCGAGTTGAACACCTGCCCAGGAGGGACAAGGATTAAATCTGCTTTCTTTCTTTCTTCCTTAGGTGTTTTTGCAACCATTTTCAAGATGCCAAAGTTCCTGCAGGCTCGAGTTTCCTTCGATTGGTTAAAACAAGCTGCCTATGCTATCCCCATGGCTGTGTGCTGTTATTGTCACCATGCATGTCAAGCGGCAAGTCCAACAAGGCTGCTCCTAGCATACACAAGAAGCTATATATACAAGATGCATCGACTGACTCTTTTCGACGCTTTTGGTGGGTTGCAGGATGTTTGCAGGGAATGCAACAGGCAGGACTGATGCTGCACCCACCTTGAGCAGCTCGACTACACGGTGCGCTACTTCGCCGCCAAAGGTGGGCACCACGTCCTGGAATTGCAGGTAGGACTCCAGCAGGCCCAGCATCATGAGCACCGCCGCCACCACGTGGTACTCCTGGCCACCCACTCTCAGCGTGTCCTTTGCCTTCACCCTATCGCCGCCCTCCACATGCCCTAGGTGCACACCAGCTTTCATTGTAACAAAGTCGCACTTTCCACTCCTGAGGAGTAGGAACGACAAGCACTACCTCTACTAACAACACCTGTCCTATTGCTTTCTACATGTCTCGCGCCTCTTGAAATCTCCATCAATCACAGGCTTGAAAAAGACTGTTCAACATCTCTTTCTACTGCATCGCGCTCTCCATCCCACTCTTTATCAGCAAGAGGTTGAAGATGCACAATGTCCCTGACAAGCAGGATCACCAAAGAGACGCAAGAATGATACAGCAAAGGCACCGCAACTGTGCATGCGCACCGTTTGCGCCGTTCTGGTAGGCAGGCTGGGAGGCTTGGGATGTGCTGCTGCTGGTGCGGTGGGGAGCTGTCAGCAGCGTGCCGTTTGCAATGCTGTCGGCGCTCGCGCTGTTGACTGCGGCTGCGCGTTCTTGCAGAGCATCGACGCTGCGTTGGAAGTCCAAGGCAACAAAGGCGATCGACCACTGCTCCTGTTCCAGCAGCCCTGCGTGGAGACTCATGTTTATGCTTCGACCTCAGCAACAAATCAGGGTGATAGTGATACTTGTACAGGTGGATAACTGCCAAGGAAGCTACCTGTCAGCTGTGTCAAGCTGTGGGAGTGCATGGCATCCAAGTACGACTTGCATTGTGCCTGAGGGAACACCAACACAGTGTTACCATCTTGCAGATGACCTTGTTTCTGGCTCCAGGCGAAAATCAGCCTCAAAAGGAATGCAAAGATACAAGGGCATCCACCCACCTGGATGGCATTCCTGAGTGTCAGCACAGGGCGCGCCCCTGCAGACTCTGCCAGGTGCGACAGTGCCTCACAGGCACCCAACAGCTGCTGCAGCTCCGTCAGCTGCAGCCGAGATGGCAAGGCCGGCCTGCACGTTGCAGCAACGCTAATATTTAAAAAGATGAAGAGGGTATTATATATATTGTTTGGTGCAAGCATTCCAACCTCCCTGAGCTAGGGTGCCAAGGGGCTGCTCGGCGTTTGCCTCTTTTGAAGAGAGGGGAGGATGAAAAAGGAGGACGGGATGGAGAAGCGTGCCTGGCGTTGAGCAGGCGGATCCAACATGCATGCGCGGCCTCGCTGACGGCCGTGATGGCGTCCGTGCACCCCTGGGCCGCCTCGCTCTGGACCGCGCGCGGCGCCTTTGTGCCGCCCAGACAATCGAGCACCAGGTCTCGCACGCGCGCCGCATGGCTCAGGCACCGCCCGGACACTATCAGTACCGCCTCCAGCAGCCGCACAAAATCCGTAGGGCCCATCACCTGCTCGCGCGCCGCAATCCCATTTCACTTAGGCATGCAATCTCAGCGGCTGTGATAGAGCGCATGTGCCAATGGAACTGTGGGGTTTACAGCTGTGGATTGAACGGCACCTGCAACCTGTCGGCCAGGTTCATCTGCTCAATCGACCTCCGCTCTGGGCTCAGCAGCACTGGCACGCCTCTCTCCACAACCTCCCTGCAGCACGGCAGCATGTTGTGACTCACGGAGGACGCAAGCATCCAAATACTCGCCACAAGAACAGCTTCTAATTGTTGCTTTTTCGGGCGCTCAACAAGTGGCAATTGACCAAACCAGCTCGTTGAGGTTGCGGCAGGACCTGATGAAGGACTTGGCCTTGAGGGCGGCTGCATTGCGGAGGGCGGCCAGCACAGGGGAGAGCCGCCCGGTGCGCCGCAGGCCAACCACCAAGGGCATGAGGCCGTCGCGCAGCTGCTCCTGCTCTCCGTCGTGGGGCGTTCCCAGCCCCAAAATGTCCAGCAGCGCGGCCTCGTCATACGCCCTGCCGCCGTCGCGTGTGAGAGCGCCTGCCTCCTTCATGATGCGTCCAGTGGAGCTTGCCTGCAGGTTGCCGGAGCTGTCCGTCCTGCCAAAACATGCAACGTGCAGTCAATCGGCACCAGCATATATGTCACAATGGGTTAGAAAGCACCAGTCATGGGCAGGATGGACAAAGCAATGCAACATGGCAGAGCTGCGCACCTTGCGGTCGCGCACAGGATTGACAGGGCCCTGTCCATGGCGGCATCGAGCTCATAGGTCTGCGCCACTCTGAGGAAATCCGCCTCCATCATTGTGTTGATTGCCTGCAGTGTGCAAATGCTTATCGGCTTGGCCGTGAATTGTCAGACAAAATGGACAGTCCACCATGTGCATCTTGTCAGCATAGTAATGGCAACTTGGCAACAGATCACACCTCCTCGGCCGCTGCCAGTTGCTGGGGAAGCTCACGGAAGGCATGCAGCCCTGCCACATGCATGGGTGTGCCCGCAGCAGTCAGGTCAGCAAGGACGTCCAGGGCACCTCCAAAGTCGCCCGCGGGTATGAGGAGCTCCAAGGCTTCCTGCGCGACCGCAATGCCCTCCACCACCTGCATGGGGACAGGCATGCTCTTGCTTCCCATTGATGAGCTGATGGGTCTAAAGTTAAAGAGACAGTCATGCGTTTTGGCCAGCTAATTAGGGATGCGCTTCTGGTACACTGCTCATGAGACTTGGCACAAAGCAGAGGCTGCTTTTTCAGCCAGCATATTACCTTGAGGTGATATAGGACTTTGGTGAGGTTGCGCCGCCGCCTTTCCAATCGCTGGTGTGTGAAGACAGCAACCCCGGACTCCCCTTTCAAGTCCCCAACCTGCCCGCATCAACGTCAAATCTCTGAGCCTCTAAATACCAACCACTGGATGCGCGCAGATCTAAGAAGGCTCCCTCAGCAGTCAATTACTTAGCCTCCACGGTCTCCTCACCTCCTTCCTGAGGCCTGCGACTTGCTGATACGTCCTCGTCAAGGCAGCTCGCAGGTCTTGCACGATCCCAGCAGCCTCAAAGAAGTGGCTGCTGCGCGCTGCAATCTCCTGCAGCAGATGTGTCTCTACAGTGTCCAGGTAGTTGGCATACTGCTCCATCTTGGCTGTCCGATCGTCCTCATCCCCTCCCGCACACACTGCTTGCCATGTCTCTGGCCTACGACAGGAAAATGACACATTCTGTACAAGGAAAAAGTGTGTTATGATGTGTGACAAAGTGCGTTCTCTGCAAAGGTCCACACAAGAAATCAGCAAGCCTGAAGGTACCTCTGGAGCGAGAAGTCTTCAGCAAAAAATTCCTGCGGAACAGCTCGCATAGCCTGCACAAGGCCCTCCCCAGCCACATAGTGCGTTTGGCCTGCACGAGCAGATGTTCCTGTTAGGATGCTGCAGCCTCAACCATGGACACAGACAAGTACACAGACAATAATTGAGCAGCAACGACCAAAATCACCGCAGAAGTAAGCGCTACCAGTTCAAGTGTCTGCACAAAAGATTTGCTGCGTGAGCATGCAAAGCAACAGCGGCGCACCCGGTACGAAATCATCAGAATCTATCCGAGGCACAAAATTCCTCTCCCGCACTGACTGGAACCGTGCCAAGCGGCTGGCATATGCCTGCTTGTAGGCGTTGAAATCTGAAGGCTTCACATCCGGAAGAAGCCCAGGCAGCAGTGGAGGAGGGATCTGCGACAAGTCTGCGCCTACAAGCAGACATAATCCATGAGATGTTGCAGACAAGGACCTGCAGTGCTGGATAGACAAAAAGATGGAAAGTCACCGTAATTCAAAAAGGGCGCACCATTACCAAACGGCCAGCAAACAGAACCAATCGTTTGGAGGGTGGATGTGCTGGCGCTTGGAGTGTTGAGCATGGGCACCAACCCCTGTGTCATATTAAACGATGCCCTCAGTGTCTCACGAAACAACCTTTGTTACTTGAATGCTGGAAGTCGGACGTCCTTGGAGTTGGGTGCCTTGCCTGAGTCATGGCATACAATCGAGCATCATGCTGTGTGATGGACGCCCGCCGGATCTTTGGCAAAGGCTGTCCCGCTGGCTTGCTGGTACTGGCAACCCCAGACGAGCGAGCAAAGGGGGACTCAGTCACGCTCAAGTCATCCTCAGAGGTGGTCATTCGCCTGGCGTGCCAATGTCCCTGCTTATCCCTGCAAAGCGACAATTGCTTTCAACAATCCACTCACCCACACGCTGGTTCCATTACCGTCCATGGAGTGGCATATTTGGCAGTAAATAGAGATGCAAAAAAATTGACAGGAGCAAGTAAGGCTCAAGGGCCTGCTTGCAAGCGAAGAAAAGCAAAGGTTCTGATGCCACAACACTTACTCTGAAAGCAAGTGTTCCTTCGAAGGCCCCAAGCCCGTCAAAGAGCCACTCCCTTTCGTCTTTAGAGCAGCAAGCTTCTGTGACTTCATACTGGTTGCTTCCTCACCAAGACTTCAGAAACCCAGTCAAAACAATATTTCTTGTTTGTTAGGTGACACATCTGCCGTTAGAGCCTTCGCAGGTGCTCTTGATGTGGGTTTCTTTGCTCACATCTTGGAGACATGCACTGATCGAGGAAGCGCAAATTGATTTCATACTCAATATTCAGGGTACGACCTACGTATGCATTATGCATTGTTTCTCAAAATAAAGCATTTAAATCATCTGAGCATGCAAAGCGTTCGTGTTTCCAAGATGGAGCAAATTATCATGCACCATCAGCCCACGTATTTCTCTTCTCAGATTCACAAGTACCTTGCCAAGCTCTACAACGCTTTGCAAGTGTTCTAAACCATCCTAGGCACAAAGAGTGTGATGTGAGACAGCGTGCAAGGCAAGTCTGACGGAGAAGCAGAGAGAAGGCCCAATTAGTAACACATGATGCCCCAGGAACGCCCATGCATGAGTCGTGACCTCCCAGCCTGTCGAATGTCATAAGGAATGTACATAAAATGGGAGACACAGTGTGGACAAGCGGTCTGCTTTCAATGTCCAATGTGACACAGTGAGTTTGTATGTAATCTCTTCAAAGTTTTGGCCCCTGGAAGAAGTTAGCTGCCCAGTATTTCCTCACTGCTGTGCAGCAAGACCTGCCTTGCTGAGCTCGAGGACCGGGGCCGCTGAAGCTGGAGGCCTGCTGGTCATGGTACGGCATTTACAAATCGATAGAGTGTAGGCAGATGCTTAGGCGCCCTGGTCCCAAGGTGGCCACACTCAATTTGGGCGTTCACTTTAAGGCCCTTTGCAGCAGCTCACGCAGGCTATGCCCCTGCAATGACGACAGTAGAATGCAGAGAATGGATTGTCCAGCATGCAGCTTGGCCAAGCAAGGTTGCGAGGTTTGAAGCTGGCTCCAGCCCAGCTGCTCCTCGGTCGAGTTACGTGAGCAGAGCCAGAGTGGAGGAGCCAGCGACGACGCGCTGCGTCTTCGCTAGGCAGCTTGATGCACTGAGTCGTTATCTAGTGCCTGTCTGTCGCACTAGCGGGCCCAGCTTGCTCTGAGAAGCCACGACGGTAGCCGGGGGGTTTGCCCGCATTCTCAGCCTGTACTTCTCAGCTAATCCAACAGGAAGCAGCCTGGGAGCTCAAATCTCTGGTGTTTGTGGCAGCATTCAACCTTGCTACTGCCAAAAATATCGTTATTTAGGGCTTGGTGCTCTCGTGAGGCATCATGTTGATAGTTTCACCTGTGACTGCTACCAAGGGGGCCTCATGCATGGGTTGCACAGCCCCAAAAACGTTGGGATAGCATTTTAGTTTTAAAAATGAGGAGCGATCAGGCCAGTGTTTTCACTGTTGTACAATATCAAGAGCTTGGGGGTTGAGGGCAATATTGTACTGGCCTGGCCAAGTGCTTGGTACACTTGAGCACAGGGCTCACCTCTATCTTCCAAAGAGGTGACACTAATGTATTTCTGGGATGTTGCAGGTCTTCAGAGTGGAAGGACATGCACAAATCAGGACGTAGACGAGGAGGATGCTGCCAAGGAGCGACAGAGTCGCCAGATGTTGTGCAGCAGATGCGCTGGTGCTGGTCTCGGTCCTGGTGTGCGCACTGGCGACCGGGGCAACCGCACAGACAGTGCAACCTTCTGGTGAGTTGGCATAGCTCTTACCTAAAGCCTGCAGCCAAGGCGTATCCCTAGGTTCAAATCTACACATGCAGCTGGCTTATTTCTCCTGCCCTTTCCAGGCACCTTAGCTATGTCACCTGGCCCTTCCACCGCCATCGGGCGCCCCTCACGCCCATCCCTGTCCCGGGGAGATGAGTTGACCCAGCCATCCCTTTGGGCGGTGGGGCTGTGGGGACCGTCAATGAGCCCCAATGACTCACCCAGTCCTCGGGCTCCTCCCGCGCCCAACCCCGTCATTTCACCCTCCACGAATCCCTTCGCCAGCGGTCCAGCCCGGATGTTGAGCAGCAGTCCGTCAGCCCTCGCGCCTGCAGCAGGTCCCGCAGCCGGACAGAGGGTGCTCACATCAGCCCCGCCTGCAGATGTCAGGTCAGCAATCGTGCCGCACCTGGAGATGCAGAGCGTGCCGGGAGCCTTCGCACCAGCCAGCCCGGCAGCTGCTCCGCCCGCGCTTGTGAGCGCATTCTCAGTCACGCAGTCCTCCACCGGCGGGCCAGCCATGCAGAATGCCAGCTCAGTCCAGTCCACAGCAGCAGCCACCACTCTCGCTCAGACAGCGCCGGCCGTAGCCGGGCCCGCGGCGCCCTCGGTTCCACCGCCCAGTGTGGCGCTGTTCCCGGGGCCATCCCCAGGCGCAGGCACGGTGGTCGTCAGACCAGGAGTGGCACTCGCGCCAGCCCCGGGGCCTGTGCTGCAGCCTGGCGTATCCCTTATACAGCGGGCACCCGAGGCTGCCCCTCCCATCAGTCCTGCAGCGCCCACCCCCGCACCAATATCCTACGCCCAGTCCCCGCGCAACCCATTCGAGCGTTCGTCCCGCGTCCAGTCCTCGTCCATCCCACAAGGTTGCTTCCTGGCACGGTTTCCCTGCATCACCGTCCCTTCCTTCCGCCTGGTTCCCTGAGCAGTACTTGGGCCATTGCCACAGCCCAATACCTCCAGTCCCAAATTATCATCCTGTGTGGCATATCAGAGGTTGATCTGAGGAAGGGCGGCATGCAGGGAACTAAATCGCTTGGTCATATTGCAGGCACATTCACGGGCGGTGATGTCCCTGTGGCGAATCTGACGAGCCCCACCGCGTCAGGGGTGGCACTGGCGGCCAATGCGACGGCAGCCGGTCAGACAGTCCCAACAGCGAAGAGCGGCACGGGCTCACAAGTTGCGCAGGCCAATACGCCGGCTGTTGCGACAAGCGTGCCGCGCACTGTTCCTGGCGTGCAGAAGGCCGCACCGCCGACGCCTTCTGACGGCATCTCTTCGCTTAACCGGGTCGGGTCAGCCTCCGCCATGTTCCCCAGCCTGTCCGCTGCGCTGATCGCCCCGGCTGCTGCGCCGGCGCCCAACCCCTACAACACGCTCACGCCCGGCACGGATGCGAGCAAGCTGTCTGCGATGGTGGTGGAGCTGCTGCTGACCGGGCAGAACCTCTACCCCTTCTCTGAGGCGGACCAGTATGCCATCGCCACCACCGTCAACACCCTCATCAGCCCTTATCCTCACATTGTGGAGCTGAGCAACATTGGGGTGAGCCTCTGCTCCCTCTTGTGCCTCATGCACGCTTTCTTAAGCAACCCTCACAAGCAATCCTGCAATGCAGTGGTTGCCTGCACTGATTTTCATGAGTACATGATCCTGAAGGTGCTGCGTGTCCCCGGGTGCAGATTGTGGCGGTGATCACTCCAGGCGACACGAACGGGTCAGGCAACGGCAATGACACTGCCCCGGACCTGGCTTTGATCGGTGTCCCGGTGGCGGCCCCGTTTCCAGCTGCGCCATCCAGCCCCTCTCCAGTCCCCGCTGTGCCGTCTCCCGCGCCCCTGGCTGTTGTGGCCCCCACACCAGCCCCCACAACCATCGCCCCCAGCAGCACCACGCCTGTTCCAAACCCCTTCCTGCCGCCGGCCGCGGTCGTGAGTAGTAGTGTGCCTCCGGCAACCACACCGGCCCCAGCCCTGGCTGCAGGCACGCTTATACAGGTGCGGCCCTGACCCCGAGCCTTCGCAAAGGTAGCCCTCGTGGCAATTGGCTTCATGATGTCCTGTGCCAATAATGTTTGGTTTGGGGACAGTGTCTAAAGATTGGTTGCTGTGCTGTGCAGCCGCCTACGGCTGCAAGCGGGCGCAGGCTGCTCAGAGCGTTGCCCAGGACCCTTCTGGCGGCGGCCAGGGTGCTTCTGGCGACGCCAACCGTGAGCTATGATGTGGGGGGAGCTCAGCACGTGGCTGTCAACTGCACTATTTACGCGTCCTCCAGGGACCTTGCAGCCATACAGACCGTCTTGAGCGACTCCGTGAAGGGTGGAGACTTTGTGCAGGCATTGAATAGAACAGGTGGGTCTTCCCTTGTGATATTGACTGCGCATTTTCGACCTTTAAAATTTGGTATTTGATGATGCGCAGGCTGCAATGTGTTTAAGGCTCCACATGCAAAGCATTGATTGTGGTGGTGGTGCGCAGGACTGCTGGTGGAGAAGGTGGAGATTGTTCTGTTCCAGCAGATCGCCGGCCCTGTGGCTACGCCTGCGCCCGCTCCGGCCCCAGCGCCGCAGCTGGCGCAGCAGATTGTGGGCCTGCCTGTGACGACACTCCCAGGCGTTGTCCCTGTGGCGGCACCCGTTCCTGCGCAGCCCCATAGAGCTTCAACGCAAACCATCATCGGGTCTTCTATTGGGGCGGCTTGTTGCGCAGGTGCATATTTCCACCTGCTCAAGACACTGCTGTAGCAGCACTGGGAGCTATGGAAAATTGCATTGCATGCTGATTTGCCATGTGCAAGTTGAGAGTGGTGAAAACCGGAGGTCTGGTTCATTCTCAGACTGTCTGCTGATCAGAGTGGCTTCCCAATTGCAATCTTTGGCTTTGTGCGTCATGCAGGGCTTGTGGCCGCTCTTGCCATCTTCTACATTGTTAGAGCAAAGCGGCGGATCCGGGCTCGGAGAGAGGCTCAGCAGAAGGAGCAGTCTGATGAGGAGAAGGTGGGGCCTGATGCGGATGGCCCTTTTGCAAGTCTTTGTAGCCTGCTTGGTCCTGGCTGCTTGACAGACTCAATTTCAGGACCATTGAGTTTTGGATCTTACATAGCCGTGCATAAACCATCACGTACTGAAATTTGAGTCTCATCTGTGACTCACGCATTGCTGGCTGCACAGGCGCGGGGCAATGGGCACAGCAATGGCGGCTGGAATGGGCAGGAGGGCGGCGGTGGCGGCGGCGCAGGCAAGAAGCTGCGCGCAGATGGCAGCATAAACGTGCGCACGGAGAATGTGAATGGAGGGTCGGGGGGCAGCTACGAAGGCATTTCGCCGGACAGCGTGTGCGGGGCGCAGGCAGTGCCCAACGGTCTCGCTTCACCGGCGCGGCGGGCGCCATCGGGCATGTCAGAGTGGGGGGCGGCCAGTGATGGCATTGCAGTGAACTCGCGCGACCAGCTGCTGTCGCACCAGCGGGTCACCAGCAGCCAGCACAGCGCTGGGTCGCCCCACGCGCAGGTGTGCAATCTGTGCCGCATGTTATCGTTTCCTATCGGGGGTGTGATTGGGGCCTATGAGACATTGCCAGCGCCTGTCCCATACCTTCTGTTGTGTACCTATGCAAAATAGAGGCCCCCTGAACGAAGATTAGGGCTGACTTTCTAAGGGGACGCATCAAAGCTCAGTTTTTTTTTAAATTGAACAAGTGCATTTGTGCATTTGTGACTAATCTGAGGATGGTGTACCGCATCTTGCCTGCAGGGTGTCTTGCAGCACAATGGGGATAGTGGGAATTACCAGAGACATGCCGGGGTGATCATGTATGATTCTGCTGCGGAGACGGCAAATCGTATGAGGAATTGTACTGACCCCCATCTGGTCAGTCCTCACCTTCTGCAATTCCTTCTGTCTGGCAAAGCTATTTTCTTCAGGTGTTGTTCTTTTGCAAGCTGATTTGCCGGGCTCAACTTAACAAGAGAAATCTGAGTGATGTTGAGGAGAATGACCTGATGTACAGGGGCGCAATGGGAGTGGGCAGACTAGCATGGATTTCCAGCGACAGGGGACACTTGCAGGAGATCTCAGCCTGCCGAGTGACAGCGACACTCCGCACAGCCGCACTACAAGCACACCCTCCTCAATCGGACGCCTGCAGCGCATTGGGGCTGCGCAGCTCTGGCAGGTGCTGCCCTGTCTGCAGAATTGGACATTGAATGTTGATTAACTATGAAGCCCCTGGAATGCTGTCTCCTTGATGCATTGCTGAGCAGGAGGATTGGTGCAGGTGCACATGGAGGAGATGCAGATACAGAAGCAGATTGGCGAGGGCTCCTTTGGCAAGGTGTACCTGGCAAAGTGGAAGGAAACGACAGTGGCAGTGAAGATCCTGACCAGCACCAGCGGCAGCTCAGATGACGACTTCCCGACGCGCCTGCCCAACCCACTGCTGCAGTCACTTGAGAAGGTGCTATCTCATGTCATTCTTTTTGTACTGCAAGAGAAACTGGCTTGCCTTTGCAAGGCATGAATGCAAATGTACAGGAGAGATAGCTGTCTTGGTTTTGGTTGGTTGTGAGCTCACCTGCAATTGGATATTAAGAAGACATGCTGGTTTGGTGCACGCAGGAGGCGGGCATGATGGCGGCCATGCGGCATCCAAATGTGGTGCTCTACCTGGGCGTGTGCCTGGACCCGCCGTGCGTTGTGACAGAGTACTGCGCGCGCGGCTCTTTGAATGACGTGCTCAAGCGCGCGCTGTACAACAGCAAGTACGCTGAGCAGCTGGACTGGAGGGTCAGGTGTGCCCTCGCTGCCTACTCATTGTCTCTTCTTTTCCCTTCTGCTGCTGTTTTGATCAGAATGGAAAGGCAGCGCCTTCTCCTGGAGAGGCATTTGTATATTGGCAGCGATTTATCCAGCAACAGGTGTATCTCACAAAGGCTGCGGAGCACAGCTAAATCATCAAGCACTTAATGAGTAGAATGTCTTTTAAGAGGAGCTGGCCTGTTGCAGGTTGAGCATGGCCTTGGATGCTGCCAAGGGCATGAACTACCTGCACACATCAGACCCACCCGTCATCCACCGCGACCTCAAGTCTCCCAACCTGCTGGTGGACAAGCACTGGCGCGTCAAGGTTCGCGCCACCACAGCTCTCCCTGTGCCACTTTCTCATGGCGCACTTTCTTTTGTTATGCATCTTTCTCTTTCCTGTTTTAAGGTGGCAGTGAGACGCCCAACAACGCTGCCGACACCATTTTCAAGAGTACCATGTATGTCAATGCAAGCTTTGGTATCTGTGTTTGATATTGAGGCATACAACTGCCGAGCAGGTTTGCGACTTCAATCTGTCGCGGGTGATGGAGGAGAGCTCGATCCTGAGCAGCATGGCGGCCACCAACCCGCGCTGGCTGGCGCCCGAGATCCTGGCGGGCCGCGGCTACACCTTCTCCTCCGATATCTACTCCTTCGGCATCATCCTATGGGAGTTCATGACCTGGCGCGTGCCCTGGCACGAGTATGGCCCTTGGCAGGTGCGTGAGAGGAAGGGATCATCTCTACACAAAATGCTTGTCCATGCAGTGCATGATATTAGTTACTTGGAGAGTTTTCATCAATCTGCTTGCACTGGTGAAATTCAAAAGTTATTTGGCCGCAGGTGGTGGCCATGGTGACCGACGGGCAGCAGCGGCCAGAGATACCGAGGGAGGAGGACTGCCCTTCAGGGCTGTTCCCTGGGGTTGACGAATACATTGAGCTCATGAGAAACTGCTGGAAGCAGGTATAATTTCTGGCAAAACACTTGTCTCTACTTGACACTGCAGGAAGATTGCCGCACAGTGCCAGTGTTTCATGAACGGTAAGCTAAGGCTACTGCTGGTGTGTGCAGAACGCCACCGAGCGGCCGAGCTTTGCAGAGATCATCCAGGTGTTGCGGCGGCTGCTGGCTGACGAGGCCCGGCGCGTCCCCAACAAGTCACCAGGAGACGCAGCAGCCGCGCGCAGCCAGCAGGCATCCACATCCACCAGCTCTGCAGACACCGCTCGCCCAGACCAGGTAACTAGACGCGCTTGTTCCTCGCGCAATGCATGGCCAGCCTCTGCGAATGGAATCAAGAATTCGCCCTATGCCCAGCTCTCGCTGTGAAATTTGGTGGCGGTCATGCTGAATTGCCCGCTGTGCCTTATGCCCTGCAGGGAAGCTACCGGGAGGGAGCGAACGGTGCTCAGGGGTCGGGGGACCTTGCTGTGGGCGGCCTACGCTTCCACATGGCGCACAGCAGCTCTGGCGACCTGCGCAACGGCGCGCAACCCCATGTTCCCGGCTCGCCCGGCCCCTCCGGCCGCGGGGACGAGCCGCAGCATGCGCGCTCTGAGAGCCTCGGCTCTGACACCCACCTGCAGGTGCCGCCCTGTACTCTATAAGGCCTGCCGCCACTGCCAGCGACCTGGCAGCATGCCGTTATGTTGGGCCACAGCAGTTTCCTGCTTGACCATGTGTGTCCTGTAGCCCGTCGTTTTGTTAGCGATGCTTACTGGCGCATGCTGCATTCTTTGCAGGCCTTGGCTGGGCGGCTTGGGTCAGGCAGTCAATTCGTGCCGGATGGCTTGCGGGTAGGGGAGTCGCCGCGATCAAGGGCCACATATTCAAACGAGCAGTATGGAGTCCCTGGGTACAGGTGCGACACTTCTGTATCAAATTGTCCTGGTCCGTTGTTGCGGCAGCAAAAGCCCTTCTAAAGTGTCCCTTGCAGGCTTGCATTGTCCCATAACAGGACCGCACGTACAGTGCAGTAGGATTTTGTTGCTATTAAGTATTGGACTGAAGCGGGGTGGTGGCGAGCAGGGACGGCGGAGGGGGAGCGGCGGGAGGGCCGCTGATGCGGAGAGAGGGCGCGGACGGGTCGGGGCAGCTGAGCAGCAACGGGGACGCGCAGTGGGACCTGGCGCGCATCCACGCACTGCTCAAGGAAGCGCACAGCGACACAAGCTCCAACCCGGGCGCGGAGGGCGCGTTGTCGCCGCCCGACTCGCGCCTGGGCAGCCTCGCACGCGCCGGCCTGCCGCCCGTGGGCGAGAGAGACGAGAGGAGCGAGGCCGCCACGCTGCCGTCGCCCCGGAGCCACCCGCTCCCGGGGCAGCCCGGCAGCCATGCTGCAGCGGACGCGGATGGGGCCGCCGGCCGACAATGATTGCTGTCCCGGTTTGGCGCGTCCGCAGGAGCTGCGCTGCTGCACCTGAGAAGAAGTGTCTCTTTCTTCGCTCCTGCACGGGGCCGCCCAGGCTGTTGTACCTTTCTCGTCACTTGTGTGATGGACCACCTTTTTAGGGCCCTAGTTTGGGTTGGCGGGGGTTGCGGGTGTGTAACATCACCAGGAGCGCAGTGGGCCTCGATGTGCCCTTGTAGCCTAGAATGGCGGAGAGGACTGTGTGTTGAGGACTGATGCGACAGAGAAACTCGTTGTGACGTTGCAGCAGCCACAGCTGTAGAATTGGAGGGAAGTCCACCATTTTTTTGTTGCCCTCATAGCAGGGCTCGCTCTGCAGGCGGTGAGCATTCAGCTCCCCAAGCAGCACTGTTCTGTGGAGGCTTGTTTCCGTTTCAAAGGTGCTAGGAAAGACAGCGGCCGGTATATTTTGTCATGTTGCTGCTTCTGCGCATCTGCAATCGAGCTTGGTTGGTAGAAGGACCTTAAAATGACTGTAGAGATGGGTTGTTTACGTCTGACGCGTGCTGCAAGCGGCACACAGATTAAGTTGAAAGGTTCTGTTGATCAGCATGCTTCTGTAAGCAGATATACTTTTTCCAAGGCAATCTCCTGACACCTTGCAATCGAAGACCAGTCTGCTTGGCACCCGCAAGCATGCAGTGCACCGCCGACAGTCGAAGTGCATAAGAAGAACTTGGCCAAACGTGCACAGCCAGAACCACACATTGCATAAGTCATCGTGTCACGAAGTTATTACAAACCCAACGTCACCATACTGTTCAATGAGCAAGCCAACAAATGCATCATTCTTCATCAAGCCATCCGCGTCATTCGGCGTCGCAACAAACAATCTATCAGACATCTACTTTAAACGCAAAACGTTTTGCATGCAGGCGTTTTATTAATCCTCATAGTGGCAGAAATATCCCAGAATACTTCAAATCCAAGACAACGGTGGTGTGCACAATACTTCAATTCAATGCTGCAGTAATATTCCATCGACACGTATTCAAGTCAGCAGCAAGACTGTTGGTACAGATAGTGCAGCAAATAAATGACTCCACCGCAGGCACAGGTGCCTCATGGGAGAGACTGCCCCATCTTGCCAAAGCAGACAGCGTAAACCGCAGCAATGCACACTGCTCCCCCGACAATGTTGCCCAAGGTCACTGGCAGCAAGTTGGCTGTCAGGAATGTTGCAAAAGACACCTGCATGGCGAGAGGTCAAGCCATCAATTTTCCTCTGTTTATAATTACATTCCTAGCAGTGCGCCCAAGAAGTTGCAGCAAGTGCCGCATTCATCTGGGACACTATCTTGGCGGTGCCACACTGAAGATGCAAGGGCAAGCCAAGGGCAGCTGAGTCTCACAGGGTGACGAAGCGCTGGGACCCCGTACCTTGGCGCCAAGCGCAATGCCCAAAGGGACCATGAACATGTTGGCCACAGAGTGCTCCAGGCCCAGCGCCACAAATGCAGAGATGGGAAACCAGACAGCCACCACCTTGCCGGGTGCGCTGGAGGCGGCATTGGCCATGTACACCGCTGCACTGACCAGCCAGTTGCACAGGATGCCGCGGGTGAATGCCTGCCGCAAACATATACATACACCCTAAATTGAAGCTCTTACATGATGTGAGTTACATGCCCCCTTGACCAGTTTGTGTGATGCCGGTCCTGACTTTTCATTTTTGTCAGCCCATCAAAGCAAGGTTGCAAGGGGGTGCTCAGGATGCATGGGGAGATATTGAGGCCCAGCACTGAGGGCGTGCCTGGGAAAAGGTGAGGCTGGTCTTGGCCACCGCAACATTCAGGGGCGCAGCAGCTGTGGCGAGCAGCCCCGTGGACACCACGAGGTACACCATCAGCAGGGAGCCCACAAAATTGCCCAGGTAGGAGAAGAACCAGTTCTTTGCCAGCTGGTTGAGCGATGCCTTCCCCTCAAACACCTGTGCATTGTCGTTCAACCTCGACTCAGGTGCAAATAATGGCTGATGTAGAGTTCAGCCATGTGATTTGATGCTGCAGGACAATGACTGTGTCAATGAGTAGTTTAGGACCACGGTCACAGAGCAGAGGCAATGAATAAATGGGTACTTACAGAGGCAGTGACGAGGGCCGTGTTGCCAGTGAAGAGCTCGGCGCCGCACATGAGCACCAGCAGTAGGCCAAAGGGCAGGCCAAAGGCGCCGTACACCATCTTCTGGAGCCCTGGGTTCGTGGATGCCAGGCCAGGGCACGCACCACCCACAGAAAGGGCCAGGAAGCTCCCAAAGCCAATAAACGCGCCCCCAAGAATGCCCATTATAAAGGTCTTGGAGATTGACAGTCCTGCCTTGGTCTGTCCAGCTGCAGTTGCCTGCAGCGAATATCAAACCTCAAGCAGTGTATGGGCTGTTGTTAAATGGCCTGCTCATGCTGCACGCCTGTACAGGTGTACTAATCGGTTTGTGCCCATCCTATTCAAGCCTGCACACCCAGATCGGTGCGTAGGAGACTCAAGAGCAGCGTTAACGCACACCTTTGCGAAGGCTACTGGAGGTGGGGACAGTTCAGGGACAGGAGCAGGAGGGCTGGGCGCTGCAGGGGCTGCTGAGGAGCCATTTGTGCTGAAAGGAGCGGTAGCTGGCACCGGCACGGCACTTGCTCTGGTCAAGCAACGCCTGGATTGCGATGTCCGCCTTGCACCTGAACGGTGTAAGCAAACAAGACTATGATCTCTTCTCATTGCTTGCAGATCAACTGCAGTTAAGGCCGGTGTACGGTCTCGATGCTGATGGCAGTGTCATACGCAGGATTGCTTCGCAGTCACAACTGCTGCGATACACTCACGGCGTCAGATGTATGTGTTTGGGCACAGATACCCATTTATGCACAAGAAAAAGCGCGTTGACCACGTACCGCGCAGGATCTGTGGACCTGCACCACCGTCACGGGACAGCAGGCGCCCCGGAAGCCGTGTCTGAGCGAATGCAGTCATGTCCATGATTTATCAAGTCGTCTCTCAGCAATCGTGGTGTCCAGCGGGAATTTCACGCAGTAGAGGGAGCTGTGCAGGGCAATTAGGGCAACCACATGGCCCAATGTGGCCCATGTGACGCATCCATGTGAGAGGGAATTCCAGCAGAAGGTGCCTTTTCCGGTTGAGAAGGCTACTTTCTCTTCGGGGAGCTGTCTCGAGGGCCAGTTTTCCCATAGCCCTTGTAGCTGGCTTCCTAATCTTGCACATGAAATACAATGCTACAATCCGTACAACAACATATTTGTACACTCATGAGGCAAGTTGCTGGTCTGGGTACCCTGTCATGCTTGAGACAAAACTGCAATCAGCTGGGACCATTCCGGGATATCCGGTACGGTATTGCCAGTGGCACTCTCCACCCGAAAACTGTCACATGAAGCTATGACCATACTAACTAAAAGCATCGGCACCATAATACTGTATCTCTTGCTAACTGTGCATGCGTTCTTCTTTTAATTACGCTAGGCGCCTCTCAGATCACACAATACTCTCACACCAAGTGAAATTTGACCACCACCACTGGATTTGCTCCACCAAACGTTGAAGTTAGTCACAACTCCTCGCATTGGGAGGACACCCACATGGGCTGGCCACGCAAGGTCAGAATCCCCGGACATTCCATCGGCTCAAGCCAGCCCCGCAGCTGCGTGCGGCTGGGGCAGCTTCCGCAGGTCGCTGCGCTGCTCGTCCAGGAACCAAGCGGGGATCAGGGTGGCCGCGTCAGTGTACAGGTCCTTGTATGTGTTGCGCACGGTGCCTTCCGCCACGCCGGCCGCCTGAGCAATGTCACCCGGAGTGACTTGCTTGGAGGCCTGCGGCAGCAGGCAGATGGTGTAGATGACGGCCGCGGCGACAGACACCGGCGACTTGCCATCCCACGACCGCGCACGAACATCCACCGCCCTGTCCCCATGCAGCCACAACTCATCAGCTGTTTAGCGCCCGATCAGGTCCCTGGCCTCAGAACAGTTACAGCAGAACTCCAGGAGGTTGAAACGTGTCGCTCGGGATATGAGCGATTGGCAGGTGCACGCACCCAGCGGCATTGGGGTTGCGCGGCACCGCGGCCTCGGCCATCTCCTCAGCGGCCTTCATGTCCCGCTGCGTGAGCCCCAGCCGCGAGCAGAAGCGGCGCACAAAGTCGGCCGGGGTGACCATCTCCATCTTCTCATCCAGCTGCTTGGTGATCAGCCTGTAGCACCGTTTGATGTCCTTGATGGAGCCGTCAGCAATCACCGCCTCCATCTCCTTAAACGTCCGCGGGAAGCCCACTTGCCTGCGGCAACAGTATTGCAGGTGTCATGGCAAGCTTCCAAAAAAAGCAGAGCACCACAAGAAGGAGCGTAGAGAGTCTAGCAGTATAAACGGGAAAGCCACTCACCGGCAGGCAATCAGGGTCACTGCTGCGCACACAGCTGCAATGCCTTTTCCCCTGATGCCGCGCTTCTCCCAGGTGTTCTTGAACAGCTCATTCCCCCTGTCCTTGCACGCCCTGTTCAGGCCCAGCGCTTCGCACAACCTCGAGATGTGGCCAAAGGCCCTCAGCAGGGCCTGATCAGGGTTGGAGCCCTGCGCATGCGCCCGCTGCAGGTTCCTGGTCAAGGTTGCATTGTTAGCCCCCTTCGTTGGCGCTCCGATGACTGTGCTCAGGCCGTTCGTCAGCAGGTGGTTCGTGGGGCCACCCACACGGCTGGGATCTGTAGTATCCCCATCCTGGACCGCCACACCAGCATTGCTCTCCAGGAGACAGGCTTCGCTGGATTGCTAGACACAGAATTGCTTCACATAGAGGCGATCAGAAGGCCAGGGTATGGCATGGCGGACCTTGTCACCGAAGTTTCTCCATTCTGAGCTTTCGTCGATGACATGGGACTCGGCCACTAAGCCACAGCCCTGCAAAGGGTCAGAATGTGTGAGACACAGTGACTTGCATCCTCACTATTCCGCGACCCACCACCTTCCCATGTGGACGCAAGGGATCACCGTGCACACGAGGTCTCCTTGTGCGTGATCCTCCACAAAATCCGAGCTACCGCAGTCTGCGCAGGTCTGCTCATATCTGAGTCTGACCCCATCCATTGGAAAGGAGGGGGCTACTGCATGCAAGCCCTACGATGTCATGATTCCTTATGCTTGGATCTGAAATACAGCTCCGAGATTGAGCAAGGTGAGCAAAATAGCAGGCTCTTTGCTGGGGATTCTTCTGAGTGGCAACAGTATCAGTTAGTGCGTGCAAACTTCTACACAGTTATAGCAGTCTACGTATGGGCTCAGACACCCTTGAGTTGACTCTGAAAGAGCACCCTGCTGTGGATCTGACGAGAATCGCAAAACCTGGAAAATTAAGGAAATGATGTGAAGGTGGCACATGCGTGGGCAGACTACAATCACAGGCGATTCTCCCAAGCCGCCGTGTGCATTCATACCAGAATTTCAGCAGTTCTACTTGGGATTGCGGGGAGACCTTGGCAAGATGGTGCGTTCAGCTTGGAGCCATATCTGGAGATCACTCATGATTCAGATCCTTGTCAGTTGTTTCTGCTGATGGCTGTACAAGCTTTGATGTGTTGTTTATTTGGGCAGGTGAACGTCCCGAAGACCAAGCGGGCGTTCTGCAAGGACAAGAACTGCAAAAAGCACACTGTTCACAAAGTGACCCAGTACAAGACCGGCAAGGCTAGCTTGTATGCACAAGGTCAGTGAGATTCCTTCTGAAGACTCGCAGCTGGAAATTAGAGCCCACAGCACGCTGAAATTGGAGAGGAACGATTCACTAAACAATCGTGTTAAAATGAAGTATCATTTGCTCGTTTGCAGCTGTCCTTGATCTTGATCAGCTCAGGAGGATGTATGGGTCTCGCTTTGTTTTGAAGCAGGACAATAACTGCATCTCGTGTGATCTTCATACATCAGTATGCTGCTGGAGGCTGCGCAGCTTGTATGTGATTTGTGCAAGGTTAATTTGGGGGCTGCACTGTACCTGTAATACAGACGAGCCCCAGGAACGTGCTTCCAGGTGCAGCGTGCGTCAGTTGATGGTTTGATTTGATGCAGGTAAGCGGAGATATGATCGCAAGCAGTCTGGATATGGTGGACAGACAAAGCCTGTGTTCCACAAGAAGGCTAAGACTACCAAGAAGATTGTGTTGAGGCTGCAGTGCTCAGTGTGCAAAGCCTGCCACATGCACCCCATCAAGGTGCGTGAATAATGTGGACAAGTGCCATGACGCCCTGATATATTTGCTGTGTCGTTAGCAGCAGCTGCTGACTCCTTGTGTGTTCTGTATTGTCGTCACGGGCCCAAAACACAATCCAGCTCAATGATCTTTTCTGCATATGTGCATGCAGCGATGCAAGCACTTCGAAATTGGAGGAGACAAGAAGAGCAAGGGCGCCATGTACTAGAAGCTTGGTGCGCTTCTGTTGCCCAAGAGCTGGGCGGTGTGATGCATGGCGATGTTTGAGTGGTCAGTGGCTTGGCACGTTCCTTACCATAAGGAATTGACTCAGAAGTATCTGTTTCCAATTGGGTGACACACGTTGACTCCACTGTATGAGCTGCAGCTGTACCTTGTAAGAAATTACTCGTTTCATCGATACAGCATTCATCCGTGGGAAATAGATGCAGGCACGGCAATAATCTCGAAGGCCATCTATTCAATGCAGCACCAGGCATATCCTGTGGTAGTGTCCAAGTAGTACCCCCATGATCGAGCCAGTTGTGTCTTTGCATCCTGCCCTTCCTACCAGGTGCTTTCATACTTAGCAGGTCAAGCTAGCGCTTTAGGGTCCAGTGGATTACATGTCCTTTTGTTGAATTCAAAATTCATTTCAAAAAAAATCACCATGATGGACCTCATTGCTCTCATGCAGGCCTCCTTAATTTAAACCCTTGAAACGGTTCACATATCATCACACAAAAAAAACTACTTCTTTGGCATTGACAGTCTTTCGTCGTGCAGCCTAAGCCTGAGGCTGATAACAGCCAATTGCAATAAAAAAAAGGCAGCCCTTCTCCCTACTTGGTGTCGCACTGTCTTGTTTGTCTTGCATCTGTCTTAAGCATAGAAAAATTCTCTTACTGGCAACAACAGATTTCTCCTGGTCGGTATCTCCTCAAGGACTTTGACACAACCAGGCAACTGAATGTTGATATTTCCTTCTACCGTTTTCGATGGCAAAGCAGACCTGCTTGTTGGTTTTACCCCTTTTAGCAGGGCTGACGTCACCAGCGCATGTGCCCTATGTCTGTCATCCAGACAGTTTCATGCAAGGACCTGTACATGCATTCCATAGAATCTCAGTGGGATGCAGTACATATGCTACGCATTAATGCACATCACCCTTTGTTCCAGCGCATGCAGATGCGAACGCGACAAACCAGGCAACAGAGCTTCTCTGACTGCAACAGAAAGACAGCGAGAGGGTGCACCTGTGGGCATAACCCTTTGAGCAGTCGCCATTGGCAAGGGCTCATTGGTGCTGCCTGGCAACCGTTAGGGAAGGTGCAAGAGCGCTAACAAGCGGCTCCGTGTGCATGGGTCCAAACACCAGCTCGCCAAACCTTGCTGGCGTCACAGCACACTCTCCTATAGGTTTTCTACTGATCCTGCTTTTGTGCACGTGCGTTGGTCAGGTTCACTCGTTTGTACACTCTCCTATAGCCCGCCCACAGGGGACACGGTTGGCCAGGAGACTGCCACTTGCTGCCATGGTGGGGCTTGATAACACCATGAGTTGGCAACATGTAGCACCCCCACTGGCAAATACGCTTCAGGACCCCCAGCACGTGGTCCATAAGCTCATCATAGATTATTGGCTGCAGCTGGTCTAGGCCAAAGCTTATCAGGTCCACAGCATTTGCCGCCACTGCTAGTTGCAACAAGTCAGGGCAGCATCTTTCTCCCACTGTGTGCTTTGCACTCGGCGAATGCTGTGTCATATTAAAAAAAAATCCTACTTTGCCACGTCCTTCTTTTTGCTACCGACCTTCAATGCGTGCATTTAAAGCAGAGATTAGAAGGCAATCCAAAACAAAGTGTCCACACTTTCAGCATTGGAATGCGAGAAATGTGCCAAATGCCATGCTGAGCTCCTCCGCATCCTTCACAGTGTTCACTTTGCGCTCTGCTTGTAACCGCTGAGGTCCAAAATCTGGGTGCCTGCATGTACCGAGGCATTCAGCAGTATAGCAGTCACTCGAAGCAAAAGCCACACATACGCAATTCTGCAATCCTGCCAAGATATCTTTTGAGGGTCGTGCTGCTCACCGCACATATGACAAATTCCCTTGGAATAGGCACATGATTGGCAATATTGCGCCTGGGCGTCGTGGAGAGTGGTTTTGCACGTGACGCACTTCTGTTGGTACGGCTGTAATCTGTTTGGACGGCAGACAGGAGAGGTCAGCATGTCAAGCCTGAGCATGCCTCAGCGAGTATATGTAATGCCCTGTGACCCAAGATCTCCAGAGAGCAGTGCACCCCTTTGTGCAGGCCTTCTCCTCATAGAAGACAGTGCTCTTTCTCCCTTCTTTGCAAGCTATGTAAGCGCAAAACCCCACCTTTTCGACTTGCTCAATAGTTTGTTCTCGTTCAGTTTCCTTTTGTCAGTGCTGCTGCCCTCCTTCCACGGATCTGGTGCAGGTCCTCCCTGCGTGTTTAGTTCTCAAAGTTCACCCGCCGCACGATGCGCAATACAGAACAACGCACAGCGATCCATCTGCATGACGTACCTTTCTGAACTTCTTCTCGCACTTAGAACAAACCATTGGAGCTACGTGTCTGCTTTATGGTCGGTTTATTACATCCTGCCCGGGCCATTTCCTGTCATGTTGACGCCAGCACACGAAATTGTGCCGCCAGATGCTAAATAAAGGACACAAATCTATTGTTCGGAATCCTGGACAACTTGTCCAGGACAAGCTTCAATGCTCTCAATGTCATGCTCAGTGTGTCGAAAGTCAGGGGGTTTGGAAACCCCTGCGAATGTTCCGGAGGGGTAGATAATATAATATCTTATATTTCCAGGGAAAGCTCTCCTGGACCTTTCTGAAGAAAGTTTCTTTCCTTTACTAGAGTAATATTAAAACTGGCTGTTTCCAACTTTATTCAAGCAGAAGTCACTGCGTAGAGGAAATGAGTGCGCCTCACGAATCCCTTTGAGGTAAAATTGAAGTAGCATGTTTGTCACTTTGACGGAATGCTATCAAGATTGATACTTAGATCCGTCCTTTTCAACGCGAAAGCTATACCTGGAAATGGGCTGTGCTTCCTCGAAGCCTCCTCCGTCTAGGGCTGTGTCAGGAAAGTCAAATCTTACACTACCGATTCACCTGCAAGAATTCCTGCCAAGAAAGGGTCCACTGTCAAAAGCAGAGTATCGAAGTCGATTGCTCAGCACTGATGGGGAACAAAAGGTGGTCCTTGAGAAGGCGGGGCTTGCCTTGAGATATGCCTTTGTCTCGCAGAGGGGGTGAGGTCTGTTCAGCCTGCCTATGGACAGTGCACATTTTCGACGTGGTAAAGATGGCAAAATTTCGCGATTGATCGCCTGATCGTGTGTGCAGATTTTACCCTGAAGATCTTCACAAGGAGAATCAGGTGTGCTGAAGACATCTAGTACATGTCTACATAGGTCTCCACATAAAGTCGCACCCACCAACTCTTATGGGGACAGGATGCTGTTTGTGTATACCGGCGCTACGGTGGTGACCCAAATCAGCTCTTCTTTGGGGTTTTTGATGGGCATGGACAGCAAGGGACCAGCTGTGCCCAATTTGCAAAGGACCAGGTCTGTCAGTGCTGTATGTCCCTGTCTTTCCTGATGCAGCTTGTCCTTGTCAAGGTCGTGGTGAGTGGTGTTGTCCAGCACAGGTACCCGCCATGCTCTTGTCCAACGCTCACTTTTCCACCGACCCGGTCAGAGCCTTCCGAGAAACGATGGCTGAATGTAACGAGCAGTTGCATGCCAGCTCTATAGAAGATGGCCTCAGCGGCACAACAGCTATAGCCTGCCTTGTGCGTGGCCGAACTATCTATGTTGCAAATGTGGGCGACTCGAGGTGCGAATGAAGCACAGGTGTTCCTGTGACTGCACATATGAAGACCACGGGAGCAGGACATCAATCCTTTCTGCTGACAGGGCTGTTCTTGCGGAGCGTGTGGATGGTCAGTTGATAGCGAGGCCTCTCTCGCATGATCACACTCCATTCCGGTGAGCTTCAATGCTGCTACAGACTGCTGAAACTTCTCAGCAATTAGACTGTCTATCAGCTGATGAGTTATCCCACGGCAATGGAGCTCATCATCTACAAGCCACTCTGATCAGTACAGCTTGCAGGGAGGATGAGTGCGAGAGGGTGAAGCAATATGGCGCCAGGATCTTAACACTGGACCAGCTGGAAGGAGTAAAGGTCTGTACACCTATGCACTCTTTTACCAAGTTTATTGCAGCAATCAACAAAATTAGTGAACAGTCGTTTCACTGTTGCATCTTGTTCGGCTCGTAGGACCCAGCAGTGCAGTGCTGGAGCACAGAGGAGGAAGATGACGGCGATCCTCCTAGGTTATGGGCGCCCAACGCCCTGTATCCCGGCACAGCATTCACAAGGAGCATCGGCGACAGCTGTGAGATCCTTGCAACAATACGATATGGCTTCCAAAGTTGTGTGACATGATTTCCTGCGATACTTCCTGGAGTCCTGCAGACGCCTCATCTGCAGACACCTATATGTATCAGCTCTATTTACTTGCTTGTGGCTGCAGTGGCAGAGCAGATAGGAGTGACAGCAGAGCCGGAGGTGGTGACATGGACACTCTCTGGAGACAAGACTCCCCTCTTGATCATTGCCAGCGACGGTATTTTTGAGTTTCTACAAAATCAAGCAGTCATACAATTGGTAAGCTACACCGTCCAGTGTCCCAATGTGACATAATGTTTCAGATGAGGAGCTGGCTCTCTAGAAAGCTAATTTATAGAGTGATACTGCTTGCAGGCGAGCAAGTATGACGATGCACAGCAATCAGCAATTGCCTTGGTTGCAGAGGCATATCGGCTCTGGCTTGAAGTGGAAACCCGCACCGACGATATCACGGCCATTGTTATCCGTATTGAGGAGCTTGAACGAAATGGTGGGTATACTCTGTTCTCTCCCCTTCTGATAGTTCAAAGACCTCGTGTCAGTATATGCTGTGTCCACTCACTGTGTCCACTATACTGTTATTTGCAGGTGAAGCTATGTCCACATGACCGCTGTGGTTTAAAAAAACTCTCAGCACTTGTCATCTATCTCTGCTGCACTTACTTCTGTATGCTAACAAGGTTTGCCTGCTTTCATAGCTGAATTTTGCTTGCATTACCTCCTGTTCAAAGACAGCTATTGGGCAGCTGTTCATTTTTTAAAATTTTTGGTCACGGAGTCTACAATAAAGGATCTGTCTTGCACTGTAGGAAACTGCCTGGGCTGACTGGACGCAGGCGATTTTGGCGAACAGGGAGAACTTGAAGTATTTAGAAGTCTAACATGTTCCTTGTACAAGGAAACGGTCCCACTTGCCTGTCATCAGAGTGCCTTGATGTCCCTGCCCCAAGGTGCTGGCATGCATGATGGCCAGCCCCAACGCCCTGATGATCTTTGCCTCCGGTGGATCCTCTGTGGTACCCTTTAACCGTTCAGCGCAACTCAGGAGGTTTGGAAGATGGGCACATTATCATGAGAGCCGTTGGCCCTTCGACAGCGAAGGCTGGGAGCGATTCTCATAATGCGCCTCCTGCCACTGTCCAGACTGGCAGCAGATGCCTTCAAGCTTTTTCATGTACGCGCATGATCGTTGGCCACGGGTCCAGTCGTACAATATTAATATGTTGCCAGTGGAGCTCAACAAACGTGTGCCTGCAGCCTGCAGCATGTATATGTCTGTTTGTAAATTATCTTGGAGGCCTTCATCTCTTAAGATCAGCTTTTTAACAGTCACAAGCTGTTCTAAAGTTAAAGCTACCTAGCTGCCGAACTGGTTCGGCACCTGCCAATCGTCGCACGTGCGATGCTCGAAGGATCCAAGTCGAGAAGAGCGGATGCAAGCTCCATGAGCAATACTACGATTGCAAAGCGCCATTACAATTTTCTATGTGCGGTTGGTCGTTGAGAAAGCGCATCGCCGGCGTGAGGACGGCGATGCCCGAGTATTGCTAGCCAGGATTCTGATGAGAAAGAAATAGCTACACTCTGAGGCTCCAAAAACGAGAAAAACAAGCATTTACCGTGTTTTTTCACAATGATACGATAATTAATTGAGAAAATGGTGCGGGTTCGACTTGTTTTCTTTATGGTAGTTCACTTTTAGCTTTCCGATGTATTTGTAATTGCCCTGCTTAGGCAAAGTGGAGATCAATAGATATGCTGATTAATTCGTGGGATTCATTCCAGGCGCAAACGCCCACGACTCCTGCATCATCTGTGTTTTCAGGCCTCCTCAGCAGGGTGATGAACCGTTCCCCCATCAACCACGTGCACACAATTTCAAAACCTTTCTGTCGCCAGTAGCACCTCTCAATATCGTTGTAATGCAGGGACCCGACACAGAAGGCTCCCCACGGGGCCAAAGACTGTCGAGAGGCTGTGCTACAGTGTCACATTTGCCACCGGTCAGTCCTCCTTCCAGAGACTCGAATGCATTCTGATCCCTGCTGCAAGCTGCAAGAGGATATTGAATTCAACCCGGGTGTGACTGCAGGTGATGGAAAAGCCTCCATCACCAACGACAGAGTTGGCAAACCAGAGGATGATGAGGTCCTTTGAGAAAGTCAAAGCCCAGGTGGATGTGGACCTGCTGCAATTCAGCAAAGAAACGAAGATATTGCTGCATCAAGATGCTAGTACTGAGGTGCACCAGCATGGCGTCCTTTCCAGGTGGGCATACCTTTGGTGACAGATGAGTGAGGAGCGCACATGAATTTCTTCTGGCAGCGTTGAATATGGCAGGTCGTCGTGCGTGTGACTCACACTGGAAGATCCCTGTGCAATCCTCCTCAGGGATGTACTTGACTGATGTGTGGCTGGTGCAGTCTCTTGAACATTGTGGACTCATGCCTGGAGGAGGACCTGGAAACCTTTAAGGCCAATGTGCAAGATCTCGTGGATGAGCTGGAGGAGATGCGGCGCGAGTGCAGCATCATGATCCATAAGGGCCATGTGACTCGTCTTTTGTTCATCATAACCCGCTGCTCACGGCTGGTGCTCACTGGTGAGGCACCCACACTTGCGTCGTCCTGCCTGCCCTGTGTGTGGATTATGCTGCATGATAATCACACATGCCTTGAGACATGCCATGTGCTCCATATAAGTCTGATGATGTCTGTGCAGAAGAATCGAGCGCTGTGGGCACCCGTGCACTCTACATGACTCAGCCCAGGAGCAGGTTGGGGAGGTCTGCTCGACAGCTCACAGACATTCCTATGAGCAGCAACCGTTCAAAGATGCACAGGTTGCCAGCCACGCCAGCAGCGCTTGGGCGCTCCATCACAATGCCTTCCAGGTGAGGACCGACGTCGGAGGAGTCCTGAGCTATTTTCTGGTTCTGTTTTGGTGGGTGGGCACCTGATTGTGGCCATCCTGTCTGTAGGAGAGCACCACGGGACATGGCTGAAGCTGAGCCAACGCCACCGGCGGCAACGCCCGCCTCCCAGCTCATCAGGCCCTCTCTGGACATCAGCCTTCTTGACACCTCAGCTACCCCTGCCTCCGGCCACGACTTCAAACGGTCGCCGCTGGGTCGTTCTGTTGTCACAGCCCTGGAAGCCCAGCTCGACAGGGCAAGTTGCTTTTGCTTGCCTCTTGATTACCTGTGGCCCTGCTTGAGACAGCCAACATGGTGCATCCTGTGCAGAGCCACGTAGAACTGCTGCCTGATACACTGATGTTCGCATGTCAGGTGGCAGAGCAGAACCCTCAGCAGGCACCAGATCAGGCAGCAGAATCAGGCGCTTCCATCAGAACCCCTGCCGTGCCGCGTAGCTCCACACCGAGAAGAAGCAGAGGTGTGCTGCATGCGTATGTTTTCCTGGCCTGTTCTATTGCCGCAAAAATGCTGCCATCCAGTCAGCCAGTATGGTGGCAATGAGACACTGTGGTGCTGCAGGCATCCTTGCCCTGCTGCGCAACCTAAAGCACAGCAATGAAGCGGCCTCACCTCCATCACGACGGAGGCCAGACCACCTGAGCAGCCAGGATGCGCCCGGCTCAGACACTGACAGAGCAGCCTCCCCATCACAGAGCATGAGCTCGTCCCCATTGACGCCGCGCCGCAATAGTCCCTTGCACAAACAGGGGCTGCCGCTTACCGACCGGCAGGCCCCTCCCAGACCATCACCAGGCTCAGAGCAACGCGGCCGCCACGGGGAAGGGCCGGCCATGGCGCTGGCGCAAGCGCCGTCCGCTGGCCCGCATAAGGCGCGGTCGAGATCATTGTCATATCCCCAGCCCAAGCTGCGGCTGGACCCTCAGCGTGCGGCGCCCCTCCCCTTCTCTCCCGCCTCTTCGCCCGAGCATGTGGTACATTCCTACCCCATCTTTGCATGGTTGTGCAATTGTATCACTGTCACTGGAGCCCTCTCATGTACTTTGCGCTACCATGTCGAATTCTGGGTGTGTTTCCATGGGTGAGGTCCCCTGGTCTTTGCACCGCAGGCCCGTGCATGGGAGCATGACAGAGATGAGGCAGGCAGCAGCCAGGGCACACCACAGGCCAGGCGGCAGCACACTCCTCGTCTAAACAGCCCCGACTCAGGATCTGGCAGCCCACAGAGCTATGATGCCTCGCCTCGAACCCATGTGGTTTGCAGGATCTGTGAACAGATGGTGTGCCCTGCGCACCATGCCTAATTTCCTGCACTGCTTTACTCTGTGGACACTTGAAGAGAAGGCCTCAACATGTTCATTTGTTTTTTTAGGGTTGTGTCAACTTTGCGGCTTGACGATGGGTGTGCATGCATGCAGGTGCCTTCAGAAGCTATAGAGCGGCACAGCACTGTTTGTGCGTTCTTGGAGAGGAGGATTGAGGCTGACACTGGCCTGAGCGACAGGTTGACAGCCTTGGCGACACTCACTGCTGAAGCGGCTGGGGAGCATGCTGGAATTCCCTTCCTTGCGCTGTACACGTGCTTGGAGTCGGCATGCAGAAGGGTAGCAGACCTGCCTGCAGGAGGGGCTCTGGAGCCCTGCCAGGTGCTGCTCGATCTCACACTCACGTGAGAGTGTTGAGATGCACAAGAAGCTGACATGCTCTTCAGAGGAGTACTGTGGTTCCTGCTGAAGTGGGGCGTTGTGTTGCTCGTCAGGTGGCATTGAGCAAGGTGCAGGAGGCGTTGGGCAGCGATCTCTCTGGAAGCGCGCAAGCGCCCAGCATCACATTCCAAGCTTGTGCCCAACGGGCGCATCACTTGATCAGCTTGAAGGTGCACTCGGATCCGCAGTAACAGCTGTCGCTGCTATGGTGCGCATCAGACTACAAGTGACAGGTTGTGCGGACTGTTGACATTGGACCTCTTTTGGCGTGCAGCTCGATGTGCTGCGCGAGGCTCTGGCATCAGAGGGGTCTGGCCCATCTGGCAGCTCTGCTGGGACACATGCCAGCCACGTCAACGTGAGCATAGAGGATTTTGAGGTCATCAAGCCCATCTCTCGCGGCGCTTTTGGGCGGGTGTACCTGGCTCGCAAGCGCGCTACCGGTGACCTCTTCGCGATCAAGGTGAGTAATTGCTGAGCCTCAACCTGTGTCCAGTGAGCCTGCGTGCACCGCAGTGCCATGGGTGCATGCAGCGTGCAATGCTGCGTGCAGCAGCAAAGCTTGCCATCCATGACAGAGCCCTTTGATTCTGATGTGACAACTTTCGAGCCCCAGGCGGCCAGACCTGAGTGCATGCTGGCAGGTGATGCGCAAACGGGACTTGATTCGGAAGAACCTCGTGGAGAACGCATGTTTCGAGAAGGAGATCATGTCGTCGGCGAACAACCCCTTCATTGTGCGCTCCTACTATTCCTTCACATCCAAGGACAATTTATACATCGTCATGGAGTACATCAGCGGAGGGGACACCGCGAGCCTGCTGCGCAGCATGGGCGCGCTGGACGAGGGGGTCGCGCGGCAGTACATCGCTGAGACCGTGCTGGTGCGCGCTTCGTCTGCCATTTGCCATTGTTACCCGAGTGCATGTGTAAATTTTGGTGCCTTCTGCAGAACGGTTCTGATATGGATTACTGCTCTGTTATACTTCAGGCGCTAGAGTGGTGTCATCAGCAGGGCATCATCCACAGGTATGTTGATCAAGCAATCTTGGATTTTTAATGAGGCGTCAGAAGCTCCCTGTGTCCATCAAAGTGCCAGCTGAAGTTCCTCTGGCTTGCAGGGATGTTAAGCCCGACAATCTGCTAATATCAGCCAGCGGACACATCAAAGCCACGGATTTCGGTCTCAGTTGTGTTGGTGTGGTTGACCGTGCGGACGAGCTGGTCGGCGAGCTGCAGATCATGTGCGTGCAGGATCATGCTCGCTATTTACAATTGAAAAAACATGCATGTGGCATGTGCACTGAGATGTATTCCATGTGAGGCAACGACTAAAAACGATTGTGTTCACTGGGGGAACAGGGACAGTGACAGTGGGCAGAGCACGCCGCGCAGCATGAGCACGTCCGCGGCATCCTCCCCGCTGCGCTTTGCCTCCTTTGATGGGCAGGCAGCTGTGCGGCTGCGCCTGTCCGATGACGGCCAGCGCCGAACACGCCTGCGGACCTCCGACACCGGCAGCGGTGGGGCCTCCCATAGCTTGTGGGGCAGGCGCAAACATTACAAAGGAACACATGCCTTGCAAGCTTCAACACACGTGCACCTTTGATCTGCGTGCTGGAGGTGAATTTGCTGTGTGTGCACAGCGGCTGGCGAGAGCGCCAGGATCAGAGAGGCACTGTCTTCCACGCTGTCTCCTGTGAAGCTGGGCATGGATGCTGCGCTGTCCGCTCCCTCCTATGAGCGCCGCCACGCTGTGGGCACGCCTGACTACCTGGCTCCTGAGTTGCTGCTGGGTGCGCTCCAGCTCACCCAAAAACAGCCTCTTGGCTGCTGTCACATCTGTTGCAGGATCGAATGTGAAAATTCTTGTAAGGCCCCAGATGTATCACTGAGGTGTGTGCCTGGCAGGCACGGGGCATGGGAGCGAGGTTGACTGGTGGAGCCTCGGCGTGGTTCTGTATGAGTTTGTCACTGGCATGCCGCCGTTCAACGCAGACTCACCTGAGGTGCGCTACAGGGAGCTGATGTGGCTGCATGTTAGTGATTGGGGTGTGCATGCGTCTGCTGCCCAAGCCACACTTCAATTTGCGCAACAAGAACCCGATTGAAGGCAAAGGTCAATGTTGTTTGGGTGCGTGCCCAGGAAATCTTTGACAACATCCTGAACAGGCGCATCGAGTGGCCAGACAGTGGCATGTCTGCGGAGTGCCGTGACCTGATCGATCAGCTGATCCAGCCGGACCCGGAGCTGCGCCTCGGCCACTGTGGCTCCTCAGAGATCAAGGCACACCCCTGGTTCGGTGGCCTGGATTGGGACAACCTGGCGCAGGCCAAAGCCGTCTTCATACCTCACCTCGAGTCCGACACCGACACGGCCTACTTTGCTCCAAAACAGGTCCTGACCCTAAGCATGTCCTTTGTTTACTTATATGCAGATCAGCTTGCTGCTGTTCATGTGCATTGTGGCTATCGTTAATTGTGTCTGCTCTTGCAGGTGTCCCTGCACAGCATGACGCTGGACATTCAGAGCAGTGCGGCTGTGTCACAGTCGTCCTTCTCGCCCCGGGGTGGGGGTTCCGTGACATCTTCTCAGAGTACCAGGACTCAGCCAGGTGTGTCTTCATTGTGAGCAGATCATTTGCCGTTGCTCTTTGTGTGTGATCGAAGCCCACCTCGAATGTACGGCCCATGTCTTTGTTGGGAAGGAAATCTTTCAGAAAGATCTGCTTGTGTTGTTCAGGTCCATGCACAAATGTATCTCGCCCTCCACTCCCTGGGAGCAATGGCCGTCATGACGAATGCGGTAGTGGCATGGGAAGCGATGAAGACCAGGAGGAGGTAAGCTGGCATGCTGACATACATAGTGATTCAATGAGTTATCGAATGCTATCCATAGCCAGTCACCTGCAATTCAGGGTCATCAATCCGAGTTGCTTATTTTGAGATGAATTGGACATGTCTGAAGTGAGCAATTCGCCCTCCTGCAGGAGGCTGAGGCAATGGCACAGCTCGCACCACGAGAAGAATGTTCCAGCAGCGGGGCTACAGTGATGGTTGATTGGCGGAGCAGCGGATCTCACGAAGGCAGTCAAGAGGAAGATTCTTCTGCCTTAAATCCAGAGCACTTTCTCAACTTCAGTTTCAAGAACCTGGAGCTGCTCGGCGAGCGAAATCTGGAAATGGCAGAATCTTCTTTTGATGAATTGCGAACAGAGTTTGCCAGTACAGATCCTTATGATTGAAACTTTTGCTAGGCATTTTCTAGCACACTCTGCTCGCTGAGATGATTAGCATATTATTACAAATTCATGCTTGAGGACAGAGGACGGGCAGGAGCCAGATAGCAATTTTGGCAGGAGCGTTTGTAGACAAGCTACCGTGCAATATCCGCACTCATCAGATCCAAGCAACTAATTCTCATTCTTTCGCACAAACTGCATTGGTGCAGCACTGGGACATCATCGGGCCCTCGCACAATACGCGGCACCATTAACAGAAGAGGAGGACTTACTCCACGTCACTCAGGCATTTCCTCTCCCAGGTGAGACCTTGGGACAGCCCGGCCTGTTTCCATTGTGTTGTCCCTTGAAGAACTGGGATCAGCGTCTGCGTCTTCATCTTCAACCCTACTCCAGTACCAGTGAAAAGTCGTCCTTCCATCGACACAAAAAGTGGAGGCTTGCATTGTGCGCTAGTCAGGCAAGCAGGCGTCTGCCAGAACCTGCTAGGCAGAGCATACGTTGCCAACCAAGATGAATTCTTATCGTGTCCTTCATAGCCAGTCAGCCGGATCGGCGTGCTGATGCATCATTTTGTTTCACAATTCCAGCAGTTTGAGGCCTAGCTTTGATACTGCGGGTTCCCTTCCCGCCCCTTCTTAGTGGTGTCGGGTCCGAACGTGATCCTTGTTTTCTTGACTGGCAGCCAAGCCTCCATGTACAGCTTTGCCTTCCAGGATTGTTCCGTTATTGGTTGCCTGCAGTGCACGTGATTGCTTGCCTGTGATTGTTGCT